>MDSW01141751.1_pt1 | contig 82119 bp, 63 predicted proteins | sample 811171 | NCBI WGS metagenome assembly MDSW01 (sample SAMN05326641, study PRJNA326480) | marine metagenome | isolation source: seawater | place: Atlantic Ocean: North West | collected 2012
ACAAGTTAATAATGATTTAATTGTTGATAATAATCAACTTGTGAAACGTGATTTAACTGTAAATAGCAACTTAGTTGTTAATAATGACTTAATAGTTGATAATAACTTATCAGTAAAACGCGATTTACAAGTTATGAGCAATTTGTTAGTTAATAACGATTTAGTAGTTGATAATAACTTATCAGTAAAACGTGATTTACAAGTTATGAGCAACTTAATAGTTAATAATGATGTTGAAATAGATAAAAATCTATTAGTTAAACGCGATCTAGTTGTTAATAGCAATCTTTTAGTTAATGGTTATCAAATTATTGATGGAGAACTAAAGGTTAAAGATGATACTATTTTAGATAAAAATCTTTATGTAGAAGGAACTTTAAGAGCAAGCAATCTTGAAGTTGTAGGAAAAACCACAACTATTGATACAGAAACTTATAAAACTGAAAATTTACATATAGTTAATGATCAAGCAGATGGTTCATCTATTAAAATTGACCATAGGGATGATAACAATCATATACTAGAAGCTAGCAATTTAACAAATGAGTTTTTAGTTTTAGACAAAGATTTTAAACTTGGTATCAAAAAGATACCAAAAGCACAACTTGATGTTAATGGCGATCTTTATATTGAAGAAATAGCAACAATTAATAATGATTTTTATATTAATAAAAATGAAATTATTGAAGGGTCTAGTTTAATTAAAGGAGATCAATTAGTTGAAAATAATCAAGTTGTATTAGGATCATTAGTTGTCGAAGAAAACGAATTAGTCAAAAAAGATCTTCAAGTTATGAACAACTTACAAGTTAATAATGACTTAACAATAGATAAAAACTTATTAGTTAAATTAGACTTACAAGTTAATAGCAATTTAGAAATTAATAATGACTTAGTTGTCCATAATAATCAATTAGTTAAACGCGATTTACAAGTTATGAGCAATTTACATGTTAATAACAATTTAATTATTGATAATAATCAACTAGTAAAACGCGATCTAACAGTAAATAGCAACTTACTGGTTAATAATAGTTTAACTGTTGAAAATAATCAATTTATTAAACGTGATTTACAAGTTATGAGCAATTTAGTTGTTAATAATGACTTAATCGTTGATAATAACCAATTTGTAAAACGTGATTTGCAAGTTATGAGCAATTTAGTTGTTAATAATAATTTGGTAGTAGATAATAATCAATTAGTAAAACGCGATCTAACAGTAAATAGCAACTTATTAGTTAATAATGATTTAGTTATTGAGAATAATCAATTTGTTAAACGTGATCTTACAGTAAATAGCAATCTATTTGTTAATAATGACTTAACTGTTGATAATAACTTACTAGTAAAACGCGACTTGCAAGTTATGAGTAATTTAGTAATCAATTCAGACTTACAGGTTGATAATAATCAATTAATAAAACGCGATTTACAAGTTATGAGCAATTTAGTTGTTAATAATGATGTTGAAATAGATAAAAACTTATTAGTTAAGCGTGATTTAATAGTAAATAGCAATATTTTAGTAAATGGTTATCAAATTATTGATGGTGAATTAAAAGTTAAGAAAGATACTATTTTAGATAAAAATCTTTATATAGAAGGTACACTAAGAACAAGCAATCTTGAAATTGTAGGTAAAACTACGACAATTGATACAGAAAGTTATAATTCAGAAAATATACATATTATAAATGATCAAGCGGATGGTCCTTCTATTAAAGTAGATCACAGAGATACAAATAATAATATATTAGAAGCTAGCAATATAACAAATGATTTTATAGTTTTGGATAAAGATATCAAATTAGGTATTAAAAAGATTCCGACTGTAGATCTAGATGTTAATGGTAATACTAATATTGATGGTACTCTAGAAGTTAAAAATAATGTGACAATGCATAATCACTTATATGTAAACGGTGATATAACAGCAAATTCAATTACAATAATTGATATTGATGATGATAATTATTCTGTTAATAATAATACATCCTTAGAGGAATATATTCAAAATAAAATAAATTTATCTATTGCAGCATTACAAAGTGAATTAACATTGCTTTCACAAAGAGTTAGTTTATTAGAATCCACTTAATAAAAAAAATTATTTCAATTAAATAGCAATGGACAATTTGTCGAGAATTAAATCTGGATACAAATCCAGACACAGTAATACAAGATATAGTGTATCAAGATATTCAAACAAATCTAGAAATTCTTCAAAAAGTATAAATCAATCTAAAAGAAGTTTAATATCAAATTATAAAAATAATATTTTGAATTCATTTATAATGTTTGGTTGCTGGAATGATGTAGATTGTGGTTCTTGGATTAATACAAATTGGGACAGAAATCCAATTTATAGAGACATTATTTTAAGTAAAATAAAAAAAGAAAAAGACAAATTAATTATAATTTTAGGAGATAACTGGTATCCACAATCATATATTCACAATAAAAGTAAATATAAATATTATCCATTTGATGTTTTATTAGATGGTTATAATAAATTATTTAGTAAATCAAAATTATATGATATTATTTTAGGCAATCACGACGAGGACAATGATGATATTATTAACCCTGTTAAAAAAGATTGTATGTTAAAAACACAAAAATATGTTGTAAATAAATTATCAAATAATTTAGATATATTAAAACTACCATCATTAGAAGATTTACAATACACCAGTACTTCAGATTTTTATAATAATAATATTGATTTTATAACTGCTATTAATAGACCAATTTTAAAAGAATTAAATAGAGGAATATATATTATTTATATTAATACTAATTTATTTGATAATTATACTTATATATTAACAAAATATCCAAGATCAAACGATAAACATATTACTTATAAAAAATTATTAGCATATATTACTTATATATCAAAATTATTAAAATATTATAATCCAAAATTATTATTTGTAGCAGGACACACTCCATTGATTGCGAGCAAAAATAGAAAATTACATAAATTAGACAATATATATACAGATCCAAACTCTTTATACATTATGAAAATATTTTTAGAAAATTTAAATAAATATAAAACGGTATATTTATGTGCAGATGTTCATAATTTTAACATAGCATTATTAAATAATAATATAGCAACTGTTGTAAGTGGAACAGGTGGTGCTGAACCTGATTATGAGAATATTGAAGGGAAAGTAAATTATTTAATATCTCCAAATGAAGAACTTTTTAATATATCAAATCATTATGTTTATAATTCATTTGGATATACCAAAATTAAATATGACAAAAAATTTAATGTTTATGTATCATACAAACAAATAATAAATGCAAATAAAGATAAAAAACTTGAAAATAAAGTATTATATAAATCTGTTAAAGTATACAACTTTTTATTAAGAAATCGCAATGATGGTTGGGAATTTATAAAAAAACAAGATAAAACATCAGATATTAAGATAAAATTAGATATTCCTAAATTAGTTAATGATAAATTAAAGATGTGTAAAAAAATTAAATCTAATAATGATAAAAATATCACAACATTAAATAATCAAATTATTAAATCAAGTAATAAAATACTTAAACAAAAATATCTTGATAATGATAATAATACTGCATTATTGTGCTATTATAAAAGAAAAAAAATTAAAAATAAATAATATATCTATTATCAATTTAATTATGTTATTGGTGGGATTTGAACCCACGCGTGCAGAAGCACAGCAGAACTTGAGTCTGCCCCCTTAGACCACTCGGGCACAATAACTTTTCTCAAAATTATGAGATATATTAAATATAAAAATAATTATAATAAAAAATAAATATAGCTTTAAAAAAAATTTCTTGTCATCGGTGGGGTTCGAACCCACGCGTGCTTATGCACAACAGATCTTAAGTCTGTCCCCTTAGACCGCTCGGGCACGATGACATTACTCATAATTATGAGCTATACTTATTATAAAAATAAGTATTACATATGGATTATATATATATATATATTTAATTCTTTATATAATTTTCTAAAAATAATTTATTTTTTTTATATTTTATATAACGATATCTTAAAATATTTACTAAATAATAAATTATATATATCAAATAGATAATATATATTTTATAAATAATTTCACTATAAATTGAAATATACTTATTTGTTAATTGGTAAAGATTATTATCCATTTATTAGATATTTTTATATCATAAAATCAATTTTTATATTCTGTAAATATAAAAAAAATGAAATTAATATTTATAATCTTATTATATTAATGGAAACAATTATTATTAAAACAAATTTTAGTAAGGATACTATTACAATAATGCATAAAAAAAAATCATTAATTCCCTTGCCGAAAAAAAAAATATTTAAATCATCATTGGAACTTATATATTATTCTATTAATAATAATAAGTGAATATTATTAAAAATCCCAATATATATTAAGACTAAATATGGATTTTATAAAAGCTGTAAAATCTATTAAACTAATGAATCCAATTACTTATAAAAAACCTTCACCTCCCAAAACATTATATGGTAAAACAAAAAAAAAATTAAATAAAATGGCTATTTATACATTAATGTATATGTTTAGAAATAAAAGATATTCAGATAATACTCAAAAAAGAAAACTTAAAAAACATAATAGAAAAGTATATGCATATAAGGCAGATAAATATATTTTTTCAGATAAAAATAATACAGCATTATTAAAAAAAATTACAGAATCGTGTTGTAAAGATTATTTAATAAATTTTCCAAATAGTTTTAAAAAAAATTACAAAACAAAAGCATTTGCATACGAAATTTATGACAAATATAATAAAATTATTGAATACAATAAAAGGATGTCAGAAGAAAGAAAAAAATTAGGAAATTTAAAAAGAAGTACGGCTTTTTTTGTTAAAAAAGAAATTAAAATTAAACCAGAAATAAAACAAAAATATGATTTTGATGAAGAATTCGATAAAATGATGTCAAAACTAACACCAAGAACTTTAAAAAAAGTCGAGGATATAGGCGATAGTTTATCTCCTCCTAAAAGAACTAGAAATACAAAAAGTACAAAAAGTTCTATAAGTACAAAAAGTAGTAGAAGCTCTAAAAGTTCTAATACTAGTTATTATTCCGCCAACAGTTCTTTATCATCTAAAAATAAAGTATTATTAAAAAATGTTAATTCAGAATCATTGAAAAAGAAAAGAAATTTAGTAAAAACTAAAAGAAATACTTATTAAAGATTATTTAAAAATAATAATTAATTATTAATTATAATGATATCAATTTGTTTAGTTAATAATTTAACAACAGAACAAAAAATACAGTGTAATCAATTAATTGATAATAATTTTAAGGTTAACAGATTTAATGATTATACAAATGTAGTAATATATATATTGGGAAATAATATTATAGGTTTTGTTGGAATATATGATAATTTATTAAATCAATTATGTACAAATATTGAAAATAGAAGATCAGGAATTGCAACTAAAATTATAAATACTTGTATTAAAACTATGAAAAAACCTATAAATCTATTTATTGATAAACACAAAGATACAACTGATTATTTATTATCATTTTATACAAAAAGAAAATTTGAAATAGAATATGAAAATGACGTAGAATATAAAATGATTTATAAATAATTTTAATATTTAGATTTATTTATAGTTTTTGTTTTTTTATTAATACTTTGCAAAATAGTATTTTTAGTTTTTTTTCTAGTTTTTAATCCTGTATTTGTTTTAGTTTTTGTATTTATTCTAGTATTAATTCTAGTATTAATTCTAGTTTTTTCCACTGTATTTTTCTTGCTTTTAGTTTTTTTATTTTTAAAAATACTTGAATCAAATTTATTTATTCTAGAAACTATAGTTTTATATAATTTCCTTTTTGTTTTAACTGTTTTTTTATTAGAACTTTTAATTCTACTAAGAGGTCTAGATATAACATCAAAATTAATGTTTCTACACTCTGAGCTCGCAATTTTGCTACTTATTAAATAAGGTTTAAAACAATTGCAGTTTATAAATTGTCTCAGAACCTTATCATATTTATCATTATCTATATTTAATAATTCCTCTTTTATATTATCATCTAATAATCTTGAAACAGCTCTAATATATTTTTTTAAATTAACAATAGAATCATATGTGTTATTTGTTTGATAATCAATAATACATACACTATCATATGATTGAAAATAGAAAATTTTGTCATATACTTTGATACAAGTTTTAAAAGAATCTTTAGATGTCATAAAATTTTCTAAATTGATATCAGAAATACAAAAACCATAAGAAGCATAACAACATATTATTGTATAAAATAATTCAAATACTTGTCTAATTGTTAACTTATTTTTCAATTCTTTAAAAACAATACCATTTACATAATTATTGAATAAAGCAGATTCATTTTTTTTGTTTGATAATAATGGTTTCCCATTATTATTTAAACTACATTTATTCATATATCCGAATAATAATAATAAATTTGATGTTATATTTTTGATTACTAATTTAGAAAAATATATAGAAGATATTAATTCATCGACATATAAACATTCCATTTCATTAAATTCATCATCATCATCATCAATACCATTGCATACTTTTAAAATTATTTTGTTTATATTTGTTTTAAAATATGTAGAATTTGTTATGCAATTTTTTTTTATACGTGCCGTATAAACATCATTACTTGCACTTGTTAAAAAATTAATATTTGTTAAACTATTGGCATTACAATTACACATTGTATTCAGAAATATAGGTATATCATAAATATTATTTCCTATTTTTAAATTATTATAAAGATTTTTTAAAAACCTATTATAATCACTTTTATCAATATATTCTGTTTTTGAAATGTAAAATTTATTACTATTCATTATCTTCTAATATAAAAAATGATATTAATAATTTTTAAATTGATAAAATGGAAAGTTTAAAAAATTATTTATCAAAAAATAAATTATTTACAAAAAAAGAATTGGAAACATTATGTGTATCAAATATTAACGATTGCAATATGTGTTTAAAAAAATGCGGTAGTATAATTAAATTAAATCAATGCAATAAAGATACTAAAATTTGTTTTGAATGCTTAGATACATTACATGATAATTATAATATAAAAAATAACAATAAAGAACTTTTTAAATGTTTATGTTGTAATAATAATATATATGATTATACTGTTATTTAATTTTTTTTATTAATAAAAAAAAATGAATATTTTTATTTAAAAGTATAAAATTATATATATTATAATGATCAATGATATTGAAGATATTTGCTGGGATATTCTTGATATTTATTTTCAAAAAGGAGGTTCTTCGGAATCATCAAATCCTCTTGTAAAACATCAAATTGAAAGTTATAATAAGTTTTTGGACACTACCTTAAATCACATTATTAGTGGTTTTAACCCTATCAAAATCAGTACCCCTGTTAAAAATGACTCGATTAATAATAATAATTTCAAAATTAGCATCAATGTTATTAATCCGTCTTTAACTAAACCATCATATCATTTACCAGATGGCACTATTACAATTATGAGTCCTCATATTGCAAGAATGAATAATTTAACATATTCGAGTAATCTTTATGTTAATGTTCATGTTGTAATTGAATCAATTAATTGCGATGGTGTAATAGAAAAGTTTGATAAAACAGTACCTAATGTATATATTGGTAAAATACCAATTATGATTAGATCAAAAGCATGTTTATTACATCTTGTACCAGGTATCGGAGAAGAAAATAATAGTGAGTGTAAGTATGATTATGGTGGATATTTTATTGTTAATGGAAATGAAAAAGTTTTAATTTCACAAGACAGAATTAACGAAAATAAAACTCTTGTATTTCAACCAAACAATAATGCAGATGGGTTATATGCTGAAATTCGTTCAATGAGTGATCATAATTATCTACCACCCAAAACTACAAGTCTTAATATGACTGGTAAAATAAATCATATGGGAAGAATTATTCGTCTTAATACATCATTCATTCGAAATGAAATCCCTGTATTTATTATGTTTAGGGCCCTTGGAATTATTAGCGATAAGGAAATTATTGAACATATTGTTTACGACATCGAAAATCCTAGTAATAAAGCTATAATAGATGAATTAATGGCTTGTTGTGAAGATGCGTGCGATGTTCATACCAAAGAACAGGCTGAAAATCTATTAATTAAAATTATGACAGGTGCAAATAAAAGTAGTGATTCTTTAGAATTACTACATAATAATATTATTAATGATTTTCTTCCTCACGTTGGTAAAAGTTATAGACGCAAAGGTGTATATTTAGGTTATATGATTCGCAAAATGATTAAGATTCATTTGGGTATGGAAACTTATGATAATCGCGATTCATATATGAATAAGCGTATTGATACTCCTGGTATTTTAATGAGTAATTTATTTCGACAGTGTTATGGTAAAATGACAAAAGAAATCAAATCACTTATTGAAAGAGAATTAAATCTTTGGAGATCAAATAATACACCTCTAAGTTTATCAGAAATTATTACAGATAATAATGTTCATAGATACTTTAAACAGTCTTTATTAGATTCTTGGTTAAAATATTCTTTATCAACTGGTAATTGGGGTATTAAAAGTATTGGTAGTTTCCAAAATATTAGACAAGGTGTATCTCAAGTTTTAAATAGAATGTCCTATGCTAGTACTTTATCGCATTTACGAAGAATTAATACATCTATGGAAAAAAATGGCAAACTTGTACAACCTAGAAAATTAGATAATTCTCAATTAGGTATGATATGTCCTGCGGAAACTCCAGAAGGGGCATCGGTTGGACTTGTTAAAAATATGGCATTAAGTACAAATATATCTTTATTAATGAGTAGTACATTTATTAGAGAATTACTAGTTGATTTTGGTGTAAGTATTTTCAATGATTTATATAACTATTACACTTCAAAAGAAACTAATAATAATCCTTTAAATATTACTAATTATCTTAAAAAATTAGGAGATAAGGATAATGTATATGTTCAAATTAATGGTGATATTATAGGATATCATACAGATCCATTAACATTATACAATAAACTCAAACATTATAAAAGATGTGGTATTATTTATCCAATGACTTCAATTTTATGGAATATCAAAGACAAAGGTATTATTATCAGCACAGAAGCAGGAAGAATGTTTAGACCACTTTTAATTGTTGATATTGATAAAGATACTGGCGAAAGAGAATTAAGAATATTCAACTATTTAAAGAAGAAAAATATTACTTGGGAAGATTATATTAAAGACAAAAACTTTGATTCATTTATTGCTCCTTGTGCTGGTTGCAATATCAAAGATCATAAATATGATGTTGAAGAAGAAGGATTTATTGAATATCTAGATACCGATGAAATTAATTATTCAATGATATCAATGAGTTATAATGAATTAAAGAAAGGTATGAAAGGAACTTCATATCCACCATTTTATACTCATTGTGAAATTCATCCAAGTTTAATTAATGGTATTTTAGGTGTTAATATTCCATTTAGTGATCATAATCAATCTCCTAGAAATTGTTATCAATGTTTATGTCAAACTGAAAAAGTTTTAATGAGCAATGGTAATTACAAAATGATTAAAGATATTTCAATTGGAGATGAAGTTGTTTGTTTTAATCCCAATACTAAAGTTTGTTCTCATACAAAGGTTATTAATCATTATAACAGAGCAACTGACAAATCAGTATTTGATATTTATTTAATATCTGGTAGAAAAATTACTGCAACATATGATCATAAATTTATGACAGATAAAGGTTGGAAAGAAGTTAAAGATATTATTAAAAATGATAAAGTTGGTATTTATATGAATACAAAAACAAATACATTTGTTGACTCAAGCAATGATAATATAATATTTAATGATATTTTAATCAATACACCAGAAGATATTTATACTAAACTAGATTTATTACCACTTAAATATAATAATAAAAAACTACCAATTATTGCTAGATTATGTGGATATTATTATGTAAATCAACTTAATTTCAAAAAAGAAAAAGATAAAACAGAATATATGAATGATGTGGAATATTTAGGTTTCAAACACAATATATATGATATTAAGTTTGTAATTTATATTAAAAAACTTTGTAATGATATTTCTTGGTTATTGAATTGTGAAGAACATATTATCAATGAATTCTTATCATCTTATTTAAATGTAGATATTTATGATTATGAAAAGTCAAATTCATTTGATCAAGATATTTATAATACAAAACAAATTATTGAATACATTAATTATAAAAAAAATACACAAGGATATTATTATAAATATGATATTGATCTAAATAATATTCAAATACTAGAATATTATATGAAAAATATTAATGTTAAATATAATAATGATAAATTAATTAAACTATTTAGCAAATATGAATATAATAATCATATTAGTTATATTAACAAAAATAATTTCAATGTAAAAACTAAATACGAATCTTATAATGAATGGTGTGATAATATTGAATTTAATAATGATATATGTTTTATCCCATACAATAATAAAATTTGTTCTAATAAAATTTTAATTTCTGATATTACAGTTGAAAGTGATAACCATAGTTTTATTGGAGGTAATGGATTTGCTGTAAGTAATTGCGCAATGGGAAAACAAGCATTGGGAATTTATATGAGCAATTTTAACAATAGAATTGATACAATGGCAAATATTTTAAATTATCCTCAAAAACCACTTGTATGTACTAAATTATCTAAATATACACATAGTAATGAATTGCCTTCTGGTACAAATGCGATTGTTGCTATTATGACACATACTGGGTTTAATCAAGAAGATAGTGTTATGATTAATAAATCATCACTTGATAGAGGATTATTTACTAGTACTTATTATAAAGCATTTAGAGATCAATGTTCTAAAAACCATAGTACTGGAGAAGAAGAAGTATTTACTTATCCTAAAAATTGTAATAATTTAAAACCATTTTCATATAATAAATTAGATAAAAGCGGGTTTGTACCCAAAAATACATATATTGACGGCAATGATATTATAATTGGTAAAGTTATGCCAAAAAAAGTAAATGGTATTTCTACAAATAATGATAATAGCACTTGTATGAAAGCAAATGATGATGGATATATTGATATGAATTATTCAAATATTAATAGCGAAGGATACAAATTTTGCAAAGTAAGAACCAGAAAAAACAGAAAACCTGAAATTGGTGATAAACTTGCTAGTAGAAGTGCACAAAAAGGAACAATTGGTATGATATATAATGCAGAAGATATGCCTTTTACAAAAAATGGTATTACACCTGATATTATTATGAATCCACACGCTATACCATCAAGAATGACAATGGCCCAATTAATGGAATGTATTATGGGCAAAGCTGCTTGTCATATTGGATCTATTGGAGATGCAACACCATTTACAAGTTGTACAGTAGAAGATATTGCTAAGGTATTGGAATTATCTGGAATGGAAAGATATGGTAATGAGATAATGTATAATGGAAGAACTGGTGAACAAATTAAAACAGAAATATTTATTGGACCAACATACTATCAAAGACTTAAACATATGGTATCTGATAAATTACACTCAAGAGGATCCAATGGTCCTATTGTTATGTTAACAAGACAACCATCAGAAGGTAGAGCAAGAAATGGAGGACTAAGATTAGGAGAAATGGAAAGAGATGCTGTATTATCACATGGTATGAGTAATTTCCTAAAAGAGAGAATGTTAGATGTATCTGATAATTATAGGATATTTATATGTAAAAAATGTGGTATGAATGCTAATGTTAACCCTGAAAAAAAAATATTTAAATGTGTATCCTGTAATGATGACGCAGATATTGTTCAAGTTAGAATTCCTTATGCATTCAAATTACTAAAACAAGAACTGTATACAATGAATATTATGATGAGATTTAACTGTTATTAGTGGAATAATAATCATAATAATATGAAAATTTATCATAATATATTTCCATTTCTTCATATTTTTTTTCTTTATAAATTAATAAATTTTGTAAATGATTATCTTTACTAACTAAACTTAGGCATTGTTTATAAGATAGTAATGGTTCCTTATCATAATAATAATTAAATAAATTATTTTTATGTGCATTATAATCAGATTTAATATTTTCGTATTCTATATAATTTTTTGCATAAGACCACGCATATTTATGATATTTATCATAAAATTTTTTTTCATCATCAAATGTATAATTATTTTCATAATTATTTCTTTTTAATTGTGATGTCATTTTATATTAAAATTAAAATAAATAACTCATTTTTTTATACGTTGCTCTATATTTTTTAAAATAGGATATCCTCCTAATAATAAAAACATACCTATTATTACTAAAGACATAACAGATAATATTAAATAAATTATTGAAAATATATAACCATATTTTCTTATCCAACTCTCGCTACATTTACATTCTCTTTCTTTTAATTTTCTTATATAATCAATTATTATTGATATATATATAATACTAATTATTGTCATAAAAATTGATAAAAACATTGATTGTGATATAAATATATTATTTGATAATGCATTAATATAATTAAATACAAGTATTGTAAAAAATACTATTGAACCATAATTGATTATTTTTCTATGTATGATATCACTACAATCACATTTTTTATCTTCTAATTTTTTAGTCCAACTATACATCAAATAATGCAATAAAGATAATAAAATTAAAGATATTGTTATTTGTATTATATAATTTATATTCATTTTTTCTTAATTTTTTCTAATATTATTTTAGAAAATTTTTTATCATTTTTGAAATTAATTAAAAATATAAATACAAGTATTACTGGTAATAAAAATAACATAACTAGATAAACTATACTAAATATATATCCATAATCTTTTTTCCAATCTTCACTACATTTACATTCTTTTTTTTTAAGTTCATAAATATAATCCAGAATAATAAATAAATAAAATATTAATCCAATACTAATTAAAGGACTTGATATTAATATACCTTTTTTAATAAATTCATTTGGAATTAATGTAATTAAAATCATACGTAATAATATAGAAACTGTTAAACCAATTGATAAAATTTTTATAGTTTTTCTGTGCCATAAATTACTACAATCACACTTTTCTTCTTCTAATTTAGTTGTCCACATATACATTAATAAATTTTGTAAAAATATACCCAAAAATAATAATAATGCTACTATAAATACAAATAGTAATAATATCATTTATATCTAATAAATAATTATAAAAAAATTAAAAAATCCTATCTAAATATTTTTCTGTATCTTTCCAACCATACTCAAATAATTGTCTTGATTTATCTATATCAATAAATCCCCTTGATCCCAATGACCACTTTCTACCCCAAGTATTACAATTTATATCTAATTTTTTTTTTGAATCAAGTTTATTTATAACAACATTATTATCAACATATTTTATATTTTTTTCACTATCTTTTATAAAAGCACCATCATAATATTTTATATTATTATATAAATAGTATAAATTGTTTCCTGATATATATGGTATATAAGAACTACAATAACATTTGGTAATCAAGTCTCCAATACTATCATATTTGTCAAATATTACTTTTTCTTTATTTAAAATATTATTATATTTAGTTGCAACTATTTTAATTGGTACATTATTATGATCATAATTATTATATCTATTTAATAAATTCTTGTTGTTATTTTCCTGAAATAAATTTAAGTTATGTAAATCTATTTTTGTATTTTTATTTAGCTTAAATATATTTTCCCATATATAATCATGACTTGTTAAATTTTTTTCAAAATGATATAATAATGAACAATATGCACCGCCCGATGTTCCAATTAGTTCATAATTTTTAAAATTTTTATTTGTTTTTATATATGAAATAATACCTATACTATATGGTAATAATAATCCGGTTGAACCAATATTTAAAACTATATTAAAAGAACTAACACAATTTGAATAAATAAATAATAATAATAATATTATATTAATTTTTATCATAATAATATAACTATATATTTTTATTTTATGTATTTTTTTTCCATTTTGTTAATTCTTTTTCCAATATAAAAGGCCTTCTATTTAAATATTCAAAAAATTTCATTATCGTCTCTCTGTTTTCAAATTCATTTTTAATAAAAGTTATATTATTATCTTTATTCTTATCTATTTTAATAAAATTTAATGCCTTTATTAATGTTTTATGTTTATCAGATAAAAACATACCTTTGTTTTCGCCAACAAAATTTTCAATAAATAATTCATTTAATCCATTTTCATTTAATTCTAACTCTTTTTTAACATCATTCCATCTATTAATTTTAATTACATTATTTTCAACAACAACATCTTTAATTCTATCTCTTGTATATTTAATAAATTTTTTTATATTATCGCTATTCATAAAATAAGAATCAAGTTTTGCTATTTTACTTGTATCAGATTCTATTGTTAATACTTTTAAATCATCAATAGTTTCTTTTAATTCTAAATCAATATAAATTGGTTTAGAAATATTGTCATCAAACCACTTACTATATAACTGTTTATAAGTTTGTTCTTTTAATTCTAATGTTTCACTTAAATCATTATTATATATTATAGTTATAGTTTTATTATTTATTTCTATATTTTTGGTTTCTGATTCATTAATATTATCCATTTTTTCTATTTAATATATATTTTATTTTTTTATAATATTTTTATATAAAAATATTAAATATTTTTAGAAATAAGAACAAATATATAATAATTCAATATGCCTATCAAAGTAGGAAATACTAATACTGGTCAAATTAGTTGGCAAATTAGAGAAATAGGTGATAGTAATACGATTACTATAGATAATTGGAGAAAAATGAGTGATGTTTTAATACTTAATAATTTAAATTCTGCTAATTCAATTAATAGTAATTATTCAAATTTAACAATTAATTATGATAATAAATATGTTGTAGGTCTTATTAATTCAAATTATGTTATTAATCCATTTATTGATAGTGATGGTTTATTTACAGATGATGAATATATTATATCTTTAAATAAATCAAATATCAGTCTAAAAAATTCTAATATTAATTTTGAATTTATAGATAAATTACATATTTACAATGAAAATAAAGATATAATTGTATCATTTAATAATTCATCTATTAATTATGATTATGATATTAATTATTATTTAAATAATAATAATATTAATTATATTAATAATTTAGATGAAAATATTATTAATATTAATAATGATAAATTAAATGTTAATTGTGATGTTATATCAAAAGAAATTTACGCAGATATTATTAGACCAAATAATCCTACTGCGGGTATAATTATTGAAAATTTCAATATTGAAGGTACCAAATTAACAGATGTAAATATTGGTAAATTTAATTCTAATGTTGATAATTTACCCGATAAAGCACCGTTAGAATTATCAATAAATAAAAATAATAATTATATTAGCGATAGTATTTTTCAAGTTACTAGATATAATCATCATAATACTAATTCTGATTTTAATTTTGAAGATTCAAATATTTTATTAAAAATTAATACAAATGGATTTTTAAATATTGGTAAATTATCAGATATTGCAAAAGATTCTTTTATTAATATTAATAATGCAGAAAATTTAGTAGCATCAAATATAGTAAATTTTGAAGGAGAATATAATGGTGATTCTTTTTCATTTAATAAATATGGTAATTTATTATTAGGTAGTAATATTAATAATTTAGATTCAATAGTTTATATTAATAGAAATGATGATAGATTTAATTTAGATGAAAATAATATTGAAAATATTAATCTTGATAATCCTTTACTTAAAATTAATATAAATTTTCAAGAAAAAAATAACTATTTATGGTCAATACAAAAAGGAGCTAATACAAACCAGCAATCATTTTATAAATTTTTTAATAACGCATTTTTTGATTTAGAAGATGAAACTAATATTAATACAAAATGGCTACAAGGAGAAACTAATAAAGATGATCTTATTGATACTATTAATGAAGAAACATCAGAAGAACAACTAAAATATACTTTGTATAAATATAATTATGTTCAACAATTTACAAAAAATAGTAATAAACTTTTTCATACTGGTAATGCAGACGATAATGAAAGATATTATTATATTATTGATAAAGAATTAGTTGATTATATAGATAGTGATATTACAAAAATTAAATTATCTAAAGATTATGATGTAGAAAATACACAATTATATAATAATTTATATAATAAATTTAATTTAAGAGATTCTATAAAACAAATAGCTTTTAATTATAAAACTGTATCTTTTGTTAATACATCATATACAAATAAAAATATAAATCAAACATTATTTTATCCTGATAAAATATATTTTAATGATGGAGATAGTATTAAAGAAATTAATTTAAAAATTATTGATATAACTGACGATATTAGACGTAATCGTGTCAATCCTGCATTTGCTGGACAAACAGAAAATGGTGTAGATTTATCTCATATACAATTATATTTATACCCCGAATATAGCGATACAGATGATGCTATTAGTTTTGATCTAAATGCCCTTAATTATAATAATTTAATAAGAGCATCACTTGTTGATTATTTAACTATTAATAATATTTTTAATTTACAACCGGTAGATGTAGTAAATAATATTTTTGATTCATCTGGATATTTTCAAAGATTTACAAATTTAACATATTTTGATACAGTTATTGATAACTATTTTTTTACAGTACATACAAGCAGACAGTTTTATAATTTTTTGAAAGATAAAAATGTTTTTTCTAAATATGACAATTTTGTTAACGATATAATTAATAAACCAAATTTTTATGAATTTACTTCTAATAATATGTTTATTTCTTCTTTTACAGATAATGGTACATTAGTTTTTAATGAAGACGATTATATAAATCCTATACATAATAAAATTAATTATGAAGATATTAAAGATTTTTCTATATATTCAAAACAAAAAAATGCTATTTTTGATGAAATGCATATAAATACCCTTAAATCACAAACCAATAAAACAATTGATTTTGACAATAATAATATTATTAATATTAATGATTTATCCTTTAGTTCAAAGTCTAATATATTGATTAATGATATTAAACTTAACAATATTGTTTGCAATGATCCAAATAAAGAAATTAGTTTTATCAATAATAATATTAACTTTAAATTACCTATATATGGTTTGGTATGGATTAAAACATCTAATGCTGATGCAATTGTAAATTATAATGAAATTATATCTGATAATCCAGATTATCAATCATTAGTAAATTTAATTAATAGTAAAAAATTAGTCAATGATAAAATTTATTTATCTTATACAGAATTATCTGAAAATAATTTAATTGATAAAATAAATCATAATAATTATATTAAACTGAATGATGATTATTACTATCCTGAAATAATTGAATTTAATAAAAAAAATTATGGCGAAAAATATAAAATTATAAACGATAGTCCTAATGAAAATTATTATTATAATGATATAATATCAATTAATTCAATTGATAATAATAGTATTAAACCATCTATTGCAATTTATGGAAATAATCCATCGTATATATTATGTTCATCAAATGAAAATAATAATAGTATTTCATATTATTCTACAATTAAATACGAAGGGTTTAATACATTAAGTGGAACAACAACTGACGAAGGACAAAACGAAAAAAAAAATATTTATGAAATTTCATATAAAAATAATAATACAAATGATCTAATATTTGAACAGAATAATTCATATCATTTATTGCAACATATTGCAAATGATTATGATATGATTACAATGGGGAAAAACTATAGTTTTTGTATAGACAACAAGGGTATAAATGGTTTAACTGGTAGAAAATGGAAATATATTAGTAATTCACTACCAGATGGTGAAGAAATATTTTCTACATATCTTCAAAGTTATGTTGCTTTAAATATAATTTCACTTGGTGAAACTTTTGAATTAAGTGAAGCAGAATTTTCAACTTCTGATCTTACAGATATAATTTTTAAACCTATACATTATTTTAAATCAGCACTTTTTCCCTTTAAATATTATAAGATTGTTGAAGACAATTTTAGTCAAATTATTTCTAATTCAACTAATTCGAATTTTACAGTATCAATCGGTGTTCCTCATAAATTAGATGCAATTAATAGATCACAAGAAACTTATTTATACAATTACCCCAGATATTTTCATGAAACATTAAAAGATTCAGATTATATGTTAAATATTTATGGTAATACTAAAATATCAGGAATAGATGGCGAATCTGTTGCTTTATCAGTTAAAGTAAATGATCTCATCTCAACAGATAATACATATAAAACAAATATATCAATCGGTTCCGATGCAATATTAAATAATAATAGTAATACTTTTACTATTGATGGTGATATATATTCAGATAAGCTAAATTATAAAGATGATTTTGGTAATTATTTAAATGTTTCTAATGTTTTTGTTAATACCGTTGAAGATATAACTAGTAACATTATTCCACATGTTATGAGTTATACTTATATACATACATCTAATTTAAATAATAATTTTAATAAAGATACAGATATTGACAATGGTATATTTAATTTAAATTTAATACCATTAATACCATATGAAAATTTTGCTATACCAGAAGTACCATATATGGATCAGCGTGTAACTGAATATTATCATATAGGCGTTGAAGGTAATAAAGTTGATGAAATACAGACTAATCCACATAAATATTTACAAGAATATAACGATGATATGTTTTATTTTAGAGAAGAGGATATACCTTTTATAGAAAATAATTTAATAGATCGTGAAGATCGTGGTTATCATTATATTGTTTTTGAAGGTGATGAAAATGTAGATAAAACTTATGATTTAAAAATTAATGACACAATACAAGTTGAATATTTAGCAGTAGGTGGTGGTGCTGGTGGTGGACTAATTAATAAAAAATACGTTGGTATACACTGGAGATGGAGGCAATTTGATTATGCTAATTTGGCTACTTATAATAGCGATAGAGAAACTATTCTAAAAGTATATCCAAATGAGATTAATGGTAATTTATATAATGTTGGGGATCGTAATTCATTTACAGATGATGATGATCTTATATGGTATGATTTTATAAATGCTTTAAATGATTTTACATTATTTGAAAGTACAGGACAATTAAATTATACATTGGATGAATTATATACCTTTTTTGGTAGTTATGATTTTGGTTTAAAATGGCAAAATAAAGGTAATGTTGTTCCAACTGACGGCATTGGATTAATTAACGATGATATAAAATTAAAATTAACAGATATGTCTACAGATGCTATAATAACATTAACAGATTCAGATATAATAGCAAAAATACCAAAAAATCTTAATATTAATCATTATATCGTTAATAATGGTTATTATTTTCAACCAGTATCTGATACTATAAGAAATAATTTATATAAAACTTGCATATTTTTAGAAGAAAGTGAAACTAAATATGGTTTTTATTATCCATCTATTGAATCTGGTGGTAGTGGTGGTGAAGTAAGAATATTTACAGGTAATACTTTTTATAAAGATTCTGAACTAACAATAACAATCGGAAAAGGAGGTCAAGGTTCTGGTATAATTAATTATACAACTGTTCCACACGATGATATAATAAGTGCAACAAATATTCCATTACAATCGAGTGGCAGTGATACTATAATTGATACTAAAGTTGGAGATCCAATTGTAATAAATGGGGGAGGTATTGATATTATAGATTCTACTTCATATACAAATAATTTTAATTTTGATCAAGAAGGTAAAGATATTGGTTCAACAACATATCCTGATGATATTTATACATTATTTGACTTTCCATTTGATAATGATTTCCCAATAACATATACTTATGGTTTTAAAGATAGTAATAAAATTTTTATAGGAGGAGGTGGTGGTGGTAAAGATAATACATATAATTCATTAGATGGAGGAAAAGGAGGTGGTGGGGGGAGTGGGATAACTGGTAATGCACAAGAAAATTCAGGTGGCGGTGGTGGATTTGGTAATAATAATTGGGGAAATGGCGCATCTGGTCTTATCATAATGAGATATAGATTTATTGAAAAAAATGTAATTGAAAATAGACCTATAAATACAGATAAGGTAAAATCTTATTTGGAATTTGATTGGGATAATCAACAATGGTTTTTAAATCCTTATATCGCTAATACATCAAATGATCTTGTAAATAGAATTATTTTAACATCAAATCAGATATCTAAAAATTTATTTAATACATCAAATAATTTGATAAGTCATATAACCCAATCTACAAGTAATTTACTTGATAATATTGTAGATACTTCAAATTATGTTTATGATGTTCATACTAATCTAAGTAGTTTTAAAACAGATTATCAAACCGATTATGATATTATACATCATAATATATCAAATTTAGATGCATCTTTTGTTAAAACAGGTGAATTAAATATTGATAGAATACCAAATATACCTATTACTAAGTTTCAAAATTTAAATTTAGATACATTATATAGTCCTAAAGTTAATGATAAAATTCTTGAATTAACTGATCATTACTATATTATAGAAGATAATCATTATGAGTTTATTATTTTGCAATACAATCCAAATACAGATCATAATGATGGTAATCATACAAATTATACTGTTGAATTTCAAACAGATTGTGAAATAGATGTTATAATTGTAGGAGGGGGCGGTGCTGGTGGTAGTGGACAAGTAGGTGGTGGTGCGGGAGGCGGTGGTGGTGGTTTTATTGAATTAAGAAATTTGAAAATTATTAGAGGTACAAAAGAAGAAATATCAGTTGGTAGAGGTGGTGATTCTAGTAGTTTTACTGCTATTGGAGATGGTCAATCTTCATCAGCATTTGATTGTACAGCATTTGGTGGTTCAAAACCAAGTGTTCCATCTGGACAAAAATATATATTAGAAGGTGGTACAAAAGGAAATGTTGATAAAAGTGCAGTAGATAGTCCAGATTATAAATATCATAATCCTGATAAATCAATTACTTTAGAGACTAATAATTCACCTAATACAGGTAAGGGTGGTAATTATATTGTTGATCTAGAAAATGATCAACAAACGCAAGACAATTATGATAATGTACAAGGCGATGTTCATGGTAAAAATGGTATATCTTCTAGTATATTTAAAAATATTGTGCTTGTATCTAGCACCGATTATCTTACAAGTTGGGGAGGTGGTGGTGGCGCTGCGAGAAAATATAACAGGGATAGTTCTGGTTCTTTAATTAGTACTTATAATGATTATTACAAATATGGCAATAGAGGCACCGGAGGACACGGTGGTGGTGGACCAGGTGCTGGAAATACTGTTTTAGTCGGCACTGATAAAGAAACAATTACAGGGGGCGAAGGATGGATAAAAACTGATAATTTTGAAACAACTAGAACAATAAAAGAATTAGATCAATTTATAATTGAAGAATGGAATGATAGTGCAAGAGGAGGTGATGGATTAAGTGGAACAGGTGGTGGAGGCGGTGGTGGATATAATCAAGGTGGAAATGGTGGTAGTGGTATAGTTATTATTAGAATAAATAACAAAGATGATGGTGAAACAACAACAAAAGTAATACCTGAAAAAGGAGACAGACAAAAAGGCTATTTGAGTTTTAATTATAATTCATTTAGTTGGCAAATGAATCCACTCGATGCTATTAATTTAGATTTTGATTTTGATACAATTTATTCAAACGTTGTTAACATTAGTAATAATTTGGCAATTGATATTAATGAAAGATTATACAATAGTGTACATAGTTTGGATGCTGGTTCAACAACAATAAATCCAAGAATTATGACAAATGGTAGTTTTGCAAATTATACTATCGAAGCAAGACATATTTTCGGTTTTAATAATGAACGTTTTGCCGTAAGCGGTGAAACAGTTGGTGATTTATATTTACTAAATGATACATCATATTATCAAGAAAGTGATCCATATTATGATTATTTATTGAAAGGTTCTAAATTAATGTCAAGATCAATCACAAATAATAATTTTGTCGATAATACAATTACTGCTGATAAAATTGAATTTCCAATTAGTGCAAGCAAATTAGCATTAGCAAGTATAAATGATAATAATATTGCTGGTACAATTGATCATCCTGTTAAAATTGTTCCAACTGAAGGCAATTCAATTGATATTAGTAAATTTAATAATGCATATATTGATATAGATTCTTTAACAATACAAAATGAAAAATTTGACGGAACAATGTTCATCACCTCAAATGAAAATAGTATTTCAAAGATAAATTTGAATAATTTATCAAATATAATTATTGATATTGATAGTTTAAATACAGATACAAACACATCGGAAAATAGTTATACGCGTATAATTTCAGAAGATCAAAATACAATATCATTAGATATTTTTACTAATTTATATATCGATTATAATTTAATTGAAGGATATGGGGATCAGGATTTCAAATTTAATAATATAAATTTATATAGTGATTCTGATTATAAAATTCCACAAAATTATTTAGATAATATTTATATTAATACTATAAATATTGACGCTAATTCATTAATTAATACTACTGCTTATTTAAATACAATTGATGGTGGCAAAATACCACCTGATTTAATTGGTAATTTAGAAATAACACCAGATCAAATAGACACAACTGATCCAAATAAATTTTTTAGTAGAGCAAGTGTTGTAACAACAGCGGATAATAAAATTAACCCGTCTATTTTACCAAATGTAGAACTTTCACCAGATGATTTAGATTTTACTGTAGGTACATTAAATGATGTAACAATATTTAGAAATACTGGCGATAGTTATGTTGATCCTAATACAATTAATAATTCATATATTCAATATAATAATATAGATTTAACTGCTAATAAATTAAATAATGTTGCAATAGAAGCTCAATTAAATTCTATAAATCCAAATACATTACAAGATATTAAAGTTTATCCAAATAGTATAAATTTCGATTTTGTTTCTGGTTTAGAATGGTACGAATTAGATAGTGCACCATCTTTTGGTAGCGAAATACAAAATAATATTCCTTTAAATACACTGTTAAGTCTAAAATTATCATTTACTCAAGCAGAATGGGAAACTACTGGTATTATTGATTTAAATAAGGATAATTATGTTTATACAAATGGTAAATATTATAAACCTAAAAGATACTCTATACCTACAAATATTATAACAGATGATGATAATAAATTATATGTATCTAATATTGAATCATTAACTATTAAACCAGAGCAAATAAATAATCTTGATGTAGTTGGTGCTAGAATAATATTAGATGATTCTAGTGGTGTTAAAGTTGATCCATTGCAATTAGATGGAACTACATTAACAATTTCTGCTGACCAATTACTAACTGGTTATGATTCAGATGGTAATGCTTACAAATTTCCAAATAATATTCAGTATAATTTTGGACCAAATTCAATTGATCCACAATTATTGCCAGATAATATTGCTTTAACATTTGATATGATTGATGCAACAAGTGAAAATAAAATAAATAATGTTACATTAACTGGCAATGTTGATGTATCACTTTTAGGTACGGGTATAATAATAAATGGAGATATAGTATCGAGTGATTTATCTAAAATTAATAGTGTTACAATAAATAATTCTATAGATGTTAAGTATATTAATACTGCTAATATTATTAATAGTACTCCAATTATTGGCACTGGTAAAATAAGTGGTATAACAAACATAATTGGTAGTATCGATGTTAATTATATTAATAATACTATTCTTGATTTAACTTCTTCAGATACAGAAATTATTTCTTCACCGGGAAATAAATTTTCTGGCATTACTACAATATATGGAAATATTGATGCTAATTTGATAGATAATGTATCTATTACTTTAGGGGATACAACTTCATTTTTACCAAATACTTCATTATCTGGTAATGTTATAATAACAGGAGTTGTTCCAGCAAGTGTTATTTCATCACCTGTTGAAATTCAACTAAGTGGAGGAGTTATAGATGCTGCAGATTTTATTAAAGATAAATCAATTGATTCTAATAAAATTGTTGATGACATAGAATTAAGTTTTAGCAAAGTTAAATTTACGGATGACTCGTTTTTTGAAAATGCAAATTATATTAAACTTGCAAATGCAACAACTTATGTTAATAATATATTAACATTATATGCATATAAATCTGATAATAGTTGGACAAATTTTGAATTACCTTTCAAAGTTGAATCTGATAATAATATATCTTTTATTTCGAACCCGTTTTATAGTAATACTAACGATTATTCACAATTACAATTAAAATCTAAAAATAATATTACAATCTTTGAAATTTATTCTTATAATAAAAATAGCGAAGGCAATGATATAGAAGATAATAAATTAGGTAAAAACTTAGATTTATTGACTGGTTCTTATGGTGGTACAATAATTAAAAATAATAACAAACGTTTGAATATATTTATATATAATGATGATGATGATGATCATATAAATGCAATGGAATTTAACAAAAATTATAATAAGTCATTTAAACCATTGATTGTTAGTGAAATTGATCAAGTTAGTAAAATTAAATTTGTTGATAATTCTGAGATAACAACTGCTCCAAAAGTATTAAATGATGAAAAAAAATTAGTAATGAATAATTCAGATTCAGGTTTTAATTATAGTCAATCGGAAGATGGAGAAACTGGTGCTGGTTTTATTCATTGCAATGGTATGCACGCTGAATTTAATATTACTGCATATTCGTTGATTACTGCATCTGACTTAAACCTCAAAACTGATATTAAACAACTCGATTTAAATATAGATAATATTTTGCGACTAAATCCTGTTTCATTTAAATGGAAAGATTCAGCAAAAAATAAAGTTGACAATTTTGGTTTCATTGCTCAAGAATTAGAAGAATTATTTCCAGAATTAATTACAAATAATGGCAATAATTATAAAGCAGTTAATTATATTGGTCTCATACCACATTTAGTAAAACATATACAAAACTTAGAAACTAGATTACAAAAATTAGAAAAAAATTTGTAAATTTTTGTTATTTAAATATTCTTTTTTTTATTTTATTTTATTAGAGTTATATAAATGCTAAAAAAAAATTTTATAATATTAACAATAATAATACTATTTATTATTGGGTTATTATATTTTTTATATATTAATATATTTAATAAGGAAAAATTTGATCTTGATAAAAATCCTTATTTAGATAAAGATATTATCGAAAGTTCATTAATTACTATTCGTAATAATAAAGATAGAATAGAAAGTATTAAAAATAGTGATTCTGATTTAATAGGTCAAAATAATTTATTAACATCCGATTACAATATTGACCAACTTGTAAGTGATAGAGATGATTTTATTAAAAAATCTAAAGAACTTTTAAATGAATATATTCAGTATAAAAACTCAATATTTAAAAATGTTGATGATTCAACTCTAGATAGTATTGAAATCAATACTATAGGACAAGTTATAATTCCTAATAGTTTATTATCATCAATTGTAATGCCTGATGATTATTCAAGTAAATCACCACAATTATGTATAAACTCTATCAATGTTGATAAAAAATGCAGAGGTCTTTTAGTTGAAAAAAATCTAGTATTGGCGCCATATTTAAAAAAACTAATTCTAACACAAATCGAAAATAATAATATTGAGTTATTTGATAAACAAATATTAATAAACAATTATTATATTCAATTAAAAAAAAATACAATAAATAATAATAATTTGCAAAATAATATAGATGAATATAATACAATTATTGATGATATTGATACACAAGTTAATAAATTAACAGAAACAGTTTTACCAATGATTGAAAATAAGATCAAATTATATGATAATAAAAAAATTGAAGATGAAACAGAAGTTATTCAACAAATACGTATACTAAGTGAAGAAGATAAGCAAAGATTATATAATACTGACTTAATTGAAAAAGGTCTATTATACATCTATAGAATTAGAAGAAAATTACAGATTGTTAATGATATGCGTATAAATTATAATAATCAAAAGAAATCATTAGATGAAGATGATGAAGATTTTGAAAAAATAAACAATATATTATCGCAAATATCACAATATGAAACAAAATTAAATACTTATTTAATTCAAATTCAAACTTATATAGAAAATATTTATTATGGTAGAAATGGAAATGTTAATCTAGATGGTGATAATATTAATAATTATAAAGATCTTGAATGCTATAATGATTTTACTTATATTGGAAATAGTATTTCACACCAGATAATTGAAAATTCGAAAAAAATTAAAGTTATTATTCAAAAACATATCGATGGTTCTATATTATTTTCTGAAAGAGAAAAGAATTATAATCTATTAAAAAAATATCTAGATAAGGAAAGACAATTAAAAATTAAATTTAGTAATTTATTGAAAAATATATATAAATGTAGAGCAGACGTAATACGATGTGGTCCAAATAGTGAATTGATTTGCGATAATTGTGATGACAAAAAATGTCCTGATAGTTTAACAAATGTATATTGCACTTCATATGGTTTTTGCGGTAGTAATGATCCTGTTGCTGATGGCAATAATATATATAAAATTAGTAGTGCAAAACATACAGATAACTATAATAGTCAAGAAATGATAGAATATGATAACTTAAATGAAAATGAAAAAAAAATTTATGATAAACTTTATTATCCTAATGATTATACAACAGAAGAAAAAAACATATTAAATTTACTTTATAAAAATTTTCATAAATTACCTTTAACTAATTTAGATTCATTATATAATTCGCTTTTAATTGATGAAGAAGAGGTAGAATTTGCGAATGAAAATACACCATTTGCAAGTTTGATATCTGATTTATTTATTAAAAAACTAGAATATTTGGATAGTATATCAGATAATAATAAAGTAATAAATATTGATAGTGGGTTTGATACATTTTTTGTATTATTAAAATTTATAATAAAAGATAAATTTGCAAAAATAAGAGATGAATTAAAAGAATTTGATAAATCTTTACCATATAGTTTTGTAAATTTTTTTACTAATAATATTATGTTTGAAAAAGAAAATACTCATACGCCTGAATTATTATTTGAAAATATAACACAAATTACATTAAATTATACAAATGAAAATATACAATTATGGTTATATAAAAAAGATGAAATAACTACATTTTATTCAAATTTTGCTAGTAAATTAAAATATATTTGTTCAAATTTATCAGTTTTATTTAATTATGCTAAAAATAAAAGCGTTGGTAATTTTATTAGTAATAAATTAAATGAATATATTATTCAAAGAGACTCTGATACTATAAGAGATCCAAAATTTAAATTACTAAAACAATATAAAAAAGAATCTGATGATATCAGTAATGCTATTGTTTATTATGACACATTATATATTAATTATCTAATTAAGTTAATAAAATCTTATGATTTAAATTATCACATTAAAAATCAAATAAATATTATAGAAAAAAATATTAATAATAATTATATATCAAATAACTATTATATTATTAAACAACTAGAAAATATTGCTAATCGTATCGATGGTTCATATAAAACTAAAATAATTGATTATATAAATTCTGGACATTCTGGTCAAGAATCTAAAGATATTAAACTTGGTGTTATAAATAGAGAAGATAATTATAGAAAACTAAATGATAAAAGAATACAAATTGCAACAATTGTTAATTCTGTTGATAAAAGTTTATTAAACGGAGATATTACAAATTATCCTGCTTTAGAAAAAGATATATTAAATGATCAAGATTTTAAAGATAATGTTAAAGATAAAATAAACGAATATAAAGCTATTGTTGAACTATTTGAAACAAATTACAATAATATTATCACTATACATAATAATACTAATTTAGCTTATTTACATTTAATTTATAATTTTAAAAATATTATTAAAAATACAATTGCTAATTTTATTGATTTTGAAATTGATAATATTATATTAGAATTTGCACCTGATACTTCTTCCCAACAATCTAATTCTTATAATAATTCTTTTAGTGATTTAAATTTTAATTATGTTGTCGATAGTTCTTTAAAAGAACTTTTACAATCTATTGATACCAAATTAAATCAATATCAAAACGCTAATGATTTAGAACCAAGTAAATTCACATTTTATTCTTTATTATTTATCTATAATTTTATATTTAATTTACTCGATGATGATAAATTAGTAAAAATGACTTTCCAACGACAACACGATTCTATACAATCAATTTATGTTTTTATAAATATTATTAATTCATTTACTAACTATTATATTAAAGATTATCAATATTTATCAAATTCACAATATTTTGTTTCAATAATAAATAGACTACAAAATACATTTAAATGTCCATTAGACACTTTATATATTAATAGTATTAATATGTGTACAAATAATATATTAAATGGTTTACACAATGTAGACACAAAAGATGGTAATATTGTCATTAATTTAATTAAAATTAGAAAATTATATTTTAATAATATCCAAAATATTATTACAAATATAACTGAAAATAAAACTAATTTTAAAAATGCTCAAGATAAATTAAAAGAAGCAGATAAAATTTGGAATGATAAATTAAAAAATTACATTCCTAAAACTCATAGTAAGTATACGACATTTAATGACAAATTAATAAAATTATGGACAGAAACTGATTATATTAATATTGAAGGTAGCGATCCAAATGATAAATTAGTACAACAAATTAATATATTATCATCTACTTATCATAATAGACATACTTTTACTTCTAATATAAAATATATAAATTCAGATAGTTATTTAGATATTATTGATAATATTTATAATTTTGTTTATTTATCGCCTTATGTTATGAAATTTTTATATATCAACACAATATTATTTTATAATAATATTTTTACAAATTATAATGATAAAGATATTTTAGTTAAAAATGTCTATTATGACATATCTAAATACTATTTATGGAATATTAATGATGATAGAACTAGAATTTCCAAATTTATTTCAAGATTAAATTTTCAATTTAATAAATTTATAACAACAAGAAAAGTTGTAAATTATGAAGATATTTCTAAATCTAAATGGTTATCTTTTGATATTAATTTAAATTTAGCCAATTCTGATATAATAAGTGAATGGTTTTCTAAATATTATTCTTTAAATTATCACCAACAATCTAAAACTTATAAACCAAATTCAGAGATCACAATACATGAAATGATATCTGATGATAACTTATTAAGTTCTAATTTATTTACAAAAATTGATACTGAAATATTTGACTATAACGATATTATTATTAATACAGACCTTACACCAACTAATATGATTTATCAATATACAAAAGAAGATAAAACAATAGATCAAATATATATTAAAGATGAAAATACACCAAATAATATTAATATATCTGATATTTTAATTAAACCAACTTCGCCATTTTCCGATTTATCATTTAATCAATATATAATATCGCATTTTGATAGTAATAATATTGATTCGCTTAATAATATAACTTTAACAAATGGCGATATGATTAATAAATGGCATAACAGAATTAATGTTTCACAAGACAAAAATAACAATGCATTATCATATTATAATACACAACCTATATATAATAATAATATGGTTAAATTTAACCAAAATGCCTTACTTACAAATATCCCAATTAATAATGAATATCTTGTATTTTATATTGTTTTTAGACAAACACAAATGACTACAACACCGCAATGGTTAATGTCAAATAATAACAAAGATTCTTTTAATAGATCTATTATAATAATGGGAAATGACTTATGTATTAAAACTACAAATTCTTCGCCAAATGCTGGTTGTGAAAGAATCTTAGATGTTATTGAACCAAATTTAACTTATGTTTTATGTGTGCAATTTTATCCTTATACAGAAACTTCTAATTTTTTTCTAAATAATAGATTAATAAAAACTGTTAATGCGCCTGATATTAGCACAGATGTTCAAGATAAGGTTGTTATTGGTGCTTATCATAATGGAACAGAATTTAAATATAATCAAATGAAATCGGGATTTCAAGGATATATATATGAGTTAATTGCTATTAATAATAAAATTGATCAAACAAGTAGATATCATATAACTAATTATTTATTATCAAAATGGAACGTATCAATGCCTTGTGCAAATGATGGAAAATGTTCGGAAAAACCAAAATATCACTATGGAGATATACCATATGGTTGTAGAATTGCAAAGAAATCTGAATTATCTGAAATAATAAGAGTAGAAGATCATCCTATTGCTGGTATTAGATATAATTTTAGAAATGATAATGATCGTGCAATGTCTGAACATACAGACGAATATGGGTATAAATGTTTTTCTATGCGTGACGGAAAAGAAGTACCTGATGAATGTAATCTTAAAGCAAAAATTATTATTTGCGATACCTGTGAAAATAATAAATATAGTTCTCAAAATTATCCTAAACCTAAATATCATATTGGACAAACTCCTGAAAACTGCAGATATTCAACTGTTGATGAAGTTAATTGGCGTGGTATTGAGTCAAATGATTATGGTCCAATTAAAAATAGAACTTATAGTCTTAAAGATAAAAGTAATAATTGGTATAAAATTAGAAATTATTATTGTAATTATAATGCTTTACCTTCCACAAAAACAGGTTGTGAAAATCCCAATTGTCATAAAATTATAACTTGTAATTCCCCAACAGAACAAATAACTTATGAGAATGTAAATGAACCTGTTGTTAGAACCTGTGCAAATGGTGGAACTTGTGTAAATAAACCTAAATATCATAAAGGAGTTATACCACAGGGATGTAGACTTGCTTATATAGATGAAATAGATAATGGTATAGAAGGTCAACCTTTAATATATGGTTATTACTCAATAATTGATAGAAATGATAAAAAATATCTAGTTAAAGGTCCTGGTTTTAGACAAGTATCACAAAAAATAATTCCATTTCCAGATACTGTTTCTAATATAAGAGATAATAAAATTATAATTTGTGATAATATATAATTTAATTTATTAAGATTTTTATCTAATTATAGAGACGTAAGCAAAATAATATTAGAACAATTAATAAATTTTGATAAAATTGATATGAAAGAAGAAAAAAAAATTTGCGAAAAGCTTGGGACTTGATAAGGAAAAAATATGACATATCCAAATTAAAAAAGATTTAAAATTTGGACAAATTAAAAATTTACTTAGTTTAATTATGGAGATTATTTATGAAGTAATTGGTTTAAGTAAACTTAATTGCTTAAATAAAGATATGTATGATATAATTAAAATAAATAAGGCAAAAGAAATAGATGCATACATAAAAAGAGAAACAGAAGATAAAATGTTTGCACAATTATAGTATTATCACTTAAACTAATTTTAAACCTTCTTTTGTTATATATGTTGATGCCATATCCATTGTAATATCACTAATTTCTTTAATTTTTTTTCCATAAGTTTGAGGAGTTTTAGGAAATAATCTAACTTTATGGGGCCAGTGCGAAGTCATTCTTAATTCACTAAATATTTTTTTTCTTTTTTCCAATTCTTTTTTACTGGCAAAACTTCTCGGTGTCATACAAATATAAACTACACATCTAAAATTATAGTTATCAGGAGATGTTTTTTCAACAGGATTACCATAATGAACTAATCTACTATCCCAAAATACACCATAACCCTTGGGACATTTAATCTTTTTTTCTAAACAATTATTATTTATATAAAATTCATATTGTTCTTTATTTTGTAATTTAAACCAATCTTTTTTATCAGTTATTTCAAATTTTTCTTTAAATTCTTTGTGAAAATTATGACTATTTTCTAATATAACTAATGTTGCATCACCTTCATTTGTATCATAAGCATTTATCCAACTTTGAATACATTCAAAATTATTTCTAGTATAACTTTGATCAACGTGAAACCAAGAATTTTGATTTCTAATTGGTTTATCTAAAATATAAATACTTGTACCATCAAAACTAACTATTAAATCATCTGTATTCCAAATTTTTGAAAAAACTTCTTTTACTTTAGGATTTTGTCTTACTTTCCAAACAAGTTCAGAATGACCAACTTTCCAATGTTGCAATAACATTTTATGATTTGGAAATAATTCTAAAATTTGTTTATAAGTTGTTTTATCATTTCTATCTATTGGAATTTCAAAATCTTTTGTTAAATATTCTAATAAATTCCATTTATCATTAATCATTTCATTACACTCATTTTCATCTAATATAGGACAAATAGCAACACCAAATTTTTCAATTGTTGTTTTAATATTTTCTTGATCTGTTAAATATTTTTCAAATTCATATGATGATGTCATATTAATCTAAAAATAATTAATAAAAAAATCAATTTTTTTATTAAAATGTTTTTATAGTAAACAAAAATTATATTTGTAAGATTTATAAAATATAATAATTTAATAGTTAATGACAGATTTTTTTTATTATACTAAAAAAAAAATTCTGGGAAAAAATAAAAAAATTTACAGAGAAAAAAACTCTAAAAAAGAATACATTAAACAAAAGAATAAAATGGTTCCTTTAAATACTTATATAAAAAAAATAAAAAAAAATAAAATTAAAAAGGGAGGGACACCTGATATTGCCGCCTGGAAACAAAAATTCGAGTATTGTTGTCATCAGAATTATGAAATTCCTATAGTATCTAAATGTTTATATCCTGAAACAGGTTTAATTTTATCTACACATTTGCGTGATATTTGTAAATTTAAATACAAAAATTATAAAAAAATATCTAGCCAACAGATTTCCGATCGCAAATTTAAGGATTACATTAAAAAAAGAGAGCTTGAAAAGACAATTCATAACAAGTTTATGATCAAATTGGAAAAACAAGAACCAACCTTTTATAATTTCAAAGAACTTATGAGACAAATATTAGAAATAGTAGAACATTATGAATTTCAACCCGAAAAGATTACTATTAGTGTAATTATCAAGTTAAATAAAGTAATACAACAATTATATGCATTATTAAATACTTTTGTTGTTGAATATCATAATAAAGAAGATGATAAATATATAGATATAATTTCAAATATTATTTCATTAAATTTAAATTTTTTTAGTATATTTAAAGACACTTTATATAAAAAATTGGAAAACATAGATGATAATGAAATTATTCGTAGATTTAAAATTAAAAAAGATGAGATGTATCTCGTTAAAGAGTTAATTACAATAATTAGCAACATAGTTTCATATACTCAAAAAATAGCAGATGTCATTGAGGATATAATGAGTGTAAAATTTGTAAAATATAAGGATATGATACATTTACATATGTCTAAAACTCGTTGGAAAACAAAATATATTAAGTTATTATATAATGATTACGATGTTGACTATATACCAAAAATAAGTTCCAGATCAAGTTCTGAATCAAGCTCTCGATCAAGTTCCAGAACAAGTCCTGAATCAAGCCCTCGATCAAGTTCGAGATCAAGTTCGAGATCAAGTCCTGTGCCTCAACTCTTATTAAGACAGAGTTCAAAATCAGGATTTGGAAAAGGCAAGATGTTTGCTTCATTGTATAAAACTTTTTCAATGTCAAAAAAATAAATTAAATTGTTTTAAATATTTTAGATTTTTTATATGTCTTAGATTTTTTAGATGATTTAGGTGTTTTAGGTGTTTTAGGTGATTTGGGTGATTTGGGTGATTTAGTTGACTTAGTAGATTTTTCTACTAAAACTAAATTAAGTCTTCCATTTTTCTCATCATCAAAATGTTTCATTTTATCGGCAAAACTTGTATCTACATTACTAAAATCTACTAAAGGTTTGGGTAAAGATAATTTTTTATTTGTTCTCATTATAATTAATAAATATAATTATTTATTTCTTGTGCATATCTTATAAACATATCTCTTACTTCATCTCTTGTCATATCTCTTATTTCATCTCTTGTTCTATACTCTAACCAGTGATCAACTGTTCTATAATTATTAAAATGAATCATCATTCCTATATACTGTTTCAATTCTCTACCTAAATTGTCTCTATAACTAATACAATAAGGTGGTACGTATTTATGTAATAATCTTCCATCATTAAATAATTTAAATATTCTAAATAACATTGTTGCAGATGTTAAATCTGTTGATCCTGTACCGATTACACTATCTTGACCTTCTTGGGCTCCTATATTAAATGGAATTACGCATATATGATATATTCTATGTTTTGTTACACCAAATTGTCTATATAAATCAATTGAAACAAATTCAAGTCCTAAATTATTTGCTGTAAATTCTGAACTAACTATATCATACTCTATTTTAAGTCTTGTATCATTAATTGGTTTTAAGAAATAGGGTTTTTCAATACTTGGGTTAATTAACCTCATTACTTTCATTAATTCATTTATATTTTCTTCAGTATACGGTATTCTTGTTGCTGGACTTATAACAGGTTGTTTACTATTAATGCGATCAACTAAATAATTATATAGTTGGGGTGCATATAAACATTCTGTATTGTATTTATCTTTATTTTTTATTTTTAATCTTACCATTAATTGTAATTTCGCTAAAGGATAATCTTCGCTGTCAAAATCTTCTTTTGTAATTATATCTTCATTACTACTACATCTATCTTGCAATTCAGATTCATTAGTACTATATTCATCATTTAGTATATTTTCATTAATTTGCTCTCGTGTCATTGAAAATAAAATATTATCTTTTGCATTATCTTTAATTGTTCTACTTGGTGATTTTTTTTTAACATATTTAACCAACTGCAAATAAGACATATTTTTAACTTTAACATATTCATCCAATGCTGCTTTTGATTTTTCATAATCTTTTTTAAAACTTGTTGCAACGCTATCCTCTACAAATAAAGGCAGTGCTTGACCTTCTATATAAGGTTGTGTTTTATTTGGTAATTTTATTGTATATCTTTTTGGAGGTGATGGAGATTTAGCATTAGGATTAGTTCCTTTAATACTTTCGTATTTTTTTAATTCTTCTTTATATAAATCATCATTTATTTTTCTAGCTGTATCCTTGTTATATTTTTCCTTTTTAAAAGTAGTATATTCAGGTTCAGTTAAATATTTAGATAAATCAACTGGTTTATAAGTTTCTGGATCAATTAGTTTTTTATATTTATCCTGTTTAAGTACTGCTAATGCATCCTCAAATTTTTTTAAATATTCTTCAATAGGATCATCAATTCTTTTAAATCTTTTATTTTCATAATTTTCTATAACTTCTTTGTTTATTTCCGGATCGGGACTCAATAATACTTCAACATCTTTATAAAAAGCATTATATTCTTCTATCAACATTAACATATTTTTTATCCAATTGGGACAATTAGATTTTCGTTTTTCTTTTTCACAATATTCTAATATGATTTCTCCATTTGAAAATTTTTCTTCTGTTATAAATTTAACAAAAGATTTTACTACTGACTTACTTCTACCATCAATCTCATATGGTCCTATTACCATCATTAATAGATTAGTTGTTTCATAATCAAAATGATGATATAATAAGTTATCTACTACATTATTAATATATGTGTGAAAGCCCGATTTCATTATTCTTAAATTAGCACGACCTACTCCTACATCTATGTCTGTAAATCGATTTCTTAGTAATTCAAGTTCTGTTTCTAATTTAGTGTTTTTTTCTTCTGTATAATCAATATTTTCACTTAATAACATATATATTTGCATATTATTTATATTATCATTATAAAACCGAGTTCGCGCCATAGTAGGCATAATATTTTCTTTTTTTAACTGCGCGTGATAAAGAAAATCAAATTTTTTATTAAATAATAAATGTTCATTTGGTAAATGGTTTTTTAAAACACCATTTATTATATCATTTCTTCCTAATTTTTTTTTCATAATATTAAAAGCCATTTTCCAAATATCAAAATAGTTATTGCCCATTGGATTCATTTGTTTGCCATTTATAGGATTTATAGTAGGATTTTTACACCATTCTTTAACATCTTCTTCTGTTTTAAAAGTTTTTTTTTCTGTTTTTGCAACACCTGTATTTGTTCTTGGAACGCCTATATCTTTTTCAATATTAATAAATGAACTTTCTGGTATTCCACTAAAATCGTAACCAGTAAATTTTTCTTTATTTTCAACAATCCATAATAAAATTAAATTATAAGTACCTGTTTCAGAAGTTGTTTCTACATTTATTTTACTTGAATTAAGTAATCCAGGTATTTTATTATTAACTATATTATATATTTTTAAGCTATCTAACCATTCTTTAAATTTTACACCACCATCTTTTTCATAAAATTTATCTAATTTTTTTTCTAATTCTTTTGTAGTTTTACTACTTTTTAATAAACTATCTGCCATCTTTTTGTTATCTTACTTAACAAAAATAAAAAAATTAATCCAAACTAAGATTAGTTGGAAATCCTCTTAAATTTTTTACTAATTTAATATCACTAAAATCAAATTGCGATATTATAAGATTTCTATCTATTTGATGCGAACTCATTTTATTTTATTTTATTTTATTTTATTTAAATATATTTTATATAATTTTAAAAATAGTACATTTCTTAAAAAATATATAAATTTTAAAAAGCTTTTTAAAAATTTTAAAAAAATAAAGAAATGTACTATTTTAATAGAATGAAAAGTAATTGCAATAATGTTATATCATTAAAACAATACGGGCCGACATGTTGGTTTAATAGTATTTTAATGGCATTGTTATATAGTGATGAAAGTAGAAAATTATTATTAAAAAAATCAAAAAAATGGAATAAAAAAATTGAAGTTTTAAATACAATTAAATATATATTAGAAAATAAATATTTGAGAACAGACAAGTATTATAAAGACTATGAATATTTTGATAAAATACGACCTGAATATATATTAAAACAGTTATATAATTATAATAAAAAAAAATTTACAATTGACCCCGATGTGAATAAATCTGGGTTCAAGTCCGCTTTATATATTAGAAAAATTTATAAACTTCTTGGTGTAAAAATATTATACTTAGATCTTGATCTTAAAACTAGAAATATTTTCTATTCAATGTATAATAATGTTGAAATTGATACTAATTTTAACGAAAGTAATAAAATAAGGATTTTTTTTAATATAAAATCATATAGTACATTGCTCAAATATTTAAAAAACCCAGATATAATAATAATAAATCCTATTTACAATTTTAATATTACAAACTATCCTTTACATTACAAAATTAGCAATAATCCTATGTATTTAAATCATAAGTATATAATGAATTTTGCTAATTTATCAGATAATGTAAATAATAAAAAAAAAGTTTTTGTACAAGATTCAGTATTATTAGGCAATTATAATAAAAACAATTTGGGTGGACATTCAATTGTTGGTATTACTTGTAAAGGTAATAAATACGTTTATAATGGTTGGACTAGATCAACTATTGACCCAAATATGAAAATTGATTCAAATATTAATGATAATAATATTAAAATACCTTGTGAATTAATGAAATTTGACTGGGAAGTCAATAAAAATAAAGAATTTTGTTTAAATAATAATAAATGTATATTAGATATAATGAATGTAGAAGATTTGTGTTTTTCATTTAATAAAGGAGAAAGGGAGATTATTTATGTTAAAAAAAACGCTGATGAAAAATTAAACATTAAAAAAGATGTTAAATGTGAAACAAAAAAAGTTATAAATCCATTATCAAACAGGTGTATTAATAAAAAAACCATAAATAAATTACCTAAAAAAAACTTAAGTAAACCTGAAAAAATTTGTCCTATTGGCAAAATGGTAAATCCAAAAACGGGTAGATGTATTAAAATACCATTAAATAAAAGTGAGAAAAATATTAAACAACTAAAAACTAGTTTAAGTAAACCTGAAAAAATTTGTCCTATTGGCAAAATGGTAAATCCAAAAACGGGTAGATGTATTAAAATACCATAAAATAAATTTTATCTTCCACATTAGTAGGAATGAATTCTGTAACTGGTGGGGCTGTTAAAAAAGCATATGAAGAAGTTGGAAAAGATTATATTTGTGGTAAAAAAAGAGTAGTTTATAAAAGAGTTAAAGGAAAACCCACTACTAAACTTTATATGAAATATAAAGGTAGATTTTGTCAAGTAAAAAAATTTAAAGAAATGATGATTGCCGCTGGTAAATGGAAGCCACCTGTAAAAAAATCTCCTAAACCTTGTAAATCTGGCAAAGTAAGAAATCCCGCAACTGGCAGATGTGTTAAAAGAAAATCTATTAAAAGATGTAAATCTGGCAAAGTAAGAAATCCTGCAACTGGCAGATGTGTAAAAAGAAAATAGATTCTTAAATAAAATCTAATAAATCCTATAATATAATCTAAAAAAGGACTTTTTCACGATAAAAAAAAAATTTTTTTTTAATTTAATTATACTATAATGATTTATTAAATATTGTTAAAATATGTGCCATAAAAAAAATGCATTTTTTTTATGAAAAAATTTCAAAATAATTTTTGCTACTGCGTTTTTGCGTTAATTTTTAAAATTCTGATAATAAAATCTGTATATAAAAAATAAAAACATTACTATTTATAGTAATGACGCAAAATTGCTCACTTAGAACTTATAAATGTGAATTTTGTAACTACGTTTCTAAACGCAATTATGACTTGAAAAGACATCAAAATGCTAAACATAATAATTTATCAAGTGATGAAAATGGATTTGCCAAAACTGGAAAAATTGTTCACCCAAATGGAAAAATTGTTCACCCAAATGGAAAAATTGTTCACCCAAATGAAAAAATTGTTCACCATTTGGAAAATATTTGTGAAAAATGCAATAAAACTTATAAAACTTTAAAAAGTTTAATAAAACACGAAAAAACTTGTAAAGGTATAGATGATTTAACTTGTCCTAGATGTATGATAAGTTTTTCAAGTAGATCTAGTAAATCTAACCATATAAAAAGAAATAATTGTAAACCTAAAAGTATAATTTATGCTAGAAATCCGAAATTACAAAAAAATACAAATATTGTTAATAATAATATAGAAACACAAATTAATAATAATACTTATATTGATAAACAAGTTAATAATACTAATAATATTTATATTAACAGTTATGGAAATGAACGCCTTGATTACTTAAATTATGAAAAATTATTAGAAATTCTAAAAACTGGTTATGATGTTCCTAGATTATTAACAAAAGAAATTCATTTTAATAAAGAATTTCCAGAAAATAATAACATACATTATAAAAACGATGCTAATGCTTTAATTAAAAAAGACGATGATTTTATTTTAAAAGATCTTAATATATTAGCAGAAGAATTAGTTAACGAAAAAACTTCACAAATGCAGAAATTTGCATTAGAAAATAAAAACGATATATGTTTAAAAATAGAAAATCAAAAATATCAAGATATTGTAGACTTATTACTACAGTTTATATTACTAAAAGAACCACAGGAACATTATAAAAAACAAATAACAAAAATAAAAGATATGATTAAAAATAATAAATAATAAATAATCTTAATATAATAATACAATGAAAGTAATTTTAATTATATTTACTTTAATTATATTTTTAATCTTTTATTCTTTTAAAAATAAGGAAAAATTTCAAAATTTAAGTTTAATAAAAACAAATATTAAGTCGCCATATAAATATAATTTTTATATTTATATTGATAAAAGAAATAATATAATTTATAAAAAAGTTAATGAAATTAAAATTAATGATATTGATAATTATAAAAATACTATATATAATTTAAAAAATATTAAAATTATTAATAATTACTTATATTATCCAAATAATATATATATCGAAAATGACGGAAGTTATTATTCTATATATATGAAAGATAATGTATCTATATATAACGTTATTGAAAAAAATAAAAAAATTTGTTATAAAACAAAAATTAAAATAATAAATAATTTAGATAAGCTTAAAAAAGATTTAATTTTATTTAATAAAAATAATGAATTAATTGGTGATTGGAATCCTTCAAATTTACTTTATGATTACGAAACAAATAAAATATATAATATTGACTACGAAGGATTTGCTAGAAACCTTTATTTTAAAATGTTGTCTCATTATTTCCCTTTTATATATCTAGATATCAATAATTATTTTAATATGTTAATAAAAAAAATAAGAGATACTCCTGTATAAATAATCTTAATATAGCAATATTTGAATAATTAATTAATTATTTTTTTGATTTAGTTTTAGTTTTTTGCATTTCTTTATATTTTTTAAGTAAAACATATTTGTTATTATATTTAATATATTCTTTCTTATCACCAACAAATTTGTAAATATTTCTTTGTTTTCCTAAAACATCTTTTTTATTAACTCGAGATACTTTCCTTTTGTTTTTACCCCCTTTAACTAATGTTACAGTTGCATATTTTCTTCGTAATATATGTGAATGTGGAAATTCAGTTATTGCTTGCTCGCCTGGCAAAAACCCATCCTTAGACTTAAAATCAGGTTCACACTTTCTAGTTAAAAAACGACTATTCATTCCAGTATATCGCCCAGGTTTATATGTTTTACTTGAATATTCTATAGTAAAATAAATTTCAGGTTCTATGTAATCGTAATCTTTAGTACCATCTACTGTATTATCTTTTATTCTATATCCACTCGCTCTTGGTTTGAAAAATGTATGTTGACGAACATAGTTATTAGAACTCAATAAAGTTTTAAATGATGCATAGTCAATTTTAGAGTCATCATACAGTTGAGATATTTTACTTATATTATTTTTATGTGGCCCTCGTATAATATCATCTAAAAACCATCCTTCATCAAGTAGTTTAAAATCTTTAAAACATTCATTATTCCAAGTTCGTAATCCAGTCATTTCACTATAATATAAATAATATGTATGTCCAATTATAGGTTTATTACAATCACTTATTTTTTTTATACCATTTCTTTTATCTTCATCTATTAACACTTCCCATTTTCTAATTCTTATAAAGCATTTATCTGGTATACTTTTAGTGACAACGATGTTTTTAAGAAGTTCGCATATTTCATCATATCTATAGAATTCTTGATCTCCTGTAGGCAGATCACTATCTATATCTGGTTCCATAGATGCATCAAGATTAATACCGTCAATTCGACTTGCTATTTTTTCCCATTGTAATTTTTCTGCATTATCTCTTCCAAAAATAATATAGTTAGAGGAGAATAATGATTCTTGTAAATCATTAAAAAATGAATTATGTTTAATAAAATTAAAATATTTTTTATTTCTTATTCCCTCAGGGTCGTAAACCTTTCCCAAAATTCCAGAAATAAGTGTTAAAGCATTAGGACTTACTCTATTTTTGTTAGAAAATCTGGATTGTTTCAATGTACCAAATTCGATTATTTTATCACCAGGTTGCTTCCGAAGCGAAACAATCCCTGGTTCTTTTTCGTATGCGTGGACCATTGTCCAATTACCTTTTTCTTTTGGTACATTTGTGGGAAGATTTATTGTCTCTGTTCCGGCCAACACTGCTTGTGCTTCTGGAGAAGGTAGAGAACTTCGAGATTCTCGCGGAGAAGAACGCTGTTGTACTTGTGGAGAACTTCGAGATTCTCGCGGAGAAGAACGCTGCTGTACTCGTGGAGAACGTAGAGAACTTCGAGATTCTCGTGGAGAAGAACGCCGACGTGCTTGTGGAGAATTTCGAGAAGGTCGTGTAGAACGAGGAGGTGCTTCTCTTCGACTATTCATATATATATTACTTTTATCTATTTAATAATAATATATTTATTAGTATATATGAATAATGAAATAATTCAAAATTATAATTTAGTATATTCTGAAAATGTATATGTTTTTCTTCCATTATCTTTTCAATTATCTTTTCTATTATACCTACATCCACCAAAGAGAAAAATGGGACAAGATTATTTATTTTTATAAATAACAAAAATTATTATATTTTTTTTGGTTGGTGTAACTAGAATGGATAAATGGATTTTAGTGGCTATTTTTGGCACATTAATTTCATCACTGGGTGTTATATTAATGAAATGTGTTGATAATAGTAAATATGATAATATGGCATTTATGATAATAAGTTATCTTATTGTTGGTTTATTTGGATTATTATATATATTATATAATTTTAAAAATAAAAAATCTATTTTTAAAAAATGTGATTATTTGTTATTAATATATGCACTATTATTTGCTAGTGTAATTGTTTTTGGTAATGTAGTTATACAATATGCCTTTTCTTTATCTCCCAATATTAGTTATACACATATGATTGTTAATTTAAATATAATATTTACTATAATAGTTAGTTATATATTTTTTAAAGAATATATTAATATTTATTGTTTTATTGGTATACTTATCAGTTTAATAGGACTTTTAATTATTGCATTTAACTATAAAAAATAATTTTATTATATTTAATAATATAAGAAAGTATTGTAAATATAAATATGAAAGATTCAGTCGAAGATGAAAAAAAATCCAAAAAAGGTAAAAAATAAATTAAGCAAACTTAATATCGTGGTAAGTTTTGCAAATTTCAAAATGATTACATCCAACAAAAGGGTTTTTGGTATTTAAAGGAGAAGGATGACCTGCCTTTAAAATATAATTATTTTTGTTAATAAAATATTTTTCTGTCATTTGAGCAAAATTACCCCATAGCATTACACAAACATTATTACAATTTTCAGCTATCCATTTAACAATATCTTGTAAGTAATTGTTCCATATATGTGCGTGAGAATTAGGACAAGATTGTAATACTGTTAAAGACATATTTAATAATAGACAACCTTGTTTTGCCCAATCAGATAAATCAGGATTTACTCTAATATTTTTTTCGTTTTTATTTAATTCTTTAAAAATATTTACAAGACTTGGTTGCAATTTATTATTTTTTTGAGGATAGTGTGAGAAACATAATCCATTTGCAACACCGGGTGTATGATAACAATCTTGGCCAATAATTAGACATTTTAATTCATTTACATTAAAATAATTAAAACAAGAAAATATTAATTTTTTATCAGGAAATATTCTATTTTCACCATATTCAGATATCTCTTTTGTTAATTTAGAATTAATATCGTTTTTATAAGGTTCAACTAATTTAATTAATACATTTTTCCAATCAGTATCAACAGTTTCTTTAATAATATCTTCGATATTCATTTCATATATTAAAATTAATAAATAATATCATTTTTTTAAATAAAACGCGTTTATAATATTTGATAATATTAGAATAAAATAAAAAGATCTATGTTTTTATTTGGAAAAAAAAAAACCAATCCTTGGGATGTTGAATATAATAATCGTTTAGATAGACTACTTTATCCTGAGAAATATAAAAAAAATGGAAGTGATGAGAAAAATAAAAAAGAACTTGGAGAAGGAAGTGTATGGGACGAAGTAGGTTTTGGAAGCCCCCCAGGAAGCTCAACCCCCCAGCAGAAAACCGGAGAAAGCCCATTAACTGCTCGCCCCGTGATTATACCAAACTATAATCCAGATTTCAAGCACAACGGTATGATAGGAATTAATAATATTAGTCAAAATAACAACGATCTTAGTAATCTTCCAGTTCTTAATACTTCGGGCGGAAGTAAACGAAAATATGTTAAAAAACCTACTAAAAAACCCACTAAAGAATCCACTAAAAAACCTGCTAAAAAACCCACTAAAAAACCTGCTAAAAAACCTACTAAAAAACCTACTAAAGAATCCACTAAAAAACCTACTAAAGAATCCACTAAAAAACCTACTAAAAAACCTACTAAAAAACCCACTAAAAAACCTACTAAAACCAAAGTTGTTAAAAAATAAATTATTTTTTTATATAGAAAGCATCACCCCATTCCTGATCTGTCCAAGATGTTAGAACTCTTTCAAATTTATATTGTTTCAAATAATTATCAATATCATCAACTAATGCACAGTCCTTATATAAGTATTTTCTATTAACTTCAATATATATATATTGAAAATTATTTAACAAAGTTCCCATACCTTTTAAAGCCAATAATTCAGTACCTTGAATATCAATATTTAAAAAATTAGCAAAATTTTCAGGAAAAGATTTTTCTTTATAATATGTATCTATTCTTTTATTTATAACTTCGACCTGATGTGTATATATTATATCAGGATAGAATTCTTTATGTAAATCAAAATCTAAAATTGACGAAGATTGCTTATTATTTGTTACATTTAATTTAGATGTACCAATATCAGTATCGCAACATACAAAACTATCAATAATAATATTTTTATATTTTTTTAAGTTTTCTTCAACTATTTCAGGATTCGCTTCAATCCATATTATTTTGTCAACGGGTACATCAGCACTTATATAGTCAAATAATTCCTCACAATAACAAGCACCAATATGTAAAATACCTTCTATTTTTAAATTAAATTTTTGTTTGAGCAAATTTATATTCATAATCATTTTTATAATATTATTTTATGATAATCCTTCTTCTTTATATAAAAAAATGATATTATATATATTATTATAATAAGTAAATGGAAGAAACTAATAATAATATTTGACTTATAGATAAAAAAGACGGATTTATTTATATTAAAAATATAAATCTAGAAAAAATTTCTGAAATTATTAATAAAAAAATAATCGATAACACATATATTAAGTTTAATAGAAATGAATTATCAGAAATTACACATAAACTAACACACAATAAATATATGTGTTATTATTTAGATTATAGTAAATTATAATGATTTAGGATTGTGTTTTTTTAATTTTATTGTCTAAAAATTTATTAATTCTACTAATAAGTCCTTTATTATTATTTGAAGTTCCTTTTTCAATATCTGAAATAATATTTACAGGAACATTAAACGATTGTGCTAATTCTTTTTGTGAAATACCGAGTGTATTCCTTTTTTGTTCAATTAATTTCGAATCAGTATATGATACTTTAGGTACTTTAACAATTTCATCATTTTCTAATTGATTAATAATTTTAGTTCCAGGTAAATTTTGTTTTTTTTTATTTTGTGGAGGCGGTGCAACATAATTTTTATCTGTATGAATTTTGCCACCGCCAATTTTAACAGGTTCCCAGTCTTGAAATTGCATTTTATTATTATATAATAATAAAATAAAATTAATCATTTTTTTTAATTTTATATCAGAAAGCGAAGAAAAAATTAGTAATAATTGTTAAGATACAACTAAACAATAAAGTAAATATAAAGTAGATAATATTAAAGATGATATTAGAAAGTGTTTGGTAAATAAATATTATTTAATACTATATATCCCAATCTTGTAATCTAATATTTAAGTTGTAAAAGTATTTATATTTCATATTGCGTAAATTGATTATATTTTTATTAATCATATTAATAATAAATGACTTTAATTAATAACAAATATACAGATAAAGGAACTACTCATAGTTATCTAGATTTATATCAAAAACTTTTATTTCCAATTAAAGATACTGCAAAAAATATACTAGAAATAGGCATAGGTGATTTTGGATCTAAAAATGGAGGTAGTTTACTAATATGGAAATCATTTTTTACAAGTGCAACTATATATGGAGTTGATATTTTACCAAAATCTAGAGTATTAGATGAATTGATAAATGATAAATCAATTCAATTATATTGTGAAACAAATGCATATGACAAGAATTTTATAAAAAAATTAAAAGTTAAATTCGATTTTTTGTTGGATGATGGACCACATACATTGCAAAGTCAAATTGATTTTATAACATTATATTCTCCTTTATTGAATGATAATGGTATTTTGATTATTGAAGACGTTCAAAAAATAGAATGGTTAGAACAACTAAAACAAAATACACCAGAACAACTAAAACCATTTATTAAAACTTATGATCTAAGAAAAAATAAAAATAGATATGATGATATTCTTTTTACCATTGATAAAATAAATATATAAAAGAAAATATAAAAAGTATACAATTTTCATATTTTTTTTAGATTTTTTACTCATATTTCTTCTCCTCTTTTTACACTTTCAACACCCCCCCCTAATCTTTTTCATCAAGTTCTACTGAAAAGGTTCGAGAAACTCCTTATTCACAATAGATCTGTGTTCCTCGACAAAGAGATTGTTAGCAGTCGACACATTTCTTCTTAGTTTCCTTATCAGAGTCCTGACTTTCTTAGGTTCATCAGTTTTTAACCTCTTTTTGTAAAATTCCACATTACAATATGATTGTCTATTACTGTTTTTTTATTATAATTAAAATTTAAGAAGTTATTAAAATAACAATAATTAATATCTTTATTCATATTTAATAAATAATCAACAATATAAGGTTCTCCTGACAAAAATGTAAAACCATTATTATATTTATTCATTAAAACCTTATAATAATTATCACTATCAATATCGACTATTAATAAGTATTTATTTGTTTTTTTTAAAGCATTATTAATAATTTTTCTTCTATAAATTGAAGGCATTTCGTGAGTTGCAAACATTATAGTAATTACATCATAATTGCTTAAACATGATATATTTTCTGCATTCATTTTAATATATTTGTTATTAGTATTAATTAATTTAGCAACAGATAACATCTCGTCTGATGTATCAATACCGGTGCCTTTATTTTTTGTGCTATAACCTATGCCACAGCATAGATCTAATACTGAATAATCATCGGGTATGCTATTTAATATATTTTTTCTAATATTCGTATTATTATAGGCGAGTTTATCAATAAAATAAGTTGCAAATGGTGCTAATAAAGAATGAATATTACCTTTAACCCCAATATTACCTAAATTATGTATCCTAGGATCATAATAATACGTATTTTTGTAAAGATTTTCATCCGGTAAATTATAATTACTTTTTAAAAAATTAATAAAAATATAATTATTAAGAAATGGCAATAAATAAGTATTAGAATAACTAAAAATATTTAGTAGTATGATGATAATTAATATATTTTTCATATATTAATTACTTTAGTAATTAATTTTTATATAAAAAATAAATATCTTAATAAATATAGAAGAGTAAATAAATGAAAAATGTATATTAAAATAAATGCAAAAAACAGTTCTATAACACTTTGTAAATTAATTTTTAAGAATTCTAATAAAAATATGTTAGATTATAATTGGGTTTATAACAATACAAATAATTATAAATATCATGATTGTGATTGTTCAAATATATCACAATGCAGATCTAGAAATAAAGTTGAAATATTTAAAGAAATAGAAAATAAAAATAAAAATGTTAGTCTATTAAAGCAAATTAATAATAATATCACTTTATTAAAGCAAATTAATAATCATAATTAATTTTTTTTTAAAATATATAAATATTAGCAACATATTATATATAATAGCAATGAAAATTTACACGAAAAATGGGGACACTGGAACAACCTGCCTTTATGATGGTACTAAAGTAACAAAAAATAATAATATTGTTCAAGCAGTTGGAGATCTTGATGAACTAAATTGTGAAATTGGTTCTATTTTGGCACATTTTAATTCGACAAATGAAATCAATTCTGATACAAAATATTATTGTCTATTAAATAATATTCAATCTGAAATATTTGATATGGGTTCTATATTATCAAATGATCCCAACAGTGGTAATATTGAAAAGAAACAAATGTTATTTGACAAAAACAATGAATTTATTACAAAAATTGAATCATATATTGATGAAATGACAATTCAACTTCCTAAATTAACTAAATTTATCCTACCCGGTGGTAATCTATTTATATCTTCTATTCACAAAGCTAGAACTATTTGCAGAAGAGCTGAAAGCAAAATAACAAGTATTAAATATGATCCAATTTATTTTAATCAGGATACAGACGAACTGTCAAATAATAATATTAATAGATGCTTAGCTTACATTAATAGATTATCTGATTATCTATTTACTCTCGCGCGTTTTACCGCTATGAGTCTTAACATTCCTGAAGTTTATTATCAAAAAACAAGAATCATTGATTAATAACTTTATTTATTTTTTCAATTTTTAAACTTTATAATGAAAAGTTCAATATAAAAATAATTATTTATTTTTTAACAGATTTTAGAATGTCCCTATTACCTTCTAGAAGTTTATCCATCTTGTTGTTAAGTTGGGTAAGACCATCTAGAATTTCTGCTAGATCGCCGGAAGGGAAACCATTATCACTATCACGATAAGTAGTTTTCTTTTGACGTCTATCTTCGCGTTGCTTTTTGCGTTGTTCGTATTGTGTTAAATCGGATTGCGAAATTCCATATTTTTTGCATAGTTCTTCAACTGGAGTTGTGGTATCATCCTTTTTGTTTAAAACAGTAATAACTAGTCTTGTTTTAATACTACCCTCTGTTCTTTTTAGTTTTTTTGCAATATCAGAAATACTTACACCACTCGCTGCACTTTCTTGGAGATATTTGTCATCCTCGGCTTCCCATCGTAGTCCGGCATTAGAAGTTTCTTCATTGCTTCTATCTTGTTGTAGTTTTTTTTGAAATGTAGAACTCATTAATTATTATCTTTTTTATATGTATAATATAAGATATCTTTATATATATTTAATTAATAGAGTAATGAAATATAAATTTTTATATTTTATATTAATATTAATTATAATATTATTAATTTTATTTTTTATTAAAAATAAAGAAAAATTTGAAAATATTGATACAGCAGATGATGTATGTAATATAAAGAAAAAATTAGGAACTAATTCGTGTATATATAATTTCAGAGGATTAAAAGGAGATAGAGGCGATAAAGGCAATACTGGTGATCAAGGATTAAGTGGTGAAGATGGAACAAATGGTCGAACAGGAAATATTGGTAAAAGTTCCCATAATTTTGGAGATGTTATATTTAAAAATTATGACGATAATACAAAAATCGGAGAAACAATTTATTCAAATCAAGGTAGAATAATAGAAAATGAAGCAACTGAAATAAGAGTAATGAAAGGTGAAAAAGGCGAAGAATATACAGATGAACAAATGCCAAAAATTTGTTTTAAGCATAAGGGTGAAGATGAAATTATAAATATAGCCGATTATGCCGATCAAGATAAAAATATTATAAATGGAGAAACAGGTGAATTATGTGATACGGATAATACAATTGAAATTGATAAAGGTGATAAAGGTCCAATAGGTCCTAGACCTGAAAATTGTGAATTAGGCCTGGGTCCCATTGGTCATAAAGGACCCCAAGGTGAAAAAGGTAATCCTGGATTTAGAGGACCAATTGGTGAACCTGGACAAAGGGGAGAACCTGGAAAATTTAATGATTCACCAACTTATAAAACAATTATTACAGATAATTTGTGTATTTCAAATGATAATAATTATGATGTTTTAGATGAAATTATACAGAATGATCTAAGATATCTAGAAACAGAAGAAGATTCAAATTTTATTAATAATAGCTACAGTACTATTGCTAAAATGTGCCAAAATGGTAATAATGATGAATTATGGATAAGAGATGATAGTACCAAAGATACTCCTAGTAGTAGTGTACCAGACGAAAAATTTAACAATGATCCAGAATTAAAATTTATTAAAATTAAAATACCCCCTGGAACATCATCTACAGGCCCTAATCGAACCGTAAATGCTAAAGGAAGTGTATACAATAAAATTGCGTTTAATAGGACAAATAATTGCGATCTAATAACGGGTGCAAATCAGATATGCTGTTATAATTATGGTTATTATGATGATAGTGATAATTTCAAAAATAAAAGGTGTCTAAATAAGAATAATTTAACAGAATTTAGAAAAATAGCGGAATTAATTGAAAGAGAAATAGATATTGAAAATAGAAAAAAAGATGACAAATATAGTTATCGTAGAAGTGAAGAAATGTTTGATAGAATTTTAAGTCAAAACAAAGATGCAAAATTAAGACAAGGTGATATTAATTTTGCAGAACTTGCAAAAAAAATAAAAAATAAAAAAGATATAACTGGTTATTTACAAAGTTTTAAAGCAACGACTGATATTCGATCTAGAAGTTTAGAAGATTTATTTGATGATTTGAGAAAGTTTATTATTAATAATTATAATGATACAAACGGAGATCGTGATATTAGAAAATTTAAAACTGATATCGCTAGTAAATTTAGTCAGAATAATATAAATGGATTATTGACAGATCCGGATTCATCTGGTTTATTTCTTTCAATTAAAAGAGATGAGGATGTATTAACTGACGATAACATAAAAAAAATAACTGATATATTATATGACATTTTAAATGATATTATAAATTTACCTGACGAACCAATAAAAGAAACTTTTACTAATTACAAAAAAAAAATATTAAATTCTAACAATATATATGAAAATTTTGAAACACAAGATGATAGTTATTACAAAAAACTAGTTGATAGTGTTGATGATAATTGTAAATTTAATAGAAATCAGTGTGCTTCGATTGCTATTGGTCCCACGGGGTTTAAAGGTATTCCTGGTAAAAGAGGCAATATTGGCACAAAGGGTAGAGATGGTAGAGATGGTTTAGAAGGCGTTAAAGGCAGAGATGGTAGAGAATTACCAGAAATTGTATTTCATAATGGAGATATTGAACTAGGAAGAAAAACTAACGAATATTCTGACAAAATAAGACGTGCTGAATATATACAAATCCCAAAGGGTTTAGATGGGGATATGGGATATAAAAAAGCAATCCATTTTTATAAAAATGGAACTTTTTATAAAAAAATTAATAGTGAAGATGCTGATAATAATAAAATAGACCCTATTATTATAAATTTAGATACTGTTAAAGGTGATACTGGTCAACAGGGAAAAAAAGGTGTATGTAAACCTGGAACTATTGGCGAACCTGGACCCAGAGGACCAAAAGGTAATCAAGGACCGCCTGGAGATAAAGGAGAACCAGGTTTTAAAGGACCACCTGGTAAACCAGAATATGAAACTGATAGTCTAAACAGAAATGAAGTTTTATCAAAAAAATATTGTCTTGGAAAGGACGCTGATTTAACCTGTATTGATAAGACAAAAATGGAATATATAATTAGGTATCTTAAAAATCCTAGATTAATTGATTTTTCATTAACCGAATATACTAGTTATCCAATAGGTGATCAAAAATATTTTGATATACATCTACACGATATGTATTCTTCTCTTGATATTACAGCTGAACCTTTAGATCTTGATGGACACCAAACTAATCCTCCACCCATCATAAGTGTTGTAGATCCTCATCCATCCGCCATAATAAGTGTTGCAAACCCTCCTCCATCCACGCCTCCGCCATCTTCTGCACCTACTGTACCTAATCTACCTACTGAATGTGATTCTGTTTTTACTTGGCCCGGTGGAGCAACAAGATCTTGCAGTGAGATATTACGAGAAGTGGGTGATGTATTCCGTGGTTATAGACCAGGCGTCGAGCCTGGTTTATTTATGGAACATGTAAGGGAAGCAACTGGCAAACGCGATATAATTCCTTATTGTCAAGATTTATGCCAATAATATAATTATATTTATAAAAAAAATTAGAGTTTCTGAAAACATTTTATTTTTTTACTTTTTTAGCTTTTTTATCTTTTTTAACCTTCTTTGGTTTTTTAGCTTTTCCACCTTTCATAACATATGGTTGGGTTGTCGATGTATTTTTTAAAGGACTATCTCTATTTATTGCAATAGATTGATTTTGTAGTTGTTCGTGTCTTTGTTGTTGTGCTTGTGGTTCAGATTGTTCTTGATTTTGAGTTTCATTCGCTTTTTCTTTTAATCGCTTTTGTTCTTTTTCGTGATTAACAGCTGCTTCTAATCTAAATACTTCTTTTTGTGCTTCTTGAGTTTTTTTAGTAGCATCAGAACAGATTGTTTCGCCTTCTGTTTTCAATTTATCGTATTTATTTCTTGCATCTTCTAAATCTTTTTCATTTTTACTTTTTCCAGAAAATAAATTATTAAAAAATTCACCTATGCCAAAAAATCCACCTTTCATTTGGCGTTTTCTTTTAGATTTTGCTTTAGCATTAGCTTTAGGTTTAGGTTTAGATTTAGATTTAGGTTTTGCTTTAGATTTTTTAGGCGGTTTACATAATTTTTTATATTTTTTAATATCAATCATTTTACCATTTAACCTACAGTATAATTTAATAGAATTTTCTTTTTTGTAGACATTTTTATTTACTCCATTAAGTAAAACAATTCTATAGAAAATATATCCCATCGAACGTCTCCTATCTTATTTCGAGAAAATATTATTTATTCTAAGTTTTTTTTTCTATTTCAATACAACCAAGTTGTGAAGAATCACATTCTATATTATTGCCTATATTTTCATTTGTCCAATCATCTCCTAATTGTTTAGACAAGTTTATAAAACCTCGTTGTAGCGCCTCTTTATTATCTTTAAAATATATATATCTTTTACTACCATCTACACTATCTACAACACATTGTGTTATTCTTCCCTTAAATAATTTTAAAATAGATAAAGATTGTGAACTATCTTTATAAATTTTATTATTTACTTTTTCACATTTATATGCAAATACTGTTATTACACTACTAGTGTCCCCTGATATAATATTACCTGATACCCACCCACTTATAATAGTTTTATTGGAACTATCATATTCAAGTAATAATTCATTTAGATCTATATTTTTTATTTCTATATCATCAAATGTTTGTATTGTACTTTCTAGTTCACTTATTACTTCAATGGGTATATAATCCCCTGCTGTATTTCCTATTCTACCATAATTTCCAACAGTACCTTCTTCTCTATATTGATCTCTTACTTTGCCCCAACTAGATGATCCATCTCTTGTCGTAATTGGGCCTTCGCCATCAATACTATCTGTACTAATTGCACAATCCTGATTTAACATATATTCAGAGTCGGAACCTCCAATTAAACCATAATATCCCTCCTTACCTTGACTTCTTCCTGATAAATCATCACTTACTTTTCCCCACTTAGTATTGTTTTTAGCCGTGGCTGTATTATCAGATAAACTTACGCCACTTTCTAATGTATGACAATTATCATTTAACATATATTGAGTACTTTTAGTACCAATTTGTCCATAATCTCCAGGAGCGATACCTATTTCACCCCATTCCCTATTTCGTATATTTTTTAAAGTTATTATTTTTCCTGGTACCTCTGGTTTGTTATCTTCATATAAACAGTTTGCACGTTTCATATAATTTCCGTCACCATCACTTATTAGTCCATATTCATTATCTCCACTACCGTCTCCAATTTTACCATAATATCCTCCTTTACCTTGATTTCTTCCGTTATCACTTACTTTACCCCATTGACTAGTATCTTTTGCAGATACTAAATTTTCACCATTTAAATCTTTAACTTCAATTGCACAATCACTATTTTTCATATATTTATCATAGTTTGTTCCATCAGATTGATATGTTCCTATTTCTCCATACTCGCCATCTATATCTCCTATTTTGCCATAATCACCAGAACCTGAACCAATTTTACCATAATAACCAATTTTTTGTTGTTCAACGTGTGTATCATCATGATATATTTTACCCCAATAATCACTATCTATTTGAATTTTTTTTGAAGTTGCCGGTTGTTGTTGATCAAATTGATATGTTGTTAATTTACAGTTATTATTTTCCATATATTTACCATCGCCTTGTCCTATTCTACCCCATTCCCTGCCATTTTTTCCATCATTTAAATAAGTATCTTCGTTGGTTATAGTAAATTCACATTCATTATTACGTATATAATTGGCTTGATCTAGGTTTTTTTGATTAGCATCTCCAACCGATATATATTTATCTTCATCGTCGTCGCCATCTTTGGCTATTTCGCCCCATTCCCTATTTTGTATATTTTTTAAAGTTATTATTTTTCCCGGTACCTCCGGTTGGTTATCATCATATAAACACTTTCCGCGTATCATATAATCTGTTCCATCATTACCAATTAGTCCATATTCATTATTTCCCAAACCATCTCCTATTTTGCCATAGTATCCATTGAAACCATAACCATTACCATTTGATTCATTTACTTTACCCCAGGTTCTATGTGTTATAGTACTTATACCAAGATTATCAATACCACCACTAACATCTGATTTTAATAATTCACAATTTTGATATAACATATATTTATCATTTTCATCTCCAATTTCTCCATAGTTGCCAGGATTACCAAATCCATTTCCATCGGAGTTTTTAACTTTGCCCCATTCACTAGTATCTTTCGCAGATACTAAATTTACACCATTTAAATCTTTAACTTCAATTGCACATTTACTATTTTTCATATATCTATTTTGACTTTCAGAGTCTGATGAATTATAATCTCCAATCAAACCATAAAATCCAGAGTTCCCAATAGTATCAGATCCATCTGATATTTTTCCCCAATTTGATGAACCATCTCTTGTTGTAATTGGACCATTATCGACAATACTATCCGTACTTATAGCACAGTCGCTATTTTTCATATATTTGCTATTTGTTTGAGAATCAGATGAATCATAATTTCTTATTTCACCATAATATCCTTGTTTACCTTCGTTTGTTCCTAGTAAATAATCTTCGCTTACTTTTCCCCAAGTTCTATTTGTTATACTACTTATACCAAGATTATCAGTACCACCGTTAACATCTGATTTTAATAATTCACAACTATCGTTTATTAATCGTTGAGTATTAGTATCAGCTTGATTATTTTTAATATATTCTTGACTTGTTGTTCCAATTTTTCCATAATATCCCGCAACACCGTGATTTGTACCCCCTACATCTTCTCCTATTTTTCCCCAATAAGTTTCATCTTTAGCAGTAGCAGTATTACCAACTACTCTATCTTTTAGTGTATGACAATTATCATTTAACATATATTTATATGGATCATCAATATTACCAATCTCTCCGTAATATCCAGTAGTACCTCCTCCATCTGTATCGGATATTTTACCCCATTCAGACGAACCATCTCTTGTTCTAACTGGACCATTGCCACTAGTTTGACTTTGATATATTGCACAATCAGTATTTTTCACATAGTCATTATCTTCACTTCCTATCTTACCATAAAAACCTTGTCCATCGCCAATCAAACCATAATATCCCGCACCGCCGTGATCGCCTCCTGCATTTTCTCCTATTTTACCCCAATAAGTTTGATCTTTAGCAGTAGCTGTATTATTAGTATCTACACCACTTTGCAATGTATGACAATTGGCATTTATCATATATTCACCGGTATCTCCACCAATCTTTCCATATTCACCATTACCTGATCCTATTCTTCCCCATGATGATTCAGTATCAATTGTTATTTCATTTGGTGTTGTAGATATCTGTGTATTAAAATCACTTTTTGTTAATTTACAATGTGTATATAAATGATCATCTTTTTGACTGTTACATATAAAATTTTTAATATAGTCGTTGTCTTCCGTTCCAATTTTACCATAATAAGTAGATGTACCTTCAGTACCTGGTTCGGCTGATATTTTACCCCAATTAGATGACCCATCTCTTGTAGTAATTGGACCATTACCATCAATACTATCTGTACTAATAGCACATTCACTGTTTTTCATATATTTGTTATTTGATTGAGAATCTTCTGAATTATAATCTCCTATTACTCCATAATATCCATCAATGCCTTCATTTGCACCCTGGTCATCGTCGCTTACTTTTCCCCACTTACTTCCATTTTTTGCAGTTATGAGTTTACTATCTCCTGTAATTGTATTAGTGTTTATGCCACAATCACTATTTAACATGTATTGCTCTGGATCAGTACCAATCACGCCATAATCACCATTATCACTACCTATTTTACCATATTTGCCATTTATAGTCCCTATTTTACCCCAAGATTCTGTCTCAGTACCTCCTACTTTCTTTATTACATTTAATGGACCATTATCATTTACTCCTAAATCTTGATCTTTTTGACTATGTGTTAATGCGCATTGACTTTTCTCCATCCAGTCATCTATCTCAGTGCTTGTAACTGAACAGTTACTACGTATCATATAATTATTACTTTCTGTACCAATTTTGCCATAATAACCATTTTTATCGTTTTCATTTTGTACATCATCTGGATATATTTTACCCCAAGATGAATTAATATCCGCTGATTCAGGTGTACCATCGTTGTATGGCAAACTAAGAATTGCAGGTGGTGTAGTAGCATCTATAAAATTTTTTAAATCTGTTTTTTTTATAGAACAGTCATCTGATTGAATATAATTTAGTTTTTCTGTATCATTTAACATATCAAAAGTGCATTTAGTTGGATCAATATAATTATTAGGTTTGCATTCTTCACCCGATCCCGGATCAACAATTTCACACCAATTTAATGTCTTTGCAGTGCCTCTTAAAATATACTGATTATCATTTACCCCAATAAGACCCCATTCTTTATCAATTCCACCCCCATCGTCATTTTTAACTGGTTTAAAATATTTTTTAATTGTACCTCCCCCATCTAATTCAATTTCTATTTCAACATAATCGCTATATAATAAATCTCCTAAATTATTTATATTAGACAATTTATCATCATCTAATTCTATTGTATAATCTACATTATATTGACTTTTATCAATTGGATTATATTTTTCTATTAAATAATTTTCTAATTCTGAATTTACAAATCTTTTAACCTGTATTTTATCTTTATATTCTTCTGACATTTCAACCCATTTTTTACCTGCAACATTTGGTGTTGTTATTGTAAATTTATTATCTGTTCCTAAAGTTCTAGTTGCTTCTGCATATTTTTTAGGTGTTAATACACAGTCATCAACTCGCATAAAATCATTTCTGTTTTTAGCAATTTCTACTACACACCCATCAGCTAATTCTTCTCTTACTTTATTCTCTGCTTCACTAATAGCATTTTGTTTTTCTACATCAGCATCTTGTTTTGTAATATATGAATTTTTATCACTAGCATTTTCAACAGTACATTGTGATCTAATATCGGCATCATTTGCTGATTTAGCTGTTCTACATTGATTAACTGACATATATTCACCAAGATTTGTTCCTATTTTTCCATATTCACCTGCTGTTGATCCTATTTTTCCATATTCACCCGGATTTGTTCCTATTTTTCCATATTCGTTAGCGCTTGTTCCAATAAGTCCCCAAGATTGTTCACCATTTTCACTTTGTGTTTTTATAGATTTTTTATCACCAATATCAGTTTTTGCAATTGCACATAGTTCAGTAGTTGGTTCAAAAGTACAATCATCTTCCGAAATATATCCCAAAGCTTTAATTCCATCAACGTTAGATTTTAAAATTGATTCTTCTTCAAATTTAGAAATCTCAGTTGCTTGTCTTCTTATTGTATCATCTTTAGCACCTATTTGTTTAATTAAATCAATATTAAATAAATTACTTAGCGCTTGAGTAGAACCTTTTTTTAAAGTATTAATATTTAGATTAATATTTTCTTTACATTTATCATTACATTGTTCTTTTGTACCAAACCCATCGTCATAATTATGATCTCTTCTTTCACAATAAGTATTGCAATAATCATTTGCAAATTCCGTATCACTTTGTACAGAAAATTTTTCCTTATTTTTTTTATTTATTAATATAAATATTATTAGTATAATTACCACTGAAATTATTAAATTTATATACATATAATTCATATTTTTAAATAAATAATTCTAATAATAGATATTATTAAAATATAAAAAAAAATAATTAGTTATAGTAAATGAAAATGAAAGGAAAAGAAATAATAATTATATCTATTTTTATTATTTATCTGATTTATATATTTTTTCACATATATGATACTTTAAAAATAGAAGAAGATTTTACAGATGCTGATACGCAACATAAAATTATATTTAAAGATTCATCTACTGGAACAATAATTGGTAAATTTCCTAATAATTGGGTCAATACTGATGATAATGATAATGTTTCTACAATACAATTATTAACAGGAATACCTGGAATCAAAGGGGAAAAAGGAGACCAGGGTCCAAAAGGTGATATTGGTTTTCCTGGACCACCTGGTTTATCTAATATTGGTCCAACGGGACCAAAAGGTGATAAAGGAGATAAAGGCGAACCTGGTCCACCTGGAAATAGTATTAAAGGTGAAATGGGACCCAAAGGTGAAACAGGTGCTACAGGGCCCGTAGGTCCACCTGGTGATAATGGCAAAGATGGACCACCAGGCTTGCAAGGAAGGCGAGGCCCACCGGGCAACAATGGTCCCGTTGGACCACCAGGAGATGTTGTTTACGTACCTGGACCACCTGGTAATGATGGTATTAATGGAACTTGTGATGGAAATGTAAGTTTAGATAGTATTAATAGGGATAATAAATTTGTAGATTTAATTATAAATGGCAGAGATTTAAATATAAATTCATCCAAAAGTATATTTTACAATAATTTGTGTTTCGGCGATGAAAATTTATGTTTAACAAGTTCTGATATAAGTAAAATTAAAGAGTTAATAAATTAAAAATAGTAATTTATATTAAGTTAGATATATGACAAAAAGTATTAATATACTATTAATATTATTAATATCAATTATATTAATTTTTATACCTATCTTAGTAATTTTCAAAAGTAAAAAAGAAAAATTTCAAAATATAGTTTTTAAAGATAGTGATAAAAATATTCTAGGAACATATCCAAATTATATTAAATATCCGCAACTATTTAATATTAAAAAAGGAGATATAGTATTGGATGATAATACTATTGAAGTAATAATACCTGATGCATATATGGGAATTCAAGGAAAAAAAGGCGACATTGGTATTAAAGGAGAAAAAGGAGAATTTGGTCCTATAGGAAATACTACAATAGGTATACCTGGTTCAAAAGGAAATAAGGGAGATAAAGGTGATATTGGATTAAAAGGATTAGATGTAGTTGGACCAAAAGGCGATAAAGGACCAGTGGGTACGACCGGTAATATTGGAAGAATGGGAGAAAATGGTAAAAATGGCAATCAAGGTCCTATTGGTATTACAGGAGAACCAGGTGAAAATAATACAATACAAGGACCAAAAGGTATAACATATAATATCGAAGATGCTCCTAAATGTGTTGATTCAGAATGTATACCTGGTACACCCGGTGTTAATGGAATTGTTGAAAAAGATCCCAGATATATGTTATCAATTAATAGAAATAATTACAGAAAGGATTTAGATATTTATGCAAATAAAATAGAATTTCCTTTCAATAATATAATTATCGGTGATTATTCTGAATTATGCATCGACAATGATTGCATTAATAAAAATGATTTTTCTAAATTGCATAAAAAATTATTTGATAATTGTCTATGTCCAAATGGTATACCAAAAACATATGAAGATGGTTGTAGAAAAATTAATGAAATTGAATGTAAACAATGTAATGAAGGATATTATATGAAAAATAATGAATGCCATCAAAATAAATGTATCTGTTATAATGGCAACCCAATTAGTGATACATTGTGTGAAAATAATAACGTACATCATTGTGATAATTGTTTTGATGGATATACGTTAATAGATAATATATGTGTTAAAAATGATTGTACTTGTGATAATGGTACTCCTTCTAATATTTGTGAAAGTGATAAATTGGAAAATTGTAAAAATTGCAATGAGGGATTTATATTATTAAATAATCTATGTTATAGTCCAATTACAAAAACTGTTCATATTGAAAAAACAGAAAAAACAAAAATAAATTTAAACAATGAAATTAAAGATTTAACTGATAAAATATTAATAGATACTATTATTTTTAATATATCTGGCGAATACATATCCGACGATATGAATATTGGTGCATTACATATTGATTTTGATGATATTTTATCTGAATTTACAAATATTAAAAATATTGTAATTAATAACGAAGCTTATATTACAGGTGCTTTTGGAAAAGGTAGTTCTAAAGGTTATGCACCAAGACAGGAGTTGTATATTTTTTACAACGGTTATAATGGTGGCGATGGCGCAGATGGTAAAGATGGGGGTCCTGGTATAACTTTTAATGCATCTAGAGATTATAAAGACAGAATATCAGTTATTATTACTGATAACTATGATAGAATAATAGGTGGTTTTCCTTCTCAGGGAGGTAAAGGTGGTAAAGGTGGGAGAAAAGATATATATATATATGAAGACGAAACTTTTGAAAATGAAAAAGCATCTATTAATAAAAATACTGTTGATGAATCATTGGAAATATGTTACGAAGGTATTTGTTATAATACACAATGTAATTATGATGATATAATTTCATCTGATACATATTTTATATCTTATCCAGACGTAATTGATTTAAATAATATGATTTTTAAAATTGATAAAATTGATGAAGAATATATGATTTCTAGATATTATATGTCGGAGAAATGGACACCAATAAAATTACAGGAAGGTTCAACTGCTGAATTTGGCGGTGGTGTATTAAAAGCAACTGAAGATAATAACAAAGATAATCCATTTGAATTAAAACAAAGTGATTATGGAGAAAGTGGAAATATTGGTTCTGAAATACCATCCTGTAATGCAGGAAATATATATGGCGGAAACGGGGGTCATCCTGGTAAAAATGGAAATCAAGGAATAAAAATAAAAACTAATAATAATATAAGGTATACTTATAATTCAAAGACATATTAATGTTTAAAATTTTAATATTTTTTTGGATATTTTTGTTATTAATATCTATTTTTTACGTTATTAATAACTTGATGCAAAAAAAAGAAAATTTTAACGTTAGCGAAGTTGAAAATGATATTAACTCGAGAAATAAAATATATTTGGAAACAAATGTAATTAATATTATACCAGGTAAACCCGGGCCCACTGGTGAAAAAGGAAATGACGGAGACGATGGCACAGAGGGTCTTGGTGGCGAAGATGGTTTAATTGGTAATTCTGGTAATGATGGCGATGATGCGGCTAAAGTTAAGTTTATTAATCCTGATGGCAGTGATGCTGGTTTCGTAAGTGTTATAAATCCAAATACTGAAGATGTGCACGAAATTAAAATCCCTCGTGGCAAAAAAGGCGATCGTGGAGATACACGTAAACTAAATTTTTGTTATGTTTATAAAGATCAAAATGATATCTATAATAAAAGTGATAGTAATTGTTATTTAGAAAATCCCAGCGAAGAAGCGGATATTTCAAAAGATATGTATTTATATATACCTAAAGGAAAAAAAGGCGAGCGTGGTGATCAAGGAGATTGTTCTATGGAGTCTCCTGGATTTCCAGGACCAACTGGTGATACTGGTCCAGATGGGGATAAAGGCGAAAAAGGACCAAGAGGATTGGAAGGAAAAAGAGGTATTGATGCTGATACATTAAATTTTGGAAATAATATTACAGGCGTTGAATATAAAATTTGCTTTGATGAAACTCCGGACAACTGTATAGATGTTCCAAAACTAAAAGCAATAAATCAAGATTATCAAGATAAAATTGATAACAAACCGTATGAAGATATTTTATCAAAAACAAATAATAAATATGTACCAGTTTTACTAAGAAGAATAAATAGACTTAAAAATGATTTATGTTTAGCACACTTAACAGGTGATTATAGCAATGGATATATAACAGATATAAAAAAAGATTTGGATGAAACATATAAGTTGTTTAATCGACAAGAAGGAATTATTTTTAAAAAATTATATAATAATGTAGATGATTTAAACGAATATTGTACTAGATTTTTTAATATTGTTGCTGTTGACTTTGTATTTGACAAAACTAAACAAATAGATTGTACTGAAGTTGACCTGTATACTTTTATTGAAACTCATTTAAAATCAGAAGGTAAATGGGATGACAGATTTAATACATATAAAAACACACCTGTTATTAATATTATTATTGACGATAAAACTACAGATATTATTAGTAATAGTATAGATAAAGCAGCATTAACAATAAATGTTGATAAATTTTTTGAAATATTTCCAAATATATATGAAATCACATTAGATGTTCAAAGGTATATAACAGGTAAACACGGTCAGAGTGGGGGCACCACAGACATTTGGACAAATAAAACTAGCACTAATTTAAATGGAGGCAGTGGACAGCCTGGAAATGATGGTGGTCCCGCAATTGAAATTATATATAATGGTACTGATGTTTTAAAAGAAATTGTAATCAAAATAAATGAAAAAGGTGATCCTGGAACTAAAATTACGGGTGGTTTTGGTTCATCTGGTGGTTTAGGAGGAATGGCAAGTAGAAGTTTTTATAAAAAAAGAGCTTCTACAGAAAGAAACAAACCAAAAGAAACTATACCAGAGAAAGATGAAATGCAAGGCGACGCCCTACACTTTTCAGCAAGTGGACCAGGAGAGGGGGGTGTTCTTGAAAGTGGTCAACAAGCCTGGGTATCAGGTTCTAGAGATAAAAATGGAACAACATATAATTATAGCATGATTGCTTTTGGAAAATATCATTTAGCTAGTAGTGCTAATCAATATAGTGAAATTCATAGTAATAAAAATCAGGATGGTTATTATTGGAAATTTAAGAAAGGTGCTCACGAGAAAAGAGATGATTTTAAATGCAACATATATAAAGCAGGGGCTAACTATTTTCCAGAACATCGACCATTAATTTTCTCGGGGTTTACTTTTCCTATTAATGATAAAATTACACCAAAGAGACGTTGGTGTGTCGAGTATAAGGCAGGATGTGGTGTTGTAAACCAAGGAGGGGGTTGTGATTGCAAAAAGCACGATGAAGTAGAATATATTTGTGCGGGCGAATGGTCAAAACCAAAAGATAAAGCAAACTGGCACGATTTTACAGCAGAAAAGTGGAAAATTACACCATCGGACGAGGTGTGGGGAGCGTGCGAGGATGGTTGGAGAGCGATACCAAACACTAATAAATGTTGTGAAATTGTGGATAATAATGAATGTTTTATAAGAGATTACTGGAATGTTAATGGTAAAGATGAGAAAGGCAAAGATGGTAGTCCTACAATTGGTGTAGATGAAGGTATGGAAGACAGTCAGGAACCGCGTATATATAATGCATCAAAAAAGAATGAGTGGAATATTATAAAGGAAAATAGAAAAAAAATAGTTCCTGGTTATACAACACAACCATCCGGATATGACAATGAACACCAGAAAGGTGAGGGAGGTGCTAAAGCAGCAGATGGTAAAGATGGTAAAGTAATATCTGCTAATGAAAATATATATGATATATCAAAGGTTATAATATTTTTAAATCAAAAACTATACGAATATTAATTTTTTTATTATATTATTAATAGATACACTAATATAAATGAATACTCTTGATAAGGATATACAAGAAGTCGATAATTATACAGCTCAAGCGGTTTTAAATACTCAAAAAAAAAATACTGATTCCAATTTTTGGGAATCTAAAGCCTATCACCCATATAATAAATATGTAGATAGTCAAATTAAACTTAATAAAGATAGATATGAATCCTTGAAAAATATGCCATTATTTTTAATGATTTTTACTTTAATATGGTTTATTTTAGGCGTTGGTGGTTGGTTTATGTCTATTTATTGCTTTAAAGCAAAAGGTGGAAACAAGGTTAATAATGTCATTGGACTATTAATTTCTACATTCCTTGGTCCATTTTTCTGGCTTTATTATCTTTATATGAAAAAAGAATATTGCAAAATCAAAAAATAGTTAAAAAGAAAATAATTTGATTAATTATGGATAGCGAAGAAGAATATCTAGATAATTTATATAATAATTACTTAGAAAAAAAAACATTATATGATTTTATATGTACAAATAATATAAATTTAAATAATAACATAACTGAATTACAAAAATCTATTGATGATAATAATAATAAACTTTATTATTATCAAAATATTTATATTAAAGAAAGTTTAAATCCATCTATCAAAAATATATTAGAATATTGCAATTCAATATCAAAATTACAAACATCCCTTATTAACAATTTAATATCACAAAAAATGTTTTATTTTGTTAATGATAACATTATATCTGATTTAAAAACTAATATTGATGAATTACAAGACATTTTTTACGAAAAATACATCATTAAAAAACGTTTGAAAAAGATGAACTACAGTCCAGAATATAGCGAATACTTATTTAATATATCATTGGAAAATATTGAAAATGCTTTCAAATATACTTAACAATTATTTTTATATTATTTGAAGTATTTAGTAAAATATTTTCATCTATTAACTGTTCATTACTAATAATAAGATTACTATTAACTAAATTTGATAAGTCATTGATATTATTTAAATCATCAATATTATTATTTTTTGTTTTAATTAATTTATATTTTGTATTTTTATTTCTTTTATTTTTAATAATTAAGTTATTTTTCATATTTCTATATACAATATAGTCCAAATTATTAAAATAAATATTATTATATTCTTTAATTTCTTTATTCAATTCATATTTTAATAATTTTTGTTTTTTAATTATATCAATATTGATGTATGTTAATATTTTTCTTAAAATATCAGAATTTAACAATTCTTTCATTTTATCTAAATATAATTCTATATTTGACATTTACTTATTATTAACATTTTTAATATGATATAAACTTGATTCGTGTCTTTTTATATGATAATCGCGAAATGCTATATATATTTTACCACATTGACATTCTATTTTGTTTTTTTCTTTTACATCGTTATAATTGCTTATTTCTCTATTTTTTTTATTTTTTTGTGAATATATTTTACTTCTACAACTATCACAATGCAAATAATATATTTTTTTTTCTATATTTTTATAACTAAATTCTGAAACGTCTAATCGTTTTTTACATTTAGTACATTCCATATATGTTAATATGTATATAAATAATAAAAGGTTTTTTTTCATTTTTTTATTTTAACATTAATCGATTAGCAAGATTAAATGCTTCTTCAATTTCTCTATCCTTTTTCTTAATTCTCTCTAATCTTTCTAGTTCTTCTTTATCCATTTTACTTTGTCTTTTTTCCATATGTTTTACTTCTTTATCTGTTAATTTTTTTTTAATTTTATTATCACTATATTTTTTGTACTCTTCTGTATTTTTAAATTGTTTTATTTTATTAAATTCTTCACCAGATACTAAACGATTTGTTGAATGCGCCTTTAAATAATCTGTATATGCTAACTGATTTGTTTTTTCTACACTACTACTATAATCTGTATTTTTACCAGCTCCTATAACTGAATAATTCAAATTTTTAGCTAATATCATTGGCGTTGGTTCTTCATATTTAACAATTTTAGTTGTTGTTTTAACATACTTATTAAACTTATCATTAAAGGATTTATTGTCTATTTTCTCAGAATTAAATATATTACTAATACTGATCTCATCTCTAATATCAGAAGATTCTAGCATAGTATCACCATAACCAAAATCTATATCATCATCTGTTATTTTAACCTTGTCAAAATATTTATTGATTCTTTCATTCAATGATAAATTATCATTATAATCTTTTTCTATATCATTTTGCGTATCATTATTGCTATAATAATTTTGTGATTCTTTTTTCAATTCGTTATGACTTTTGTTATTTGTTCGCATTTTATAGTCATTTGCCAATTCATAAAAACATTTTGTTATAAAATCAAATAGTTTTTTATCACCTCCTTTATCTGGATGTGTTTGAATTGCTAATTTTTTATAAGAATCTTTTAATTGTTCCCACGTAAAATTACGATCTAATTTAAATACTTTATATATATCTATATTGCTATTATTTTCTATTTCGTTAATATACTTTTCTTTTGTAGAATTATTTCCCATATATTTTTACTTTTATTATATCTTTTTATATAGTGTTTCTAATAGATTAAATGAATTATTATTGGTTAGTTTTAGCTTTCATAAAAGTATTTGTTACTTTATTCGCCGTATTGGCACAAAAATACTATAAATTTAAAGGAAACTTTTATCCTATAATAACATGTATTATCGCTGCTATATTTTTTATTATTTATACGTTATTATTTGAAAATATAAATGATATGAAAAAAGAAAATTTTTATGTTCTTGCTTTTTTTGGATTTTTATTGTTTGTATTTTTATTTGTTAATTTTAAATTAATAGTTAACTCTCCACACCCTGCTTATTTTAAAATTTTATCAATATACGAACTTTTATTATTATTAATAATTAGTTATTACTTTTTTGGCGCAGAAATATCATTAAGAAATTGGATAGGTTTTATATTTATTATAATAGGAACCACGTTAATTATTAATTATGGAAAAAAATAGAATTAAATTCACAATTTATAATATTATTTATATTGATAAATTAAAAAATAAGTTATTTAATAATTACAAATTTATTTCAAATATTACACATATTATACAAAATGATAATTTTATTGTAAATGTATATCTTGATGATAATATAAATAATAATATATTTTATATGATATGTCAAGATATAATTAAAACATTGATCATTGATAAAAAAAATGATATTTCTTATTTTCATAATAACATTTTAACTTATAAATATGAATAATTACACTATTTATAATTTTAACAATATAGATCAAAGTTTTCTTTTTGATGAGATTAAAAATCTTATGGCAGGTAATGTAGGCAGATTTAGTTTAATAAATAATTTGTATTATAGTTATATTGATTATTTTGAATTAAATCAATCATATTATACTTTCGAGTTAATTAATTATATTACTATGTATTTATTATTTATAGTTTATTTATTACTTATGATTATTATTTAATCTCTTTTATATTTCTTGAGTAATTTATTAATATAATACCGCATAATATTAATAAAAATCCACACAATTCTAATTTAGTCATTTTTTCTTTTAAAAATCTATATCCAATTATTAAAGTTATTATTGGATATAATGATGTTAATATTGTGGCCAATGCTGTATTACCACTATTAACAGCAAATAAATATCCATAATTTGCCACAGTTAAAGAAAATGAAAATATAACTAATATAAATAATAAAACCTTAAAATTTTTAATATTTTTCATATTATTATAGTCTCTCATTACTAATTTTCTATTTCTAATTGCTAATGCTATAACTGCTAATAAATATATTACAGATACAATAAGCATTAATGTTATAATATCCATATATTTCATCATATATTTGTCAATTATCGGTCCAACACCCCATATTAAATTTACTAATATATAATATATTAATAACATTATTTGTCTCTTTTAATTATTATTATATTTTAAAAATTTTTTTTACTACAATTTTCACATATATAAGCATATTCATAATCTAAAAAAAACTGGCAATATATACATTTTAATTCCATACCATTATATAAGAATTTTATTTTTATGCTACAATCTTTGCATATGGATGCATTATTATAAACTTTATTATTTTTGCATAAATTACATATTATATTATCTTCTAAGTTTAATTTACTAAATCTTATGTCCATTTATTGTATTATACAATAATCTGTATTTTTTATATTATTTGATTCTATTATTTTAAGTACATGTTTTATATCAGGTCTTAGATCAGGATCTTTATCCCACATTTGTGTTATTAGTTCATTTAATTTCGGTTCTTTTAGCCAGCTAATTTTTTTTATATCTGGTCTATAACTATTATATAATATCATCCTATACATCATTTTATCTTCTAATTTTTCTAATTCAATATAAGGTCTTACACAAGAACATATAAACCACATATTTAATGATAAAGAATAAATATCTATTTTGAGATCATAATCCTTACTTTCCATAATCTCTGGGGCCATGTATCGAAATGTTCCAGTACATTCGCTCATTTTATAATTTTCTGGATTTTTAACTAATAATTTCGATAAACCAAAATCGCTTAATTTTAAATGCAGCGAATCTGTTAATAATATATTAGAAGGTTTGATATCTCTATGCATTATCGGATAATAACAATTATGTAAGAAATAAACAGCACGTGTTAATTCCAATAGCCACATTTGTATTAAGTTTTTTTTTGGTTTCCAATAATTATTGTACTTTAGATTGCTGCGATAATAATTTTCTAAAGTTCCTTTATTTAAATATTCATAAACTAATAATATTGGTTCATTAATTGTACACGCTCCCAAAAACAATAATAAATTTGGATGACGCAAATGAGAAATTATTGATATTTCATTAAGCAAATCTTTATAAGCTTGTTCTTCGTAATTTTTAACATTTTTTTTTAAACATTTAACTACAACATCTATTCCTCTCCAATTAATTTTGTATACATCTCCTGCACTACCTGATCCTATTTTATTTGTTCCATTATAATTTAATTCGCTATGTTTTAGTTCCCACCATTCATTTCGACCTCGTATTTCCAAGGGTATATTTTTAATATATAAACTATGATCTGAGTGATCATCATTTTCAATATCACTATCCATATTTAATATTATTATATTTAATAATAATATCATTTTTTTAAATTAAATTTTCTAAATTTATATTTTTATAACCTGTATTATATTCAAAACATAATTCTCTTATTTTATCTAATTCAAGTGTTATATCTTCATCAATATTATTTATCTTGCACATATGATAATATTCCCAATTGTAATCAATTATATAATAATTTATATTATTTTTTTCATATATTTTAATTATACCATTCACATATATATCATATGTTTCATTTTTTAGTAATTTTTCATAAATATCTGATATTATTGTAATTATTTCTATCAATAATGGGTTTTTTAATATTTCACTTTTATGAAATATTTTATCATTTAAAATATGAACTATCACAATATTTTCATTTAAAAATACATCGTATAACATCATTATATCTTGTAATCCAGGATTATAATTAATATTTTTAAATTTTATTTTATAATCTAAAGACTCGTTATCATATCTTATTATTAAGTATTTTTTTGTTTTTATTAAAAATTTTAACAAGGATAATTTTAATATTTCAGAAAGTAATTCTAATTTTAGCAAATCTCTTTCAATTTCATTTGTTCTTATTTTAAATATATATTCCACAATATCTGTTTTTAAATTTGATAAAATCATATTTTATTCTATTTCTATACTTTCGTTTATACAATTATATTTAAATACAGTACTTTTATAAATTTTTATTTTACTATCATTATTTTTCCAATCATCCTTATTTCCCGATGCCTTTATACTTAAATTATCCATATAATCATATTTTGACCATTTATTTAAATTATCTTTTGCAACCACTGGTAAAAATGTTGCTGATTTTCCATTGTATAATGTTAATAAAATACCTTCCTTACCATTAAAATTAAATTTATTTTCTACATTAATTGCCAAATATTCTTTCCAATTTTCTATGTTATCTAATATTTCTACTTTATAATTTAAATTTTCTGAATTTTTTTTTGTTATTTGAGCACCCCATCTCATTTTTGCATCATTTAATACGTTTTGCGAAGAAGAAAATATTTTAATTACACTATTCATTTTATCATTTAAATTTTCAAATTGTCCTACGCAAGAATTTGTTATATTATTTATTTCTGTACCAACAAATATACCATTTGTATAATTATATAATTTATTCCATTTTGGCAATAAAAGCAAATCATTTCTATTATTTAATTTACAATCAATAGTAGATTTTACAAGCGATAGACACTGAATAATATCAAGGGGTAATAATAAATTATTTTTTTTAAATATACCATATATTATGGATACATAAGATACAAATTCTTGATTTCTTTTATTATAGTTTATCCCATATTTGTCAATTAATTTACTTTTGTTATCACTCGAATCATAGTAATCTATAACACGCGCGGACCATTTAAAATAATTTGATATATGAATAAAGGTTTTTATTGCATATGGACCACATATTATTTCAGCATTTTTATCTGTTATTTTATTATTTATCAAATCATCTATTAGATCTTCTTCCAGTCTCCATTTCCCAAGTTGTTGTGGATAATCTAAAAGATTTAAATTGTTAAATCTTTTACCATAATGAATTAAGTCTGTTGTTGCTATTAATAATACTTTTTCTTTAGTATTTGTTATAAATTTTATAATATCATTAGCAAATGTCTTTATATTTGTATAAGGAGTTGGTGCTAATACTATTATTTCTGCTTTATTAAAATAGTGTTTTATTTCATTTTCTACCCATTTATATGAATGTTCATTTAATCCACCTTCTGGAATATTATCAACTTGATAATTTTTATTTATTAATTCTTTAAAATTAATGTTATTTTTTAGTACTAATACTTTATTAGTAGTATTTGCAGGATTATGCAATGCTGCTAAATATATTATATATCGGACGTCTCTATCTTTTTTAACTAAATTATCTAATATTATTTTTCTAGCACTACCTGCATATTCATAACCCGCGTGCGGTATTATCATACCGTGTAGATTATTAAAATATTCTTTATACATTTCTATTATTAAGTTTTAATAAATATTTATATATTTAATTATTAAGGAATGAAATATATATATATATTAATAATATTAATTATCATTTTAGTATTATTATATATATTTACACCATATATAAATATTGAAAAATTTGAAGATGCTGAATTATTATTTAATAGATACCCTTTAGTATTTAGAGATCAAGACAGCAAAGTCGAATTAGGAACATTCCCCGTTGATTTAACAGACGCACAGAAACGCGAATATGAACTTACATATATTGATATTAAGAAAGGAGAAAAAGGCGATCAAGGTATTCAAGGTCCTGTAGGAGTACCCGCGGAATGCCAAGGTGATGTTAATATTGATTCTATAACAAGTGATAGTAATTTAAATATAGATGTTAATAATTTAGATATTAGAGAAAACGGAAGTATTAACTTTAATAATAAAATATGTTTTAGTAGTGGTAAATGCATTGATGATGATTTTATAGACAAAGTTAATGATATTAATACAGATGCTGCACCCGCTCTAGTTGCTTGTGAACAGCGAGAAGCTCAATTAGATGAAAATTTAACTGCTGAAATTGGATTAAGACAAACTTGCGGTGCTAATTTAATAGAAAGGACACAACAACGAGATGATTTAACAAACTGTGGCAAATATTATCTCAGTAAAATAAATAGTTATATAATACTTACTGAACATTTACAAAGTGCTATTAGTGATGCTTTAGATGAAATAAATGATAACTGGGTAAAAAAAGGAGAAGCAGAATTTGATGATTTAAAATCTGATATAAAACAACAATATGTACGTAAATTTAATTTCCCATTAATTAATTTTAAATCAGAAAAAGATGGTTCTATAATTAGTACATATCCTGATCGTAATACAGATCCCGAATTGCATCAACAGGTTGCCGCGTCTGGAAATGAAATTGATATTATAATACCACAAGGCGCTCCTGGCGAGAGGGGTAGAGACTGTTTTACAAATTATGAAAAATTTACTGATTTTTCATTAACAAATATAGCTGGTCCTTTTATTAAATTTATAAACCAAAACACTGGACAAATCCAAGCAACTATTCCTAAAAATTTTCCATCAGAAAAAGAAATACAAGATAGTGATATTGATGTTATAAATATACCACTTTATCCAGATCCAGATTTAAAAGGTTTGGATGGGGCCTGTTGTCCACCACCTCCTCCACCACCGCCACCACCTCCACCACCACCCCCACCAGCGCGGCGTGTAGAATCTGTGTCTCCACCACCACCATCATCTAGTAGACCACAGTATTGCCATTCTGGTGGTTGTAGACGTTGTAGATTAGCACATAAAAATGAGTTATCAAGAGGTATATCCGGTACTCCAGTATGGTGGGGTATTTATTCTCTTAAGGGACCAACTTATTATAGTTCGGCTTGTAGAAGAAATTCAGATGGTTGGAAAAAAGATAGTCCATATGGTTATGGTGGAAGAGTTCAAACCGATGTACACCACGGTTGTTTCGGTAATGGTAGATGGAGAAATCATAGAATTGTTGTTTGTTAATAAAACTCTTTATAATATATATATGATTAATTATTTATCAGATGATATTATATCTAATATAGTTGAAAAAATAAATATTTATCATATTAAAATTTTAATACAATCTTCAAAAGATTTTTATAATAAAAGAGAAACAATTAATGAAAATAATTATTTTTTATTACTATATTTTAAATCCAATAACACTAAATTATATTCCGACTTAAATAAATATAATTTAAATGTTAATATTCATTCTAATTATTCTCTTAATAAAAAAATAAATTTAATACTTTATAAAAAAAAAGCACTATATATCGAGTTTATTCACAATAATGTTAAAAAAAACAAGAATCTTATTAATATCAATAACACTTTAAACTTTATAACAAATATTAATTTAAATGATATCAATAATATTAAACATTTTAAATATTTAAATTCAATTAAATATATTGAAAATAATTTATTATTTACTTACGATTACACTTATAATGAAAGTATTAATTCTGTTATTTCATACTATTTTAAAAATATATATCTAATATTTGATAAATTATATATTGTGTTATATTTATCTGTAGTTTTTCTTTATCATATTATTAATAAAAATAATAAATGCATTAGATATATATTATTTGATATTGATAAATTTTTTCGTAATGTTAAAATTGATGTTAATAAATATGAATATCAATATATTATAAGCACATTTAAAAATATAATTGTAACATTTGATTATTATTTAAAAAAATATAAATTTAATAAAGATATTATTATTTATTATAAATTATTATTAATTTATTTATATTTTAAAATACAAAAGTACTTTAACGATTATTATGTTTTAGAAGAATTTAATTTACTTTTAAATAATAAAATAATTAAAACTATTTCCGATATTAAAAATATAGATATAAAACCTATACCTAAATCTATAAAAAATTTACTTATTAATAAATATACAAATATATAAAGATTATAATAGAGTAGTATATAATATAATGGATGATGACGAATTAAAAAAAAGACTTGAGAGAATTAATACTGTTCGTCAACAACGCACTGAACAAATGAGAAGATATCGCGAAAAAAGAAAGAATGATCCTGAAAAAGTTTTAAAAGATAAGGAAAATAAATCTATTTATATGAAAAGATATAGAGATAAACAAAAAGAACTTGATGCTATTGCTATTAAAACCGCAAATGAAAGAAATGACATTATCGTAAATTGTAATAAAAATAAAGATTCTTCATTTACATCTGATATGATTGTTAATAATATAAATGATTATTCGGATATACCAGTTCCTAATCACATTAAAACAGGAATTAAAGGATTAAAAACAAATACTGCAAAATCGTATGCAAATAAAATTTGTCTTATTCATAAAAAAAAGTTTGAGAAAGAATTAGATGTTGATATATTATATAAAATTTTTACAAACAATTACAATAGTGATAATGAAAAATATATCATTGAAAATTTAAGTTATTTAAAAGAGTATGAACAAATTATTGATATTGTTAATACTTTTTATACATCATTAAACAGTCAATATTCATATATTGTACCCTTTCTAACTTTAATTTCATATATTGAACAATTATACAAAGTATCTTATAATGATTTAGCATTATATCTCAGAGAATTACGTGATAAAATTGAGAAGCAGAGGGGTGATAATGAAATTAAAGAAGGTAAGGTTTTAATTAAAAATTTTGATATTGATGTTATCTTAGAGAATATTACTAAATTAGATTCTTCAATTGATAAACTTATATATGCTCTTTATACTATACATCCTCCTAGAAGATTATTAGATTATTCTGAGATGTTTATCAGCAATAATATAGATATTGACAAACTTGATGATAGTAAAAATTATGTTATATGTGAAAATGATATACCTTCTTATTTTCTTTTTAATAAGTATAAAACTAATAAATTTTTTGGAAAACAAAAAATTAAAATTAATAATAATTTATCATTAATAATTCAAGAATTTATTAAAATTAATAAACTAAATTACAATGATTCTTTATTAAATAATATTAAATCCAATACGCTTGGTAAATATATTACAAATATTTCTAAAAAAATATATAATTTTTCTATTACTGAAACAGGATTAAGAAATAGTTATATTACATATATTAATAATAAAAAATTAACATTAAATGAGAAAAAAACAATTAGTCAAATGATGGCACATTCGTTAACAGAACAGCAAAAATACAACAAGGTAGTATAATTTTTTTTATACTTAGTTATTAGGAATCAATGTATAACTACTTTATTATAAAAAATCAAGATATTAATAAAGATAAAACAAAAGAGGATTTGATATTAAAATACAATAATGATAAATTTATATGTGGTTTGCCTTTGGAAAAAGATTTTATTGATATAAATAAATATTTTTCAACTAAACCTGTCATACCAACTAAATACTATGCTGTTTACACAAAACGCGATTTTAATAAAGATAAAGTAAAAGATCACGTTTTTCACTATTTTTCGATGAAAGGTGAATATTTATTGTCTATTCCATTTGATTTCAAAAAATTAAATAAAAAAATAAAAAAACATAATGAAAATTCCTTAGTTGGTGGAAAGGCAAAAAATAAAAAACCTAAAGAAAATACAGAAGAAAAACCAGTATATGTTGTAACAAAAGACGAAACAACTATGGCACAAAATTTTAAATCAGGAATTGCTTGGGGTGCAGGTAGGGTTTTAATAGATGGAATTGCTAATTTATTTTCTGGCTGATTTTTTAAGTTTAATATAATTTTTTAATAATATATATTCCTTTTTATAAATTATATATTCTTTTTTGGATTTAGAATCTTTTTTTCTAAATATTTGCCTATTTTTACCTAAAACCTCTTTTGTTTTATATTTTACGTATTTTTGTTTTTTATTATTTTTACCACCAACTATTCTGTACATTGATAATATTTCACTATCAGTTGATAAGTGAGATTTATCTTTTATGCTTAAATCACTGGGTTGCAAATGAGTTAATTGTAAAGTTAATTCTTTTGTACTTTCTTTTTCTAGGGATTTTATACCATCTGCAATTTCCTTACCATATTTATGATATCCAGAAACGGACGCGGAATTAACCATAGGCACTACCATACTACTTGATGATATACTACTATATTGGTTTGAAAATTGGCTTGAAAATTGCCTAGAAAGGTAGTTGGAAAGTTCAAATAAATTTTTTGGATATTCTACAACTAAAATTTTAATTTTATTATTAAATTTTTTAAGTAAATCTTTGATTAATCTTTTATTATTTTCTCTACCCAAAAAATCATATCCATCGTTAATTCCAATAAATAAAACAACAATGCCCACATCATTTTTTAAATATTGTTTTAAGATTCCGTGATTGCCACTATCTGAAGTAGCCTTACAACACTTATTTAAAAAATCTAATAAATCTTTTGATGTATAACTAAAAGCACCCATATCCGGATAATATATATTTTTGTTTGAATAAGTTGATACATATTTAGCCAAATAGTTGCTATTTCTTTGAATATTATAAGGATCTAAAGGATCTATATAATAACCCGCTGACCAAGAATCTCCAAGAATTAATACATTTTCATCTAGCGTGCCATTTCTCTCCAATTTTCTTAAATGTGATTGTTGAATAAAATGCCATTCTTGTCTTTTATCTACTCCGTACATAATTAATCTAAGTCTTTTTAAATTGCTCTGGCTATTTTTTTGCTGATTATATATAGACATTTGATACTGAGTACCTAAATGATTTTGTAGTGGCATATCAATTCTTGTAATATAATCATAGTGTATTGGTTTAGTTTTGATATTTTCTACATCATCTTCTTTAATTTTTTTAAATAAATCTACTAATATATATTCGCCAATTTTAGATAAATTTTCACATTTTTGATTATAATATGAATCTTCTCTTCCAAATACTAATGCACCTGGTCGCCTCTCACGTAAGCTATAAATTTTGTCAATATCAAAAAAATAGAGATTTGGGTTAGATAAATTAACTAATTTTTTTTTATTAATAGAGTGAGTATTTGTAGGATGATTAATATTGTATCCACAATAAAATGGTAAAAAAATATAAATTCTATGCTTAACAGTTTTAAGTGTTTCAATAAGATCATCATAGAATTTTTGTAATTCAATTTTATTTGTATTAGTATTTTGAATCATTAAAATAAGTCTATGATCCCAAAATTTATGAAAAGGGTTGGGACTACTGTTCTCTTTGATTTTTTCTTTTATTTTTTCAATTGTTATTTCTTTTGGTTTGTGTTTAAGTGTTAAATCAATTTTATTTTTTTTTAATAAATCTATTACAAAATTATATTCGTTTGTGTAATAGATTTGAGTTCCTTGCCATAAGTCAGTTTTACCAATATGTCTATCGGAAGGTGTGCTTGCACCTGCACCTCCTATTTTCTTAGTTTTATTTTTTTTAGACCTTTCTTTATTATTTTTTTTTATTTTAGAATTACTTTTATTATTCATAAATATCTATTAAAATAATATATTAAAAAGATTTTAATGTTTAAATTTAATTATTTTAAATTTATTTGTTTTTTTATTTAGAGTTTTAGTAGGTTTTTTAGTAGTATTTTTGGAAGGGGGTTTAGTAGTAGTTTTGGAAGGTTTTTTACTATCTTTTGTAGGTTTTTTAGTATCTTTTGTAGGTTTTTTAGTATCTTTTGTAGGTTTTTTAGTATCTTTTGTAGATTTTTTAGTAGTAGTTTTTGTAGATTTTTTAGTATCTTTGGTAGTTTTTTTAGTAGTAGTAGTTTTGGAAGGTTTTTTAGTAGTAGTTTTGGAAGATTTTTTAGTATCTTTTGTAGGTTTATTTAATCTTAGGATTTTTACATTTGATAATTTAGATTTTACTATATTTTGTTTTTTTACTTTTTTAACTTTTCCACCACCGGCAGCACTATTACCTTGTGATGATTGCTCATCGGGTGATTCTGGTTCCTCATCAATATTAGACAGTCTACCATACGGTGGTGCTCCGGGTGCTCTAGGTGATGATTGACTTGATTGTGATCTTGATAGTGTTCTCGACATTCTTCTCACTGATGCTTCAAATGGTGCTTCTGCCACTATTTCTCCTACTAATGTATATTTGTCTATATTAGCTTCTAGTATTTTTGCCGCATCACTATCGGTTTTAAATAAAGGTGTATCGGGATCATTTACTAATTCTGTAATATTATCTTCTAAATTTTGCAGAGATTCTTCTATGTTTTCAACTTCAACTCCAGAATCACTATCAGAATAATACTCTAATGATCCAGATAGTGATTCTGGTCTTGATGGTATTGATTGTTGTGAATAATCCATCGATTTTTGCATAAAACTAAAATCAGAATCAGAAGAAGTAGCAGAGGCAAGCCTACTAACATCATTTCCGAAGTCAGTATCCAAATTAGCAGCGGGAGGGACAAGCCCAACAGCAGAATCATTAATGTCGGAATCATCCCGGGCATCATTAGCAACCTTAGTACCAGTAGGAGAAACAGGCCCAGCAGCAGCATCAGTAGCAGCATTAGTAGCAGCAGGAGAAACAGGCCCGGTAGTAGCATCAGTTCCTAAGGCAGTAGCAGTAGCGGGACCAGGAGCTACTTCATCTAATATTTGACTAGTGCTTTTTGGAGTTTTTAAAGATCCAAACAATTTTATTCCTTTATTTAAAAAATAGGAGGTTGATGTTGCACTAAAGTTGCTGATATTACTGGAACCACTACGAACAGAACTTACATCATCATTTGGAAATTTCATTTCCGAGCGTTGTTTCATTAGCCATTTTTTAATAGAGAGTACCAAGTCTTCTAATTCGCTTTCGCCGTAGTCGCTGTATTCCATCTGCATAGCGTCCGCAGCTGCAAATCTTTTTAAATTATGTCTATGTTCTTTGGCCAAAACTGTCAATTCAGATAATTTATCTGCAAAATATTGCGATAAACTTTTAAAATTACCTTGTTCTGTAGTATATTTCGCGCGTCCTTTGTTTAACTTATCAATACTTTGATCTAATTTTTCTTGTTCTCTCTCGGCTTGAGTAAACATTTCTTCGATTAGTTTTGTAGTAAGCTCATATAATGTAGTTAGTCTATGTAATTTATCTACAATAGATTTTCCTAAATTTAATTCTTGAAATTTAGGAAAATCTATATCTGTGATGCGAATCATTTCTAATAACTTAATTAAACTACTTAATAATTTTTTTAAAGAAATTTCAATATCGTTTAGATCATATAAAAGTTCTTTATCTCTTTTTGTAAAATTATCAAAAAGTTTAACAAAAATAGCAGGATTCTTAGTTTTTACGCTCCCCGCATCACCCCTGATTTTATCAGTTTTTTTTTCTCTAATTCTTATTTCACCTTTTAGGTCTTCCAAACGTTTTTCCAATCTACTTAAACATTCATTTGATAAACTATTACCTGTTGTTCCTGAACATGTTGCTATAAATGTGTCAATTACTGTTCTCATATCATATAATTTTTTTAAATATGTTCCTTTGTCAAGACCGGGAGTGTCGATATTTCGTTTCCAATTAACGACTGAATTATCAATTAGTAATAATTTTTCTTTACCATTACTATTATTTACAACAGTTATATGTGTCCCTCCAGCACCATCTGCTATATCTACTCTATAATTATCGCCATAATTTGTTTTTACATACGCTCTCAAAATCTCTTCGAGATTTCCTGTTGCCTGAGTACATTTAAAAAGAATTGTTTTTTTTGGTGTTCCCAAAAGACAAATTTGGTTATTTATACTTTCAAAATCCTGAAAAGGAAAATCGTTACCCATTTCATTATGTTTAATTTCTAAACTTTTTATTATATATTGTACAAAACATAATACATCTTTTGTTTGCAAAACACTTGTCCCTGTCCCTGCAAATGAAAACAGTGCTGCATATATCTTTCCGAGATCTCCCATTTGTTTAAATAAAGTCGCAATAATATTTTGCTCAGTATCATCAAGATTATTACTACCTGCTACAGCTGATTCTAGTATATCTCTGATTTTTTTTAATATTCTTAATTTTCTCTCTCTTTTTTGTTGATCTGTGTATTCATCTCCTTCGTCTTCTTCTTCTTCTTCACTGTCCGTATCACTTCCACCCACAATCTTCTTCTTCTTCTTCGATCCTCCATTTTGCGGATATGATAAATTACCTGTTAATAACATCAGAACTTCTTTTAAACTAAAGTGTTTATCTATGTTAATTGGTTCACAGACAGTGACATCACCTTTTTTTATAGTTAATTGAAAGTATGTATTTTCGTTGTCAACGCCTTTAAATATAAGATCAGAATAAGCAGCATCGTTTATAACACCCTGTTTATCTGGATCTAGAGAAATTTTTTGTTTCAAATACGCTATAAAATGTTCTGACACTTTTACTTCAATATCTATATTTTCTCCTTTATCGAAAGTATTTAATGCCACTTTAAAAGCTTTAGTAAAAATATCTATTTGTCGTTCCAAATCAATAGATTCACAAATAGCAGGAGTACCCGCTTTTTTGTCAATGCATTCTGGACTAATACCAGAGGCATCCCATATATCAATTAAAGAATAACAAGCTATATACTCACTTCTTTTATCACTTTTTATTATACTGTCAATAAATTCCCTCATTATACGGTCTACATTTGAATCAGCAAAGCGATAGATTGGCATATTAGCTTTATCTCCTGTTAAAAAAGTTTTTATATTTTCATTTCCAACAATTGCTGCATCGGCTAAAGGACTACCATCAAGAGTAAAAGAATGAGGAGCCCCACCACGCACACCCCCTCCATTAGATACACCACCCCCACTAGACGCAGCACTCCCACTAGAAGCACTACTTCCACTAGAAGCACTACTTCCACTAGACGCACTACTCCCACCATCCTTAGATTCGGTAATAGTGTAAAATTCTGCATGATATTTTCTTTTAGTGTATTCCATAATGGCATCTAACATCTTATCCTCGTTCCGCTTACCTTTCGGCCACGACACTCCCATGGCAAGTATCATATCTTTTATTTTTTCTTCTGCTTCTTGACTTGGTAATAATTCTAATAATTTATCACTATCTAGCACGGCATTTTTTCTACTTCCATGCCAGTCATGATGAATATCATGTATCAATGTATAACCACCCATTTTTTTAAGTGCAGGAGTATCAGATTCTCGCAGATCATTATTTACATGCATTGGAGAATTAGAATGACCAACTTTGAACATTCCCCCCCTTTTTTTTTTACCACCACTCACAATCTTTTCGTTTTGCGTTTTTCTAAAAGTAGGACCACTATCTATCTCTATCTCTCTCGCTCTCACTCTTGCTCTCTCGCTCGCTCTTGCTCTCTTGCTCTCTTCTGCTATCGCTTCATTCATTAGACTAGTCATCCTTGCCTTCTTTGTGGCTGTAGTCGTATCTTCTGCTAATCCTCTTTTATTTCTTATATATGGCGCACCATAATTAGTACTTACTGATCGCAATGGACCCCCAGTTGGTGGTGGAGATTTTTTTTGTGCTCCTGGAGATTGTTGTCGTTGTTGTTGTCGTACCACTGCTTCCGATGGGTCTGAAGAAGAAGCAGAAGCGGTAGCACTCGGTCCTCCCTTCGCTACTGGAAATAGTTGTCGTACCACTGCTTCCGATGGGTCTGAAGAAGAAGCAGAAGTGGTAGCACTCGGTCCTCCCTTCGCTGCTGGAAATAGTTGTCGTACCGCTGCTTCCGATGGGTCTGAAGGAGAAGCAGAAGAGGCAGCACTCGGTCCCCCCTTCGCCACTGAAAATAGTTCTTGTGGTTCCAATGGTGGGGGTACCCGAGATCGTTGTTTTCCCACATTAGATTCTGTCCTTATCTTATCTGCCTTATTTTTATATTTTATGATTATGCCAATTCCTGAATCACAACTTGATAATGCACTATTTATTTCACCTATAAATGTACTACCTGATATTACATATGTATTAGACATTTATTAATAAATATATCTATTAATTTATAATATAAAATATAATTCATAAATCCGAAGATTTAACATTCGATTCAGGAAGATAAATTTCAAGTAGAAGTCTGCATTTATTAATAAAGACAAATTTTTTATCTTTTTTATGTAAATTTTCAAGAGCAATTCTATTAATAAGAGTATAAATATTGATAATAAGATTATAAATATTATACAGATCAGAAAGATTATTGTAATAATTAATGTAAAGGTCATTAATATTTTTAAGTAATTTGATAGTTTTTGGGCGACATAAGAAAGGTATTTTACAAGTTGTAATAAAAAGATTAATAATTTTATGAAAGGATGTTAAAAAATCATCTAAATTTTTAAATTTAAATTTTTTCTGAATACCAGTATTACTAGTTAATGTGAAAGTGTAAGAGTCTTCATTTCGATTGAAAATAACATAATCAGATAATTCTTTAGCAAATAATTTAGCATAAAATAATACAAGATTATTAAACAATTTATTTTTAGAAGAATAAACAGGAGAATTTTTATCGTTAGATTTTGCAGGAGATTTAGGAGAAGATTTTCTAATATATTTAGCTAAAATAGGTACAGATGGCGGAGGTGATTTTCTATAAGGGGAAATACTAGATGTTTTATTAGAAATGGGTGATTTTGTTTTAGAATTGGTTTTAGATTTATGTTTAGTAGATTTATTTTTTCTAAAGGAATAATATTTTTTGAGAAAAGTTTTGAAATTATAAAAAAAGGTTTTGTATTTATATTTTTTATTAGATGAAGAGATCATTCTATAATAAGGGGAAATAAAAAAGTGGGA
>MDSW01031155.1_pt1 | contig 82105 bp, 73 predicted proteins | sample 811171 | NCBI WGS metagenome assembly MDSW01 (sample SAMN05326641, study PRJNA326480) | marine metagenome | isolation source: seawater | place: Atlantic Ocean: North West | collected 2012
GCAAAATCTACATGTAGACGCTCTTCAAACTCCCGGATAGTCTTCATTGTCCGGTAGGCGCGTAGGAGTTCTTCACGCGCTAGTTGCATATTAACCTCCAATTATTGTTGTTCCTCGCTAAAAAAAACGAGTACCTAGTTGTAGCTAACTACCAGCAAAAAATCTTTAGTCATCTAGAGCTGGTATAAAGCATAGGATAGTGTATTAAAACTATTAGTAAATTATTATGCCTTGTCCAAGCGGTCCCGAAAAGGGGATAAAACAAATTATCATGAAAAATTTATTAAATATAAGGGTATATGGGCTGTTAATGAGGGCAGGAAAGGTCCTTACAGCTGAGGAGAATGTGGGTCAAAAGAAAATTATTAAATTCCCCGGGGGAGGAGTTGAGGCAAATGAAACCCCAGAAAATGCTCTTATTAGAGAATTTCAAGAAGAAGGGCAAATTAATATCTCACTTTTACGTTTGATTCACGTCCCAGGAACTCTTTTTAGCCCTTGGATTAACAGAGTTTATACCCCTCTATACTATCAAGTGAATAGCTCAGAGGATCCATTAGTGCCCCGAGGTGAGAATATTCAATTACGTTTTATTAAACCAATAGAGTTTCTTAATAGTGACCGAGTCGCCTTACCTGAATGCGAAGCCCTAAAAAGGATTCTTTGAGCAATGGAAAAAATAATTAAAAAAAGGCTTATTAAGATGTTTAGACCGCATACCAAAGCTCTAATATTCATATTGTGCGTTATCTTAATAGGAACAATGTCTCCCATAGCAAACTCTCAACAACCAGCTACAGTCCATGTGAACAAGGTAAAGATCCAAAACCTCTCAGAGAATGCAACTTTTATTGCACGTATAGTGGCATTACAGTCTGGATATGTATCAGCCCGCACAGGAGGTCCCGTAAAGGATTTACAAGTTGAGCTAGGAGATTATTTAAAAAAGGATTCAATAATAGCAAAAACTGATACTTCTCTCCTCTCAGGAGAAAATTATAAACTAAAAGCTTTGGTATATGAGGCTGAACAACAAGTGGTCCAGGCACGATCAGAATCAGATTTAAAATTAAGTGAATTAAAACGAATTGAAAAATTAAGAGACTCTGTAGCTTTTTCTCAAAGCCAATATGACGATGCTAAGCAACTTTTAAAAATTTATGAGGGATATATTGAGATTGCAAAAGCTAAAAAATCTATAGCAGAGTCTAACCTAGCTATAAATGAGGTTAATCTCAAATGGTCAATAATCCGCGCTCCTTATAATGGAGTTGTTACAGCCATACATACAGAGGTAGGTAGCTGGTTACAAAAAGGTCAAAATGTTGTAACAATGTTAAATAATAAAGAGCTTGAGATAGCTGCCGATATTCCTTCCAGCCATATTTCCGGAATTATCTTGGGAATGCCTATACCTCTATCGTTAGTTAGTGGGGAAACATATCAAGCTATCGTTCGTGCTATTATTCCCGAAGAAAACCCTCTAAGCCGCACTATACAAGTTCGTTTCACACCTGAGGCCAGCTTTCTTAAAAAAGCTATGGCACCTGGGCAATCTGTAACAATAGAACTTCCAGCAGGAATTCAAAAAAAATCAATTACAGTGCATAAAGACGCAATAATAACTATGGGTGGTCAAACATTTGTTTACGTAGCAGAATCTGGCACAGCACAAATTAGACCTGTAAAAACTGGGCTTACTGTTGGAAATAGGTTTGAAGTAATAAATGGTTTGCGAAATGGTGAGCTTGTAGTGGTCCTAGGTAATGAACGTCTACAACCTGGGCAACTTATAACCATAAACAATGAAACCGAGAAATAAGCCCGAGCAATGAATCTAATTCAAGCAGCCATTGCCCGTCCAATAGCAGTAATTGCGGCAGTAGTAATGGTTATTTTATTTGGTTTAGTTGCCCTTGACACCATTCCTATACAACTCACCCCTGATATTCGAAAACCTATTCTAACTGTTAATACATTTTGGAGTGGTGCATCTCCCGCAGATGTTGAAAGAGAAATAACAAATCAACAAGAGAATGAACTTAAAGGGCTAGAAGGTTTATCTCGAATGACTAGCACATCACGGGACAGTGAATCTGAAATAACTCTTGAATTTCAGATTGATCAAAATATGGATAAAGCATTACTTTTAGTAGCAAATAGCCTCGATCGAGTAGCAGATTATCCTGAAGAAGCTCTGGAACCAATTGTTAGTTCAGCTGGCGCACAAGACCAACCAATAGCTTGGTTTATAATCAAGCCGCTAAATGGAAACAATCGTGAAATTCATACTTACGGAGATTTTGTAGAGGACATAGTTAAAAATCGTATAGAAAGAGTACCAGGAGTGGCACGCTCTAATATTTTTGGAAGTACTGAGCGTGAAATGCGAATTACTTTAGATCCCAAAGTTATGGCTATATATAGGCTTACAATTGAAGATATTGCATCATCTTTACGTGATGCAAATCATTCAATAACTGCCGGTGAAATTAATGAAGGTAAAAGAAGGTATATAGTCCGAACAGATGGGGAACTAAACTCAGTTGAACGCATACAAAATGTTGTTTTAAGAAGTGAATTTGATGCTACTTCCAGTTCTGTACAACATGTAAAATTAAAAGACATAGCTGACGTAGGATTTGCTTATAAGGAACCATCATCTCGGATCCGAGCTTTGGGTGTTCCATCAATTGCAGTCAATGCAATTCGTGAAACTGGCGCAAATGTTATTGAAACCATGGAAGGAATTAAACAAGCTGTAAAAGAACTCAATAGTAACCAAATGCCTTCAGCTGGGCTAACACTAGAGCAAGTTTATGACGAAACAGTCTATATCAATTCATCAATTGATTTAGTTAAAAATAATATATATTTGGGAGGTACACTTGCGGCTGTAATTCTACTTCTTTTTCTTCGCTCGCTTGGTGCCACCCTTATTGTTTCTATTGCAATACCTATATCGGTTATAGGATCTTTTGTTGCAATGGCTGTCTTAGGTCGTTCAATTAATGTAGTATCACTTGCTGGATTTGCATTCGCAGTTGGAATGGTTGTAGACGCAGCAATCGTAGTGCTTGAAAATATATATCGTCTTCGTCAAAAAGGTATGAACCGTTTTGAAGCAGCATTTTTAGGAACAAGCCAAGTATGGGGAGCGATTTTTGTATCCTCACTCACTACTGTTCTTGTTTTTATACCGCTTGTTATAATGGACCTTGAAGCAGGACAACTTTTTAGAGACATTGGAGTAGCAATTTCTGTTGCAGTTATCCTTTCGCTTATTGTTGCTATTACTCTAATTCCTGCTATGGCACAAAAATTCATAGGAAATTCTTATAAGTTAAATTTAACAAAAAGACTTGCATCCAAAGAGAGCAATAAATCATTAGTAGAGAATGATATAGTAAAACTTTCCCGTATTAGAATATCTATTATTGATTTTGCAGCAGAAAAATTTGTTGCACTTATTGTAAGTTTCACAACATGGCTTGTAAAAGGGCGTATTCGCTCACTAATTGTTATATTACTAATTTGTGGAGGATCCGTTGTAATAGCTTGGACTTTATTACCAAAGCTAGATTACCTCCCTGAAGGGAACCGCAACCTAATTTTTGGTATAATTATGCCACCCCCCGGATACAACCTTGAAACAACTAGTGCGATTGCCGAGCGAGTAGAAAATGCGGTCAGACCACTTTGGTCGACTAAACAAAGAGAAGTAGATAGAAGCGATCAGCTGCCTCAGATGGATCAGTTCTTCTTTGTAACTTTAAGAACCCAAGCTTTTGTTGGAGCAGTTTCATCTGATCCCTCTCGAGTAGCAGAATTAATTGACCCCTTAAGGTATCCTATCTTTAAAGAGCCAGGGACATTTGGCTTTATAAGTCAAGCTGGGTTATTTTCTCGTGTTGTAGGTGGGGGAAGAAAAATTGAGATAGACATTAGTGGCGCAGACCTTCAGTCAACACTTGCAGTAGCCCTCCAAGCAACCCAAAAGATATTTACGGCTTTACCACTAAAAAATGGCAATCAATTTCGTCCTAAACCTGGCCTTACTCTTGGCGCACCAGAGGTGAGACTTATACCTGACCCTACTAAACTTCGGGATAATGGTATTTCTGCAAATGAATTTGGCCTATCTATTGATGCTTTTAATGATGGTCTTCGTGTAGACGAAATCACAATTAACGCTAAGCGAATGGACTTAGTAGTTCAGGGATCTGACTCTGGTCTCTCACAAACTCAAAAAATCGATAGCTTACCCGTAGTTACACAAAACGGCACAATTATTCCAGCAAGCTCACTATCGAAGATTCTTGTTACATCTGGTCCCACAGAGATTAGACATGTTGAACGAGAAAGAACAGTGACACTAGAAGTTCGACCAGCAGCAAATATACCATTAGAGGAAGCTACATCTATCCTAGAGGAACAAGTAATTAATCCACTTAAAGAAAAGGGACTCCCCAAAGGGGTGAAATTAAATTTATCTGGAACTGCTGATGAACTATCTAAAACATTTGATGCAATGTTAATAAACTTATGCCTTGCTTTAGTGATAGTATATCTGGTGATGGCAGTACTATTTGAGAGTTTTGTCTACCCATTCATTATTATGCTCTCAGTTCCTGCGGCAGGAGCAGGTGGTGTGATCGGACTAACTGCAATCAACACCTATACATTGACACCATTTGACATGTTAACACTACTTGGTTTTGTAATTTTAATTGGGATAGTTGTTAACAACGCAATTTTACTTGTTCATCAATCACTTCGGCATATGCGTAAAGATAAAATGTCTCCACAAAATGCAATAGTTGAAGCTACAAGAAACAGAATCAGACCAATATTTATGTCTACACTTACATCTATCTTTGGAATGCTGCCACTTGTTCTTTTCCCCGGAGCGGGATCAGAACTATATCGTGGGCTTGGCTCTGTTGTAGTTGGGGGATTAGCACTATCAAGCTTTATAACGTTATTTGTAGTTCCTCCCATGCTAGCTTTATTATCTCGTGAAAAATTGACAAAGTAATTACCCTTAAAAATATTTCATTTTTACTGATAGACCATCAAGAACATGCCTATAAGTTAGAAAACAGACTAAATTAATGAATGATTAAACTAGCAGTATAGTCTTTATGAGAACTAGAGAATCTTATGGGTGAAGTGAACATATAATTATCACATATTTTGTGGCTGGGGCGCCAGGATTCGAACCTGGGAATGACGGGATCAAAACCCGTTGCCTTACCACTTGGCTACGCCCCAAAATTTGCTCACCTATATCCAACAAAATCTAAACATTATATACAAAAGCCCTTCACCACCGAAACTTAGCTGGTCAAGAATGTTAACTTGGCTTTAAACTGTTTAGATCTGTACTTCATTAATATTTTGAAGTGCAAAAAAACTTCTTCACAGACTAACCTAGTAAAAATCAAATAATCAACATATCAAATGATAACTATAAACAAAAAAACAATACCTATTAACTTAGTTTTAGTATCTAGGGAATAAAAAGATATCTATTCCATGAAAGAGATTATAACACTTATTCTTGAAGATATACTTTTGCCTCCTTGTGGGTCATTAATCTTATTGTCTATTGCATATTTTATACGCAACAGGTTTAAACGAATTTCTAAAATATGCTTTGCCTCAGGAATACTATCAATTTATCTAATTAGTACTCCATTTTTTTCAATTGTCATAAGCACCCCTCTAATGAAAGCTCCATCTATTGAAAATAACATTCATTTGAGTAGCGCAGAAGCTATTGTGGTTTTAGGAGCGGGCACAAGATCATCTGCTCCTGAATATTTTGGCAACGATACTATTGATGGTCACGCCCTAGATCGCTTGCGTTATGGAGCCTTTCTTAATCGAAAGTCTGGTCTTCCATTACTCCTTACTGGCGGATTCACTGGATCTACTACATCAGAAGCTGAAGCTATGAACCATACTCTTGAGGATGAATTCAACCTTAAGGCTCGTTGGCTTGAAAAAAAGTCAATTAATACAAAGGAAAATGCAGCTTTTACAAAGGAAATATTGTTTAATGAAAATATAACTCAGATCATTTTGGTCACAAATTCTTACCATATGCGTAGAGCTATTTTAGAATTTGAAGCGGTTGGGTTCGAGGTAATCCCAGGTCCTACCCATCCTCGTATCGGTGGCGCACTTAACTTACTAAGCTTTATACCTAGTGGAAGGTCATTACATTTATTTAAGAGCTATGCACACGAATGGTTAGGTATTGCATGGCATTATGTTAATAAATAAAACTATAGTTATAATATTATCTAACTACTTAATTTTATAATAATCTTTATACCAATCTACAAACATAGGAATTCCTTGTTCTATTGGCACTTGAGGTATAAACCCAAAATCATGCTGAATAGCAGCAATATCCGCATAAGTTTCTAATACATCACCCGGTTGCATAGGTTGAAATTCAATAATTGCTGATTTCCCAATACTACCTTCAAGAATTTCGATATATCTAAGTAGTGGTTCTGGTTTATTATTACCAATATTATAAACTTGGTGTTGCATGCTACGCACTTTATGTGAATCATTTATGTCTATTACTCGCTCAATACCATCAATGATGTCATCAATATATGTGAAATCACGGCTCATTTTACCATCATTAAAAACTGGGATAGGTGACCCTTCTATTATTGCTTTAGTAAATATGAAAGCACTCATATCAGGTCTTCCCCATGGTCCATAAACAGTGAAAAACCTAAGTCCAGTAATTGGGATTTCATACAAATGTGCATAAGCAGATGCCATTAATTCATCCGCCTTCTTAGTTGCAGCATATAGCGATACAGGATTATCAACTCGATCGTCTTCCGAAAATGGTAATTTTTTATTTCCACCATAAACAGAGCTAGAACTTGCATAAACAAGGTGCTGTAAGTTGGGGAGCTTCTTACAAAGCTCTAAAATAACTAATTGTCCCATCACATTTGTTTCTACATAAGCATAAGGATTAACCAGTGAATACCTAACACCAGCCTGTGCTGCAAGATGCACTATATTGGTTATTTCATGGTTATTACCTAAAAGACTAAACAACTCATCGCGATTAGAAATATTACATTGATAAAATTCAAAATTTGCTTTGTTTTTAAGATTCGTAAGCCTTGCCTCTTTTAGTTTCACATCGTAATAGCTATTAAGATTATCAATACCTATTACCTTGATTCCATTACTAAGTAGACGAAGTGATAAATGAAAACCAATAAAACCAGCTGCTCCAGTTACAAGAATGCTCATAAGCTTTTCCAAAATTTAATCAACATAATTTGTAATACCTCTAAACCACTAACCTTATATTACGTTCAATTTGAAAAACATTTTATGAGGTTATTAACGATCAAGATAACAATTAACAGTAATCTAACTATATAATTTAAATGTAAGTGGCAATAAAACCTAGAAAGAGTTTCATGCATCGACTTAAATATCTATACATATATGCCAATCTACTGTCTTGCTGTTATAACACTTAGAACGGTGATTTTACTTTTTCAAGAAAGATTAGCTTTAAAACAAGTTTCAGAATGAAAAATTTACAATCAAAAAACAATAATATGCCATCATTTACTGCAGACGTAGCTGTAATTGGTTTGGGTTACGTTGGTTTACCCTTGTCTGTAGCGCTCAGTAAATTTAATGATGTGATTGGTTTTGATATTAACAAAAAACGAGTAAAAGAACTCATTAATGGAGTTGATCAAACCGGTGAGTTTAATTCAGTTGAACTTAAACACCCTCAACTAAAATTTACTCATGATCCAAATGACATCAGCCAAGCCAAAATATTTATTATAGCTGTACCTACTCCTGTTGACGAAAATAAAAAACCTGATCTTACGGCTCTTACTGCAGCAAGTCAGAGTGTCGGTCAACAAATTAAAAGAGGGGCAATTGTCGTTTACGAGAGTACTGTTTGGCCAGGTGTTACAGAAGATATATGCATGCCTATTCTAGAAAATACATCCGGAATGAAGTCTGGTCATGATTTTTTTATTGGTTATTCGCCCGAGAGAATTAACCCAGGCGACAAGGAACATACAATAGACCAAATAACAAAAGTAGTATCCGCTCAAACCCCAGAGGCTTGTGGTATATTAACCTCCCTATACGGTCAAGTAACTAATGGTAAAATTCATATCAGCCCTAATATACGTACTGCTGAAGCTGCAAAAATTATTGAGAATGCTCAACGCGATATAAATATTGCCTTTATTAATGAAATTGCGCAGATATGCCAAAAATTAGAAATATCAGTCTATGAAGTATTAGAAGCTGCGCAAACAAAATGGAACTTCTTAAATTTTAAACCCGGTCTTGTTGGGGGTCACTGCATAGGAGTGGACCCATATTACCTTGCACACAAGGCCATCGAGCTTGGACACGAACCGCATATATTACTTACAGGAAGAAAAACAAATGACAGCATGGGTTTATACATAGCTGAACAAGTCTTAAAACTTTTAGAGCCTGAATCTCATGTTCTTATTCTAGGATTAACTTTTAAAGAAAATGTATCAGACCTTAGAAACTCACAAGTAACAGATATAATTCAGCACCTAAAAGCTGCAGGACATAAAATTTCTGTATGTGACCCGCACGCATCAAAAGATGAAGCCATGAATTTATATGGTATAAAACTTAAAAATTATATATACGGGAATAAGAGGTACCATTGTGTTTTATGTTGTGTCGGACATAAAGAATATCGTGATATGGATGTAAAATCTGTTACAAACTTATTAATGGAAAATGGTCTTATAGCCGACGTCAAAGGGATATGGAGACAACTAAAAACTAGTAAAGTTTACCGAAGATGGACGCTGTAATAATGCAAGTTATTTTATTCTAGGCACATAATGTAATATTATTTAGAAATAAGTTATAACCTAGACTCGGTTGCAACAATCCACCAATTTGGATTCATCTTCCTTAGCTCTAAGGCTGCTTTTTTTGCTTGAACTTTATTGTCAAACAGCCCAAAACAAGTTGCCCCACTTCCTGACATCCTAGAAATCTTACACCCCGGCGAAGATGAAATATTGCTTAGCACCTGTTTAATAACTGGAGCCATTATAATTGCTGTTGCCTCAAGGTCATTTGTCCTTTTTTTAATCTCATCAAAAAACATCATTGAATCTATAGGAATCCTTCGAAGTCGCGCCATTTGTGTATAAGAGCCTTTTCTGGCTTTAAATATCTTAGATGTTAGCAATTCTATACCTGGATTAACCAGAAGCATTGACAGTTTAGGAAAATTATTGATTGGATCTATTTTATCGCCGATGCCGGAAAAAAATGAACTCCTCCCTTCTACACAAACCGCAACATCGGCTCCAAGAAATTGCGCTAACTCTGAAATTTCACGTTGTGATAAATTAACATCCCAGAATTCGCATAAAGCCTTTAAGGTTGCAGCTGCATCTGCTGACCCTCCACCTATTCCTGCTGCTACTGGCAAAAATTTTTCTAAATGTATTTCTACACCTGTCACCTTCTTAGGTCCTACTTTATCTGCTAATGCTTTTGCAGCACGTAAAACAATATTAGTTCCACTAGCTTTTCTAAGGGACGCAGATTCTGGACCAGATAATTTTAAGGTTAGACCCGATCCTTTTTTACATGTTATTAGATCATGAACGTCAGCAAAAACAACTAAACTATCTAACTCATGAAAACCATCATCTCTAAGACCGGTAACGTGAAGATATAAGTTAACCTTCGCAGGTGCCTCTACTCTGACAAAGGATTTACCATTCATGTTTACAATCCATTATCATGGAATTCGTTATAAATTTTTGGATCTCGAACTAATTTATTTCTAATAATAACAACTGCATCCTCTGATGCCCCAAGTATAATTGCTCGATTCCATTGGTATCTAGCTTCAATAAAACGTCCTGTTTCCCAGAATGCATCGCCAAGATGATCATTTATAATTGGATCACTTGGCATAAGTTCTGCTGCACGCTCTAAATAAAGAGAAGCTTTTTCAAAGTCACCTAAACGATAATAAGCCCAACCCAAACTATCAACAATGTACCCATCATTAGGACGTAATTTAACTGCCTTTTGAATCATATCCTTTGCAGCATCCAAATTTATTCTCTGCTCAAGCCACGAATAGCCTAAATAATTTAAAACGAGTGGCTGCTCAGGCGATAAGCTAAGTGCCTTTAAGAAGTCATCTTCAGCTAGATCCCAATTTTTTGTTTGCTCTAAAGCTACGCCTCTGGAGTATAGTAAACGCCAATGATAGGACTGAAAATCTGAAACCCGACTAACTGCTATATCATAAGCTTTTATAGCCTCGTGGTAACGCTCATCAAATCTTAAGACATCTCCCAGTATTTCAGGAGCATCTGTATGATTAGCTCGTTGATCAATCATAGGACGTAAAATTTTTGCCGCCTGGTCTATATGCTCTAATTCTGCTAACATCAGAGCCTTTCTTAACTTAGCAGACCAAGAAAATACTGAATTTTCTGAGACTTTTTCATACTCTAAAACTGCGTATTTTGGATGATTAAGAGACTCATATACTTCTCCTAGAAGCATATAAGCAGATCCAAAGTCTTTCCTGAGGTGAAGAGCAAGCCGGGCATAAACAAGAGTATTAGTATGACCAGAACTCTGAGGTAGTAAGCTTGCTATTCCAAAAAATACCTCAGCAAGCCCATCACGATAGTCCCTTATTTCATTACTAAAATTAAGACTGCTATTTAATTTTTTTATAGCTTCCTTTAACCAAGAAGATGTTGGGTCAGAATCAAGCCGAGATTTATAGAGTAAGAAAGCATCTTTTTGGCGATTATTTCGTTCTAGAAAAGCTCCATAACTCATTACCCATCTGTTTGTTTGACCTATAGAGGTTTTCTCAGTTTGAAGATAGTAGTTTTCTGCTTCAATCAAATTTTCAGAGAGATCATTAATCATTGCCGAATGAAAATACAGATATGGCTTATATATCTTTCTATTTTTTAAGGGCGCCATAGAGTCTAAGGCAGCAATAAAATTTTCTTTACCACACTCTGCCCAAGCTTTCATAAGTGGGACAAGTAGACCATATATGCCATCAAGAGATAGTTTTGTTATTTGGCCTTTTGCAAGATCAAAATCTTTTTTTGCAAGCATCCCAACTGCTAAAACTAATCGTGCAAAATTATTATTTGGTTGGACTTCAATCAAACGTGCTGCCAAGGGTAATGCAGAGGAAACATCCCCTATAGTTACTAAAGCCGTTATAGTATTTTGCAACAAGTGGGTGTTATTTGGATCTGATGCCAAAGCATTAAATAGATATTTAGATGCTATTTTCTGGTCATTTCTGTTAGTGGCATAAATAGCGGCAAGATAGCTGCCCAATGCCCGCTCAGCTTGGAAACTATCAGACAATATCAAATTTGGTCTAACAGGCGAAGGTAACGGTAAAGACTTTCCTTTAGCATAAGATGAATAAGAAATTATACAAATGACACTTAATAAGAGCACAATTACCTTAAGAGCAGTTGTGTACTTCAGAAATTTAACAATAGTTATAAATTGAATGACAAAACCTGACATTATTTGAAATTCCGCACTGTTTCTAATTTAGTGTGAGTCACATATTAGGATAATTTGGTCCCCCACCTCCTTCAGGAGGCACCCAATTAATATTTTGCGAGGGGTCTTTAATGTCGCAAGTTTTACAATGCACACAATTTTGCGAATTTATTTGTAGTCTTTGAGCAAGATGACCATTTTCATCTTTTAGCTCAACTATTTCATAAACACCTGCTGGGCAATATCTCTGCTCTGGAGCATCATATTTTAATAGATTTACAGATATAGGAATCTCCTCATCTGATAGTACAAGGTGGCACGGTTGGTCCTCCTCATGGGCTGTATTTGATAGAAAAACAGAAGACAACCTATCAAAAGTTAGTTCCCCATCGGGTTTTGGATAAGATATTTCTGGGCAATCCTCCGCGGACTTTAAGGAAGAGTGGTCTTCATGGTGACCCAGAGTCCAAGGGATAAGTCCTTTTGTCCATAATTCTATTGCACTAATAAGCGTGCCTGCAAATAGACCCCAACGAAACGCTGGACGGCAGTTTCTTACCTCTTTTAATTCTCTCCATACCCAGGATTTTTTCAAAGCCTCCGGGTAAGCTGTTAACATACGGTTTTTTGAGGTTTCTTGAGCATTAATAGCTTCAAATGCTGCCTCCGCTGCCAACATTCCTGTTTTCATGGCATTGTGACTACCTTTAATTTTTGGAACATTTACAAAACCAGCTGAACATCCAATTAGTGCCCCACCAGGAAAAATTAAGTCTGGTATTGACTGAAAGCCGCCCTCATTAATTGCTCGTGCACCGTATGAAATTCTCCTACCTCCCTTTAGGTATTTGCTGATTACAGGATGAGTTTTAACTCGCTGCATTTCCTCAAATGGCGACAGATAAGGATTTTTATAATCTAGGGCTACAACAAGCCCAAATGATACTAAATTATCCTCCAAATGGTATAAAAATGTTCCTCCATAAGTCCCAGAGTCTAATGGCCAACCAAATGTGTGCTGGACTAAACCAGGTTTATGTTTTTCGCTATTAACTTCCCAAAGTTCTTTTATCCCTATGCCGTAAGTTTGTGGCTCACATGATTCAGTAAGATCAAACTTCTTTGCTAATTCTTTTGTGAGTGAGCCCCTTACTCCCTCAGCAAAAAGGGTATATTTACCTATAAGTTCAATCCCAGGTTCAAACCCATCTTTTAAATTTCCATCAGAACTTCGACCCATATCACCTGTTACTACTCCCCTTACAAAACCCTCAGAATCATATAAGACCTCAGTAGCTGAAAAACCCGGGTAAATCTCAACCCCTAATTCCTCAGCTTGTTCCGCTAGCCATCGACATAAGTTACCTAGACTAATAATATAATTTCCTTGATTATGCATTTGCGAAGGAAGAAAAAAGCTTGGAATCTTCCACCCTTTTCTTTTTTGGATAAAATAAAACTCATCCTTTAGCGCAGGAGTATTTAGAGGCGCTTTTTTTTCTTTCCAGTCTGGTATTAATTCATCAAGAGCACGAGGCTCAAATACCGCTCCTGACAAAATATGAGCACCAATTTCAGAACCCTTCTCTATTACTGTTACACTGACGTCTTTTCCTTGGCTTATACTTAATTGCCGAATGCGAATTGCAGCAGACAACCCTGATGGTCCTCCACCGACTATAACAACATCATATTCCATTGATTCGCGATTCATCTTTACTCCAATCTATAAACTCTCTACTTAAATCTATAAACTACGTATTATAAGGTATCAAATTTGAATGTAATATACGAAGCCCTTTAAAATGCAATTTTGGTAAAAACTAAACTTGTATTAATCCATTAGGAATCTTAAACATTATATTGTTAGAATAATTATTATGAGCAATAGGTTTAATAATGAAATATTTGAGCAACTAACTTGGCAAGTTGAATCTGGTGCTGATGAACTGATTGAAGAAGAGTCCCAGAACCGCTTAGAGACTGAATCACCGCTTTCTGATGACTCTAACCGTCAGCCTGCCAATAAAGTCTCTAATAATGTAGACAGTGAACTAAATATTTCAGAAAAAATAGCTCAATCAAATTCATATAATATTTTAACTCCCAATGAAATATGTTCAACTTGTAATTCTATTAAAGAGCTAGCATCCGCCATTAAGGCTTATAAAGGTTGCTCACTTCACCGAACAGCTACCAATACAGTGGTTTTTGATGGCAACCCAAAAGCTAAACTAATGATCATTGGAGAGGCTCCAGGGGCTGAAGAAGATAGAAGTGGGCGACCATTTGTTGGGAATGCTGGGAAACTGCTTGACCGAATGCTGGCAGCAATAGATCTTAATCGTAACGATTGCTATATAACAAATATACTCTATTGGCGACCCCCGGGTAATAGAACTCCAACAACTGATGAAATTAACCTTTGTAAACCTTTTGTAAAACGGCAAATTGAAATTGTTGATCCATCCGTTATTATACTTGCAGGTGGTATTTCAGCCAAAGCCTTGCTAGATCGCCCCGAGGGAATAACTCGACTTCGGGGGAAATGGTATCAAATATCAACTTCAGCTAAATTAAAACCTAAATATGCAATTGCAATGTTTCACCCCGCATACCTTCTTAGACAACCTCAAGCAAAGCGTGAAGCTTGGGAAGACCTTCAGGAAGTTAGGAAAAAACTTGCAATAACTTCATAAATAGCCTGTGCTCTAATGATTTTTATAATTTAATTATATAAGTTACCTGAATAAAAGCTGTGATATACAAAAATAATATTAAATCTTATAAATATTTTGCAATCCATTCAAAAACTGCACATAAAACCCTGATAGCTTGTGCTGCTGCTATGATGTTTTTTCTTGCTGCACTAAGTTTTGCTTTTGTTGATGCTAGTTTAGGTTCAAATACTAAAAGCGTCCAACAAGCAAAAAGCCCATTTACAGCAATAGTTTTAGAACGCAAAAAATCTTTGGTCCGACTGCTACCAAGAATACTTACTACTGAAGATGCTTTAAAATATAACAAAGTATTTAAGCTTCAGGAACAGGGCAAACTTCAAGCAGCAGCTTCTATTATTTCAGAAATACAAAACCCGGTTCTCATTGGGCATGTTCTCGGACAAAAATATATGCATCCAACCGCTTATAGATCTAAATTTGTGGAACTAAGAGATTGGCTTGAATCCTATTCAGATCATCCAGATGCCCCAAGAATATTCAAGCTTGCAATGAAGCGAAAACCAAAAAATACTAAAAATCCTAAAAGCCCCCGAATAGATATATCTGGCAAAGCACTACCATTATCCACAAACAAGACTGTTATTAAAAAAATTCCAAAAAAATCACTTTCAAAAAAGAAAAGAATTGAACTAAATAGTCTTCAAAGAATTATGAGATCACGCCTCCGCCGTGGTTGGCCTACTGGTGCCTTGGAAACTCTAAATGACCCCAAACACCTAAGTCTAGCAAGCCAAGTTGAGATAAATGACTATCGTTCGAGAATAGCTTGGAGCTATTATATCTATAATAAAGATAGGCTTGCTATGGAACATGCCTCAGAAAGCGCAAACCAATCCCGAAACTATATTCCAGCAGCAGACTGGACGGCGGGAATTGCAGCTTGGAGACTAGGAAACTTTAAAAAAGCCCACAAGCATTTTGAACTACTTGCTGAAAACCCTAGTTCTGACAGATGGTTAGTGGCTGCAGGAGCATTTTGGGCGGCGAGAACAAGTCTTAAATTAGGCGAGCCAGAGAACTCAAATGATTGGCTCCGCTTAGCATCGAAGGATCAATACCTCTTCTATGGTTTACTTGCCAGAAAAATTCTTGGGAGCGATACACATTACAAATGGCAACTTGAAAATCTTACAAATTCAGATTTGGAAGTTGCAACAAAAGTTCCCCCATTAAAGCGTGCTATTGCATTATATGAATCTGGACAGTTAGACCTTGCTAAAAAAGAAATCCTTAGAATAAGGTATCGAGCGACACCAGAAATAGCAAAAGTTGCTATTATTTTAGCAACTGCCCTTAATCTCCCTAATATTCAAACATCTATGGGAGTAAGGCTAAACTCTAATATCAGCGGGTCGAATTATGACTTTGCTATTTATCCAATTCCAAACTGGTCACCCAGAAATAAATATCAGATTGACCCTGCCTTAATTTTTGCTCTAATTAGGCAAGAGTCACGTTTTAAAATAACAGCAAAAAGTAAACGTGGAGCCCGTGGTGTAATGCAACTTATGCCTAGAACAGCGAAGTTTACTGCTAGAAAAATTGGCCTCTCTAATATCAGTAGAAAAAAATTAATGACTCCTGAAATTAATATTATGCTTGGCCAAGCTTATATCAAACATCTTATGGATCATGAAATTGCTGGAAAAAACCTTCTATTCACTCTCGCATCCTATAATGCTGGTCCTGGGAACCTTGGAAAATGGCTTCCAAAAACTAATTATTTTGAGGACCCATTATTATTTTTGGAAAGTACACGTTCTAGGGAGACCCGTCATTTCATGCGGGTTGTGCTAACTAATTATTGGATATATCAAATTCAAATGGGGTTAGAGCCACCAACTCTAAAACAAATAGCAGCTGGTGAATGGCCTATTTATTCACTAGCATTAGAAAGATTGGAGTCATTTAATGACAGTGAAACATATTAAGGACAATAGTAGACAATTTATACCTGTAAACTTCTGTGTCATCACTATGTCTGATTCTCGAACTATAAAAACAGATAAATCTGGGGATAGTTTAATTTCAAAAATAAAAGAAGCAGGACATATACTCGTTGAACGTCAAATAGTTCCCGATGACATTAATAAAATATCTATATTGTTAAAGAAATGGATTAAACAAAAAAATGTCGATGTAATATTAGGTACTGGTGGCACTGGAGTTACGGGTCGTGATATAACCCCAGAGGCTTTTGAGCAGCATTATGAAAAATCAATTCCTGGCTTTGGTGAACTATTTCGAATGCTGAGTTACAACTTAATAGGAACATCAACTATACAATCGCGCACAACTGCAGGTGTTAGCAATGGCACTTACCTGTTTGCCTTGCCTGGCTCACCTGGTGCTTGCCGAGACGCATGGGAACAAATATTACAATATCAGCCTGATAATAGAACACGACCATGTAATTTAGTTGAGCTTTTACCCCGTCTTAATGAGAAATAAATAAGAATTATTATAGGTATTAGAAAAAAATTTATAGAGAAATTAAAAATTTATCTCGATGGCTCATATAACTTTTTCTATTATCAATATCTTCTAGACGTTTTGTAATACCAACTCGTGTATTAATAGGAAGTAAGTTAATAGTTTGATTCATGACACTATCCGACGACCATATTACACCCTTAAAGGGATTTCTTGCTAATAGTCGTGGCTTAAACCCAACAGACCAATAACCCCCATCTTTAGCCGGACCAAAAATAGCATCCTTTCCTTTAAATTTTTCAAATGCCTGCCAAATAAGGTCTGCTGTTACATCAGGGATATCAGTTCCAATTAGAATGGTAGGGTGAGTTTGAAATATTGACAAACATCTATACATTCTAACACCAATATCGCCTGAGCCCTGACGAATAGTTGGAATGTAATTTGGCCAAAAAGGTTCATTACCCTCGAATGTATCAGGAGTTACTGCCAGCCAGAGTTTCCAGCGTGGGTCTAATGCTAACCTTTTAGAAATGACCCTTACATTTCTACGGTAAAAAATCCAAGCATCAGACATTCCAATATCTCTTGATAAGCGACGCTTTACCATTCCTAATCTTGGAGACCGTGTAAAAAGTATTACGTTCCTAGTATTCATAAAAAACTATTTGTATTTATTGTTATACTGCCTATCAAGCCATACAGTCGACATTCCAAAATAGAAACAAAATAGACAAAATAAATTATGTAAAGATTTTCTAATATAACCATACTTTTTATATTTTTTTGCTGAAGTAACCGCATCCACACCTATTATCCTGACGTGGCTAAAGCCAATTCGCTGAATTATTTCTACATCTTCCATAACAAATAAATTCTTGTAACCTCCAATAGCCCTATAGTGGCTAGCAGATATTAATAGCCCCTGATCTCCCCATGGAAGGTGAAAAAACCCAGAACGAATTGCCACAAGACACTCTAAAAAACGTGCCGCAAACGAGTCGTCGTCCAATTTAAATCTAAAAGCAGCAACATTTTGTTTTGTTAAGCTAGTCCTGCTTATAAAAGATACTATTGAGTCGTGCCATCCATTTTGTAATTGTGTATCAGCGTGAAGAAAAAGTAACCATGATCCACTAGCTAAATTTCCTCCCTCAGCTAATTGTCGTCCTCGACCTCGTTTTGTTTGCAAAACCGTAGCTCCAGCATTTTTTGCTATTTCTATTGTTCTATCAATAGAACCACCATCGACCACAATAATTTCTCCAGGACCATCTCCTGTTCTATTATAAAGCGAAGAAATGGTTTGGACAATTACACCCTCTTCATTGAGTGTAGGTATTACAACGCTTAGGTCTGAAATGCTAAATGTCATATGTTTTTAAGATTAATATTCATAGGAAAAGTCTGTGTTTTCTTAAATGAATAAGGTATCTATTATTATGTCCATATAAAATTACATATATGTATTTAATATAAAATCTCGATATTAAAAGTGACTTAACCTTTGTGAAAATAAAATAATAGAATCTATAAATAGTTATTTAATAACTAACCACCATAGTAAATTATGCTAACCAGCTACATTAGCTGAAAACATGTTATAGTAAAACTTGATATGCCTGCACACCATGAACTCGGCGAACTCGCTATAGTGGCTATGGCTGCATTATTGTGCGGCATTGGTCTTACGCGAATAAAACAGCCTGCAATTGTGGGGTATATACTTGCTGGGGTTATTCTTGGTCCTTCTGGCTTTGGATTAGTCACTAACAGAGAAATAATTACTCTACTTGCTGAACTTGGCGTTCTAATGCTGCTTTTTGTCATTGGAATGAAACTAAGCCTCAGGGCATTTAGAACTGTGTGGCGTGGTGCACTAATGGTTACCATACTACAGATAATTCTATGCCTTGTTTTGACTCTTGCACTTTCTCGTATCTTTGATTGGCCTATGGCTCTTGCATGCTTACTTGGTTTTGTGATTAGCCTTTCCAGTACAGCTGTTGCAATTAAAATGCTTGAAGATATCGGTGAACTGAGATCAGAAACTGGTAAAATTGTTGTTGCCGTTTTAATAGGGCAAGACCTAGCTGTTGTCCCCATGCTTCTTTTACTTGATGGTCTATCTGGGGGCGATGGGTTCTCAGTGCCAACACTAATAGCTGTAGTGGGGGCAATCATATTTTTGGCCACACTAGTTTGGTTCCTGAGTCGTCGTACAAGAATTAGACTGCCACTTAGTAGATTAACTATAGATAATTCAGACATTGCTCCTCTTGCAGGTCTTACTTATTGCTTTGCTCTTGCAGCTTTGACTGCTTTCCTGGGTTTAACAGCAGCATATGGAGCTTTTATAGCTGGTCTTTTTATAGGCTCTACTACAGCACGTAGAAAAATGATTCGTGTCACTGAGCCTATCCAAGCGGTTCTAGTTATGGTCTTTTTTCTATCTATAGGACTGCTGATAGACCTAAAATATATTTGGGAAAATTTATTAACAGTTTTAGTTCTTTTGTTTATCGTTTTAATTGCAAAATCGGCTATGAATGTTGGTATTCTTAGACTAGTAGGACAACCATGGCCAAGGGCTTTTCTGGCAGGTGTTCTGCTTAGTCAAGTTGGGGAATTTTCATTCGTTATTGCCAGTGCAGGCGTGACAATGAATTTAGTAGGCATTGAGGGAAGTAGGTTAATTATTTCTGTTATTGCGTTAAGTCTAATAGTAAGTCCTATATGGCTTGAAACAGCCAAACGTATTCAGGAATTAGCTAAAATAGGAATCTCGGATTTTGATGTTTTAGTTTATAAAATTTATGCTGATGAAGCTCGTGTATTTGCAAACAATTCAAATCGAGCAGTACAAGTTACAAGTATGATCTTAACAATTATCTTAAGACTTGCTTATCATTTAACTAATCGGATAACTCACTTTGAGATTAAAAATAAAGGTTTTTTTAAAGCATCCATAATAACAGTAAGAAAGTTTCTGCAACTAATAAAGCGTCAATTAGGGCAATAAATTATAGCGTTATTAAGGCTTGATTTAATCAATAGATTAATTAAGGACAAATACATTATGAAAAATATAAAAACAGTCAAACTGAGAATACGATTAAATTCTCAAAGGTTTTATTAAATTAATAACTTAGGTAAGAGATAATGCCTGACTTTTCGATAGAAAAAAAAATAAATGGGAATGTTGCAGGTGTTGATGAAGCTGGAAGAGGTTCTTGGGCTGGTCCGGTTGTCGCTGCAGCTGTAATCTTTGAAAAAGAATCTAATTACCAGTTTATTAAAAGAATCAATGACTCAAAAAAACTATCGGCAAAAACACGTAATGCACTATATATTGACATAGTAAGGTTTGCCTTTGTTGGTATTGGGCAGGCTACAGTTAAAGAGATTGACTCACTTAATATTTTGAAAGCAACACATCTGGCTATGAGACGTGCTGTAGAGGAGCTATCTACAATTCCTAATGTTGCTCTCGTAGATGGAAATTCATCTCCATGTCTTGATCTACCAACAAAATTAATAATAAAAGGGGACTCAATTAGCACCTCTATTGCAGCAGCCTCAATTGTTGCTAAAGTTAGCCGAGATCAAGAAATGGTTAAGCAGGCCAAGTATTTTCCAGCATACGGATTTGACTCACACAAAGGTTACGGGACCAAAATGCATATGCATGCACTTGAAAAGTTTGGTCCAAGTCAAATTCATCGAAAATCGTTTCGACCAGTTAAAAACTATTATTCGAACATTTGCTAATTATAGTTAACTCTAAACCATAGGCTTGACTGATCGACTAATCAGGTTACAACATAGTAATTATGAACAAACCGACAAAAGATCGGTTGATCGTGGGAGATTGTATTGAGGAAATGCGGGCTATGCCTGCAGCATCTATTGATACTATTTTCGCTGATCCACCTTATAATTTACAGCTAAAGGGCGAACTAATTCGCCCTAACAATACCCGTGTGAACGCCGTTAATGATGACTGGGACCAATTTGATAGTTTTAAAGATTATGATAATTTTTCAAAGTCTTGGCTTTTAGAAGCTAGAAGACTTCTAAAACCTACAGGAACACTCTGGGTTATAGGGAGTTATCACAATATTTTTCGAATTGGCAGCATAGTCCAAGATATCGGATTCTGGATCTTAAATGATATTATTTGGCGTAAAACAAATCCAATGCCTAATTTTAGGGGGAGACGTTTTACAAATGCACATGAAACAGTTATTTGGTGTGCAAAGAGTAAAGATTCCAAAAAATATACTTTTAATTACCATGCAATGAAAGAACTTAATGAAGGACTGCAGATGCGTTCAGATTGGAACCTACCAATATGTAATGGTTCTGAAAGATTAAAAGTTAACGGACAAAAAGCCCACCCAACACAGAAACCTGAAGCACTAATCCACAGGGTAATTTTAGCATCTACTAATCCAGGTGATTTAATTCTTGATCCGTTTTTTGGAAGTGGAACTACAGGTGCTGTCGCCAAACGCTTAGGTCGAAAATGGATAGGAATAGAACAGAATAAAAATTATGCAAAAATTGCTGAAGAACGCATTAATTCAATTACAGCAATTGATCCTGATTTCGTAGCAACAACCCCCTCAAAAAGATCTGCACCAAGAGTGCCTTTTGGTTCTCTCGTTGAAAGCGGCTTAATCTCTCCTGGTGATACACTATATGATAGAATGAAGCGAGTAAGAGCCAGAGTTCGCCCAGATGGAAGCCTAACACTTGGTCCAGTATCAGGGTCAATTCATAGAATGGGGGCACATGTACAAAAATCTTCTGCCTGTAATGGTTGGACTTTTTGGCATTTTGCAGATGAAGAAGGGGACCTTAGACCAATTGACTATCTAAGGAATATAATTCGTCAAGCTAAAGATTAATGGTTTTTTTATTTTCACTAATTTTTTATGGGCACTTTAGTACCCCGTCCAAATGACTCAACGTGTTTTACAATTTTTTTAGTTAGGCTCGGAAGCGCAAGATTACTAAATTGATCTCTCCTGTACCAGCAATTAGTTTGCCGAATACTACGACCATCTACTTTTCCAGTATAAATAGTCATATTTATTCTAAAATGAGAAAAAGTATGGTTAACACAGCCTGGTAATTCTACCCATTTCCCTGAACACGGAGCAAAATTTTCAATTGTTCTTTCTATACTATTTTTTGGAATCTCATATATAGAAGGCACCTCCAACATACCCCCCAGTAAACCTTTTTCTGCTCGACGATTAAGTAATATAGCTCCATCCTTTTTAACAGTCCAAAAAGCATACCCGTATCGTTGCTGAATAGGTAATTTGGGAACTTTGACTGGGAAATTAGCGGGCGTATCCTCTAAAAAAGCCTTACAAGACTTTGCCCAAGGACAAATATTACAACTAGGTTTCCTCGGAGTACATACAGTTGCTCCTAAATCCATTAAAGCCTGTAAAAAATCACCTGGCCTATCATGTAATATAAATTTTGATGCCAAAGTAAAAATTTTTTTTCTTGATTTTGGTAAAGGCTCTGAAATAGCGTGGATACGAGCCATAACACGCTCCACATTACCATCTACTGCTATTGTTGGAAGACCGAATGCTATCGCTGATATCGCTGCAGCTGTGTATGGGCCAATTCCAGGTAGTTTTTTGAGTTCGTCCTCTGCACTTGGAAAAACACCATTTAATTCTTTAGAAATAATTTGTGAGCATTTATGTAGATTTCGCCCTCTAGCGTAATACCCTAACCCTGACCAAGATGCTAGCACATCGTCTAATGATGCTGAAGAAAGTGAATGAATGTCTGGCCATTTTTTAATAAAATTTTTGTAATAGGGTATTACTGACTTCACTGTAGTTTGTTGTAGCATGATCTCTGATAGCCATACAAAATAAGGGTTCTTATTTAGTTGGCATGCAGCATAAGTGCTAAGTAAAGCTCCTTTTGGTTTTATCCTCCAAGGTAATTCTCTTCCATGAGAATCATACCAATTCAAAAGTTGTGGGATTAATTTGTTCACATCTATTGTAGTGACCATTTTTACCTTGCAAATCATTGAATTTATGTCAATTAACTAAAGCTATGGTAACTAATACATTTAATGTTTAAATCTGTACATTTAAATATCATGCATTATTGAAATTATGCCGAGACAGAAAAAACAAAAAGCATCGCACCTTGCCAGCAATATCCGAAAGTTAACCCGTAAAATTTATAATAAACGTGGTTTTCCTGAAGGCACTATAGTAAATAACTGGCCCTTAATAGTAGGCGAAAGTTTAGCGTCTGTAACAATACCAGAACGTCTTACATCAAATGGTACATTACAGATAAGGGTTTCAGGTCCTCAAGTCACAGAATTTGCGCATATGGAAACAGAAATTCTTGAACAAGTTGCAACTTATTACGGTTACCGTGCTGCAAACAAACTATCATTTATTCAAGGCCCAATAAAACATGATGCAAATATTAGTAAGATTGAAAGAAAAAAGAAGTTACAGCCTAGTATCACACCCGATCTTTTAAAATTAGTTAATTCGACTCGTAACACCCAACTAAAGGATGCTCTAAGATCATTAGGACACAAAGTTACAAATAAAAACCAAAAAGATAATTAAGTCCAAACAACCCTTACAAATACTTTGTAATAAGGTAATATTGTAATGATACTGGTAGAGTTTTTTGTAAAATTAAAATATTACTATAACTGGATTAAAAGTGGAGTAAGACAATGGTTTCAAGGAGATGGTTTCTAGCTGGCACAGCAGGGCTTGCTTCTACAGTAGGAGCTTTTCCATTGGCCTATTTATCGGCACTTCCAGCTGGCGCTAGCGAATGGGAAAAACCTGGTGATATGGCAATTGGTCGACCAGATGCACCTATAACGGTAATAGAATACTTCTCATTGACATGTCCACATTGTAAAAGTTTTCATACAGATGTGTATCCCAAGATAAAAGAGCATTATGTAGATACCGGTACAGTAAGGATGATACTTAGAGATTTTCCTCTTAACAGACCAGCGATGGATGCAGCGCTCCTCGCTCGCTGCAAAGGTTCACAACAGTATTTTGCATTTATAGATACTTTATTTAATACTTTTGATAATTGGACGAGGTCTTCTGACTACCTAGGTGCATTAATTCAAATTGGGCAAATTGGTGGTATCAAAGAGGCTGAATTTCATACCTGTAAAGCAGATGAGGAAATGGAAACACGAATTTTATCAAGTATGGTTGAAGCAGACGAGACCTATTCAATCCAAGGTACCCCAACTTTTATTATAAATGGAAAAAAATATGACAAAGGTATGAGCTTCAATAAATTCCAAGAAATTGTTGAACAAATTCTCCCAGACGTATAGGCGGTATTAGTCAAGTGCGATTAACGAAGCTATCCCTATCGGGCTTCAAGTCGTTTATTGAACCCACTGAATTCTATGTTCAAGCGGGACTAACAGGTATTGTTGGACCAAACGGATGTGGAAAATCTAATTTAGTGGAAGCTCTTCGCTGGGTTATGGGGGAAACTTCAGCTAAACAAATGCGCGGCGATGGAATGGATGATGTAATTTTTAATGGCACAAATACACGTCCCGCCCGAAATATTGCAAACGTTACATTAAGCCTAGACAATTCAGATCGTAATGCACCTTCTCGTTTCAATGGTGATGATGAAATAGAAATAACTAGACATATAGAAAGAGGGGAAGGGTCCACATACACTGTTAACTCTCAAGAAGTTCGTGCAAGGGATGTTCAATTACTCTTTGCTGATTTTGCAACTGGGGCTCATTCGTCTGCTTTAGTTGGTCAAGGTCAGGTTAATAACCTAATTAATGCGAAACCGGCAAAGAGACGTAAATTACTCGAAGAAGCTTCTGGTATTACTGGTTTACATGCTCGCAGGCATGAAGCAGAGTTAAGACTAAGAGGAGCTGAAACAAACTTAGAGAGGCTACAAGATGTAATAGGCACTCTTGAAGTTCAACTTAACGCTTTAAAAAGACAAACACGCCAAGCAATTAGGTATCGTAAAATTGCTGATAATCTGAAAAAATGGGAAGCAACACTTTTATATTTACGTTGGTCACGTGCAAAAGGTCTTGAGAATAATGCTGAGAAACGCCTTTCAGGGCTAAGCCAAGAAGTTAATGAGTGCACTGGACATGCCTCACAAGCTACAAATCTCCGAGAAAACTGCTCGGATAGGATCCCACCCCTAAGAGTTTTAGAATCTGAATGTGCTACAGCCCTACAACGTCTAACAATAGAGAATGAACGTCTTGATGATGAAGAACATCAAGTAAAATTAGCTCAAGATTCTATAAATGAAATAATCATACAAATTAATAACGACTTAGAACGAGAAGAATTACTTGCAAAAGATGCCAAGAATACCCTTGAAAAACTTAAGGCAGAAAATATCAGGCTTATAAAAATTGCTGAGGCAGATGAAGAAGCAAGCCAAATAGCTACATCCACAAAAGATTCAGCAAGAGATCGTGTAAATAAGCTAGAAACAGAAATAAGCACTTTAGTAGAGTCTGTTGTTACTTCTGAGGCACGTCTACGTAGCCTAAATATTAAAAAAGATGATCTTAATTACAGGGAAGTAAAGTTAAGTGATGAATATCAAAGATTAATGCACGAAACTCAAGTTGCAGAGAATGATGAAGAAAAAAAAATCGAACTATATAAAGCAGAAGAAAACATTCAACATGCCTACGATAAATATATAGAGAAAACAACACATACTGAAAATGCAACATCTCTACTAAAGGACGCACAAATTTTAGAAAAGGAGGCACAAGAACTAGTCCAACGCCTCGAGACTACTACTGGCAGACTAAGTGCGGAAGCACAGGCTATCGAAAATATTTTAGGCAAAGAATCTAATAATTCAATGCCAGCTATAGTTGATAAAGTTAGTGTAAAATCTGGGTATGAAAATGCATTAGGAGTTGGTCTTGGCGATGATCTTGAAGCGCCTGCTGACGACAATGCACCTATTCATTGGTCGCTATCTCAACAGCAGTCTAGGCTTCCTGATTTACCATATGGAGTAGATCCTCTTAGCAAATTTGTAAATGCACCACCTGAATTATCTATTAGGTTATCTCAAATTGGAGTAGTTGAAGATACTGAGGGGTCTGATCTAAGGAGTTCTCTTCATCAAGGTCAAAGATTAGTCAGCTGCGACGGCTCACTTTGGAGATGGGACGGCTATACAATTAGAGCGGGAGCTTCGACACCAGCAGCATCAAGGCTTAAACAAATAAATCGACTGGCAGAACTAGCAAAAGAAATTGAGATCTCTGATTTAGCATACAAAGAGTCAAAGTCTAAATTAGACATTGCAGAGCAAAATACCCGAGAAGCCATGAGTAAAATGGAAGTCAACAGAGAAAAAGCTACAAGGGCTTTACATGACTTAAACGAAGCGAGGGATATTAAATCAATTTTATCTGAGGAAGCAGCTGCAAGAAAATCAAGAAAACAGTCATTATTAGAAAATCTTGAAAGAGTAAAAAACGATCTGGCAGAGATAAGTTCAGAAAATAAAAAAATAAATACAGAGATTAATAGTCTATCTGAAAGCGATGAGGGGCGAAAATTATTAGAATTAAAGCGTAAGGAACTAGATTCTTGTAGGCTAAATTTAGAGAAGGAAACTAGCATTTACGAAGATATTATCCGTGAAATAAGTTCTAGATCAGAAAGACTCGAAAAAATATCATCCGAAATTAAACTTCAAGAACAGAAGTCCAAACTTGCTACACAGCGGCTCTTTGATTTAGGACAAAGAAAAATTAATGCTGAACATGAAAAAGAAAGTTTAAATATACAACCAGAGGCTATTGATTCAAAACGAAAATCTTTATTAAGCCAAATAGCAGATTCAGAAGTAGCGAGGAATCAAGCAGCTGACAATTTAGCTCAAGCAGAAGCAGAGCTTGCATTGGCTGAGACAAGATTAAAGGAAATAGAAAAAAAATTAGGGGCTGCTCGTGAATTATATATTAGAGAAGAAGGTAATCTCGACCAGTGCAAGCAGGCAACAAGTATGAATGAGGATCAAATTCTAGAACGCCTAGGATGTCCTCCTCATGAAGCTGCTAAAATTGCTGAGATAGAAAACCAAGATAATTTACCTGAAATAACTGAAATAGAAGGAAAAATTCAGAGATTAACCAAAGAACGAGAGAATATCGGACCGGTTAATTTACGTGCAGAAACAGAAGCTGAAGAAATTGATTCACAAATTACAACAATGTTAACAGAGCGAGAGGATTTAGAAGCTGCTATTGCTAGATTACGTCAGGGTATATTAAACCTAAATCGGGAAGGAAGAGAACGTATAACCAATGCTTTCGATAAAATAGACCGACATTTTCAAGCATTGTTTACTAAACTTTTTGGAGGTGGACATGCCCACCTTGAAATGGTTGGATCAGACGACCCTCTAGAGGCTGGTCTTGAAATAATGGCAAGCCCACCAGGGAAACGTATGCAAACCCTTTCCCTTCTCTCAGGCGGAGAGAAGGCCCTAACAGCCACTGCGCTAATATTTGCTGCTTTTCTAACTAATCCTGCCCCTATTTGTGTTTTGGATGAAGTGGATGCACCACTTGATGATACAAACGTTGGGCGTTTTTGTTCTTTAGTAGCTGAACTCGCAAATAATACAAATACTAGATTTATTATAATCACACATCACCGTATGACTATGACCAAGGTTGATAGGTTATATGGAGTAACTATGGCTGAAAAGGGAGTATCCCAGCTGGTTTCTGTAGACCTAACTGATGCTGAGCGATGGCGAAAAACAGGATGATTAACCGCATACTTTACCGTATTTATTTTAACCTGCATTATCTGTTGCTATGCGCTTGACAGGGACCTAGTCAAACCGTAATCTTCCGGCGCTCTAGGGGTTAGTTTTTTGCTCTTTGGATAAAGCGTGGTTGAGATGAAAAATGATCAGCGTACTGAGTCGTTGGACAAGCTCAACATACAGCTGAATAAGGCCAGGAAAAGCCAAGATAGGCGAGCTGGTCTTGATGTGCCTGAAGAGAGGGTCGCCCGTAGGCTGGCCTTTAGGTTAGCTGGTAGAGCTGGTGTAGAGATTGTTGCGGGTTTTGGTTTTGGTGCAGCATTAGGTTGGCTGTTAGATGATTGGCTAGGAACGTGGCCTTGGTTACTTTTAGTGCTCACACTTTTGGGTACTGCAGCTGGTATGATGAATACGCTTCGGGTAGTTTGGAAGCCCATAACAGGGCAAGAGTTACCAAACTGGGCACGCGGCGGTCGGCTCTCTAAACTTGGAGACCCCGATACTGCAAGAGAAGAGGTCAATTTGACCAACGGAGGCAAAGATAGCCTTCGAAGAACAAATAGCAAGGATATCCTTGGATCAAAGGATGTCCGAAAGAGAAGGACAAAGTAGCTGTGGCGTCCCCACTAGAACAGTTTGTTGTAAAACCGATTGTGGATATTCAGGCTGGCTCGGCCAACCTATCATTCACAAACTCTTCGCTATTTATGGCAATTACTGTCGCAGTAGTGACACTCTTAATGCTAGCTGGCATGCGACATAAGGCCTTAGTTCCAGGTCGGTTACAAAGCATAGCTGAACTTAGCTACGGATTTATATCGGACATGATTCGTGATAATGTTGGTCCGCGAGGGCGTATCTACTTCCCATTTGTTTTTACAATGTTTATGTTTTTGTTATTTGGTAATTTATTAGGGATGATCCCCTATTCTTTTACTTTTACTAGCCATATTGTGGTAACATTCATACTTGCCCTTGTGGTTTTCTTAGGCGTTACCGTAATAGGTTTCGCTGCTAATGGACCAAAATTTTTAAAACTTTTTATACCAGAGGGAGCACCTATATTTCTGTTGCCCCTTTTAATAATAATAGAGGTTATAAGTTACTTTGTTAGACCAATTAGCCTAAGTTTACGCCTCTTCGCTAATATGATGGCTGGCCATACAATGCTAAAAGTTTTTGGCGGCTTTGTCTTAGTGTTAGGTGCAGCAGGAGTTCTACCAATTTTAATTACGGTAGCGCTAACAGGGCTAGAAGTAGTAGTAGCTATTTTACAAGCATATGTTTTTACTATTCTCTCGTGCCTTTATCTTAACGACGCCTTTCATCCAGGTCACTAAAGCTTGTGGTTTTGATGGAAGGGAATTAATAATATTGATCAACCAATAAAACACCAGAAGGAATCCAGACTATGGATGTTGAAGCGGCCAAGCAAATTGCAAATGCAGGTATGTTTATAGGTGGTGGCCTCGCCGTAGTAGCACTCGCCGGGGTGGGCGTCGGTATAGGAAATATTTTTGGAAATTACGTGCAAGGTTACTTGCGAAACCCAGCAGCTGGACCTAAGGTATTTGGTACAGTTTTGCTAGGATTTGCATTAACAGAAGCGATAGCATTATTTGCATTGTTAATCGCCTTCTTAATCTTGGGCGGTGGCCTTAACTGATTCTCTGAACGGTGGGATCTGGTGCGGCACCTGCCGTACCAACCACCGACAAAGGATGTTCAATGCCTCAACTCGACTCAGCGACATGGTTGTCGCAGATCGTATGGTTGGCTATCACATTTGTGGTGCTACTAATCCTTATGTGGGGTGTAGCATTACCAAAGGTACGCCGTACGCTAGAAGATCGACAAACAAAAATTGATGGGGACTTGCGTGAAGCTGAGAGGCTTCGAGATGAGGCCAATGCAGCACTTAATGCATATGAAAAAGCCCTTGAGGAAGCAAGATCAAAAGCTCACGCTATAGCAACAGAAATGTCAGCAAAAGTAGCAGAAGAGGCTGAACTAAAACGTTCAAAACTCGAAGCAGAGCTTATAGCTGAATCAGAAAAGGCAGAAGATCGCATAGCTAGTGCACGTCAAGCAGCACTTGATAGTGTCCGTGACGTAGCCGCAGAAGTTACAAAAGATATAACTGTTAAATTAACGGGGCTAGCTGCTGATGATGAGCAAATTTCTGCTGCATTAAATAAAGCCGCTAAGGGGTCAGCTGATGCTTGATAAGATTAAACGTAACCCTGATGCAGTTCTAGCCATAGCTATAGCTATCGTACTACCAATAATTTTTGAAGGGGATTCAAAAATATGGGTAGCTGTATCGTTTGGAGTATTTATTTTAGCCTTCGGAAGAAAAATATGGGGTGCAGTTGTAGGGAAATTAGATGAGCGCGCAATTTCAATACAAGATGAGATTAATGAAGCTCATCGGCTTAGAGAGGAAGCACAAACTCTGTTAGCCGATTATGAAGCTAGAAGAATTGAAGCAGAGGACGAGGCTCAAAAAATAGTTGAGCAAGCACGTAATGAAGCATTGAGAGAAGCTGAGCGCGCAAAGGAAGCACTTGATAATACTTTAAAAAGACGCAGTGAGTTAGCTGCACAAAGAATTAAGCACGCAGAAGAAGAAGCATTAGCGGCTGTCCGACGCGAAGCAGCAACCTTAGCAGTGCGAGCGGCCACTGTAATAATCAATGAAAGCCTTACCGAAGCGCAATCAGAGACGTTAATTAAAAATTCTATTAATACAATAAGGGAAAGATTGCATTAATTTAAATAACACTCTACTTCCAATCTAACTTCTATATTTCCAATCTAACTTCTATATTTCCAATCTAACTTCTATATTTCTAACAAACCTAAATATCATTTAAATAGATTAGGACTATTTCTTGTTGCTAAGGCACTAATTTATTTTTCCTAAATTATTTTTTCTTTATGGAGTTAGCTAATAACCAAAAACAGAATTTTTTAGCTTCTATCTTATAAATTGCGTTTTAGCTAAAATATAATTGATAATACTTTAACTAACTAAACTATAAAATAGTTGGAGATAATTATACTCTACAAAGAGCTATTAAAAATAGGGTCTTATGGCAGTATACACAGAAATTTCAGACTCACAGTTAGCAGAGTTCCTTCAAGATTATGAGATAGGGACAGCGGTGAGCTGTAAAGGAATAGCAGAAGGTGTTGAAAATTCAAACTTCCTACTATTTACTGAACGAGGTCCATATATTCTTACACTCTATGAAAAAAGAGTTGCACTAGGAGACTTACCATTTTTTTTAGGTCTAATGGAACATCTAGCTGCAAAAAGTGTTCCTTGTCCAACACCAATTCATGGACTGGATGGAAATGTTTTAAGGTCTCTTTGCGGAAAACCAGCTGCAATAACTAGTTTTCTGAGTGGAGTTTCTCCTAAAAGTCCTAATTTAACCCATTGCAAAAATGTTGGTCTAGCTCTGGCTGATCTGCACATAAACGGAAGTAACTATAGTGCTCGAAGAAAAAACTCACTTTCTAGAGATGGATGGGAGAAATTATTTTTATTAGTTGAGGACAGAGCAGATCATATTACTCCTGGTCTAACAAAATTAATACGATCAGAGATTGATTATTTAAAAGAGTTTTGGCCAGATGACCTCCCTAAAGGGGTTATACATGCAGATCTTTTTCCAGATAATGTTTTTTTTAAGGACAATCAACTAACTGGTTTGATTGACTTTTATTTTGCATGTAATGATTTTTTTGCTTACGATTTGGCTATTTGCTTAAATGCTTGGTGCTTTGAAAGTGACTTTAGCTTCAATAGGCATAAAGCAAAAAGTATGACTTTAGCATATAACAATAGAAGACCCCTAACTCCATCAGAACTTAGTGCACTTCCAATGTTAGCAAGGGGAGCAGCACTCCGATTTCTGACTACTCGTTTATTTGACTGGCTGAACGTTGTTGAAGGAGCTCTTGTAAAACCTAAGGACCCTATAGAATATGTTCATAAATTACGTTTTCACCAATCTATTAAAAATGCCAGTATTTACGGAATATAATGTCTAAATCTAATTTAATAGCGGAAGAAGTGATAGTAATATATACAGATGGAGCTTGTAGTGGAAACCCAGGACCCGGGGGGTGGGGAGCTGTGCTAGAGTATAAAGGTCATAAAAAAACTCTTAGTGGAAATAACCAGAAAACTACAAATAATCGCATGGAACTAACAGCAGCAATAGAGGCTCTTGAAGCACTTAATCGACCTAGTAAGATAAATCTATTTACTGATAGTAAATATGTTAGGGATGGAATAACAGTTTGGATATCTAAGTGGAAAAAAAATAAATGGAAAACATCTGCACGTAAACCAGTTAAAAATCTTGATTTGTGGATACGCTTAGAGTCCGCATTAGATATACACCAAGTAAGCTGGCATTGGGTAAAAGGACACTCAGGAAACCCAGGTAACGAAGAAGCGGATAAGCTTGCTCAGAATGCGATCGATTTAGCTAAAAATAATGATCACGATAGCTGAAAGCAAATTATGGTCCAGAGTTTTTGCTCTGGACCATAGTATTAATTAGCCATAGAACACTGTTTATATATTTTCAAGTAGATACTCAGCACTTGAAACATTGAGTTCACCGGGATTATCTTCTACATTCAATTGTGTCACAACCCCATCTTCAATAAGCATAGAAAACCTTGTTGTTCTCTCACCGAGACCAAAGCCTGTTCCATCAAGAGTCAAACCAGTGGCACGAGCAAACTCTCCATTACCATCAGCTAACATGTCTATATTGCTACCTACCTTTTGTGAATCTCCCCACGCTTGCATAACAAAAGCATCGTTTACTGATACACAAGCTATTGCGTCAACACCCTTACTTAGAAGAGCTTCAGCGTTATTTTGAAAACTCGGCAAATGCTGTGCTGAGCAAGTGGGGGTAAATGCCCCTGGCACTGCAAAAATTACTACCTTACGACCTTTACAATATTCCTCTGTCCCTACATCTTTTAATCCGTCATCTCCAAATTGTTTGAAGCTTATTGATGGAATTTTATCTCCCACACTTATTGCCATATTAAATCTCCTTCGCTTAATTCTATTATTATTTTGGGTAGTTTGTAATCCACTCATCAAAGAATTATGACAGACCCGGATACCAAATATGACTTAAGAATCAAGCTGGCACAAATTATGAGAGGGGAAACATATTAATTATAAAAGTATCTTAACACAAAACTTTCTAACATGCTAAAGTGACCTTTATATATAAAACGGTTATTAAAATATGATCCAGGAAGAAATCTCGCTAGTTGGGCAACTTTTGGTAGCTACACCACACATGCCAGACCCAAGATTCACTCGAGCTGTAATATATATATGTGCGCATTCGGAAGATGGCGCTATGGGTATTGTTATAAATAAACCTGCCGAAAACATAAAATTTAGAGACTTAATAAATCAACTTGGCGTTGATAACATGGTAGATAACCCAATACATATTTACTTTGGTGGTCCCGTCGAATCTGCTCGAGGCTTTGTATTACATTCAACTGACTATATTCATGATTCTACACTAGTAGTAGATGAGAAATTTGCGCTGACAGGCACTCTAGATATAATTAAGTCTATTGCTGAGGGTCATGGACCCAAAAACAGTATTCTGGCCCTTGGTTATGCAGGATGGAATGAGGGTCAGCTCGATGATGAAATACTCACCAATGGTTGGCTAACCGCACCAGCAGATTGTGAACTAGTATTTAGAACTCAAAACCATATAAAGTGGGAGATGTCAGCCCAACGTATTGGGATTGATCTTGAAAAAATATCTGGTGATCTAGGGCGCGCATAAGACTGGGGCATTATAAGTTTTTAGTAATGAACTGATTCCCTAAAGAAAGTTTGCACTCCCTTTTTTTAACATCAAACTCCAATCAGTTGAAAGAATATTGTATAATAAATGATCTTCCCAACGATCATTTATATACAAACAATCTCTTATTTCACCCTCAAGTCTGAATCCTAAGTTTTCCAATAAGTTTTTACTAGAAATATTTTTCGTCATGCAGAAGGCTTGTACACGATGTAACTCTAACTCAGAAAATAAGAATGACAAAACACAAGATAATCCCTCCTTCATGTAACCATGACGGGAATGTTTTTCTCCAATCCAATAGCCTATAGTACCAGATTTCGAAACTCCACGCTGAATGTTTGAGATTGTTATCCCACCTAATATACAATTATCTTTTTTTCGAAAAATAAAAAAGGGATAAGCTTGCTTGCTATCAATTAATCTCCTTTGCTGTCTAATTCTTTGGCGAAACTCACTACGTGATAAGGCTCTAGGTGTCCATGCTGGTTCCCAAGGTCTTAAAAATGACTGAGAATCTGACCTCAGCTCTGCCCACTCTTTCCAATCTTTCGCGTGGGGGCGCCTAAGAAAAATATTAGGTCCAGATAATGTATCTCTGAAATAACCATAATTAGTAATTTTTTTATTTAGTTGCATTACCTCTCATCTCATTAAATACATTGGGTTAAATAGTACAGTATTTAATTAGACCCAAAAGCAGCATCAACAAAAGCAGAAGTTTCACTAATATCAATCGGACCCAATATAGCAGTTGATGATGCACTAGCAAAAATAACTCGTTCAGCAATATTTTTTATATCTTCAACTGACACTTTGTCTAATTGTCTAATCATATCTGGAATAGAAATTGGCTTACCAAAAATTAAGGTTTGACGAGCTAGTCTTTCACATCGAGAGGAAGTAGACTCAAGTGACATTAAAAGACTTGATTTTAATTGAGCACGGGCACGATCTGTTTCATTGATAGTTATATCAGTTCCACTGGAGCGCATTTGTTCTGCCAATACATTTACAAGGTCTTTTAACTGATCATTACTAGCTCCTACATATACCCCAAAACTACCCCCATCTAAGTAAGCAGACGTAAATGTAAAAACTGAGTAAGCTAAGCCACGACGTTCCCTTACTTCTTGAAAAAGCCTAGAAGACATTCCTCCGCCTAGTAGGGTGGAAAATATCTGAAGCGCATAAAATTCTTGATCATCAACAGACAAACTATCAAAGCCTACTGTTAAATGAACCTGCTCAAGATCTCTAGAAACAAGTTTTTTTCCTCCTACATATTTTGCTTCGGTACGCTGTTGGGATTGATTTCCTGTAAGGTGTCCAAATTTAGATTCTACTAAAGATACAAGCGAATCATGATTAACAGCACCTGCAGCAGAAATTACCATACGATCTGGAGAATAGTTTTTACTCATATAATCCAATAATGTCTCTCGATTATATTTAGATACTTGTTCTGCTGACCCAAGAATAGTACGACCAAGTGCCTGGTCTGGATATGCTATTTCCTGAAAAAAATCGAAAACCTGATCATCTGGGGTATCTTGAACCTGCGCAATTTCTTGGAGAATTACCGCCTTTTCGCGGGATAATTCATCAGACTCAAAGATGCTATTCAATAAAATATCTGAGAGTATATCTATAGCAAGGTCAACATCATTTTTCATTACTTTGGCATAGTAAGCTGTCTGCTCTCTAGAAGTGTAAGCATTGAGATGCCCCCCCACTGCCTCTATTTCTTCCGCAATGACCCTAGCAGTCCGTTTTGAGGTACCTTTAAATGCCATGTGCTCTAGCAAGTGAGAAATACCATTTATCTTTGCATCTTCGTCTCGGGCTCCTACATTTACCCAAATCCCAATAGATACTGTCTCAACACTATCCATAGACTCGCTTACTACGCACAAACCATTTCTAAGCATGGTGTTCTCTGCTTCCAATCCTTTTACCCCTTTGTTATTTTTATTACTTCTTTGAGCTATGAACGCTAATAAACTCTTTTAATTTAACTAAATCATTTGGTAATTGAATAATTCGTTCCTTACGATCCATGAGATCAGAAATTTTGTCTGGTAAAGCTGGTTTAACACCAGTTGCCTTTTCAACAGCTAGAGGAAATTTAGCTGGATGAGCAGTAGAAAGACAAACTATTGGATTATAGAATTTTCCATTTCTTTCTTTCAAAACATCGGCTGCAGCAACTGCTGTTGCTGTATGAGGGTCAATCAACATTCCAGTTTCTGAATAGATGCGAGATATAGTATCTAAAGTTTCTTTATCACTAATTGACTTTCCTATAAACATTTCTCTGCCACTAATACCTTGCAGGGAATTTAATGAAAATCCACTATTATTTGATAAAGCTTGCATCTTATCTCTAACTAGGAGAGCGTCACAATGCAAAATATAATAAAGTAGCCTCTCAAAATTACTGGCAACTTGAATATCCATACTAGGACTTAAAGTTGAAATTACAGTATTTTTTTTATACCTACCTGTATTAAAAAATCTTGGTAAAATATCATTTTCATTTGTTGCAACAATTAATTTTTGAGTCTTTAGACCGGACTGGAAGGCAACCCAGCCTGCGAAAACATTACCAAAATTTCCAGTAGGAACTACAAAAGAAATATTTTCGTAGCCTTTCTTCTTCAGTATAGTCTGAGCGTACCAGTAATAAGCTGTTTGTGCCAAAATACGTCCCCAATTAATGGAGTTAACTGCACCTAATTTCATTTCTTCTCTAAATTTCAAATCTTGAAAAAGTTCCTTAATAAGACTTTGACAATCATCAAAGCTACCTTGCACCGCAATACTATGAACATTTTCATCCTTCACAGTAGTCATTTGACGACGCTGTACTTCTGAGATGCGTCCTTCAGGGTATAGGATAAATATTGAAATATTTGGCAACCCACGTAACGATTCTATAGCTGCCGACCCTGTATCACCAGATGTTGCTCCAATCACAGTTATGTGTTCATTTTTTTCTTGTAATAATGTACTAAATAATTTGCCAACGATTTGCAAAGCAAAGTCTTTAAAAGCTAATGTTGGTCCATGGAATAACTCCATAATCCATAAATTATCTTCTAGCTGAACTAAGGGGGCAATTAATGGATGAGAAAAATTTTTGTATGACTGATGGGCAATGTGTCTTAATTGTTTTTTATTAAAACTAGAGCCAGTGTAGGGGTCCATAATTTCAGCAGTTAAGTCTGCATAATTACATTCAACAAGGTTACTAACAACTGAAGATAAGTTTTCCCACGATTTAGGTAAATACAGCCCACCATCACGCGCTAGTCCATCTAAAAGGACATGCTCAAATGAGAATGTGACTGCATGAGGGTCTCTTGAACTAACATAATCCATAAAAATTAATGCCTTCAAAATTCAATAGTATTAATAAATATTAGCTTTATCGGGCGCTGGAAAGTTAAATTAATTTATTCCTTTTTTATTTCACTTTTGGCACGGCGCCGAATGATATATGTAATTACAGCTAGAGCGACAGCAAGAAGGAACCATACCATAGCGTACTGAAAGTGCTCATTACGCATTTCAATTCTAGTTTGCCCACCTATTGGGAGAGTATTACTAGATTTTGAAACCTTCATATCAATTATAAAGTTTTGTTTAGGAATATTCAGCGTTAAAGAAATTCTATCAAGATCTATCCAAAACCATATGTTCTCAATAGGACGATTTTCAGGCTTCATAAAGCTATCAGTTTGCCCAAAGGTAATAAGACCATTAACCCTGGTAACTCCTGACACCTGCCCTTCTAGCCTTGTCACTGGGTCTTTCTTAGATTCAGGAACCCACCCTCGGTTTATTAAAATTATTCGTCCATCTAAAGTTTCCAATGGTGTGATTATTTGATACCCGACTTGGCTACGAAAAGATCTTGCAGCTAGATAAATTTCATGCTCATGCTGAAATTGACCATCAACATATACTGGGCGAAAATTCCAATTATCTTTATCTACTATTTCCCTCGGGAGCATTACAGGTTGAGAATCAACTTGTTCAGATCGAAAATTATTTAGTTCAAGTTTCCAAAATAGCCTATAAGTTTGCCAAGACCCAAGAGCTAGAAGAAGTATAACTCCTGGAATAGCAAAAAATATTAGCCAGTTTCTTTCTCGCATACCAGAGACTTTCGTTCTAGTTCTCAAAATTTTGATTTACCCGATATTTATACTGCAAACCTATTATTGTACCTTTTACTGGGCGTAAAAGACCAATTGTACTAATTAAAATTACAGGCATCCAAACAGCTAAATAAACCCAATAAACTGGTTCATATGATAGTTCAACAGACATTGCTAAAATAATAATTACATAACCAACTACAGACACAACAAAAAATATAGGTCCGTCCCTAGAATCATGTTGATTTAAATTGAGCCCACATGCTTGGCAAACTTTTTTTACTAAAAGGAAACCAGAGAATAGTTTTCCAATTCCACAACTAAGCCATTTACGACATAAACCTGTTTTATGAGTCGATAGCCTACCCTCACTTTGTAGATTCACGAAAATTAAATCAAGCGCTACTAAGCGCCGCCCCACCAGTAAATCCAAATGAAAAGGAAAAGCCATACTACATCAACAAAATGCCAGTACCAAGCGGCTGCCTCAAAACCAATATGTTGATTGGGTTTAAGCTGCCCCTTTATAGCTCTAATAAGGCATACTCCCAAGAATATTGCACCAACTGTTACGTGAAACCCGTGAAATCCAGTAGCCATAAAGAAGGTTGACGGATAAATACCCTCCCTAAAACCGAATGCTGCATGTGCATATTCGTAACCCTGGACGCATAAAAATATGATACCAAGGGCAACTGTAAGTGCGAGCCCCCAAATTAAATGCTTCTGATTATTATGCTTTAAGGCATGATGTGCCCACGTACATGTAGCGCCGGAAGTTAATAGTAAGAGTGTATTAAAGAATGGTAGTTCCCAAGCTGGGATCAACTCAATATCAGCTGGAGGCCAAGTAAAATCAGTAAACTCAGTTGGCATTAATGAAGCATTAAAAAAGGCCCAGAAAAATGCTGCAAAAAACATTACTTCTGATGCTATAAAAAGGATCATACCAAAACGTAGCCCACGCTGAACAACTGGCGTATGATCTCCGCGTTCATGTCCCTCACGTACCACATCACGCCACCACCCCCTCATAGTGATAATGGTAAGGACAAATCCAATAATCATCATCCAAAATTGTTCGGTATGAAAATATAGCACAGCTCCGCCCAATAAAATTCCACCCGCAAGAGCTCCAAGTGCAGGCCAAGGACTTGGGTCTACCAAATGATAGTCATGATCCTTACCTTGATGATCAGTATTTCCATGCGATACGTCACTCATCGCCTATACCTCTTTATATTCATCTAAAACTTCATTAAAATCCCCAAAACGGCAATCAGTTTAACACTGCTTTACCCTTCTGGTATCTTGTTAATTCTGTATTACGTTCATCCAAATATCTTTCACGGTATTCTGTACCAAGATCAAAAAAAGTATATGAAAGAGTTATGGTTCTAACTTCATCTAAATTATTATCATTATCAATATCAGGATCTACAAAAAAAGTTACTGGCATTTCTAAAGTCTGACCAGGCAGCAAAAGCTGCTCTTCGAAGCAAAAACAGTCAATCTTATTAAAATATAACCCAGCTTTTTGCGGAGTGACATTAAATGTGGCCGATCCAATTACTGGTTCTCCGGATAAATTTGTAGCTGAATAAAAAGCTAGCTTATTCTCACCTACTTTTAGTCTTATTTCCCGTTGATCTGGCTTAAACTTCCAGGGTAAATCACCAGCTACATCTGCATTAAACTGTACGACTATTTCCCTTTCCCCTATAGCTGAAGATCTCTGATCACTTGTTTGGGTAGTACCTCCATATCCGGTAATTTGGCAAAAGATTTCATATAATGGTTGGGCTGCAGCTACAAGACTTCCCATACCTACAAGAATTCCGCTCAATGCTACCAGCGTAATTAATTTTTTTCGCTGTTTTGTAAGCATTTTAAAATTAACTCCCAAACTTTACTAATGTCACACTAAAAAATATAACTGCTAAAAAAAGTAAAAACCCAGCAAGACCAAGGTTTCGCATTCGGCGGCGTCTATGAAGGTTATGCAATGGCATTTGCTATTTATTCCTTCAAAAACTATATGACCAAACTTGGTCAATAATTAAAAATACAAATAAAAGAAACAAATAAAGTATTGAAAAGGGGAAAAGCCGGCGGGCATTTTTCACTCCGCTTTCCTTGAGTGTTGCAATAGATAAAACTACAAAAATTAATCCCAAAAATAGGGCGCTGACTCCATAAATTAATCCTGACAATCCGATTAGATTAGGTGCTAGCGTCACGGGCACTAATGCCAAGGTGTATAAAAAAATATGCCAACGTGTAATTTTTTTGCCAGAGATAACTGGAAGCATAGGTATGTTTGCTTTTTCATAATCTTCACAGCGATAAAGTGCTAACGCCCAAAAGTGTGGGGGCGTCCATAGGAAGATTATTGCAAACAAAATAATTGAGGCAAGAGATATATCACCTGTTACAGCCGCCCAACCAATCATTGGTGGAAAGGCACCAGATGCACCACCAATTACAATGTTTTGTGGTGTACGTCTTTTCAACACTATTGTGTATATAATAATGTAGAAAAAAATTGTGAAAGCTAAGAGGCCTGCTGCAACCCAATTAACAGCAAGACCCATTAACATAACTGAACCTAGAGATAGAGAAATACCAAACCCAAGAGCGACCTCTGGCTCTATTCGACCAGATGGAATTGGACGGGATTTTGTTCGTGCCATAACAGCATCAATATCACGATCATACCACATGTTAATAGCACCGGAAGCACCTGCTCCAACAGCGATACATATCACAGCAACAACTGCCAATACAGGATGGATTGAATCTGGAGCAAGAAGTAAGCCCACAAGACCAGTAAAAACAACCAGAGACATTACTCTTGGTTTTAGTAAGCTAATCAAGTCTCTAACAGAGGCTACAACAGGTAACGCTTCACTGGCTGCCTGATCCTCATAACCTTTTGATGCTAAGTCGCTCAATAGGCGCTCCTTACTAAAGAATAGACAATTACTTAATTCTCGGTAATTTTTCAAATGTATGGAAAGGTGGAGGCGAGCTTATAGTCCATTCTAAAGTAGTTGCGCCTTCACCCCATGGGTTGTCACCACATTTCTTTCCATGTCTAAAAGTAACATACAAAATAATGAGAAATAAAATCAGCCCCGCACCAGAGATATAACTACCAATGGACGCAACCATGTTCCAACCTGCAAATGCATCCGGGTAATCAACATACCTACGAGGCATTCCAGCTGCGCCCAAAAAGTGCATAGGGAAAAAAGTTAGGTTGACGCCAATAAAGGTAATCCAGAAATGAATTTTTCCTAATAACTCTGGATACTGGCGCCCCGACATCTTTCCTATCCAGTAGTAGAAAGCTGCAAATATCATAAATACAGCCCCAAGCGAAAGCACATAATGAAAGTGCCCTACAACATAATATGTGTCATGAAGTGCTGTATCTACACCTGCATTGGAAAGAACAACCCCGGTCACACCCCCTACTGTAAAGAGAAAAATAAAGCCAAACGCCCAAAGCATTGGAGTTTTAAACTCTACTGACCCCCCCCACATTGTAGCTATCCAACTAAAAATTTTAATTCCAGTTGGTACAGCTATAACCATAGTTGCTGCGATGAAATATCCCCGAGTATCTACATCAAGACCTACAGTGTACATATGATGCGCCCAGACAACAAATCCAATAAATCCTATTGCACACATGGCATAAGCCATCCCGAGGTAACCAAAGATAGGTTTACGAGAAAACGTTGAAACTATATGGCTCAAGATTCCAAAGCCTGGGAGAATTAAGATATAAACTTCAGGATGACCAAAAAACCAAAAAAGGTGTTGATATAAAACAGGATCTCCGCCACCTGCAGCATCAAAAAATGCTGTGCCAAAATTTCTATCAGTCAACAACATCGTTATGGCCCCAGCTAATACAGGCAATGACAATAATAATAAGAATGCTGTGACTAAAACTGACCAAGAGAATAAAGGCATTTTATGTAAAGTCATGCCTGGCGCGCGCATGTTAAGAATGGTGGTTATAAAATTTATAGCACCAAGGATCGAAGAGGCTCCAGCAAGATGTAATGAGAAAATGGCTAGGTCCATAGCAGGACCAGGCTGACCTGATGTTGAAAGTGGAGCATAGATTGTCCACCCGCCTCCTACACCTATTCCGGCAGCTGACGGGACAAACATAGAGACCAAAAGAAGTATAAATGCTGGTACAATCAACCAAAAACTAATGTTGTTCATTCTTGGGAATGCCATATCTGGTGCACCTATCATCAATGGCACAAACCAGTTGCCAAACCCCCCAATAAAAATAGGCATGATCATAAAGAAAACCATTATAAGACCGTGCGCAGTAACAAACACAGAATATTGGCGGGGATCTTCGCTATAAAATTGTAATCCCGGCTCCATTAGCTCCATTCTAATTAATAAAGATAGTGCAGTACCAATAATCCCAGCAATCAGTCCGAATACCATATACATGGTTCCGATGTCTTTATGGTTAGTTGAATAAACCCACCGTAAAATTCCACTTGGCGTATGGTGTGAGGAATGCTCTGAATGATTTTCTGCTGATCCATAACCCATTTTTATATCTCCCAACCAGTCTCTATTGTGGTTCAGCTAAGGCTAAATTTGAAGGTTTTTCAGGCATTTTCTCGCCATATATTTCTGGAGCTTTTTCTGCCCACTCTGCATACTTTTCTTTAGAAACGACTTCAACTGCTATGGGCATAAAAGCATGATATGCACCACAAAGTTCAGAGCATTGCCCGTAGAACACTCCCTCTTTGGTCGCCCTGAACCACGTTTCATTAACTCTACCTGGGATACCATCTATTTTCACCCCAAAAGCTGGAACGGCCCAAGCATGAATCACATCATCTGCAGTCACCAACATTCTTATGGTAGTATCCACTGGAACAATTACTCTTTCATCTGTTTCCAATAGCCTATACTGCCCCTCCTCCAGTTCCTCTTCAGGAATCATCACGGCATCAATTGCAACGTCATCACCTATATCAGGGTATTCATAAGTCCAATACCACTGATGCCCTATAGCTTTAATAGTCATCTCAGCATCAACCGCACGATCTTGATAATAAAGTAGGCGAAGTGAAGGAATTGCAATTGCAACTAAAATTACAACTGGAATTGCTGTCCAAAGGATTTCTAGAACCGTGTTATGAGACCTCTTGGTTGGATTAGGGTTAGCTTTTCGGTTAAACTTAAATATTACAATACCCAGAAGAACAAAGACAAAAAGCGAAATTACAACACACATCCAGAACAAAATATCATTGAAACTAACTATTCGTTCCATTACTGGAGTAGCCGGATCTTGGAAGCCTAACTGCCAATCCTCGGCTACTTGAGCCTTGACCGAACTAATAACAGAAATGCCTATTAAAATAGTAGCTCCGATGGCGCTAAAAACTTTTTTTAATATCACTCTATCTTCTCCAATAAATACGCCCAACTATGTTCATAGTTTAATACAAATATATCCATCTACTTACCATATAATATATAACAATAAACATAAGTAATGTTTACCTAAATGAAACAGACTGGATATCTAAACTACAGGTACAAAAGGGGCAACGGACCCATAACTAAATCAAAATAATAAAGTTTCTGTATAACTAAATCATTAAACTTAAGTATACATGTAACTTACTGGAAATAATCGTAAATAATGTTTTTTTTAGTCATAAATTTAAATAGTATTAGTAATTGCGACGTAATGTCGCGCCCAGAAATTTTTCCTATTACCCATTAGATTTTTTAAAGATGACTACAAACTAACTAAATTTGTTATATTAAAGCTTAATTACCATATAATCTAAGTATAACTTAATCTTATCACGAAATGTCTTACTAATCTCTAGGACATAGTATTGGATCATTTATGACTCATGACTCAGTTACTTCTAAGCTTTTTTTTGAAACTGCAGAACTAGATCAAACAGCTGCTGAAAAACTTACTATTGATGCTCTTAATAGCGCTGACGATGGTGAGTTGTTTTTAGAATATCATCAAAGTGAAAGTTTTAGTTTTGATGATAGCAAGTTGAAAGAAGCAAGTTTTGATTCATCTCAGGGTTTTGGTCTTCGTGCTGTAGCTGATGAATGCACTGGTTTTGCCCACGCTTCTGATCTTTCTGAGTCAGCACTAAAAAGAGCCGCACAAACTGTAAAATCTGCATGTAAAGGTTATCACGGTGAATTGGCTCTGCCGCCCGCAAGTGTAAATCACGAGCTGTACACGAGCAAAAATCCACTTAATGATAGTGATTTTGCCTATAAGGTAGAAAGCTTATCAGCGATAGATGCCTATGCCAGGGATTTAGATCCTAGAGTACAACAAGTGATGATATCCTTAACTGGCAGCTGGCAAGCTATAAGATTAATTAGGGGTGATGGAAGCCATGCCTCAGATGTACGCCCACTAGTTAGAATTAATATCTCAATTATTGCTAGTGATGGTTCACGTCAAGAAACAGGGAGCTACGGTACTGGAGGTAGGGTTAGCTATTCAAAATTTTTAGATCCAAAGAATTGGAAACCACAAGTAGAAGAGGCATGGCGCCAAGCCGAGGCAAAACTTACCTCTATTGCTGCTCCAGTAGGTGAAATGCCAATTATACTTGGACCTGGGTGGCCAGGCATATTATTACATGAAGCTGTTGGTCATGGACTCGAAGGTGATTTTAATAGGAAAAAAACAAGCGCTTTTTCCGGTTTACTTGGTCAACGTGTGGCTGCACCCGGAGTTACAGTTATAGACGATGGTACAATAGCTGATAGGCGAGGTTCATTAACAATAGATGATGAAGGGACACCCACAGGGCGAACTACACTAATAGAAGATGGGATTTTAAAGGGGTATATTCAAGATCGTATGAATGCTCGACTCATGAAAATGGACCCCACAGGAAACGGTCGTCGTCAAAGTTACGCTCATCAACCACTCCCAAGAATGACTAATACATTTATGCTTGGTGGAAACGAATCTCCTGAGGAAATGATTAAATCAGTCAAAAAAGGGCTTTATGCTGTTAACTTTGGCGGTGGGCAAGTAGATATTACTTCAGGGAAATTTGTTTTTTCTGCTTCAGAGGCATACTTAATTGAGAATGGAAAAATTACTGCTCCTGTTAAAGGAGCAAGTCTTATTGGAAATGGACCTGATGTTCTCACCAAAGTTGTATCCGTTGGTAACGATTTTGAACTAGACCCTGGCATTGGAACATGCGGGAAAGCTGGTCAAGGAGTACCTGTAGGAGTAGGACTTCCGACTATTCATGTTAATGGAATAACAGTTGGCGGTACAAATACATAAAAAAGCAAGCTTTAATAAGCAAATTCTGAAAACACTGGCTCTACTTTCTTCTCCCAACGACCAGCCCAAGCGTCGAGCATTTCCTCTGCTGGCGTACGACCAGACTCAGCAATATCTTTAAGACAAGTTAAATAGCCACGTTCATCTGGGTCATACATACCCTGTATAGAACGATTCTTCAAACCTAAAGAAGAAATTTTAAGCATTTCGATAGCAAATTCACGAACATTACTCCCAGCTACTTTTGTAGATAAAGCTGTACGGGGCACTTCCTCTCTCAAATACCTTCGATCGGCAGCACTAAACTGCCTAGCTAAGTTTTCTGCCTGATTCAAAGCTGCAGCATCATACAATAAGCCCACCCAAAGGGCCGGCAAGGCGCAAAGTCTGCCCCAAGGACCACCGTCAGCTCCTCTCATTTCTATATAACGTTTCATTCTTACTTCTGGAAACAATGTAGTTAGGTGATCATCCCAATCCTTTAATGTTGGCTGTTCATTTGGAAGGGAAGGTAGTCTTCCTTTTAAAAAATCTCGAAATGACTGGCCACTTGCATCTATATAACGACCATCTCGATACACAAAATACATTGGCACATCTAGAGCATACTCAACATAGGCCTCAAAACCCATATCTTCATTAAAAACAAAATCTAACATTCCACATCTATCTGGGTCTGTATCCATCCAGATGCGGCTGCGGTAACTCAAAAAACCATTCGGTTTACCAGATTTAAATGGTGAATTAGCAAAAAGGGCTGTAGATATTGGTTGTAATGCAAGACTAACTCGCATTTTTCTAACCATATCCTGTTCATTTTCAAAATCTAAGTTTACCTGAACTGTTGCCGTACGCGTCATCATATCAAGACCAAGGGCACCTTTTTTTGGCATATAGTCCCGCATAATTTTATAGCGCCCTTTTGGCATCCAATCTATATCTGCCCTCTCCCATTTTGGCTGAAAGCCTATACCTAGAAAACCAACACCTAACTCTTTTGCCACCTCAGATACCTGGTCAAGATGGTTATGTAATTCATCGCATGTACGGTGTAGATTAGGTAGAGGTGCTCCAGATAGCTCCAGCTGACCGCCCGGCTCTAGAGATACAGAAGCACCTTCTTTAATTAGTGCAATAACATCTTTATTCTCATACTGGGGAGACCATCCGAATCGTGTGAGACCATTCAATAAGGCCTTAATTCCATCATTGCCATCATATGGCAATGGGCGAAGGTCAGTCAGTCTATATCCAAATTTTTCGTGTTCGGTTCCTATTCGCCAAGCATCATAGGGTTTACTTCCTGACTCTAAATACGCCACTAAGTCTTTAACATCTGTAACTATCTCATTATTATCAGTTGGTTTAACATCCATTAAATTACCGTCATTTGTCGCTGATATATTGTTTATACGCAGTTAATATAGCCTATTTGATACGCTCATTGTAACCTCGCGGCAAGCATTAGAAAAAACTATGAATTATTATAATCTTTTGAGGCAAAGATTGCGCTGAGTGCAGCTATAGCTGCGGTCTCAGTTCTTAATTTAAAAGAACCAAGAGAAACCACACGAACGAACGGTTGTTTTTTTAGTTTAATACGCTCAGATATGGTGAAACCACCCTCTGGACCAACTAAAACTCCAAAGCCTGATTCAGATTTAGCGCAGCCATAAGAAGCCTTAAGTATAGGTTCTCCCCCAGTTTCGTCACAAAAAAACAAAATTCGGGATTCAGGCCACATACTTAATACGTCTTCAAGCGATAATAATGGTTCAATTAATGGAATATCTAAACGACCACACTGCTCTGAAGCTTCTATTGCGTTAGACCGATGACGTCGAACATTAAAACGACTGATTTGAGAATAACTTGTTTTAACAGGTATTAATTTACTAACTCCAATTTCTGTACTTTTCTCGACTAGATAGTCGGTTCGTAATGATCTAAGTGGGGGAAATAATAGCCAACAATTTGGAGATGCTTCATAAGGTTTAGAAAGTGCCAATAATTTTATAGTACCACATCCTTTACGCTCATAATTAACAATAGTAGCCAGCCATTCTCCATCTAACCCGTTAAAAACTGTAATCTGTTTACCAGCATCTAAACGCATTACATTTTTAAGATAATGGACTTGAGACTCGGAAATTTCTAGAAGGCACCCTTTTCCATACTTCCCTTCCACAAATAAACGGATCCTGATCGAATTACTTATTTTATTTTGTTTATTTTTTAAAAACATCTTGTAAATCTAGGATCTCTCTTGTTTATGCTATCAACCTAAGATATCACATTGCATATGCCTAGAAACCCAAGTAATTCAAATCGTGTAAATGCGCCTGCTGACAAAAACCTAATTGTAAGGTTTTTACTGGGGTATTTAAAGCCGTTTGCTGCATTAGCACGCCTAGACCGGCCAATAGGAACATGGCTACTTCTTTGGCCATGTATGTGGAGCTTATCTCTAGCTTCAGAAGGACTTCCAGATATACGACTTTGTGCAATATTTGCCTTAGGCGCAATATTAATGCGTAGTGCAGGTTGCACATATAACGATATACTCGATAGAGAAATTGATGCAAATGTAAAACGAACCCGCAATCGTCCAATCCCACTTGGTCAAGTATCTGTCAAAGGCGCTATTATATTTATGATTATGTTGCTTATTGGTAGTCTAATTTTACTACTGCAACTAAATACACTATCAATATGGCTAGGTGCAGCTTCGTTAATCATAGTTTTTGCATACCCAATAATGAAACGGATCACTTATTGGCCTCAACTAATTTTGGGCTTTGCATTTAATTGGGGAGCACTTTTAGGTTGGGCTGCATGCACAGGCAGTATAGAATGGCCAGCAATATGTCTTTATCTAGGTGGAGTTTTCTGGACACTAGGGTATGACACTATATATGCATCTCAGGATAAAGAAGATGATGCAGTAGTTGGAGTCAAATCAAGAGCTTTAGCTTTGGGAGAAAAAGCGCGCAAGTGGGTTCTTATTTTTTATTGCTTAAGTATTGCCGGAATCAGTCTAGGTGGTATTTTGACAGAACTAAAATGGCCTTTCTGGGTAGCATTGATACTCTGCGGTATTCACTTCACTTGGCAAGCTATAACGCTAAATCCCAACAACGAAAAAAATTGTTCCACTAGGTTTCGAGCAAACTCATTATCAGGGGCAATCATTTTTATCGGCATTTTAGCCGCAAAAGCTTTAGCATAAAATCTATAAACAATTATATCATACTTTTAAATAAGGCCATTCCATAGGTTTAGCAAAGTTTTTCAAAATCTGGTTCATATCTTCACGATAATTTAGATTCAATACAATTTTTTTGATAAATGGCTCGATTGGTCCGTCAACATGACATAAATTTTGTGCTATATCTAAAATTTCCTTCCCATCTTTCTCTACAAATTTTCGACCTGATGCTAAAACAGACTTGAGAGCGATAGCCTCAGTGTCTTTTGATAAACAGCCTCTGTGTGACCAATAAGTTAGTATATTTCTATAATGACCAACTAACATTACTTTTAAATCTACCTTCTGCAAAAGCCCTAAAGTATAATTCCCTCCCTTTATTTCTGTTTCAGTCATTCTTTTGAGCAATTGATCATTAAGGTAATTAACTGCAATATTTATCTTTGTTCCGGGACTAGCTTGTAATGTGGCCGGAATTGCACCATAGGTTGAAAAGTGACAACAAAAAACTATATCGAAACCTTCTAAAACAGCCGGAATAACAGGAATAACAACACTTTCGGGCATAGACCGGAATTTTTTTATTAATCTTTCAGGTGAAGCATTTGCTCCATAGGCTAAAACAGGGGTTAATTTACTTAAAGGTAAGCTTCCAAGGGCTGTCAATCGAGAGTTCAAAAGCCCAATACTAGTCTCTTTAAGATGCTCAATTTTGCCGTCAATAAATAAAAATGGATAGTTAGGTCTGAAAAAAGGGTAGCTTTTAGCTTCAAAATAAGTCTCTTGTGATAAAATGTCATCGCTCATTAACATCTCCTAAAAATAATAACTATCTTCTCACTAAATTTTCTCAAACTGCCTAATAGAATATATACTTAAATTTTGCTAAAAAATTTCACAGATTAATATACAGCAAAAGGAGTCCATCTGATGGCATACCGATCACTGAGGGAATTTATGGATCACCTTGAAAATTCAGGTCGATTGGTGCGTACAAAAACACCGGTTGCTGCAGCATTGGAAGTAACTGAAATTCAAACCCGATTAATTGCTGAAAATGGACCTGCTGTATTATTTGAAAATGTAGAAAATGATAAAGGTGAAACATACAATATGCCCATGTTAGTTAATTTATTTGGCACAGTTGAGCGCGTTGCATGGGGAATGGGATGTGAACCATCAAACCTACAAGATATTGGTGAAACGCTTGCATTCCTGAGACAACCTGAACCTCCAGAAGGTTGGCGGGAAGCAATAGAAATGTTGCCCTTGTTAAAAAAAGTCATGACAATGAAGCCACGCAGAGTGAGTTCCGCACCTTGCCACGAAGTAATTTTGTCCGGCGAAGATATAGACCTTACTAAACTGCCAATACAAACATGTTGGCCAAATGAACCCAGCCCTCTAATAACCTGGCCATTGGTAGTTACAAAAGGACCAGGAAACGAAAAACCTGACAACTATAATCTCGGAATCTATCGCATGCAGGTAATCAATAAGAGACAAACACTTATGAGGTGGCTAAAGCATAGAGGTGGTGCGCAACACCATGCACGATGGAAAGAAAAAAAACCAGAGCCATTACCTGTAGCTGTTGTAATAGGTGGAGATCCAGGTGTCATACTTGCAGCTGTAACACCAGTACCTGACACATTGTCTGAATATCAATTTGCTGGACTTTTACGTGGTGCTAAGGTTGATTTGGTTAAATGTAAAACTATTCCACTTGAGGTTCCAGCAGAAGCAGAGATTGTATTGGAAGGACACGTGAGCCTTGATGAATATATGCCCGAAGGTCCGTTTGGTGATCACACAGGTTACTATAATAGCATAGAATCTTTTCCAATTTTCACTATATCAGCAATCACTATGCGTAAAAATCCTATTTATTTGTCAACTTATACTGGACGACCACCTGATGAACCAAGTATTCTAGGTGAGGCATTAAACGAGGTATTTGTGCCTTTGTTAAAGCAACAATTTCCTGAAATTATTGACTTTTGGCTACCTCCAGAGGGATGCAGTTATAGAATCGCAGTTGTTTCAATTAAGAAAGCATATCCTGGACATGCTAAACGTGTAATGATGGGTGTTTGGTCATACCTGAGACAATTTATATACACTAAATGGGTCATAGTAGTTGATGAGGATATAGATGCACGTAACTGGAAAGATATAATGTGGGCTGTTTCAACAAACATGGATCCTAGTCGAGACATAACAATAATTGAAAACACCCCTATTGACTATCTCGATTTTGCCAGCCCTGTTTCTGGACTAGGGTCAAAAATTGGCTTAGATGCAACAACAAAGATTGACCCTGAAACAACTCGTGAATGGGGTACAAAAATTGCAATGGATAAACAAATTATTGACCAGGTATCCAAAAAATGGGAGAGCTTAGGTTTACCTGGATCGGGAAAACCAATCTGGAAATAAGATTTAAAATTCACCTTTTGGATAAGATTTAATTTTCATTTTTTCTGATATTAAAGAAATATTGATATCGCTAGCTGAACTAAGGGTATTAATATAAGTATGCCAGCTTTCCAAACTAATTTTTACCGGATGAACTAATATGAATTCAGATTCTACTTTGCGCGAGAACTTACTTAACGAACTAATAAAAAAAGCAAAACAAAATGGGGCTGATGCAGCTGATGCAATTTTATTGCATAACACTAACCTCAGTGCAGCTTGTCGCTTTGGCAAACTAGAAGATGTTCAGCGAGCAGAAAGTCAAGATCTAGGCTTACGAGTGTTTATTGGCTGCCAACAAGCATATGTTGCTACAAGTAATACTTCTAAACCTGCTCTAAAAGAATTAATTGAAAGAGGAATCAGTATGGTAAGAGCCGTACCTGAGGATCCATATTGTGGTTTAGCTGATCAATCAATATTAGCAACCGAAATACCATTTTTAAACATTGTAGATAAAGTAAATCCAACCGCAGAAGCACTACTTAAATCAGCGCAAGAAGCTGAAGATTCAGCTTTGACTATCAAAGGAATAACAAATTCGGAAGGGGGAGAGGCAGCATATAGTTTGACCTCAGCTACATTAGCCACTTCAAATGGCTTTTCTGGAAGTTATGAACTAACAAGACATTCTCTAAGCGTTTCTGTTTTAGCTGGTTCAGGAACAGAAATGGAAAGAGACTATGAATACTCAATTTCTTGCCATAAAAATGATCTCATTTCACCTAAAGAACTAGGCTACTCTGCTGGGCAAAAAGCTACACGTAGACTTGGCGCTAAAAAAGCTAAGTCTGGTCAAATGTCCGTGATTTTTGATCCGCGTGTATCAAATAGTTTACTTCAACATCTCTCCAGTGCCATCTCAGGGGCAGCAATAGCCCGCTCTACTAGTTTTATGATTGATCAATTAGAAAAGCCTGTATTTAACGAGGGAATAGATATATTTGATGAACCTCACAAGCTTAAAGGTTTACGGTCTAGGCCGTTCGACGGGGAAGGTGTTGGTGGGGTTAAACGGAAGATTGTTGATAATGGAAAGCTCACCAGTTGGTTACTAGACTCAAGATCAGGACGTCAGTTAAAAATGTCCAGTACTGGGCATGCTAGTCGAAGCACTTCAGGAGCTCCATCACCTGCACCTACAAACCTATATATTGGGGCAGGTCCTATTAACTCTAAAAGACTGATAGAAGACATAAAAGAAGGTGTATACATAACAGAATTAATTGGTATGGGTGTAAATAATGTTACTGGTGATTATAGCAGAGGGGCATCTGGCTTTATGATTCAGAATGGAGAAATCACTTACCCAGTAAGCGAAATTACTATTGCAGGAAACCTGAAATCAATGTTTAGAGAACTAACGCCCGCCAATGATTTAGAATTCCGATTTGGCATAGATACACCAACCATTAGGATAGATGGGATGACTGTAGCAGGAACATGATCAATTGTTCTAAAATATATAAAAATGATTTAGCTTTAGTTCTTGATGCTGTTAAAAAAAGTGGTCCAGTTGCTCTAGCGAGATTTGGCAAAAAACAAAAAATTTGGCAAAAAACAGAGATGCATCCAGTTTGTGAGGCAGACAGGGAAGTTAATACTGTTCTCAAAGAATGTTTAACCAATCAACGTCCTAGTTATGGCTGGTTATCAGAGGAAACTAGAGATAATGGCTCAAGGTTAAGATGTCAGCGCACATGGATTGTAGATCCTATAGATGGAACAAGCAGTTATCTTAAGGGAATTGCTGAATTTGCAATATCTGTTGCGCTAGTAGAGGCAGGAAGACCTGTAATTGGGGTTGTATTTAACCCTGCCAATAATGAACTTTATGTGGCTTGTCTGGGGTCTGGGACAACGCTAAATGGTGAGACTATCAAAGTAACAAAAACTAACTCTGATGCAACTTTAAGTATACTGTCAAGCCGCTCAGAGAACCAAGAGTCAGGGTGGCCTGATCTATTTTCTGAGGATAAGGTCAGCGTAGTTTCATCTATCGCCTATAAATTTGCTCTGGTAGCAGCAGGACAATTTGATGCTACAGCTAGTGTATGGCCAAAAAACGATTGGGACATTTGTGCAGGACATTTATTAGTTCAAGAAGCTGGTGGTACTGTTTCTTCTTTAAACGGGTCTCCATTAACCTATAATTGCAAAGTTCCTCGACACTTAACCTGTGCTGCAACAAATGGCAAAGTACACAATACTATAATCCAAAAACTGAAGAATTTTCATTACTAGTATTAATTCTTCATTGAAGTTTAATAGCAAGGGAGAAATCTTCATGCTATGATGGGTAAATAAACAATCTAAAATGAGGTCCGCAAATGTGGGCACTAATTCAACACAATAGCTAGACCCACCCTTGATTGAATTACATGAGGAGCAGCCCCCTAAGAGCTCGCGGCAACTTCTAACCCGGCTCCTGAGGGAATTTGTGAAACCGTATATCGGGCGACTATTGCTCGCTGGGTTATGCATGTCTATAGCAGCGGGTGCAACTGCGGCTCTTGCATACCTCATGGAACCTGTTTTAGATGAAGTATTTATTAATCAAGACCAATCTATGTTAATTTTGGTTCCCGTAGCAGTAATTGTGGTCACATTGATTAAAGGTCTTGCCACGTTTGCTCAAGGCATACTAATGGCATACGTGGGTCAAAGAATTATTGCTAATTTACAAAGTTTAATTTTTTCGCATTTGCTACGTTTTGACCTAGCATTTTTCCAAAATACTGCGTCAGGAAATTTAATTTCTAGGCTTACTAATGATGTAAATTTAATGCGTAATGCAGTCTCTAATGCCCTAACAGGCATGGTAAAAGATTCACTAACACTACTTTTCCTTGTTGCAGTTATGTTTGAAAAAGATTGGCGTCTCGCAGTAATTGCTTTTGTAGTTTTTCCATTAGCAGTGTTTCCAATTATACGTATAGGTAAAAGAACTCGTAAAATATCAACGTCTGCTTTAGCTGAACTTGGACATTTTACGGCTCGTCTTAATGAGGTTTTCCAAGGTGCACGTCATGTGAAAGCCTATAATATGGAAGTTTATGAGACTACGCGTACAAATCAGTTAATAGAAAAAGTTTTTAAGTTAATCTACAAGGCCCTAAGAATTCGTGCAGCTGCAACACCTATAATGGAAACACTAGGTGGAATTTTCATTGCTATAATTATTCTTTATGGAGGGTGGCAAGTTATAGATAACATGCTAACACCCGGTGAGTTTTTTGCATTTATCACAGCGATGTTACTTGCATATCAACCATTAAAGGCTCTTGCAAACCTAAATACAAATTTACAGGAAGGGCTGGCTGCAACTCAGCGAGTATTCAATATTTTAGATACTGAACCATCTATTGTAGATTCGCCAAATGCATCACGTCTTAAAGTGCTAAATGGCACAGTCAATTTTAGTAATATTAGTTTCTCATATTCTAATAAGAAAATTGCTTTGAGTAATATTTCATTAGATATTCCTGCTGGAAAAACCGTTGCGTTAGTGGGTCCATCAGGAGGTGGGAAATCAACACTTTTAAATATGATTCCAAGGTTTTATGATTCAGATAATGGAACTATAACAATAGATAATACTAATATTAAAGATGTTACTGTTGCATCATTGAGAGAATCTATTGGTTTAGTAAGCCAGGAAACAATTCTTTTTGACGATACAATACTTGCAAATATTGCATACGGACAATTAGGAGCAGACAATAAAGATATTATTAATGCTGCCAAGGCCGCAGGTGCACATGATTTTATAATGTCTATGCCAAATACTTATGACACTGTGATTGGAGAACAGGGAACTAAACTATCCGGCGGACAGCGACAAAGAATATGTATTGCTCGTGCAATGCTTAAAGACGCACCAATTTTATTACTTGATGAGGCAACATCTGCTTTAGATAGTGAAAGCGAAAGGCAGGTTCAAAACGCGCTTGCTAAGCTTATGAAGGGTCGCACAACTTTAATAATTGCCCACAGACTATCTACAATACAAGATGCCGATAAAATATATGTCATCGAAAATGGGAAAGTATCTGAACATGGCACGCATGAATATTTGCTGAATAATAACGGTCCTTATGCCAAACTTCACCGCTTACAGCAGGGTATTACAAAATCATATACTAACAGTGGTCCAGAAAAGCTTTAAGTTAAGCTGATGATAACCATTAAAAAAATTAGTGATAGTAATATAGGACTAAATATTCTGAGTTTTTTGGCATCTACGTTCATTAGAATTGTGGCATCTACAAGTAATTTCAAAACAATTGGCAATGAAACCGTATTATCTAATATTCTTAATCATGAACCGTTTATAGTAGCATTTTGGCACGGACGCTTGTTAATGGCCCCAAAAGGATGGCCAAGTGAAGCTCCTTTAATGGTTATGATATCACATCATAAAGATGGAGAGATAATCGCTAGAACAGCAGCTTCTTTTGGTATTAGATCTGCGCGTGGCTCAACATCAAAAGGAGGATCTGCTGCACTAAGGAGCATGATAAAGACACTAAGAGCTGGAGGCTGCGTTGGTATTACTCCAGATGGTCCAAGAGGACCACGTATGCGTGCGCAAATGGGGGTAATTAGTCTTGCACAAATTTCAGGTGTGCCAATTTTTCCAGCTACTTATTCCGTCTCTAGATGTAAAATTATAAATAGTTGGGATCGCTTTATTATAGCGCTCCCTTTTAATAGAGGTATCTACCTTTGGGACGAGCCAATTTTTGTCCCAAAAAATGCTAATGCAGAAGTCTTGGAAACTAAGCGTAAACTTCTTGAAAACCGTCTAAATATATTATGCGAAAAGGCAGACAAAATGGTTGGATTAAGCTCAATAAATCCAGATTCGAGACATAAAATTCATTGATGTTGGGTGAGTGACTATAGAATGCTAGATCTAATTATTAAACCAAGTTTTTATGAACTATTAAGCCGATTTAGCGCCTTAGTTATCCCTATATTATTAAAGTTACGAACTCTCCAAGGAAAAGAAGACTTTTTTAGAAAAAATGAAAGAAAGGGGTTTACCAATTTAACTCGCCCGAACGGAGTACTTGTATGGATACATGCCTCAAGTGTTGGTGAAGCCCTTGGAGCTCTTCCCTTAATTAACAACTTAAGTGAGAATAAAAATCTAACAATTTTAGTTACTACTGGTACAGTTACAAGTGCCTTAATATTAGAAGACAGACTACCCAAAACAACAATTCATCAATATGTCCCCTTGGACTACATTGGTGCAGTAAAAAGATTTCTTAACCATTGGAAGCCAGACATAGCACTATGGATAGAATCTGAGCTATGGCCAAACCTTATATTGCAAACAGCAAAGCGTGATATACCAATGGTGTTAGTTAATGCAAGAATTTCAGACCGCTCCGTGGAGAGATGGTCAAAGATTCCTCTTCTCTCAAAACCCATACTTAGAGCTTTTACTTTGATTCTTGCTCAAACTAGCGCAGATAAAGAAAAACTAATTTCCCTAGGAGCTCAAAATGTTCGCTTAACTGGTAATATTAAGTTTGATTCTAGCAAACTACCAGTAGACGATTCTAGTTTAGAAAAGCTTCAATTGGAAATAAGTAACAGACCATGTTGGCTAGCTGCTAGTACTCATCTAGGAGAGGAAAATATAGTAGCAAAGGCTCACAAAACTATTGCCTCAAAACATCCCACAGTCCTTACGATATTATGTCCTCGTCACCCCTCCCGTGGATCAGAATTAGTTTCATACCTAAAAACCTTAAACCTAAAAGTGGCACAACGAAGTCAACAAGACCCGATAACAACTGATACAGACATATATCTTGCTGACACGCTAGGAGAACTAGGTTTATTTTACAGACTGAGCCCTATTGCATTTATTGGAGGATCACTTGTTCCTATGCATGGGCATAACCCCATCGAGGCAGCTCAACTAGGCTGTGCGATAATCTCTGGTCCAGACATGCGCAATTTTTATGATGCAGACACTACATTATCAGAGTCTCTGGCTATGATTAAAGTCAATGATGAAATAGAGTTAAGCGCAGCTGTCGACAATTGGCTTTCAAATGAATCTGATAGAGCTAACGCTGAACAAGCTGCTACTAAATGTTTAAGCCTCCTTACTGGTGCTCTCGATAAAACACTTGTTGAACTTGAGCCAATATTAAACCAGCAACTAGGTGTTAGAAAAAAATGATGAAAGCACCTAAATTTTGGAAACGGGGAAGTAGGATGCATATACCTCGCCTGCTTTCCCCATTTGCATTTTTCTACCATGGTATAACTATTCTTAGAGGATTTTGTTCCAATCCAAAATCGATAAATGTACCAGTAATATGTGTTGGAAACATCGTAGTGGGTGGAGCTGGTAAAACTCCTACTGCAATTGCAATATCAAAGTTATTATCTGAAAAAGGTGAAAATCCCTATTTTTTGTGTCGGGGTTATGGCGGCAATCTTAAAGGTCCAATAAGAGTTGATACGACAATACACAATTCTAAGAGTGTAGGTGATGAAGCATTATTATTAGCCCTTAGAGCTCCTACGTGGGTATCTAGAAATCGGCTAGCGGGGGCAATAGCAGCTTCTCGTGATGGTGCTAGCATAATAATTATGGATGACGGTCATCAAAACCAAACAATTAAAAAAGATTTAAGTTTAATAGTGGTTGATAACGAATTTGGGTTTGGAAATTATAAATTGCTTCCAGCAGGACCATTAAGGGAGACATTGAAAGGGGGCATATCAAGAGCAGATGCTGCCGTATTTATTGGAAGTGAAGAATTCCATGATCAAAACATGTTGTCAGATAAGAACTTACCTTTGATCCGTGCAGAGTTTGTTCCTGACTTAGCCGCACATAAATTAAGAGATAAAGCGGTTGTTGCTTTTGCTGGAATAGGTTGGCCCGAGAAATTTTTTAATACTCTGAGATCTCTTGAATGCCATTTACTTAATACCTATAGCTTTCCCGATCACCACCAATATACCCCAAATGAGATCATGAATTTAGTTGAAAAGGCGGCTGAATTAAATGCAGATTTAGTTACGACTGAAAAAGATTGGATGCGTCTGGACATGGATTCTCGTTCAATGGTTAAAGTAGTTTCTGGGGAAATCAAATGGCAACAAACAAAAAAACTTGAGTCAATTTTGACACCAGTTTTAGAATCGGGAAGGAAATAAAGTAAAAATGCCACTGACCAATGCATTTAAGTTTTTTCGATACTTTATTGAGGGTTCAACTGCTTATATATTATTTTTTACTTTAGCAATACTACCGCTACCTATAGCATCCTGGACTTTAGGAGCAGTTTTTAGACTTGCAGGTCCTAAACTAAAAGCCCATGCACGTGCAAAACAACAATTAGCAAAAGCCATGCCCAAACTTGCCTCATCTGAAATTGATGAAACAATAAACTTAATGTGGTGGCACCTAGGTCGCCTAGCTGGCGAATATCCAAATTTACCAAAATTAAGTATGCCTAAAAGTAATAGATATATTGAAATTGTAGGTTTGCAAAATATTAAAGCTGCAAAAAACGATAAAAATGGTGCGATTTTTATGACAGGACACATAGGAAACTGGGAAATAATTGGTAATGTATTAGCTGATGAGAGTTTAAACTTAGGAGCAGTATACCGAGCAGCAAATAATCCAATAGTTAATAATTTAATCATTCGCACAAGAAAAAAATATATAAAACTACTTTTTCCAAAAGGAAAAGAGGGGGCAAGAAAAATCATTAACCATCTTAAGTCAGGAGGACAAATATGTATGCTGATTGATCAGAAAATGAATGATGGGATACCAATATCTTTTTTTAATCGAGAAGCGATGACGGCTCCTGCCCTTGCCGAATTAGCTCTAAAATACAATTGTAGTATTTGGCCCATAAGAGTTGAAAGGTTAAAAAGTGTAAATTTTAGGGTAACAGTATACCCTTCTTTAAAGGTAACTAGAACAAAAAACCATACAGAGGATGTTTGTCGCTTGATGCAGGAATCGACAACAAAAATAGAAAACTGGATATCTGAAAGACCAGAGCAGTGGCTATGGCCTCATAGGCGGTGGAGGGATTGATTCTAATGGCATAGAACCAACAATTAATGCTGGATCTAGCCTTTGATTAAACCAGTTAATGCGCCAGTCAAGATGTGGACCGGTAACTCGACCTGTAGCTCCGATAGAACCAATTTCCTGACCCTTTTTTACATGCTGTCCAACATTTACCTTAAGTTTAGAAAGGTGTAAAAAACTTGAAGATATTCCATGACCATGATCAATAATTAAGGTGCCACCAGAAAAGTATAGGTCATTTTCAGCTAGTGTAACTATACCTCCAGCAGGAGAAATGACCGGCCATCCAACAGGCGCAGCTATATCTATTCCAAAATGGGGCTGTCTAGACTCGCCATTTAAAATTCTTTTTGAACCATAAACACCTGAGATTTTACCTAAAGCAGGCCAAATAAACCCTTCAATGAAATAGGTTCGAGGAGAAGCTTTATCTCTTGCCTTAGCCACAAGTCTTTGTTCTGCTTTAATACGCTTTAAAATTTTCTCGGATGGATTGACTTTTTCTGGGGGAAGTCCATCTATTCGCTGTGTTTTATATACACGTTGAGAAACTTTATATTTATAAAATTGCGTTTGACCATCTGTATCTACTATAGAGATTTCTATTTCTCTAGAGCCATAGCCCAAACCAAAAACAAAAAACCCTTCGTCAGTAACTCGTAATTTTCGCCCCTCAACCGTCACTGTATTGGTTATTGGAACCCGACCAATAATCATACTGCCTTCAATAAATTTACCTTCAAATTCTAGGGCTTGCACTACTATAGTAAAAGTCACTAAAATTGTACTAAATAGAGAAATAAATACAAATATTTGCTTAGGCAAAGTCAAATTAACTTTCCTTGTTTATCATTTAATTCATTTTTATTCTTCTTGTTTTCTATAGGAGATTTTTGATTTTTTACTGTGCTTAGGTTTTTATCAAGGATGTTAGCGGGTATGACACCATCTTTAAATTCTATTAATAGCTCAGAGCCGGGCTTTATTCGTTTTGCTGAAGATATAGGCTTAGACTCTTTATTCCTGATTACAGCAAATCCCCGCGCTAACACTTTGCGATAAGATAAGTTATCTAGAAGCCTCTGTTTATTATTCAAATTTTCAATATAATTTTTAGCCTTTAAGTGAAAATTTTCAATTAAATTTGTATGAGCTTTCATTAAAGCTTGATAACCCTCAATAATAGACACGCTTGGTAATTGCCTAGATAACCTAGAGCAGCGTTCATCAAATATTTGGGACTTAAAAGAAATGACTTGATGTGGGTGGGATACTCTAAGTCCCATGATTGCCCTATTCTTATCAGAAAAACTTCTACTAACTTCTCGATTAAGGCTATCAAACTGCTCCTCTAATTGTTGGGTAGCCCCTCCCAAAATAGACTGGGCATCTGGTAGTCCCCTCAATAAACCTAACATAAAAGTATTTTTAGCCTCGATGTTATTGGCCATAGAAGTAAATAATCGACTTTCTCTCTCAGAGAGTTTTGATAGAAGGTGCCTACGTTCAGGAACAGCGATTTCTGCAGCAGCACTGGGTGTAGGTGCACGCCAGTCGGCGACTAAATCAATTAATGTAGTATCTGTCTCATGACCAACAGCAGATATTATTGGAATCTCGCTTTCTGATACAGCACGGACAACTTCTTCTTCATTAAAAGCCCAAAGATCCTCGATACTTCCTCCACCACGTGCAACAATAATAAGGTTTGGTCTTGGTATAGAACCTCCTAAATCAAGAGCATTAAAGCCTCTTATAGCGCTACTAACCTCTCCAGCAGCGCCCTGACCCTGAACAGCGCTAGGCCAAACTAAGATATTTGTTGGTAACCGATCAGCAACACGATGCAAAATATCTTTAATTACTGCCCCCCTAGGTGAGGTTACAACACCAATAACAGATGGCATAAATGGCAAAGTCTTTTTCAACTCAGTATTAAATAATCCTTCACTAGAAAATTTTCGTTTACGTTCTTCTAAAAGCTTTAGTAAAGCGCCCTCTCCCGCAAGTTCCAATTCTTGAACAATAATATTGTATTTTGAATGGGGGGCATAAACACTGACTTTACCACTAACAATAACCTCCATTCCATCTTCTGGAATATGCTTTAATCTAACTATGGTATCTCGCCAACATCTTGCTTCTAATTTTGCATTTTGATCTGTTAAAGAAAAAAATAAGCCTGATTTGTACTCCTTCAGACCTGATATTTCGCCTCGAATTCGTACCCAGCTGAGATTCTCCTCAACCGCCTTCTTTATTGCGCTTGAGATTTCTGAAACTGACCAAATAGGAAAATTTTCGCTATTATCTTCCATAAGTGGTTTTTCCATGTTTACACTTCTTGTTTGATGTTATCTCTGTGTTACAACTTCTAAGTCTAACAGTAGATTCGAATAGCTGAAACTAATCTGTAACAAACACAACTAAAAATATTAGGAGCGGTCAATGAAGTTACTTGTTATAGGCTCAGGCGGTAGAGAGCATGTGCTTTGCTGGTTGCTAGGAGCATCATCTTTAGTCAACCATATTTATTGCGCCCCTGGAAATGCAGGCATTTCTAATGAGGCTACTTGTATTGATATTGACCCAATGGATTTTAAAAACATAACCAAATTTTGTAAATCACACACTATTGATCTCGTAATAGTTGGACCAGAGGCCCCATTAGTTGCAGGAATTGTAGACCATTTAGAATCTCAACAAATAGCCTGCTTTGGTCCTAATTCCGCAGCTTCACAGCTCGAAGGATCAAAAATATTTATGAAAGAGCTTTGTGACGATCTTAATATTCCGACAGCAAAATGGGGCAGATTTAATGATTTTGAATCAGCTAAAAAATACATTGAAAACCAAGGGGCTCCTATTGTTGTCAAAGCTGACGGTCTAGCTGCTGGCAAAGGTGTTATAGTTGCAACTACTACAAAAGAAGCTATTGAAGCCGCAAAATCTATGTTTGATGGTGTATTTGGTGCAGCAGGTTCCACCGTATTAATAGAAGAATGCTTAATTGGTGAAGAAGCCAGTTTTTTTGCCATTATAGACGGAAAAAATGTCTTGCCACTGGCTACCGCTCAAGATCATAAGCGTATAGGCGAAGGAGACACGGGTCCTAACACTGGTGGTATGGGTGCTTACTCTCCAGCACCTATATTGACTGAAGAAATGTGTTTAACAACTCAAACAAAGATTGTTGAGCCTTTAGTTAAAGGACTTGCCGCTAAAGGCATTGAGTTCAAAGGAGTGTTTTATGCGGGTCTAATGATTACTAAAGAGGGTCCAAAGTTATTAGAAGTCAACGTTCGCTTTGGTGATCCTGAATGCCAAGCTGTTCTTCCAAGGTTAAAAAGTGATTTATTACCTGTGTTTCTTGCTGCTAGGGACGGTGAGTTAGAACATATATCACTTCAATGGCACGAAGATGCAGCTATTTGCGTTGTGATGTCTAGCGCTGGATACCCTAAGGAATATAAAACTGGAAGTGTTATTAAAGGCTTAGAAGAAGCAATCATTGAAAATGATACTATGATATTTCATGCTGGAACAAAATTTAAAGATAAAGAAATAGTATCAGCTGGTGGACGGGTTTTAGGAGTTTCTGCATTAGGTTCTACACTAGAGATAGCCCAGAGTCGTGCCTATAAAACGTTAAAATCAATTGATTGGCCACAAGGGTATTACAGAAAAGATATTGGTTGGAGAGCAATTAAAAGGGATTGATAATCCTAACGGCGCTCGAAAAAAAAACTTCTTAATAGTTTTTTAGCCTCTGTTTCTCGCATTCCTGAATATATCTCTGGTCTATGGTTACAGCCGCTATTGGAGTAAACTCTTGCACCGTTATCAACACCCCCTCCTTTCTGATCTTCAACTGCATAATACAATCTCCGAATACGAGCTAAAGAAATTGCCTGAGCACACATAGCGCAAGGCTCTAATGTAACATAAAGGTCACACTTATTTAACCTAGGGGTTTTCAATAATTTTGCTGCTTCACGTAAAGCTAAAATTTCTGCATGTGCAGTTGGATCTTTAAGGGTTTCCACACGGTTTCCACAACTTGCTATCAAAGCTCCATCAGCACTATTAATTATTACTGCTCCAATTGGTACTTCCCCAATCCTAGATGAAATCTTGGCTTCTTCCAAAGCTTGACCCATATGACTTTCATAAAACATATTTAACGTTTCCAAAGTTATGATAATCAACTTTTTATATTAATAGATAAATTTAAATCAGTAATTAGAGCCTCTTGTTTTTCTGGTCCTAAAGCAATGATTGTTTGGTTCTGCACTTCACGCCACTTAGGAAGTGCTGATTCTAACAACTCATTCCCAGGTTTAGATAAAAATAAAAGACGTTTTCTTTTATCCTCGGCTAGTTTTATTGAAATAAGCCCTCGTCGTTCTAATGGTTTAAGGTTTCTAGATAAGGTTGTCCTATCAAGCCCTAGTGAGTCAGCTATATCGGTTAAAGAAGTATTTCCGTCAAATTTTAATGTTGCTAATAGAGCGAATTGACTAATACTTAGACCAAATTCTCGTAAAGCATCATCATAAACCTTTGTTATTTTCCTTGATGCTATTCTAAACCTAGTACAAATGCAGATTTGTGCTATATAAGCTTGTTCATCAACATTATCTTTGGAGGTAGTATCTTTTATAAGCATCAATTCTCTCCAAATAATTATTTTCGAATGTTAATATGGTGACTAGAACTAATATTATGTGCATAGTCAAAGGCTATATTTAGTAATATATATGCCTATTTCAAATTTCCTCTATCTGCTAAAAAGCAAGTAAAATGGCAACTAATATACCGCCACTAATAGGACTAACTCTTGATCACGAATCATCTGGTGGGTATTCGAAATACGAATGGTACGCCATTAGACAAAATTATTGTAGTGCAGTTGTCAAAGCTGGTGGATTACCAATAGCTATTCCTCATGAAATAGAAAATCCAGATCTGTACTTAAAATTAATAAATGGACTTATAATTACTGGAGGAGCTTTTGACGTTGATCCCAATATATTTGGTGCTAAAAAGCTTCATGAATCAGTTAACACAAAACTTAATAGAACAAATTTCGAGTTAAAAATTACAAAACGTTCATATGAGCTTGGAATTCCAACTATGGGTATATGCGGAGGTCAACAACTTATGAATGTTGCTCTTGGGGGTACGCTCATCCAGCATATACCTGAAAGCATAAAAAATTGTATTCAACATGAACAGCCAAATCCTCGTCATGAGCCTAGCCACAGCGTTCAGGTTATAGCTTCATCTAAACTTGGAAAAATTGTCAGGCAAAGAGAATTACAAGTAAATAGCGCTCATCATCAAGCGGTAGATGAAGTGGCATCAAAACTTAAGATTAATGCAATAGCACCTGATGGAGTAATTGAAGGTATAGAAGATCCACTACATCCATGGTTTATAGGAATACAATGGCACCCAGAGTTTGAAATTAGCCAATCTGATAAGAGCATTTTCAGATCATTTATTAATGCCGCACGTAATGTATAATCCTAAGCCTATGACTATTAATCCTTTAGACACAAAGAATGGTGAACGTATAGCAAAAAGACTATCTCGAGCAGGTGTTTGTTCTAGGAGAGAAGCTGAACGCCTTATTCACGAGGGGCGAGTCCGAGTAGATGGTATAATAATTGATACACCAGCTACTATAGTTCTTCCAGACACCCGTATTTTAGTTGACGATAAGTTAATTGCACGCCCGTCTAATACAACCGTTTGGATACACCATAAACGTCCAGGAGAGATTGTAACCCGAAATGACCCACAAGGACGAAGGACTATCTTTCAAAGCCTTCCAAAAGATATAGGGTATATTTTGACTATAGGAAGATTAGACTTTAATTCTGAAGGGTTAATATTGCTTACAAATGATGGTGATCTAGCTCGTAAATTAGAACTACCTGAAACTGGTTGGACACGCCGTTATAGAGTAAGAGTTCTTGGAAGACCAAATTCAAACACTCTAAAATCTGTAAAAAATGGCTGTACTATAAGCGGCATTCGCTATGGTCCTATTAAAATAACTATAGAAACAAATCCATCTCGGGCAAATTCATGGTTAAGTGTAGCACTTAATGAGGGCAAAAATAGAGAAGTTAGACGCGTTTTAGAACATTTTGGACTCAAAGTGAATCGATTAATAAGGGTTTCTTATGGACCTTTTCAACTTGGTAAGCTCCCTCAAGGAGAAAGCCGCAAAGTCCCAGATAAGGTTATAAAAGAACAAATTGGTGCTATAAAAAATGTTATAGACCTCTCTGATAAACATAATAAGGTGTAAAAACCAATGCGAATTGTTGGTGGTAGTCGCAAAGGGAAAAAGTTGATTTCACCTAATAGCAGCATTATACGCCCTACTTCAGAACGTATACGTGAGTCTGTATTTGATATGTTGGTTCATCGTGATTATAGTGGTCAGTCAATTACCGGATCAAAGGTAATGGACCTTTTTGCAGGTACAGGTGCACTCGGTCTTGAGGCTCTATCAAGAGGAGCAGACCAGCTTATTTCTGTAGAATTAGAACATAGTGCTGTGCATTGTATTAAAAAAAATATAGAATTGCTAAATTTTACTGATAGAGCAAAGGTTATAAGGGCAGATGCCTGTAATTTAAGAGTAGCAAAAAATAAAGAGTCAGCTTGTTCTTTTGTCTTCGTAGATCCTCCATACGGAAAAAACCTTGCATGCTCTGCTATCAATCAAATTTTTCAAGGAGGGTGGCTAACTTCAAAGGCAGTGGCTGTGGTAGAAACTGGAGCTAAAGATGAATTTTCTCAACCAAAAGGATTTACTACTATAGATAGAAGAGTTTATGGCGGGACTCAGATAATTTTTTTACAGGTATCACAGTTATAAAATGAGTTTAAAAACTACCGCCGACCAAAAAGCTTCTCAATGTCATTTAAGGCTAGTTCAACATATGTTGGTCGACCATGGTTGCATTGCCCACTATTAGGCGTCACCTCCATTTGTCTTAGTAAATGATTCATCTCCTCATTATTTAGAAGTCTTCCTGCACGAACACTGCTATGACAGGCCATAGATCCACATATTTCATGCAGCTTTTCTATTAAAGTATCTTCATCACCCAGATGTGCAAAATTATCAGCAATATCTTGAACTAGCCCTTTGACATTACCATCACCTAGTATTGCCGGAACCTCTCTTACTAGAACTGCTCCTGGACCAAATGGTTCAATAATTAGACCTAATGAGGCTAACTCGGCAACACGGTTTTCAATAAAAGCTGCTGAAGAAGACCCTAATTCTACAACTTCCGGTATTAGAAGAATTTGTGATTTAACAGTACCTTCGGAAAGAGCCTTTTTCATTCTCTCATATACTATGCGTTCATGGGCGGCATGTTGATCAACAATTACTACACCATTTAAGGTTTGGGCTACAATATAAGTAGCGTGAACCTGTGCCCGGGCAACGCCTAAGGGGTAAGTTTTTTCATCTGATGAAGATAAGTTCTGCTTAGATAATATATCATCACTATTTTCTGATGGTCTTGCTTGAGGTTCCTCAATAACAAAATCAGGCTGTTTAGTGACCTCAGAAAAATTAACGTTTTTTGAATCAACTTTTCTACTATTGTTTTGATGCACTGAAGCAGTTGAACCAAGGGCTCCAAAATTAACGGTTGAAGCAGTTCGATGTCCAGCTAATGAAAGTGTATGTCTAACTGCTCCTACTACTAAGCCACGAACAATACCGTTATCACGAAACCTAACCTCGGCCTTTGTTGGATGAACATTTATATCCAACAAGTGCAATGGAACACTTAGAAACAGACCGCAGACTGGATGTCGACCTGAAGGCATTAGGTCCCTAAAAGCGCCGCGTAAGGCTCCATTTAAAACCTTATCGCGGACTGGTCTATCATTAACAAACAAATACTGATGTTGGGATGTTGATCGGCTGTATGTAGGTAGGCCTATATATCCGGACAAACTTATTTCCTCACGCTGGGAATCTATTTTTAAATTATTTTTATGAAAATCAGAACCTAGAACATGAGATAAACGTGTCAAACGACCTTCTCCCATCGACAGCTCTGATACTAAGTTAAACAACTGACGACCATTTAATGTCAAACTAAAATCTATATCTGGCCTAGCCATAGCAAGTCGAATTACAATATCTGTTATATGACTGTTTTCAGTTCTTGGGGATTTCATGAACTTTAGTCTAGCTGGAGTCGCAAAAAATATGTCTTTTACAATAACGTCTGTTCCTACACCCCTTGCGGCTGGCTCTATTGCAGATATATCACCACCATTAACATTTATTTGCCATGCTTCCTGGCTTCCTTTGACCCTAGAAGTGATACTTAACCTAGCTATTGAACCAATAGAAGGAAGTGCTTCTCCTCGAAAACCCAATGTCCTTATGTTAGATAATGCAGTTTCGTTTTCTAATTTAGAGGTTGCATGACGCTCAATTGCTAGTGGTAATTCTTCACGTGAAATACCACACCCATTATCAGATACACGTATTAACGTGGTACCTCCCTCTTCTACCTTAATTTGAATACGACCAGCGCCAGCATCAATTGCATTTTCTATAAGTTCTTTAACGACTGATGCTGGACGTTCGACTACTTCGCCTGCAGCGATTCGATTTATCAGCCCTTCTGGCAATCGACGAATCGTCATTTTATGACCCTACCCATCTTTCTTGACGAAGTAATTTTTATACGTTCGACGGCCGGTTGATCAAAGGCATTAACACCAAGCATTTCAGCGGCAACTATAGTTTCTAATATATAATGCATCATCAATTCACCCATTACACCATCGTTTAAAGTCGACAAAACAATTTTACGAACCGGCAATTCATGAGAAATTAATGTTTCAATTGTAGCATCCGCCATAGAATGATTTAGATTAGCCATACCCTTATTAGCAAGCCACGGCATATTAGCTATATTGGCAAATATTGGAGATACACGAGCTGCCTGATTAGGAGAATCTAAACAAATTATAGTAAATAATTTATCTCGGGGACCATCAAGATAGAGCTGAAGTTGGCTATGTTGGTCTGCAGAACCGCTAGCAACTAATGGAGTCATACCAAACCCGTCCTTGCCTAGAGACTCAGCCCAAAGCTGTCTATGCCAAAGTGTAAAAGTTTTAAGCCTATCAACATAAGGCATCATCACATCAATATTTATACCTTTTTTTGCTAAGACCACTGAAGCTGCAGAAGCAAAAAATATAGTATTTCTCTGAATAGAATTTGTATTAAAGAAATTCTTCAGTGTCTTATGTGCACCATTTCTAACATTTTGAATATTCATTCCTGCATAAGCAGCTGGTATAAGTCCTACCAATGACATCACAGAAAACCTCCCAACTAACTTTGGGTCATGATCTATTACTTCAATTTTATACTCGGTAGCTATTCTCCTTAGTGGGTTATCTCCAGGGTCTGTAATCAAAATAAAGTTCTCAAATGGAGTATTTTCCATAATAAGAAGCATTTGCATGAGTGTCTCAAGTGTTTTTCCAGATTTAGAAATTACTAAAAATCCTGTTTTTGCAAACGAAACACCTTCTAAGTTTCTTTCAAAGGTCAATGGATCGGAAGCATCAATAAAAATTGGTTTTTTATATGGAGGCTTTATGTTTGCAGATTCGACAAGTGCTCGAGCCCCTAAACTTGAGCCACCAACACCAAATACAATTAATCTTTCAAATCGATTCCTGAAATTTTCTGCAACTGATTTAATTTTTTCTAAATCTTTTTTGCTTTCAGGTAGGTCTAAAAAAGGCATCATCCCAGATGATTTTTCAGAATCAATCTTATCTTTTAGGCTTGAAAACTTAGATAACTCTGCCTCAAGGTCAGAGTCAGAAATCCCATATTTATCTAGTGAGAGATTAAATATTTGCTTAATGTTATCAGTCTTTGTCATCGGTTATTTCACTTAAGCCTAAAGAATAGTTTAATCTAGAACTGCTTTAACTAAGAATCACTATACAAAAATCAAACTTTAATTATTAGACTTCAGGTTTACAGGCAAGCCTACAACAACAGTCACTAGTTGATCTCCATCAAATAAGAGTTTAGCTACAGATTGCACATCAGCAACTGTCACAGCTTCAATATAACTATTTCGCTTTTCTAGATAATCTATACTAAGACCTTTAGATTGCATGCTTACTAAAATCTCTGCAACAGAGTCTGCAGAATCAAACCTTAAAGGAAAAGCACCTGTTATGCCTTGCTTAGCATTGGATAATTCTTCTTCACTTACTCCATATTCAGCAATTTTATGAATTTCTTTTTTTATAAGGTCAAGGGATTCTGAGATAGAATCATTACGGGTTGCAACTCCTCCAAGAAATAATCCAGCACCATCAAGTGTATGTAAATAACTGTATACAGAATACGCTAAGCCACGTTTCTCTCTTATTTCTCGATATAATCTAGAAGTAAAGCCACTACCTCCTAAAATATAGTTCATTACATAGGCGGCATAAAATTCTTTATGGTCTCTTGGGATCCCATGAAAGCCAAAAACGGCTACACTTTGAGGAATCTTAAATTCAACAACTTCTGTGTGATTCAGGGATTTAATATGAACTTTTGGCAGATGATGTGTGGCAGATTTCGAGGGCAATCTCGACAAAGCTAAATCTACTAACCTTGCAATTTCTTCAGGCTCAACATCACCTGAAGCACCAATAAATATATTACTTTTTGTTATTCTCTCCTTAACAAACTTGTGAAGATCAGATTTTTGTAATGACCTAAGATCTTCAGCATTACCAATAGGAGACAAAGCATAAGGATGATCACCAAAAATTTCTCTAAACCAAATTTTAGAAGCTATAGAGTTTGGATTATTTTGATTTTGTTCAATTTTGCTAAGTAGTTGTGTTAGGACCCGTTCTCGTGTTTCTAAATCAAAACGGGGTTGTGTCAATGCTAACCCAAATAACCTAAATGCTTCATCTCTATTCTTTGTCAATGTTTTTAAAGACCCTCGGGTCATATCGCGTGTAGTACGAAAATTTAGCTGAATTGCATTGTCTATTATTTTTTCCTGAAAGGCTTGGGCATCCATTTTTCCCGAACCTTCATCTAATAAGCTTGTTGTAAAATTTGCAAGACCTGCTTTGCCTAAAGGATCTAAAGCACTTCCACCTTGAAACCCAACACTTATTGCTATGACTGGAACAGAGGGCTCACGCAAATACCATACCTCAAAACCTCCAGGGGAAATTATACGTGTAACTGTTGCTGCATCTGAGTTATGAGCATACAAATACATCAAAAAAATTATTGGAATACTTAAAAGAAACCTAATGATTAACAATTGCATCACCGATATCTTTTCCTGGAAGCAGTAGACCAGTTACAGATTTCTTATCTAAAAATAAATACCGTGCAGCTTCCATAATTTCCTCATTTGATACTAAGGCTACATTTTTACTCCAATCCTCAATATCTTGCACGGTCATGCCTATAGATAACGCAGACCCAAAAATATTAGCTACACCTGCAGGACTGTCTAGAGAATAAAGAAGATTTGCAATCATTCGATTTTTAGCCGCCTCAACTAAAGAATCCTCAATTCCATTTTGCAAAATTTTAGCAATTAAATTATTTAATGCAGCTTCAGCTTCATCAACATCAATTTTATCTTTAAGAGATAAATAGATTGTAAAAGTAGTTTTATCTAAAGACATTGGATTGTATGACGTCCCTGCCCAAGTTGCTAACTTTTGTTTTACTACAAGTTCTTGATAGAAAAGGCTGGTAATCTTACCTCCCAGTAATTCTGACAATACCTCTAGCGGTAAAGAATAAGAGCGATCGTTTGAAACATAGCTTGGTGCAAGATAAGAACGAAAAATATTAGGTTGCGACACACGCGGGTTTTTATAAATCACACGACGCGGTGCTACATGCGCAGGCTCTTCCAACCGTTTACGAAGCTCAAATTTATAGGGTTTAATTGGTCCATAATATTTCTTTGCCAACTCCAGAACTTCCGAACTATCTATATCGCCTGCCACAACTAGAGTAGCATTATTTGGATAGTAATGTTTGTTATAGAAACTCAATACATCTTCTAGACTCAAATCCTGCATTTCATGTTCCCAACCAATGATTGGTGTCCCATAAGGGTGACGTAGGTATAATGCTGCTTTCATTTGTTCTAGCAACATTGAGCTAGGTACATTTTCAACTCTTGTATTCCTCTCCTCTAAAATAACTTTACGTTCCAAAAGAACTTGGTTCTCTGTTAGAGTTAAATTACGCATACGATCTGCCTCTAATTTCATTACGAGAGGCAAATGTTCTTTTGCTATATTTTGAAAATATCCTGTGTAGTCAGCTGAAGTGAATGCATTTTCACGACCACCATTCACTGCAACCAGTTTGGAGAAATTACCACTAGGGTGACTCTCAGTGCCTTTAAACATCAAATGTTCAAGAAAATGAGATAACCCTGATTTACCATTTGGATCATCTCCAGAGCCAACACGATACCATACCATATGCACTACGACAGGAGATCGGTGGTTTGGAATAGTCACAATATCCATACCATTTTCAAGCTGAAGGTATGTTGCACCAAAAGTAGTCAGGTCAAATTCTTCAGAGTGCCCTTGATTCGTAGAAACAACAAATAAACTAAAGAATATACTTAGAGATAATCTTAAAGCTAACATTTGGGGTTTCTATTCATTTACTTCAGAATAATTCTTCAAGAAGAGACTTTTCAGCCTCACGAATTTCTTCTATTTGCCCTTCATTAGGCGCCTTACCTTGTGCAGTATTTTCACGCAACCTGTCAGCTTCCGCATTGGCGTCAATTATACTTTCCTCATCAGAGCCTTTTTTCCAAAATTGTATTGATTGGAAAAAACCTTCTTCCTCTTTCTCATAAATAGAAAACTTTTTCTCTATTTTTTCCCTAATATTTGGATCAGGACTCAATGCATCTGCACCTGTAAGAATTGCTTTCTCTCCTGCTGAGCGTTTTATGGGTTTATTTCTGGAACTGCCAAATAATTCCTCTGCAGCAACATCACGCACTGCTCTTTCCCCTGGTCGACTTGCTCCAGGACGCGGTGGTCTTAATGAATAGTCTGGAGGCACTGCAAGAGGAGAGTGTGAAACCACTGCAAACTCATCTGGAGACTCTTTCTTCCCAAGCCCAAGTGGACCTTCACCTCCACACGCTGTGATACTAATGAGTAAAATCATTAGAACTGACCACCGCATAGAAAATAGCCCTATAGTAAACATTTTAGAACCTGTAATTCCATTATTAACATTCATTGTTATTATTTATGCCGTTTTTGTGTCCGGAGCAAGTTGTCAATCAAAAGTAAAATTACCCCACAAGTAATAAAAGTGTCAGCAAAATTAAAGGCTGGCCAGTGCCAATTACCAATATGGAAGTCTATAAAGTCAATTACCCAACCTTGGCGAAGCCTATCAATAACATTTCCAAGAGCCCCACCGATTACTAGACCTAGACAAAAAGCAGGAAATTTAAATTGTTGTTTGCGCAACCAAACTGCTAGAAATATAACTATAAATAAAGCAAATATTGCTATAACCCAACGACCAATATCTCCTGAATCCTGAAATAAACCAAAGCTTATTCCACGATTTTCAACTGGCGTAAGGTCTAAAAAACTAAAAACATTTATTACACTTGGGGGCTTCCATAAATATGAAACTGCAATCAATTTTGTAGCCTGATCTATAATTATAGATACTAAGCCAATAATTAGACCAAATTGAAGCATCAATTTTTCTTTACAGTTATTTTAGGTGATACAACCTTACCCAATAGTTTTACCAATGACCTTAGCACATCTACCACATAGATCAGGTTCATTAATTATACTGCCTACGTCGGACATATAACGCCAGCATCGAGAACATTTTTTATAGTTAGACCGGGTTGTAGTAACCGCAATTCCTGAAATGCCTTCAATTGTAAATGCCCCTTCAGGTGGTTTGTCATCTCGAAACTCCGCGCCTGAAGTAATAAAAATTTCATCCAGCACAAGGTTCGCAAATAAAGACTGGGAAGTTGAATCTGCCCAGATAAGTGGCTTAGCCTCCAAACTTGATCCTATACGCTTTTCAGATCGTTCTAACTCAAGAGCCCCTGTAACAACTTTCCTTATTTCTCTTATCTTTTCCCACCTATCGCTAAGTTCTCTGTTCTGCCATTCTTCAGGAATATTAGGGAAATCACGGAAATGTACACTCTCGGCTGAATCTGAGTAGCGTGCTATCCAAGCCTCCTCTGAGGTAAAACATAATATCGGTGCAAGCCATGCTGTTAAGCAGCAGAAAAGCTTATCTAAAACAGTTCTTGCAGAACGGCGAGAATTACTATCAACACTTTCACAATAAAGCGTATCCTTACGTATATCAAAGTAAAAAGCTGAAAGTTCTACTGCACAAAAATTATGTAATGAACTAAAAATTAAATGAAAATCAAAAGTGTCTGTCCATTTTCTAATTTCTCTATCAAGAGTATACAGTCTATGCAAAACCCAGCGTTCAAGCTCAGGCATATCCTTTATAGGAACCTCCTCAGAATCCGTATATCCAGATAAATTTCCTAGTAGATAGCGTAAAGTATTTCTTAATCGCCTATAACTATCTGCCTGATACTTTAATATTTCGTCTGAAATTCTTAGATCTTCTGAATAATCTGCACTTACAACCCAGAGCCTTAAAATATCTGCACCATATGTTTTTAATACTTTTTCAGGTGAAACAACATTACCTAAAGATTTCGACATTTTCCGCCCACTACCGTCCATCACAAATCCATGAGTTAATACTGATTCGTACGGGGGGGTATTTCTTGTTCCACAAGATTCCAAAAGTGAACTATGAAACCAGCCACGATGCTGATCAGATCCTTCCAGATAGAGTGATGCCGGCCATTGCTGGTCTTTACGAGATTCAAGAACAAATGCGTGACTAGAGCCACTATCAAACCAAACATCTAAAATGTCCATAACCTGCTCATAATCTTCAGGGTTTCTCTCTGGACCTAAAAAGTCAGCCGGATTTCTTTTTAACCACGCTTCGGCTCCCTCTTCTTCAAATGCATTTGCTATTCGTTCAATTACTTTTGGGTCTTTTAGAGGTTGTCCATCAGATTTATTTACGAACACAGTAATAGGAACTCCCCAAAGCCTCTGGCGCGACACAACCCAATCAGGTCTAGACTCAATCATTGATCTTATTCGTCTTTCCCCTGAACTTGGAATCCACCTTACTTTGCTAATACCTGAAAGCGCCTTTTCCCTCAGTGAATTTTTTTCCATACTGATGAACCATTGAGGTGTATTCCTGAATATAAGTGGTGCTTTAGAACGCCAAGAGTGAGGGTATGAATGAACTAATTCGCTTTGAGATAGCAAAGCCCCCACCTCATCAAGCACACCCGCCACTTCTTCATTTACTTTATAAACATGTTTATTTGCAAAAATTGGCACATGTTCAAAGTAATTACCATCTGGACCAACTGTTTCCGGTATTGAAATAACTTTACTAAGTTCTCCTGAATCAGTTTGCTGCTTATTAAACTGCATTACAGCTTCATAGTCTTCAACACCATGTCCTGGAGCAGTATGGACAAAACCTGAACCCTGATCCAAATTAACATGATCCCCTGGCAACAAATATACGTCAAAGGAATAACCATTAGCACTTAAAGGATGGGCACAAGTCGTTGAAGAAAAGCTTTCTCCGGAAATGTCTTTTACTAATATTTTATAATCCTCTATACCAACTTCATTGCAAATTTTTGTTAATAAGTCTTGCGCCAGAACTATCTTCTCTCCTTCTCGTGCATTACTCGAATTTGTAACAGAAATAACCTCAATAAGTGTGTATGAGAGCTTCGGACCATAGGCAATCGCCCTATTACCGGGAATAGTCCAAGGTGTAGTTGTCCAGATAAGAACTGAAGAACCTTCCAAACCTGCTATCCCAGCGTGCTTAATTGGAAAGAGCACCCAAATAGTAGTAGTTTTATGATCATGATACTCAACTTCAGCTTCTGCGAGTGCTGTTTTTTCAACGGGAGACCACATCACTGGTTTTGAACCTCTGTAGAGTCCACCGTTTACTAGAAATTTTCCAATTTCTCTAACTATCTGTGCCTCTGCATCAAAACTCATTGTACTGTAATAGTTTTCCCAATCACCTATGACACCAAGTCTTTGAAACTCTTCCTTTTGGACATCGATCCAGTGCTTAGCAAATGCTCTACACTCTGCACGAAATTCAACAGGTGATATTGCATCCTTATCCTTACCTAGTTTTCTGTATTTTTGTTCAATTTGCCATTCTATCGGAAGACCGTGACAATCCCATCCAGGAACGTAAATAGAGTTACGTCCCATCATTTGTTGGGACCTAACAATTACATCTTTGAGAATTTTATTAAGAGCATGTCCGATATGAAGATGTCCATTTGCATATGGGGGACCGTCGTGAAGAATAAATTTTTCTCTCCCATCAGATGTCTCACGTAGTTTTTTATAAATATCTAATTCAGACCAGCGCTTAAGAAGAACTGGCTCTCGTTTTGGCAACTGCGCTTTCATCGGAAAATCTGTACGAGGTAAAAGTATCGTTTTACTATAATCGACAGTCATAAATTTACTCTATTCGTTATTTTTAAGCGTAGTATTAATATATAACTTATTAGATGGTGGAGATAAATTAGCCAAAATAGCTCTAGCACGTTGGCAATCTAGATACATCTGTTTTCGTAGATCATCTAAATTTTCAAATTTTTCATCATCACGAATATGCGATACGAATGCTACCCTCAGCAATTGCCCATAAATTGTGCAATTAAAGTCCAGCAAATGCACCTCTAATAATTCTTCAGATTTATCAAAAGTTGGTCTTCGGCCAACATATGCTGCTGCTGGCCTCCATTCTAGCTTCTTTTCTTTTTGTATACCCTCAGTTTTGAGGGCTGCCCAAACAGCATAAATACCAGGTTTTGGTCTAAGTATCCTGACAACAGAAAGGTTGGCTGTTGGAAAACCTAATGTACGGCCAATCTGATCTCCATATTTAATTCGACCTAATACCTGCCATGGTCTTCCTAAAATTGCCTCAGCTGACTGAACATCGCCAGCTTCAATATAACGACGTGCTGCACTAGCTGAAAAAGGACCATTTTCGTCCTGTGCTTTATCCACGCTAGTTACCTTGTAATTACCTAATAGAGCTTTTTTTCTTAAAAACTTTATATCTCCTTCGCGCTGGAAGCCAAAAGCAAAATCATATCCGATAACAATATGTCTTACTTTCAAGTCATTCACTAAAATATTCGATATAAAACTATCCGCACTTAAATTTGCTAGATTCTTATTGAACCTAAGTACATAGAGTATATCAACACCAAGCGACTCAATCGCCTCAATCTTTGCTCTAAAAGGAGTTAAGCGAAATGCCTGACCTGAATTCTCAAAGAAACTTCGTGGATGGGGCTCGAATGTTATTACACCAAGCTTTGTTCCATGTTCCCTTGCAATAGTAGCAGCTTCAGCAATTACTTTACGATGCCCTAAATGAACTCCGTCGAAATTCCCTACTGCGACTACAGCACCTCGCGCGTCATCATCTAAGTTATGGCACTGACGAATAATCCGCATGATTAGGCGGCTGCTCCAACCCTTCTGTTATAAACTTTATGCTGAGCGGAGAATAAGCCCATAGCACCCCAAAAACTAGCCCTACACTTACCATAAGCCTTTACGGCTTTTTCATTTTTATTTCTCTGCATGTAATTTACGAGATGGGACTTGTATAAGAGCAGTCCCATCTAATAATATTCTGGTATTAACCTTACAAACAGTCTTAAAAGTCGCACGGCATTTTTTTGGATGTAGCTCCATAACTTGAGCCATTGCAGTAACTTTTTCACCAGCTCGAGCCGGTGACATAAAATTTAATGATTGGCTAAGGTATATACACCCTGGTCCGGGCATTCTAGTGCCAATAACAGTTGAAATAAATGAACCAATAAGCATTCCATGAGCAATACGAGTCTTAAAAATAGATTTTTCAGCAAAACTAGGGTCAAGGTGAATTGGATTTTTATCGCCAGTTAGTTCAGCAAACATTTCAATTTCTTGCTGAGTAACCAAGCGAGTGTATTCTGCACTCATACCCTCCCGCAGGTCTTCAAAAAATGTAACTGGATGAATATTCTGTAATTTTTCTGCTTTCATTCCGACCCCTTAGTTGTATTAACTCATTTATAAACAATACTTAAACAGTGTAGCTGTGTAACTTAAGATTAAATAATAGAAAAATTACTGAATAGAGGAGACAGTATTTAAAACTGCTGGTCATATCACTGAAAAACGCACTACATTTACACTAACTTAAAAGTGAGTAATTCTTAATATGGAGCCTATGAAAAAATTTTCTACCTGTTTTTTCCAATGTTGTTGAACCTTCAAAATGCTTTTTATTTCAAAAAGCTTCAGACTTCACTATTGTTATATAAAAAATTTTAATGCGCCTGCTTTGGCTAATAAAATAAAATTTAATCATATTTAGGGAGGAACGCATGGCAAAGTTTCCAACAGTAAGAACGCCAACTATTGAAGAAGTTCTTGATATAGCTGATGATTTTGGTTTGAACCTGTCATTAGAAGATGCAGAGAGCTATCAAGGTCTAATGTCTGGAACAATTGAATCCTATGATAGGCTTGATGACTTGTCTGAACCTAAGCTACCCGTAAAATACCCACGCACTACTGGATATCGACCTCCACCAGAAGAAAATCCTTATCAAGCCTGGTACTGGAAATCTGAAGTTAAAGGAAAAAATAGGGGCTTACTCTCAGGAAAAACAATAGTTTTAAAGGATAATATTTGTCTTGCTGGCGTACCAATGATGAATGGCTCTATGGTTCTAGAAGGATTTGTACCCGATATAGATGCAACTGTAGTAACAAGAATTCTTGATGCTGGCGGTACAATTCTAGGTAAGGCAGCAAATACTAACCTTTGCTTTGATGGAGGTAGTGCTACAACAGCAACAGGAATGGTAGAAAACCCCCATAAACGTGGGTATTCAGCCGGTGGATCTTCTGCTGGAAGTGCAGTTTTAGTAGCAATAGGCGAATCTGATATGGGCATGGGAGGGGACCAAGGTGGTTCAATTAGAATTCCTGCATGCTGGTCTGGTATCGTAGGACATAAGCCAACTCACGGTCTCGTCCCTTATACTGGAGTTTTTCCAATTGAAATGACTTTAGACCACACAGGTCCGATGGCCAAAACTGTATCTGATGCAGCATTGCTTCTTCAAGCTATAGCAGGACCAGATGGACAAGATCCACGACAAATAGATTGCAAAACACAAGATTATATAAAAGCTCTCTCAAAAGGAGCAAAAGGTCTAAAAGTTGCTATCTTGAAGGAAGGTTTTGGACACCCTGAAAGTGAAAAAATTGTTGATCAAAAAGTACGATCCGCAGCTCGCTCATTTAAGTCACTTGGAGCAATTGTGAAAGAAGTTTCTATCCCCATGCATCTTGATGGTTTACATATTTGGAACGCTATTGCAGTAGAAGGTGCAACAGAATTGATGTTAAAAGGGAATGGATTTGGAACTAACTGGGAAGGATATTATACAACTTCTCTTCTTGATGCTTATGCTAAAGGCTGGAGGTCAAGACCTAATGATTTATCAGAAACGGTCAAAACAGTGATGATGTTGGGCGAATATATGCATAGAAACTATAACGGACGCTATTATGCTAAAGCTCAAAACTTAAGCCGAAAACTCCGCGCTTCATATGATGAAGTACTTGAAGATTTTGATGTAATTATTTTACCAACCTTACCCCAAACCGCAACTAAACTTCCATCCCCTGATTGCAGTAGGGAAGAATATGTAGATGCTGCTTTAAATATGTTGCGTAATACAGCACCTTTTGACTGCTCAGGACATCCTGCCATCTCTATTCCTTGTGGTTTCTCTCCAAACGGACTTCCAATTGGAATGATGATAGTGGGAAAACGTTATGATGATGCTACAGTTATACAAGCTGCAAATGCTTACGAAAAAAAGACAAAAAGTAAAAAAAGAAAATAATTTATAAAAATTTAAGCTAAAATCACGGAGCTGTGGTAGCACGGCTCCGTGGTCACTTAGGTCCTATAATATAATTAGTCTGATTTATAAATAGCTTAAAAATTTATAAGTTTATAACTGCTCATCTGGGTAATTGATTACAAGTTTTTAAGACTATTTATCATGTGTTCGCGCATTTTAAATTTTTGTATCTTACCAGTTACAGTCATAGGGAATGATTCAACAAACTCTATATACTTTGGTATCTTATAGTGAGCAATTTTACCCTCACAAAAAGCAGCGATTTCATTAATATCAGAATTTTCACCTTTGCGTAACTTAATCCATGCACATAATTCTTCTCCATAACGATCATCTGGAACTCCGATGATATGCACATCTTGAATTTTTGGGTTTTTATATAGAAACTCTTCAATCTCCCTTGGATATATATTTTCTCCTCCACGTATAACCATATCCTTGCTACGACCAACAATCATGCAGTAGCCATCTGTATCGATTTTAGCTAGGTCTCCTGTATGCATCCAACCATTAATATCTATTGAATCCTCTGTTTTTTTCAAATCCCCCCAATAGCCAAGCATTACAGAATATCCTCTAGTCAATAATTCTCCAGTAACACCTCTTTTAACAACAGCACCCTTTTCGTTTACTATCTTCGCCTCAACGTGTGGATGGACCCTGCCAACTGTTGAAACCCTCCGATCAACTGGATCACTGATTGAAGACTGAAAAGAAACGGGGCTAGTCTCAGTCATGCCATAAGCTATGGTTACTCCCTCCATATGCATATCAGAAATTACACGCTTCATTACCTCTACAGGGCATGGTGAACCAGCCATAGTACCAGCGCGAAGACTAGAAAGATTGAAACTCTTAAACTCTGGGTGATCTAGTTCAGCAATAAACATAGTAGGAACTCCGTATAGAACGGTACATTCCTCTTCAGCAACTGCTTTTAATACTTCCCCAGGCTCAAACCCGGGGCTAGGGTAAACCATAGTTGCCCCATATGATGCACACATCAAATTTCCCATAACCATACCGAAACAGTGGTATAAGGGTACTGGAATACAAACTTTATCTTCATTTGAGAGATTAAGAATTTGCCCATTAAAATATCCATTATTTAGAATATTATGATGAGTAAGTGTCGCACCTTTTGGGAAACCAGTAGTTCCACTTGTGAATTGAATATTTATTGGATCATCAAATTGAAGCTGTTCAGATAATTCCGCTAATTTTAATTTATATTTTGAAGAACCATACGTCGGCACACTTGAATAGTTCAGCATACCTGGGGAAATATCCTCACCAAGTCTAATTATCAAACTAAGGCTTGGAATATTGGATGACTTTAATTTGCTAATCTTTGAGTCTAGAAGTTCAGGTATTAATTCATAAAGCATATCTATATATGAACTTTTTTTAAATTTCTCTGCAATTACTAATGCCCGGCATTCAACAGTTTTCAATGCATATTCTAACTCTGACAACTTGTATGCAGGATTAATGTTTACTAGTATTAGCCCCGCTTTAGCGGTTGCAAATTGAACTACAGCCCACTCAAAACTGTTGGGTGACCAAATACCAATTCTATCACCTCTTCTTAGACCAAGTCCTAGAAGACCTGATGCAAAATTGTCAACTAAATTACTAAATTCAGACCAGGTTGCTCTTAAATTCTGATATTTGGAAATAATAGCAAGATCATCTGGGTATTTGCTTACAGTTTTATCTAGCTGTTGACCTATGGTGAGCCCAAGAAGAGGGACTGAACTTGCACCAGAACAATAACTAGTATTAGTGATAGACATATTTTTGACCTATTTTTAGCACCACAGAAATAAATGGATTATATTTTTATTTATATAAACAGCTCTAAACTTAACTATTAAAATTAGTATAGGCTTATAAGAAATTATAAATTATTTATAAAACCGTATATATGCACCCCTTTTAAAACTATTTAACATGAATATAACTTAATCTTTTTTTATATAGAAATGGATGATAAAAAAATGGATCTTGGAATTTCTGGTCTTACAGCAATTGTATGCGCGTCAAGTAGAGGTCTAGGAAGAGGTTGTGCTGAAGCATTAGCTCAAAACGGTGTTAACATAGTCATAAATGGCAGAGACCAAAAAGCCTTAGAGGAAACAAGTGCGTATATAAAGAAAAAATCTAAAGTTGAAGTAACAGCAGTTCTTGCAGATTTATGCACCTTAGAAGGACAAAAAGCCTTACTATCTGCATGCCCTAACCCTGATATTCTAATTAATAATAATGGGGGTCCTCCCTTTAGAGACTATCGTGAAATTGACCGGGATGAGATGATTGAGGGACTAGTAATGAATATGATCACTCCCATAGAGCTAATTTCGACCGTCTTAGATAACATGGCCTCTAGGGGTTTTGGAAGAATAGTCAATATTACTTCACTCTCGGTCAAAATGCCTATGGAAGGATTAGACCTTTCTAGCGGAGCACGTGCGGGTCTGACAGCCTTCATTGCTGGTATTACTCCAAAATTTACAAAATATAACGTTACTATTAATAACCTTCTTCCAGGGTTGTTTGATACAGATAGGCTCAAAGCCTCTACGAAGCGGGCTGCGATAAAGGCTGGTAAAAGTGAGTCAGAGATTGCAATTGAACGATCATCTTCCATACCAGCAAAAAGGTTTGGAACTGCAGAGGAATTTGGGCAAACCTGCGCCTTTCTTTGCAGTATCCAAGCAGGCTACATTACTGGACAAAATATTTTAATTGATGGAGGAAGGTATCCCCATACTTTCTAAAGTTTACGTAACGAATCTTAAATATTAATTTCAATAATTATTCATCTGATAAAATCTTCATACTTATTATTTTATCTGGATTATTTACTTGTCCATTTTGACCATCACCACGCTTTATCAAATCAACAAACTCTATTCCTTCTTTTACCCTACCCCAAACAGTGTATTGTCCGTCTAACCAACTTGAATCCTCGAAAACTATAAAGAACTGGCTGTCTGCACTATTTGGATCTTGTGCTCTAGCCATAGAAAGTACACCTCTTACGTGCGGCTCATCAGAAAATTCTGCGTCAAGATTTTTTCCTGAACCACCAGTACCATCAC
>MDSW01038537.1_pt1 | contig 81818 bp, 67 predicted proteins | sample 811171 | NCBI WGS metagenome assembly MDSW01 (sample SAMN05326641, study PRJNA326480) | marine metagenome | isolation source: seawater | place: Atlantic Ocean: North West | collected 2012
AAATCAGGGCTTTGGAGCAGGATTTTTTACTACTGATCAGTTAGAGGAATCTGTACAAAATGCAATAGATTTGGGTGTTTATGTTGTGGCGGCCGCCGGAAATGACGGAGAAGATGATGATGGAGATGTAGAGTCACCTGGTTCAGTAGAGGATGTAATTTGTGTTGGTGCAGTAACAAGAACTGGCTCTATTTGGAGTGGAAGTTCAGAAGGAGATAACAATGGAAGATTGTGGCCCAATCCTATACTCCCAAGGCAAGATCCAGATAAGAAACCGGAAATAGTTGCACCGGGCCATGAAGTCCCGATTTTAATGGCGGGTGCAACGGGTAGTGGAACTTGGTGGGGGTGGTCAAGTGGAACCTCGGCTGCTACTGCATGGGTTTCTGGCTCTATAGCAATTTTCTTAGAGGCGAATCCAGAAATGAAAAGAGATGGAGATCAAGGGGGAGGCACTGCAATATCTAATCTGAAAATGATGATTTCCCAGAATTCGGAGATGAAGGAAAATCAAGACGGCCATGACAACCATTACGGGTACGGACTACTAAGGTTAGATTTACTCATCAATGGAACTCAAAATTCTAGCATAGAGTCGAATCTTAGAAGCACTAATCTTTCGCCCTTTGAGAACATTGAAATCAAATACGTACAGGAAGTTCAAGCAACGCGTCGAATGACTGCCAGTGTCCCTCCTGATAATTCAACGAAAGATACTGAATGATTGGTACTTACTTCTTTTATGAATGAAATCCATTGATTGAATGCAATCACCTTTTCCTGAGCCTCTGTGGGGTCTTCCCCCGTTCCCGGAACCCCCACATCGCCAGTTGGGACCTCGGGCTCTGGGACTATCATTATCCCCCCCGGAGAAAGTATGTCAAATGCAGAAGATGATGCGGTTGGTCTTTCTGAGTCTGGCAAATCAATTACCACCAGAGAAACTGGTAATGGGATATCGCTAGGCCTTGCGGAAGATGGCAATGAAGCGGAAGCGGCAGACCAACTAGTGACTTCTGCAGTTAACTCGACCCATGGCCTAGCAACTACTCTTGACCATGTTTCTGCATTATATCTTCTGATTAGTCTGTCGATTATCACTCCAAATCTAGCACCTTCTTCAACGATAATAAATGAGTCTGGCTTTTCTCTAGATAGGTCATCTGGACTGGAGGGGTCCCCACACCAAAGATCGAATAGCCATGCTGAAAGATGACCTATTCCCCCTCCAACTAGGATAGCATTTCCAAGTGGTACTCTTGAGACGATATCCCTTATTCTGGCCCTGAGAGATCGAGGCATTGTTCGGAGCCCCATTAGGAGCATTTGTTCACCTATGGAGGAAGCTATTTGGGACTCAGAATCGGTCCTATCTGGATCTTCAGAAAGCAGTCTTTCCAGCATCTCCTTTTCAGACATCTGAGGCAGTCCGAAACCACCATTGGCGGATGTCATGAACAGCGATAGAAGCATCATTATTCAAGATTGGTCTACTAGGATGCCTTCAAGAGACTCATTCGGGCCCGATGGACATGGGCGGAGTGGGCGACGACGACGAGATTATCGCTGATGTAGCGAAATGCCCTATATGTTTGGCCTTGACTGAGCATGAAATTCTGAAGAGAGTTCCTAAGGGCAAGGGAGAAGACGTATTGGCGAGGTGCATAGAATGTTCTGAGGTTCATCTATTGAATCTTAGGCCAAGCCCCTCCTTTAAAATCAAGACTACTCTTTCAGAGGGGTCGGAAAGCTCCTCTGTATTTGTTGAGTCTGATTCTAACGAGGCTATTTCAGTTGGCGATTTATTCGAAAGAGATGGTTCGTTCTGGTCCATTACGAGGATAGAAATCGGAGATAAGATGTCAGTTAAATCCTGTAAAGCTGGGGAAATAGTTTCAATGTGGGCGGTAAATAAGAATAAATGCACAGTCAAGATTACCCTTACAGACGAGGAAACTAGTACTGCCTCAACAATTGACTGCGAACCCGAGAAGGTGTTCTCTTGTGGAACTGTAATGATGATAGATGGACGCAGATGGAGGATTAGGGCCATTCATACCGGAGAAGGCAGAACATTGAGAGGGAAGAGAGTTGCTGCTGATATACGAAGAATGTATCTTCATCCAGTTGTAAAGAGCTAGTCTATCTCCTGTTTGTCCAAGGCATGAGAAGAGCTTTGAGAACATGTGTTGCAACTTCTGGGTTCTCCTTCAATCTCCTTATGCCGTATTCGTACCATTGTTGCCCATAGGGGACATAGATTCTCGTCAGATGACCTTCTGAGGATAGCTTTCTCCTCAAGTCCCCCCTGACTCCCAGAAGGAACTGGAATTCATATCCCGGCCCCTTACCGGAAAATGAGTGTGGAGGACTATCTGGCGAGAGGCCGTACTTGTTCAATAATGACAGAGAATTTTCTATCACTGGGTAGTCGTGTGAAGCAATTGCAGTATAGGCCCCGTTTCTTAGCATATGTTCTATTGCATTGTTTGTAGAATCAACGATTTCATCGTATCCAGTATGGGCTATTTCTTTGGGTTCAAGGTAAATCCCCTTGCAAATTCTGAAGTCTGATTGATGACCTATCTTTTCACATATATTTTCTATATCTGAGATAGTTCGAAATAGCCTTCCCTGGAGGACTACGCCAATATTCCCTAGTCCCTCGGCCCTGATTCTGATCATCAATTCAATTGTTGAGTCGGTCACTCTACTATCTTCCATATCGAGTCTGACAAAAATATCATTCTCTGATGCTTTTTTTGTAATTTTTAGGATATTTTCGAAAGCTGATTCTTGATCGATTAATAGGCCAAAAGCTGTCGGTTTGATTGAAATATGCGCATCAATATTATTTTTTGTTATTGAGTCGATTAATTGGGAGTATTCATCAAGAAAGAAATTTACTTCTGACATAGAGGTAATTTCCTCGCCGAGAACATCAACAGTGAAACATGCCCCTTCTGAGGAGAGCTTGATCATTGTTGAAATCGCGTCTTCTAATTTGGACCCGGCCACGTATCTACTGGCCACCATACGAACTATCGGCTTTGGGGCCAATGGCATTGTTGAAACTATCAGCCTCCCTAACAACGCCATCAAATAGCCCGAAAGGGAGTCGAGACTTCACGATTACTCTTGATAGATCTCTTTTCCTCTACGAATTAGAACACCGATTTCTGCGAGGAAATTCTTAATTTCATCCCTTTGCCAACCCTTGAAAGACTTTCGATCTAGATGGACGAATATATTCCCTCCTGGAAATGCCTGCTTGGTCGAATCAATTGCTGAAATAATGGAATCCTGCCAGAGTATAGGTGATTTGCCCCCAATAATCCGATTGGATACATCGAAATCTAATGAGTAACCAGCTAAAATATGCCCTAACCAAATATTTCCATTCTCCAATATGGCTTTGTGTCTAGGGGCATAATGACCCCCTCCTAGGCCTATCATAACATCTCCTTTACCATTCCAAATGCCCAGAGGGGGACTTCCATCGAGGCCTAGTACGCTGCAAATCACTCTGGCCCATACATTGAGTGCATCTTCTCTGTTCCAATCGAGCTCCGTGGAGCCTACTTCGATGTAAAGGGTAGGGGTCTCTAAGACAGGACCATGATGAGTTGCCTCCAGAGTTAGATCGAAATGTTCATCCAATTTTTCCTTTCTGGCCTCTTTCACCATCTCTCTGTAAAATAATGCAAATCTTGGGGAGGGGGGGACCAATTTTCCATTAATTCCTCCTGATTTTCCAGGTAATCCAAGAGGGTAAATACCAGGTAAACCAATAGCATGCAAAGTTATTGCGGGAGTGTTGGTTGAAGAAACATGTCTGGAAAGAACGAGGACTTCATCAATTACGCAATCTACCTCTTTTTCGTGGACCCTATCTATTGAGTCTGCATTGATATGTATTTTTTCAATGGATAGTATGTGAACGTCAGAAATCAAATTTCTTACTAAGCGACCATGAGTGAAAACTTCCTCTGGCCCCCACTCAGAGATTTTCATTAATGAGTCTCTAAGATTGACTGAGGCATCATCGGATTCGGAACACAGAATTAGAGTTGCCATACCCCTCGCAAGGGAGCCATGTATTCAATATTACAGCCACACCTTCAAGCAGTAGTGTCAAGACGAACAAGCAACATGGATGGCGTTCTCGGATTCAATCCAGTCAGGATTGACAAGGGAGTAGAGGATTGCATAGTTGTCGGCTCGGACGGTCAAACTGTGAAAATCAATCAGGAAGGCGTCATAAATGGAACAGTGATGTGCCCATTCCCGGGCGTGTCATCTTGTGGAGTAATCAATTCGAACAGTTGGATTGGTTCATGGGTAGATAGGAATTTGAGAAAGGCCTACATGGGGTCATTTCCATTGGGGGAAGACTGGCAATCGACTAGTTTGGAATCTGAAGATTCAGATAATGAAGGCCCTATTCAATCGATTAGTAAGTCTGCTACCTGGACAAGAGAGCTTCAATCCGAACCTGTTGCTATGTGCAGTGTAGAAGAAAATATCGTTTTTGCGTGCCTTGGGTCTGGAATCTATATGATTGACAGGAACGCCAGTGAAATCTGGAGATCCCCCTACCCTCGATGGAGAGAGCTAGAAGATCTTGTTGGACTGGATTCCATTGTTTCCATAGTGAGAAGGGGAGATGAGATCTACGTCTTCTCATCATCGGGGGGATACTCCGCCATCTCTATAGTTAATGGACATGAGATAAATAATGGCATTTTACCAAATCTTCCAGAAAAAATTCACGATGTTCGATTCGACCAAGATTCAGGATGGATAATAATGCTAAACGGGAAGAAACTGGCCATATCAGATGACTTGGTTTCGAAGCCTATAGTTTTCAAAGTTCCGGGGCCGGTAATGGATGCGTTCCCTCATGAAAGGGGATGGATGTGGACAGGATGGCGGCATGATGGGCTTCTTTCTAACGGCAAACTGAGTATCTTTCAACGGAGTGAGGTGGGAATTTCACTTCTGGGAGACAAAGTTCTGACGAATAGCGGCTCTTGGGGTAGATTTTGTGGAGATGGCACATTCCCTGATGAAAATTAGAGAGCAGTGTTCACTCGTTCTTGACAGTGTATCCGCATTTGCCACACGACTTGCGATCTTTATGCACAGCTAGGAAAATACCCGGGCCGCATCTAGGATCGGGACAGAAATCTCCTCGTACTAATTTATCGTCTTCAATCTTGTATTTTGACCATTTTGAGTTGGTGTTGGGGCTATCTGACATCACTCATCGCCCCCTTCAGCTGATGATTCTTCTCCTCTGACTCTGTTATGCCTCTTGACAATGAAGTTTGGCTCAATTGAGGATGCCTCCTCTGAAGAGTAGATTAGCGCTAGTCCTGTAGTTCTTGGCATCCCGAATCTTGTTGAAACGTCCTTGATGAAAACAAGGTCTTCCTTAGCACCCGGTTCAGCCTTAGCAGCGGCTGCAACCATCTGTGAAAGGTCTGGCGTAGGTGAATTTGGATGGTCCCAAGCAAATCTAATTTCGACCCTGTTTAGCAATGGGTTATCTTTTCTATCAATTACTTGCATTTCTTCACCTACCTGATGTTAACTTTGAGGGCATAATTTCCCGGTCTGGTAATATTCAGTCTCTTGGCAACCTCGGACCTACTAGGATTGAGAATTACCACAAGTCCTTGCCAATCTGTAGTTACAGGCGAACTTGGACAATGGGGGCATATTACTGGATCCTTTTTATTCTCTGGATCGGGTAGAATCTGATTACATTCGCCACATGCAAATGGTTGCTTTGGCATTCTACTCATTCTCCTTAATCCAACCAGCGGCTCCGAGCCCGTCCATCTTACAATTTAGGCCAATTTTACTAGCCCTTGGATCGTTTTGATTTATGGCCTTAGAAACTACTCTGGATCTAACATGAGAACCCTCTTCGATATGCTTACCTGATTGAGCTCCCTCAATTCTCCTTATGCCCATATTAACTTGAATTGGCTCATCCAAAATCTGAGACTTGTGAAGTAATGCCTCGACTGGGCCGATCCTAACGAATGCCCCATATTCAGAAACATCAGATACATATCCATCCACCACTTCATTATTCTCCATGTTGAATAGAAGTGCCTTGAAGCTTACAGCTTGGTAGATCGCCCCGTCCCCATGTATGATTTTTCCTCTTCCCACTGGCTTGTGGTCGAAAGTTAGAACAGTGTAATTCTCATCAATATCAAATCGTCCCTCAAAGGCATCATTGGCGAGACTATCAATGTGGTCAACTAGACTTTGTCCTTCTCTGATATACTCTGCAGGAATACGAATAGTGTCCTGTCGCTCTACAATACTGTACATTTTTTTCCCTCCAAAACAGACCTCTCCAAGGTTTGCCAGGACGGGTGGGATATCCCTCCCGTCCTTCATCGGCTGAGCCTCTGGAGGAGAAGTCCGTGCCTCGGCGACCTGCCTCTCCGGTATAAGCGCAACGGATGCAAAGATATGCTCGGCTATTGGCAATAATCACTCAGACCTACGGTCTGAGAGAGAATATGGTGCGAACGTTCAAGAGTATTACAAATACCATCTGCTAATCTGATGACATCTCACGACAGGCCAAGTGATCAGTCCAAGGGTCGAAGGGCTCTGATTATTTCTGTAATAATGTCTCTCGTAATTTTCTATCCGTTGATTTTGGAGGAGAACTCTGTGGCTATTGAATCAGAAAAAGATTCGAAGTCCCTGACGGGCGTTGTTGATCCCTGGGATGATGGGGGGCAACCATGGCCGCAGCCGGGGAGGACGCCTGGAAGAATGTCTTCCAGTCCGGCACACGGCCCAGTAGGAGGAGTTGGTTCTCTATCTTCCATCATTGACCCCGTGATTAACTGGGAATATGGTAGCTATGATCTTGGCACTGACTCGCTTGGCACACCCATTGGAGATTTTAGCGGTTCACTACAGGTTGATTCGGAATCTAATGAAAGATGCGGAGGGAGCTCGCTCTACACCGTGATTATTCAGACTGAAGCCTCCTCAGGCGATAGCTACCTTAGGATAATTGAGGGAGAAGACTCTGACCTGGCTTGGGAAGTTAACCTGGGACAGACTGAGACAATCAAGGCATCTCCTATGATTGTCGATATTGATGGTTCCGGCGGTCCTGAAATTATCGTTGTGTATGATGTAATAGTAGGAAGTGATGTGACACTAAAGGTGGATGCATGGTCCCCCATACTTGTTTGTGATGTCACTGGATGGTCATCAGGTGGCTCACATGAAAGTCAATTACTCTGGAATTGGGAAGATCCGGACCTAATGATAAGTAGTGAACAGGGACCCTACACAGGAAGTATTTGGGGAAGCCATAAGCCAACCTCACAGCCACTTCTAGCTGATTTGGACTTGGATGGTGACGCTGAACTGGTTATGTCTGCGATTAGGGAGAGCGACAATTCCCCTCAGGTGGTCGCCATCAACCTCCCGTCATCTGGTTCGCCGACGAAGATTTGGGATAAGAGCCTGAGATATGGGAGTCATGGATCTGATCCGGTATTTGTCCAGACTGACGATAATACAGCTTACGTGATGCTAACAACCACTGAATCGACGAATGGGGCCATGTGGTTATGGAAGCTAGACTCATCGAGTGGCGACCCCAGTTGGGATGGGAAGTCGCTGGGCAACCTAGATGGAGATTCCAACGTCCCCCATATTAGACTCCCTGGTCCCGTTGTGGCTAATTTAGATCAAGATAGCAGTCCTGAGATTATTGTGACTATTCCCACTGATGGAGATTCCTCCGGAAACCTAGATGGAGCAGAATACAGGGGACTAGAGGTCGCTAACGGCTCCGAGATATGGACTTACAGATCACCCAATGGTTATGCTGATTCTCCTCCACTGCCGATTGATACAGATGGAGACGGAGATCACGATAGGATGTGCTGGATAACATGGTGGCAGACTACTACTGCCAGACATGGGATAACTGGCTGTGTAGATGATACGGATACATCGAGTCCAAATGAAGCATGGTACCGTGATTTGGAACAAAGCAGTGGTACGCCGAATGATGAGATTGCTGTCTCTCAACCAATATGGATGGATATCGATGGGACGGATGAGCCGGAGTTGCTTGTGGCCTACGGAAGATCACTCTGGGGATTCGATGGGTCACAGGGCACTAGTTCGGCTATCGGAACGGATTGGGCAGATGACTTGGAATTAAATCAGCGAACATGGTCATCCCCCTCTTTGGCGGATATTGATGGAGACAATACATTAGATATTATCATTGGATCAACAGTGGTTTCTCTTGAGAGTCCGGATATTAGGCCTCTACTTGACGGAAGAGGTATTGAATTCGATCCGACTTCACCTAACCCCGGGCAGAATGTACAGATTTCAGCATTCATTGAAAATTCTGGAACTGGCAATACTGATTCAGATATTGATGCGGTGTTGTATGCGGATGGAGTAGAGATAGGAAGAGAGCGTTTTTCATCCATGCAGCCGGTTTCTCCGTCCGGAACTGGATCTTTCGAATCTTTCTCTGTTGAATGGTCGGGCCCACTGGGGGACCATGAATTTACATTGGAGATCGACCCATTTTCCAATTTGACCCAGACTAGGGACGATAATGATGTGTTCTCTAAGATACTGTCTATAATTCCCACGTACAATGTTACATTCGAAATTTCCTCCGAGCCTTTGAGAGTCAGTCCTGGTGAAGCAATTGAAGCTAGTCCCGTAGTAAGGTCCACGGGAAGACTGTCGGGCGCTTGGTCATTGGAGATAGATGGGACGCAACTTCCTTCGGGTTGGACTTGGGAAGATATTACGCCAGGAGGGAGTAACAGCGTTCAGATTGCAACTGGAGAGTCGTGGTCGCCGTTGATCGAGATTGTCGCACCTTCCACGGCCATGGGTTCGGATTCGGGCTTCCTTGGCTTGACAATGTCCCTTGATAGTGACTCGAACGTTAGTGTTTCGTCGATACTGCCTATTGAAGCCAATAGGACTAGAGGGCTTTCTATTAGGGGGCCAGAGGGTGCATCATATAGCTCAGGCTACGGATTAATTGGCGATTCTGCCAGAGCGTGGATAGTTGTAGAAAATATTGGGAACGCTTTGGAGAACCAAATCTCCTTGGATTGGGGAAATACACTTTGGGGCAGTGATCTAAGATTAATTGATGAAGGGGGCAATGAGAGATTCGCTTTGGTTCTTGATCCAGGGGAGAGGCTGGTGCTGGAGGCTTATCTTGATGTACCATTGGTGGATGAAAATCAGCAGACGGTATCGATTGGAGATTATGTTGAAACTGCCCTAACACTGTGTGTTGATGGAAATGAGGCGTGTCAAACTGTTGACTTGACATTCATAGCTTCGGGAGTAATTAGTAGGAGTCACATTAGAAGTGTCCCTTCCAATGGCCTTGAGTGGATCGTGGAAGCTAATGGGCCAGTTGGTGAAAATTTGCTCTCTTGGTCCCTTTCATCAGCCGGAATGGCAAAGACTGGCTGGTCTTGGACTGCGTCGGGGGACCTGTCCATAAACGGGGATAATCTTTCGATGAATATTTCAAGCGGAAGTGGAGTAGGAATTTTATCACTGGATCTTCCCAATAATGCGGCTCCTGCGTTTCACTACTTCGAAGATAACAGTGAAGAGTCGGTATCGCATTCACTGAGGCTATCACTGGAGATACTCCAAATATTCAGGTCTTCTATGGTAATCACATCGCCTAATGATCAGCCTTTCCTTGTAGAGGTTGATGATGAGTCACTGGTTGTCTTGAGGCTAGAAAATCCGGGAAACGGCGATGATTCATTCAGTCTGGATTTTTCTGTAGTAATAGATGAAAACATCACAGAAGACCCTGGAGTTGATGTATCATTTTCAAGAGAATTCGTTTCTTTATCTGCAGGCAGTCTAACCACCGTTCCTGTAACTGTTCTCTTGCCTGAGAATACCCCTGCCAGAGTGCCACTGAAAGTTTCATTCACGATGCAATCTGAAGGAGATTCCAATGCTTTCTCCACTGTCGAAATTATCTTTGAGGCTAGACAGGATCATCAATGGAACATCTACCCGTTCTTGCCTAGTGAGTCTGGGGATATTTATGCAGACGGACAAACCTTCCAAGCCAACCCTGGAGAGTCTATTTCATTGGACGTACTAGTAACAAATGTTGGTAATTTAATAGATGATCTGACATTAGTAACGTCGGTTACAACTTCCTTGGAGACTGGTGATTCCTCATCAGAGTGGGCTTCTAGTGGAAGTACAATTTCTAGTCTGGGAGTGAACGAAACTGGGACTATTAAAGTGAATACTAGCATACCACTGGATGCATGGAGTGGGTCATCGGTTGATGTGATGGTTACCGCTTTAGCACAAGGTCAAGAAATTACAACATTCTCATTTTCGGTGGTCTCTGGCCATGTTCCTTCATGGAATGCAGTTATTGATCAGGCTAACTTGGAAGTTGACCCACGAGGCTCAGAAATTACACTTTCAGTATTACAGATGGGGAACTCTCCGAGCCGTCCTTACATCTCCATGTTTGTATCGGGAGAACAGGGTTGGGAAATCGGAAATATATCAGAGATGCCTATGATAAATCCAGGAAATAGTGCCCCTCTATTACTCAACATTACTCCTCCCAGTAATGCAGTACATGGGAGAGCGGTTGAGCTGACGCTAAGAATCAAAGAGGGAGATTCGAGCGGATTGTCTGAAATAGTATTCCCTCTGAGAGTTGCAGTAACTCATGATTTCTCTTTGTCTGGGCAGGGGGATTGGGTGATTAGCCAAGATGGGGGATACCCCCTAGGATATATTGAAAATCGGGGGAATGCGCCTAGTACCATTTCAATTCAGATACTCAGCCTGCCACTAGGTTGGGAGATCTCGGGGGATCAATATGTTATTTTGGGAGTCGGGGAGATCTCTGGCATTCCAATTGAGCTATTGCCCGATGAGAGCTGGGACGGCGATGTCAAGACAATAAGAATCCTGGCCGAAGACTCCGAAGGTAACCAAAGAGAAATCTCGATGGATACCCGGATGGAGAGCTACTCATGGTCTACCAGTCCGGTAATCATTTCTACCTCGGGTGACAGCTATGTCTTGGGAGTTCATCGAACCGGTTCCGAGAGTACAATAATTGATTCTGAAAATGGGCTGCTTCAGTGGAGCGACGCGGGAGGATGGCTATGGGGCTCTGGAGCAGGAGGAAATGGAAGCGTGAATGTTAATTCATCCACAATACTCGAGTATAGATCTTGGGTATCTGAACCGTCTTTTAGGCAGGCTAGTTGCTCTGTAGGGGGAAGCGTGAATTCTGTTGAAGCCAGTTGCACCATATTGAATGGGAGTGACAAATTTGCATATACTCTGATTCTTTCTGACGATCGAGGCAATATGCTGGATTCGGTTTCAGGATTACTTGAGGCCGAAGAGTCGTCTGGAATGATAAATCTCAGTGCGGATGATTGGGGCCCTCTACCAGGGAGAAGTGAGTTGACAATTAGGGTCATTGATTCCAGGGGAATTGAGTTTTCTTCCGATAGCAACATATTCGAAGTTAGAAGAACTGATTGGAATGTCGGGCTGGTTGGATTGGAGATTGTAGGCACTGGACAGGATCAAGAAATATCAATACTCACCAAGAGAGAGAATCATCAAATTTTAGATGGTTCGATTTGTCTGGTTGACATTGAGGCCGGGGCCTTTACTGCAGAATACATAGTCGATATGTCAGAATCTAGTGCTCTAGCCCCCAGGCCTACCATAGATAGGCCGGATGTCAAAGATGGAGTAGAATTAGTGGCTAAGATAAGCTGTGGGTTCCCTTGGGACATTGATTCAAATCCTTCTGACGATGAGGCAAGAATAATTCTATCTGGGTCCGACGGGTCCGAAGGGGGCTTCAGTGACTCCAGTACTGCATTAGCATCGGCTAGCTTGGTGATCGGAATTTCGATAGCTTTCGCATGGATGGCTAGAAATTTCAGAGAAGGCAGGGAAATGATGGAGAAAACTAGGCAAGCTGTAGAGAAAAAGGCATTGGAAAGGAAGGCCAATATGGCAAAGGATGTACAAGCCGTTGATGATAAAACGAATAAAGAAGAAGAGATTTCGGAATTATCGGAAGAAGTACCTGCGAGGGCTAGCGAAGAAGTACCCCAAGAAGACAAAGAAAGCCTACTTGATAGCTTTGAACAACGTCTTAATCGTCTCAGATCGGAAAAGTAGTGGTGAAAAGATGTCCACAAATTCTAATCTTCCTAGTTTCCATACATTTGACCCAATATTGAATGACCCCCTGGAAATCATTCATGCAATACTATCGTCCCTGGGAGGGGATCACACAGAATTGAAGAAGGCAAGCCCTCTTTCGAGAGATATTCAGAATCTAAAGGAAGGGATTGAACCTGTTTTTGACCCCGCCACAATGCTATACTTGTCCATAGTTGAATTGGATTCAGAGGGACGGAGGGAGGGTTCGATAGACTCCAGCTCTGGAAAGGAAAGACTAGGTAGATTTCCCTATGGGGATGGAAATATCGTTACCTATCTCTTGGAAAATACTAGAGAGAAAGGGGATATGACCATTTTACATGACCTCCTATCCAAACTCTCTGACGGATTATCTGAAGAAAACTTAGGCGAGTTGGGATTCAGAGAGGGATTTGGAGGTTTGACCCTCCTAGGATGGTTGAACAGGCGAGAAGTATCAGAGTTACATAGCGCAATTCGGTCCGGGAGGTGGGAAGTACTTTCAGAAGAGCCTTTGGATGGTGGAGTAGACTATGCTTTCAGACTCTTGCTCGCAATGCTTAGATCCGCTCAAAGGAAGAGATGCGGGGTCCTGATGAGAAGGCATTCATAAGCTAGAATTCTTGACCCGTCAGGCGCTCGAACATAGTGGCATAAAGCTCTGATGTTTGTCTAATTATCTCATCTGGAAGAGGGGGGATTGGGGGTTCTTCGGTACCTGCTTCCCTAGCGGCATAAAGTTGCTCATAATGGCCAGTTGAGAGATAGTGCTCCCTAACAAACTCCTTAGATAGCGACACAATCTTTCCATTCTCATAATCATCTGCGGCCCACCATCTATCTTCGTCTAGGGTCCCGAATGAATCCACTAGAACTGGAACCCGGCCATGGCCAAGTGCGAATTCTTTCTTTCCATCCACATGAATGAGTCCTCTCTTAGATGCCTCCCTATTGATAATTTCATCTATCTTCACAACAATATCAAGGATAGCATCGAACTCCTCCTCCTTTAGATTGGAGATTTCTAAAGCCTCTTTACGATCCAATAATCTGTCAAATTTCTCAAATTTAGTTGAAACTTCTAGATAGGGAGCTGGTAGTTTAATTCCTTCGTATAGCACAGTTCCGGGTTGGAATCCGAATTCCTCTGATCCGACATCGCCTCTATCATATCTCCTCCATCCACCTCCAGCGAGGTAGTGCCTACAAATAACCTCCAGAGGGACGAAAACATTCTCCATATCTCGAGGAATTGCCCCTGGCTCCCTAATTACCTCAAATCGACGTGCTAGAACTCTGTCTGGTGCATTCATTTCGATAACATGGGTTTGACATATCTCGGCTTCCTCTACCAACTTGAACCAATGGCATGAAGTCCTGTTTAGACTCTCTCCCTTTCTTGGAACCAAACTTGGTATGATTTGATCAAAAACGCTAATCTGATCCGTGTACCTAAATTCTATTACATCCGGATCTTCTGTACTCCATACTTCCTTGACTTTGCCCTTGTATAGCATGCCTACCATGTTACAAGGAAGGGAAAGATGATGATGAACATTACTGAAAGACAATCAGATTTTTCAGTACCGCCGGGACTATATCCCAAGAACCTCGCCAAGTAATGGGGAGCGGATGACTGAAACTATGAATTCTGGCAACCGAAGAATTTCCCCCTTGTCATTCCCAGGCTATTTTTCCATTGCATTGATGATATTACTGGCCCTATCCGTACCTGCAAATGCTCAGGAGTATAGAAGTGGTTGGGACCTCATCAACAGCGGCACGTTACATGACCTTTATTCTGTAGAGTCTGAAGGGAACGAGGTATGGGCTTTCGGGGAAAATGGCACTATGGTATTGAGTGGAGACGGAGGCCTATCTTGGGAGGTAGGTGAATCTCTCACTTCTTCTGATCTGACAATATCGGATTCAGGCTTTGGCTCTTTCTTGGCGGCCAGTATGGATGGTACGATTCTAATTAAGTCTGGAAATGAAATGACATGGTCGGATATATCATTAGATATTGGGGATGAATCGATTTACGGTGCATGCCTAACTGGCGGTAATGAGGCAGTAATCGTTGGCGGGAATGGGTCCATATGGACTTACGAAATGCAAGTATGGAGCAATCGTTCAGTTTCTGGGGAAGATCTCCTAGACGTATCTTTCTTAGATTCAGAAAGAGGGATTGCTGTCGGTGAACAAGGAACAATTCTATTCTCTAATGACGGAGGCTCTTCTTGGGACTACAGGGATGCCCCTACTGAAGCTTCGTCATCGAGGATCATAGACATAGAGTTCTTCAGTGAAATTAGGGCATATGCCATTACTGATGAAGGAGGAGTTCTGAAGTCTTCGAGAGAGATTAACACAGCAGTGGGATTTCTCTGGAATATGCAATATTTTGAGTCCGAAGGAGGCTCATCTAATCTTGGAGTAAATCTTACATCTATAGAAATTGCAACAACAAATAAATTTCTTCTTTCTGGAAATGATGGTTACCTCTCAATGAGCAAGGATGGAGGGAATATAGTAACCCGGCAGATGATTCCACTGGGCAACACAACATCATTCTATGACATAACAATGCTAGATGGCTTCAACGGCATAGCCGTAGGCAGTAATGGCTCCCTACTTTTGACTGAGAGATCCGGGGAGGATGAACAGGTTGGCTTTGAAGTCATGGACTTCTCAGAATTTGGAAACTTTGTAGATTACTCAAAGGGGATGCTGATAGATGGTTTGTATGCCACTATTAACATTGTAATGTTTGGAATTTTTCTCGGCTTCTTCCTCGGAATCTCCCTCTCGATGATGAAGACCTCGCCTACTACTCTCAAAGAAATTTCTCAGAGGAGGAGTTTGGCAGTGATAAAATCTACAGGAGTGATCTTTACTATAATTGGGGCCTCCTTAGTAAATCATCTAGTTCCTATTATTGCGAATCTTGGATTGGATGGCTGGGAATATATTTATGCTCCGATTGGAATTATTAATCCTGATGGAATTACTGGAGAACTACAATTCGAAAACTTCCTATTCCTAATACTTGGAGTGAGCCTTTTCCTTCTGGGAGTACTCTTCATATCAGCGAATGGAGATTATAAAAAATCTCACTACAACATTAGGGGTAAAGAAATTATTTGGAATCCTTGGGGCATTAGGCCTCTGAATTTCATTGCAACTATCTACACAGATATTTTCAGAAATACTCCTCTGATTGTCCAATTCTTGTTCATACATTTTGGAGTCCAGATAGGTGCATTGATCGGCGATCCAGGAGCAGAAATGTTGGATGGCTCTAGTAATTTCATCCTGGCTTTCCTCAGGGACGATATCCTTTCTAACAGGGCCTGTGTTAGTGCGATATTCGCCTTGGGACTGAACTCAGGCGCCTACCAGTGCGAGACAATACGTGGAGCCATTTCCGCAATACCCTCTGGGCAGATGGAGGCTGGAAGAAGTATAGGGCTGAATTACATGCAGACAATGAGACTTGTTATTATGCCTCAAGCCATTCGAATTTGCATCCCCCCAATGGGTAATGAGATGGTTAATTTAGTCCTAAATTCATCACTTGCAATGGTAATAGGTTATTCCGAGCTTACTCGAAAAGCCAAACTGATTAACGCGGTTACTTTTCAGGTATTCTGGTCCTATGGCATGGTTTTAATTTCCTACTTTATTGTTACTTGGACACTGGCTTTATTCCTGAGGTATCTTGAGAATAAGACTAGAATTCCTGGACTGGGAATATCCGGAGGGAGCTAAAATGGACAGTGTTCTAACTATTTCAGATATGCACAAAACGTATGCTGGAGGAGTTCATGCAGTACGAGGAGTTTCGTTTGAAGTTAATGAGGGCGAGTCAGTAGCCATAATTGGATCATCTGGAAGTGGGAAATCCACAGTTCTAAGATGCATAAACAGGCTAATTGAGCCAACTGAAGGAGAAGTAAGGCTTCGTGGAGATTTAATTAATACTCCTTCCGCAGATATCAATAATGTAAGATCTCGTATTGGGATGGTGTTCCAGTCTTTCGAGCTATTTTCTCATCTTAGGGTCATTGATAATATCACACTTGGACTGAGACATGTCAGAAAAATGAGCAAGAAGGACGCGGAGAGTGAAGCTCTTGAAGTTCTGGAGAAGGTTGACATGCTAGACCGAAAAGATGCTTTTCCTGGAAATCTATCCGGAGGACAGAAACAACGTGTTGCAATTGCTAGAGCACTTGCAATGAAGCCTGAAGTAATGTTGTTTGACGAGCCTACAAGTGCATTGGATCCAGAATTGATTGGTTCAGTACTGAAAACAATTCGAGGATTGGCAGACGAGGGAATGACAATGATAGTAGTAACACATGAAATCGGCTTTGCTAGAGATGTAGCAGATAGGGTGATTTACATGGATAAGGGAATAATTGCAGAATCTGGGAAGTCATCGATTATTGATAATCCAAAGACGGAACGCCTGAAGAGGTTCCTCTCATCTATCAATGAGGAAGACTAAATCATTCCTTGTGACGTCATGGCCTCTGCAACCTTTAGGAATCCAGCTATATTGGCACCAGCAACATAGTTTCCAGGCATTCCAAATCTTTCTGCGGTTTCGTATGCATTCTTATGGATATCTACCATTATGGCATCTAGCCTAGAGTCGACCTCTTCACGTGTCCATGACAACCTAAGGCTGTTCTGACTCATTTCAAGTCCGGAGGTGGCGACCCCTCCTGCATTGGACGCCTTTCCAGGGGCGAAAAGAATTCCATTCTTTAGGAATACTTCAACTGCTTCGGGAGTACACGGCATGTTAGCCCCTTCTGCAACGGCAATAACCTCATTCGCGACTAGCATTTCTGCCTCGGATCCATTTAGCTCATTTTGTGTAGCGCATGGAAGAGCGACGTCAACATTAACCCCCCAAAGTCCATTTGGAGTAGGCTCTGGTTCAGATGCATTGAATTCAACACCATCGAAATTATTCGCATACTCTGAAATTCTTCCTCTTCTGTTGTTCTTTAGGTCCATGATCCAATCTAACTTCTCTCGATCGATCCCAGACGGATCATGAATCCATCCACTAGAGTCGGACATAGTTACTGGCTTTCCACCGAGATCGAGTACCTTCTCACATGCGAACTGAGCCACGTTTCCTGAACCAGATATAGACACGGTTGCTCCTTTGAACGATCTACCAGTTGTTGCCAGCATCTCACGTGCGAAGTATACTAATCCGTATCCTGTGGCTTCGGGCCTAATCAAGGATCCACCGTAAGATCTTCCCTTTCCGGTAAGGACCCCTGTGAATTCATTGGCGAGTTTCTTATACATTCCGAACATGTATCCGATCTCCCGTCCTCCCACGCCAATATCGCCAGCTGGAACATCTAAATCGGCACCGATGTGCCTCCATAATTCCATCATAAAGGATTGGCAGAATCTCATTACTTCAGAATCGGACTTACCCTTCGGGTTGAAGTCGGAACCTCCCTTTCCCCCTCCCATGGGCAACCCAGTAAGGCTGTTCTTGAACACCTGCTCAAAAGCTAAGAATTTCAATATAGACTGATTCACACTTGGATGGAACCTGAGCCCTCCCTTGTATGGCCCGATCGAGCTGCTCATCTGGATTCTGAATCCCCTATTTACTTTCAGATTTCCATCATCATCATACCAAGGAACTCTGAACTGTATAATTCGTTCAGCCTCTACCATTGCCTCTATTACTGGCATATACTCAGGATACTCCTTGATCACAGGAGTAAGGCTGTCGAGAACCTCCTCAACTGCCTGATGAAATTCAGACTGGTTCGGATCTCTTGCAATTACGCCATCATATACTGATTTAATTCTGCTATCCATAGCACTCACCGGTGGTTGAAAGATTCCTAATTAAGGTACCAGCCGCACTTGCGAGTGGCCTTTCCCTTTTGAATCATATCCCGTCTAAGCATTGGAGAAAGTATCTATTAAGAGAATAGAATATTCTCAGAAACCTTGGATACCTTACCTTCATGCCCTGGTAGGGTCATCACATAGAATACCGCCTGGCTAACCTGCCTATTTCTTAATGCCTCGGCAATTGGGGTGTGTTCCCTCAACCATCTGGTTCTGCCATCATCACCAATAATTCTAATATCGACTTGAGACATTCTTGGTTCGGCGAGTAGGAGCTTGATATTTGGAACATCTATGGCCACATAGCCGGGTTCTAGACCGGCCCTCCTAGCAATCTCATCTTCAAATTCGAGCCTCTTGTTGGAGTCCGAAGCAAGCTCTGCCAGTAAATTGATATTTTCGTCATTGAGTTCCTGCCTCCTCCTAGATAAGCAAACTTTGAGTAGTTGCCTATACTTCAATCTCCTAATCATATCTCGAGCGAAATCTCCTGCTTCGTGCATTACTTGCCAAATCTCTGCGTCTACCCTTCTCTGGAGATCGAAAGTGTCAGGAGTGTTATCTTCACTACGCTCTACTGCCCTCGAGAGCATGACCTCTGTGACCCTAGTGACTCTGTGGAAATATACTGCACTGTACATCAGGCCTCTGGCAACGAGCATTCCTTCGAGTGCCGGCAGACCGCCTTCTTCCACCGAAATATCCCCCCCATGCCTTTCTAGACACCTGATTAGTCTTCTATGATCAATCACTCCATGCTTTACGCCTGTAAAGTGCGAGTCTCTGAGAAGGTAGTCGATTTGGTCGCAATCTACCGGGCCGTGTACAAGATGAGCCATTGTCTTATCATTCTGAACAAAGTTTGTTTTACCTTCGGTCCAAGAGAGAAGGTTTCTCTCCGAACCTCTAGCATCGGGACCTCTTATTAGGCCTGCAACCTCCTTAGGATCTATACCGTGATTCTCAAGGATTTCTGGTACGCTTACTCTCTCTTGAATTGATGACTCTTCGCCATCCCTTAACACGTCGTAGTCGCCAAGAATAATTCCCTCAGTAATTGACATGTGGTCCAAACCTCCCCTCTCATGTAGAATATGCTCCAATGTATGAGAATAGGGGCCATGTCCTACATCATGCAATAGCGCGGCAACACTTACCGCATCAGTCTCAGAACTATCTAGGCCCAGAGACTCTGACATCATACCAGCGACATGAGATACACCGAGGGAATGCTCGAAGCGAGTATGGTGGGCTCCGGGGAATACTAGATGTGCCAGTCCCAGTTGTTTGATATGGCTTAGCTTATTCATCTCAGGAGTTTTGAGAAGCTCCTCTCTGACGCCATCAATCCTGAACTGCCCATGGATTGCGTCATTGATTGTTTTCATGCAAGCCCCGTCTCTGCGAGAGTGTGCCCCCCATTAATGGAACTGCCTAGATATGATGGAGATAATTGTAATTCAATTGCATTTCATATGAGATACAATTAATACCCCCCTCCCCTTTCGACAGTTCAGTAGGTGTCGATATGTCCGGTCACAGTCCAATGGTCTCACTTAGAATTCCGGAAGATCACCTTCTAGAATTAGACAGAATAGTAGGCTTTGATGGAATGAGAAATCGTTCTGATGTTATTCGGTCAGCGATTAGAAAGTATCTGACTGACGAGTACCAGGTTAGTGGAGAGAAGGTAGAAGTAAATCTAGGTCCCGATCTAAGTTCCATAATGGATGATTTCTGTAAATTACATGGTGAGAAACCTGACTCAGTTTTGAGGCAGGCGGCTAGAGAACACATTAGAAGTGTTACAGTTGAAAACAGTAAAGTTACAGATATGATTTCTTCCAGAATGAATGAGCTGAGAGAAAGAAGCAATGACGATTCAAACGCTATATGAGGCGAGGGAAATGTGTGAGGATGGGATGCACAGAACCAACGCGGGGGGGCCTAATAGCCCCCTCGCACCCAAATTAAATGGCCTTAGAGGACTTAGGGATAGAGCCATGAAAGCCCTCGGAAGTAGTTTCTAGAGGATTAGTCACTACCCAATCTTCTTGGCCGTCCTTTTCCCGGTAAAACATATGAGTGCGGGCGCGGCAGATTATTCTGCAATATTTTTCGCCCATGAAGAAGCCAGAAGATCTCAGATAGAGATGATATCAGATGGGGTCGATACCCTATCTGGAGGAGGCTTCCTACTAGCTGCTGCACCCACAGGAATAGGAAAAACAGCGGCGGCGCTTGCATCAGCCTTACAAGCCTCATTTGATAACAATCTGTCTCCTGAAAGACCTAAGATAATTTTCATGACGGGAAGACAGTCTCAACACAGAATAGTAGTGGATACGGTTCATAAAATTAATTCGAGAATTCCAGATGGAGTTCCAAAAATAACACTGGTCGACATAATCGGAAGGGAGGGCATGTGCGAATATGTGGACCGTTCAACTGGGAGATGCAGTTGTGAGGGCGATATTGTCGAAGAATCTCGTAAGTCTCGTCGGTCAGACATGAGAAAGAAGTTGCTCGAACAGCCCCGTCACGTAGACTGGAGTGTAAAATATGGAAGAGCTAGGAAAGTTTGCTCTTGGGCGACGGCTAGGATGACGGCGGGGCACGCAGATATTCTTGTATGCGACTACAATCATGTTTTCGTGGAGGGGGTCAGGGAGGCATCTTTACCTGCTATGGGCATAGAACTAGAGAATTCTATTCTAATTGTAGATGAAGCCCATAACCTACCAGATAGGATAAGAAGCGGTTTGGAGAGAAGGGTTACAGATGATGTTTTTAGAAGAGCTTTGGATAACATAGAGGAATACAAGGGAAATTTAGAGAAGACTAATTCTGATCTTGAATTGGCTGAATCTAGCCAACTCAGAGACGTAAGAAACCTGGAAATGCAAGTTAAGGCTCTCCAAGAACCAATATTGAACTGGCTACAGGAAAAGAAGCTTGAAAATGAGGAAACTAAGGGAGATGACTTAAGGATATCAACTCAAGATTTCTTGGACGTATTTTCTAAAGCTACGGAAGGCGCCATAGAAGACGATGAAACGGATGAAATTTCTAGAGTAATATTGATGGTAAGACGTTTATTTTCTGTGACAATTGATGAAGAGGAGGATGCAGATGATGAAGAGCAGAATGATTGTACAAGAATAGCGGAGATGCTTGAAATATGCATCAAGTTCAGAAATAGTTCTGCATTGTCTTTGGTATTTGACGAACTACTTGATAGTCCACGTATAACCTGTCATCTTCTTGATCCGAGCGTGGTTGGGAAATCAGTGTTCGAAAGATGCCGTGGATCAATTTTGATGTCTGGAACTCTATTCCCTCCTGAGATGTATTCCGACATACTTGGAATACCAACCATGCAATCTGTTTGTAAAATATATTCATCAGATTTTCCAATAGAGAATAGGCCAGTTCTTATCGCCAGCGATGTTACTAGTAAATTTACTGAGCGTGAAAGAAGTATTCCGATCATAGGGCAACATGTTAGGGCGGTTATTGAAAATACTAATGGAAATGTAGCCATCTTTGCACCCAGTTATAGCATGTTAGAAAGAATACATTCAGACTTCGAAAATTTAGGTTGGAGTAGTAAAAGAATACTAAAGGAAGAGCAGCGAATGAGTAAGGGAAGAGTGGAGTCTATGATTTCAAAACTCTATGAACAGAAAGAAATGGGAGGTGCAGTAATCTTTGGAGTTCTGAATGGTAAACTTTCGGAAGGTGTTGACTATTCAGATAATATTCTGGATGCGTTGGTCTGTATTGGGCTGCCCCTTCCCCCCCCTAGTGCCAAACAGGATGCTTTGATAGAGTACTTCACTAACAAATTTGATAGGAATAGAGCATGGAAGTATGCTAGTCTTCAACCTGCTGTAAATAGTATTCTCCAAGCACTGGGAAGGCCGATAAGGAAGAAGCAGGACAGAGCAATAATTGTACTATTGGAAAAGAGAATCCTTGAGCGGAGGATCAGTGATTGTATGCCTTCGATGATGAAGATGCAAACCTCAAAACCCTCTAGGACCGCAGAGAGAGTAAAGGCATTCTTCGACATCTAGTAAGCAATGGGTTCATGTCAGACCATCTCTTCCGTTCTTCATGGAGTGGACCAGAGTTTCGATAGGAGAGAAAAAAGGCGATGTTCCTCAGATCCCAACACTTCCTGAATCATCAGGGCTTGATACTGATGCCTTGTCATCTCATCAAAGATTCATGTCGAGTATTGGCCACATGACTGAAGTAATTGATAATCATGAAAAATCAACAAAAAGAGTATTAATTCCTGGGGTTGAGGCTTTAGGCGGATTTGACTCCATTAGATCCTTTCAAGACGGAGTTTCCGCGATAGGCGCTGAATCAATTGGTAACGGATTAGAGATTCTACTATCAAAATCTATTATGGGCGAAGTACTTCTTCAGAAGATGGCTGTAGAGTCAGGACAGGCCATAAGACTAGTAGTGCCGGAAAAGTTTGGAGGAAACGTAGAGTCGTTCATGCTCCCCTTTGGGGCGACTGTGGACGAGGCGTTCTGGGATGGAAATAGATTGAAGATAACCTTCAATTACTAATCTTCAATTATTTTTCCTTTGGACCTTATTGGAACTTCCTCAAGTTGGTCTATTTCTTGTAGTACCGAGTTGAGAGCCATCTGGGCGCTTTCCCTATGTTGATCTCCAAGAACGTGACTGGAATACCTGGCTTCTTCGAATATTCTATCCAGCGACAGTAATGCCTGTTCACTTATTGGAAGTGCGCTCCTAATTGCCATTTCGAATTCCCTCACTGTTTCGAAATCCCTTCTAAGGAACCCTCTACTCATCAATATTTTACAAAGTCCTTCATAACAATTGAAGATCGCTTCCCTAACTTCGTCTCCAGCGGCAAGAAGTTCTGCAGTGTAGCTAAATACGCCTGCCAATTCATCAATAGCAGCCTTCTTCTTTTTCCTTATGGAGACTACTAATGCTGAAACTCCTATCATGAATGCTACCAGAATTATCGATAATATCGCGGGCCTTAGTAGTGAATCCGAAGCCTCGGCCTGATAGTTTATCTCAACTTCACTAAACTGGGCTAATTGAGTGGCGTTGACTGGATCGATAATGTCGGAGTCAGAGCTGAATTCCATATTCAACTCGCCCCAGAAGTCCCTATCCCAGAATGAGTGCTCTTCATGGAATGACTCAAATTGATAGTTGAATATCCCATTTTCATCTGTCATCCCAACTACAGTAAAGAGTGTGTTAGTATCATTAGTTAGTCTGGCAGTTATGGACACGCCCTCTACTGGAGGGGCCCTATTATCATCTGAAGCGGTAACATTGATTTTTCCAGAAATCTTAGTCTGGCCCCTCTCGATAAAGAGTACATCAGGAATAAATTCAAAGTCAACACTAACTAGTATCTGCAGATCGAATTCCAGAGAAGCACCATTAAGGAATCTCTCTGCATCGGGATCCACTTCTATGGTAAAGACAGAATTACCTGGTGGCATGTACGTTTTTGCATTGGAAGTAATTAGGAACTGACCTGTTGCTTGGTCCCATGTAATGATTGCATTTGGCTCTAACGACCCCTCCCATAGGAGTGACATTTCCATTTCTTCCATAGTATTTCCATCGCCCCCGATTTCAAGTACCCTGCCTCTGACTGTTATTGGCCTAGTCTCATCGCCTCTAACAACCTCGTCCGATATCAGGAGTATTTCCACATTGATATCAGCCCTTGAGAAAACAGTAGTATTTGTCGAGTCAGGGAGATACAGCTCCTCTCCGTAAAAACTGACTGATACTAGGTGGGCGCCTCGAGAAATTGAGTATCCTAATTCATGTGTGAACGAAAACGTCCCATCTATTCCTGTAGTCACTACCAAGATCTCGTTACCGTCCAATATGAAAGAAATATTCCTATTTTCCAATCCTGGGCTCCCAGAGGTATCAGAATCATAGAGCCTCCCTGAGAAGTTCCACATTCCCCCTCTCGTTGCTACGCTGTTCTCGACATTTAGGGTAATAGTAGTGTGATATGCGATCGTGAGATTTGTCTCTACTGAAGTCTGTCGATAGTAGCCTTGATCGGGAGAAATCACAGTTACTGGATGAACTCCCACATCTAGGAACTCTGAGACGACCCATGAAAGATGCCAACTACCATCCTCCTCAGTCACGGTAGTTCCTATCAATATACCATCTACGAATATCTGTAATGAGTGATTTGAAAGCCACCCATCGGGAAGATTATCCCTAACTGTTCCTCTAAGATTTAGTTCATCCCCAACAGCTATTGGTTCTGGATCTTCCACAGTCAGCACTGTGGGCGAGAATACAGTGAAGATTGTAGTAGAGTTTGATCCGAGGATGAATTCCTCGCCCTCGAATGATAGTGTTACCTCCCTCGGCCCGAGAGGCATATCAGAAGGAACGGGGAAGAATAGACTAAATGAGCCATTTGCATCCACATTGAGCGAGGTCAACATCTGCCCATTCATGTAAGCATCGAGACTTCTGTTAGGGAGTGGTCTTCCGGCACCATCGGTTAAAATTCCTTCAATTAGTAAGAGTTCGTTTCTGTCTATCTCGCCCTGAGGAGTAGTTAGAACTACTTGTGAAGTCTGCGTTACGTTGAACGGAGTTGTAGTAATTGACGATAAGTAATATTCCGGGTTCAGTGAGTCTCCTTGACCCATGGGGTCGACCCATGTAAAACCGCCTAGGAACTCGATACTGAATGTATGCTGACCATAGTCCATATCCAATGGGAGGTCGTATGTGATTTGCCATGTGCCAGATGATGAGTTTGAAATATCGATGTACAGGGGTCCGACGTCAATCCCATCTATCGAGAGGTGAACGACCCCACCTTTCGGTGAACCGTCCTCAAGCAAAGGTAAGCCATGCTCGTCCAGGAGTGTTCCTCTGAATATTACCTGCTCCCCGGCTACAGCAGAACCTGAAATATCTGCCACTTCAATAACAGTCGGGGCCAGAATAATTATCCTAGTCCAAGTCTGATCGCCAGATAATCCAGTAGTCCCATTTATTCCGTCGAAAACCGCAGTCACGGTCATAGGTCCAGGATTTCTATTTGAGTCGGTTGCTAAACTCGTGTTAATGAGGCCGTTTGAATCGGTAAATCCTGACCATGTCTGAAGACCATCAACTAGAATTTTAACTTCTACATTACCGACATTTTCTCCGGCATTATCCATTATGGAAATATTTAGGTCTGATGGATCCCCTCTGACTGTTCTTGCATTTGGATCCAGATCTGTTGGGTTGATAATCGATATCATTGAGAATCCCCTGCTATCGAAACTTCCGTTGCTAGAACTTGAGCTGTAATAATTTACAGTCGGTGTGTATGTAGCTGAGATGTTGTGTGTCCCCCTCGGGAATGACATCTCCAAGAAAATTCTGGCTGACCAACTTCCATTTGGATCGACTGCTCCTCCCGAAACTGAGAATCCCGTAGAGACATTATCGATCAAGAAGGTTAGGCTTGGCGAAAGAGGATTTCCATTTCTATCCACGATACCACTGCCGTTACTTGAGGTTAGATTCCCAGATACGTCCATGAAATCTCCTGCAGTCGGGTTCGCGGTAATGGGGCTAAATGATATGGAGGTCGGAGATCTGACGATTATGGTATTGATGAATGTGAAAGAAGTATGTAGGGACTCAGTACCATTGGAACCATTGAAGATCAACATAACTGATATCGCCCCCAGTGGGTGGGAGTGTGGAACATCGAATGAGAAATTTACATATCCCCCAGAATTAGAAGAAGTCTCCGTTGACATCCATGTATCATGGAATTTCGCGGCCACGCTCATCCCAGATATTTCTCTGTCATTATTTGATGACTCAACAAACTTAGCACCGAAGGAAATGGAAGAACCTCTGTCTACGATTGTATTTATGAGGGGGACACGATCTATGAATTGAACAACTCCCCTTACTAGTACCGATTCTGAACCGGTCCCGGTTAGGTAGAATGGACTACTTCCGTTTTCAACGCTGATTACAACTGTCTTGAGGCCATTAGAAATCCCATCTCCCAATGGATCGGTAGGTACGGAAACGGAAAATGTGCCATTCGGCGAGGTAGCAAAACCAGATATGAGCTTCTCACTAGGATCATTCAGGAAGAAGACTTCTATTGAGACAGGGCCACTAACTGTCCTATTGACATCGAAAGAATCCATCACTTTACCTGTCACAAGGAATGACTGACCCGCAGTTACCTCAGGGAGGGGAGAATTATCTATCCTAACGCTACTGGAAACCTGGACTGTTAGATTCATGTAGCTCTGGTTGGCAAGCCATCTGCCTGCATCTGGAGTATCCAGAGAGTCTGTCAAGTCGTCCGGAGCTAGAATCAGAACGTCATAGTAGCCAGGAGGGGCATCACTAGGAATTAGAGACTGAAATTCAACGACGCCGTCATTTCCAGTGACAGAGATATTCATTAGCTGCTCAAGAGAACCCCCCCAATCAAAGTAAATTTCTACAGTGGCGTTAGAGAGTCTCTCGTTACTCTCAAGATCTCTGACTGTAGCTGAAGCAGATAGGTTTCCGCCCGCCACCACGATTGCACTGGTATTGGTAGTCTGAACATCGAACATTGTCTGAATCCCTATGTCCAGTGTGTTTTCTATTGCTGGATCGAAGAAGTAAGGGATACCCCCGGGCGAGTTCTTTACGAAATCAAGGACTAGAACCGCTTGATAGACTCCTGAACCTATTCCACTAGGCATTGAGAATGATATGTTGTATTGTCCGCTGGTGGTATCCAACCAAGTTGACCCCAAGGTGTATCTATCAGGAGGGAGAGGATTGCCATCTGGCCCAGGAGGTAGACTGGAGGGGACATCTAAGAAGAGTGAGGCAGAAGTGTTGTTACCCAAAACAGTTGAGTTGAGATCGGAGTCTGTTACTGATCCTGAGATCCAAGTAGTATTGCCCATCGGAACCCACTCGGTACCGAGATTGAATATCGGAGACGCCCTGCCTTGGATCCTCACTGTATCAGATGTTTGATTGGGACTTATCCAGGTGGAACCGTTGTAACTGAGAACCCAAGGATAGTCGCCTGCGAGAGTTAGATTCGAGGGGGCCCAAGAAGTTACTATTTTGGGAACGTCAGGATTGGAATCATTCCATACATCTGTGCCATTCACAGATAAGGAGAAGAGCCCAGGAAATGAAGTAATTTCTGCCCCAGTGTGGTCGGATAGTGAGACTAAGATATCTGTAGTAGAGCCCTTTGGAGAGGGGGCCATTGTATAGTTGAAAACAATGTAGCTCTTGATACCGTGTTGATCGACTACGGTAGTTTCATCTTTAGCGAAAAGCTGATCTGCCAGATATTGGTATCTAATCTCAACAAGTCCTGCAGGAATGGGGACTTCGGAATCTAGGAACGTCCAATTGACAGCGAATTGCCCAGGGCTTGATAGCCAGTCACTGTCGTTTAGATACCAAGAGTTCAGAGTTTGGAAGGGAGCATTTGTACCGGATCTCCTCATTTGCAATGTAAGGGTCCCATTCAGAGACTCTGGGACTTCAGATTTACTGAGGGCAGTACCGTTGAGATATATTGGCCTATTAATCTCCAGTAGAGTATCGTTTAATCCCTGTCCTTCCAGTGAAATCGTCAGATTAGGAGCCTGTGTCAAATTGAGATTGATGGTTTCCGAAGATGGCCTGATATGGAATACAGGACCCGATGCATTGTTTAGATCGTATTGATGCCAGCCGGTGTAATCAAGTGTTGCCGATATCAGGCCCTCTTGCTCGCTTTCATTAATTAATACTGAGAACTCAAAATATCCCCCGGGGCCGATACTAGATATCAGGCTGACAGGGCCATCTTGTGAAGTGGTATAATTCATCAGAACCTGCATACTGTCAATCAGTGAAATATCATTATATGGATTATTCTCCAGAGAAACTGAGCCAGTAATCGTAGTGTTTACGCCTATTCCTAATTTTGGCTCAGTGACTGGTTGGGGTTCGCTTAAAGACAGGGTGATGTCATCGGTGATATTCACGTTCCAGTCTGAGAAAATACCTTGATAACCAACGTAACCGAGTGACTTGGTCATAACGACTAATGACGCGTTTCCTGGATTGACAGCTTCAGAAGGCATCCCCGTGATGTTAAAAGAGCCATTAGAGTCAGTCACGGCAGTACCCACAAGATGTTGAGAAACGGCCGCCAAACCGGGTATTTGATCTGTCATATTTGATTCAATCAGATACATTTCAACACCAACCCCTTCCACTGATGTCTGATTATCTGTAAATCGTAGAGTGCCATTCATCCATATCGATTGTCCGGATAAATCTCTATCCAACCACAATGGGCCCCAAGACTCATTTGTAACCTCGACAAGAGACATTGCAGGACAGGCCTCGAATGGAATCCATCCCAAATCTGCGTTTCCAAGATTTTGGTTAGTTTGTAAGTGAACCTCTACCCATGAAGAGAAGTCTTTTCCGTAAACCTCGAATGCTTCTCCGTTCCAGTACCCTCCAGAAAATCCTGTTACCTTCCTCACGGGGATATCCACCATCCTAAGCATTACAGCAAAGAGAGAGGTGAATTGATCACAGCTTCCTTCGAATGAGTTATTTAACATCCAAAATGATAAATCAGACTCAAGACCAGAGCTTAGCGGAGTGGTACCGTTGTTATTCCTGAGGAATGTGTATGTATCATTACCGTTAATTAAGAAATCTTGAATCGCAGTGACTTTATCCCATGCAGTTAACGCGCCTGATTCATTTATGACAGACTGGGAAGTACTTGAAACTAAATCGCGTACTCCCCTCGCGAAGAAATCAGGAGGATCGGTCGCGTAGTCGGTTCCCGTAAATGCAGTAGAGTTGTCCCTAACTGCCTGAGTGATATTTACTTGCGGAGTGGTGATAAACATTGTATCGATTGAAGAACCATCTACAATTATGTCCCTTGTGAAGTTAGAAAAATTCAATCCTGCAGTTGGATCGGTCCAACCTGTGAAATTAACTGTATTATGAGGAAGAATAAGCTCATCCCCGACATCAGCCACTCCTGGCCCCCTGTAACTTATCTCCCATCCCATTAGGGTTGAATTATCCCAGAATTGCTGATCGGAGACTCCTTGTGTGGTCGAGAAACCGGGAGCCATTTCGGTATTGCCTACAAGAGAGGTATTAACGCCCCATGATATTCCCGTGTATTTGTCGTACGTGTGCCATCTCCAGTAGATTGTATTCTCAGGATCTAGAATAGACGATTGATTAGTGGCATAGAGATACATGGAGTTAGGAGAAATGTCATCTGATGGGTCCCAAGGGTTGTTTGGGGAGTCTTCGCACTGCCCGTCCCAGTAGTCGGAAGTACACTCTTGACCGTCGGGAATACCTCCTCCGTCAGTATCAGGATCTCTCCAATCGGTCCCTGTTGAGTTTTCGATTGTATCGGGCATTCCATCTCCATCCGTATCGACGGGGTTTCTGTCATCATTGGGGTTGTCCTGGGGATTAGTTCCGTCAATATACTCTTGGAAATCTGTGACTCCTCCGTTATCGGTATCTGATAAATTCCACAGAGTGAAATAGGTATCGTTAGTGAAATTGCCCCCTAGCCCTGGAAATAAAACTATACAGCCTGTCGTATTTTCAAAGTAATTATTCAATCCATCTCCATCTGAGTCAAGAAAGTTTTCACATGGATCAAGTGGATTGGTGCCATTCAGAATCTCATCTAAATCATCCACTCCGTCAGAGTCGGTATCTATCAGATTTGGATTGGTGGGAAATCCCCATGTAGAAAGATACTCTTCCCAATCCGCAAGCCCATCACCGTCTGAGTCAGAGTAGTCATCATCACAAACTGGATCGTTGACAGCTCCCACGGTAGCGTTCCAGCACCAAGAGAAATTAGTGAAGAGAACAGTGGAGGTATTGGCTGGCAAATCTACATTGACGCTTCTCAGTACATCCGAATCTATGCTTTCGTACCTGAACTCCACGAGAGTTCCATTTGACTGGACGTAGTATGCCATAGGGGCATCTGTCTGTCTCCAATCGATCGGTGATTGATCTAAATCCGAGGTTGTGTTGAGCGTCAAGGATGATGTTACGGCATCCCATGCTACTATCTGGAGTGTTAGCTCCTGTCCCGATAAGCAAGGATCCGTATTGTGGAAAGGCAGATTTTCGTCTCCATCAGATACCCCTCCTCCGTCTGTATCGAAAACGTTCCATAGAGTACATGTCATATTCTCTTCCCAATTCTGAATACCGTCTCCGTCGAAGTCTCCTGCATCCTCTATCCTAGTTGGATCGGTTTCATTCATGTCCACTATTCCGTTGCCATTGAGGTCTTCTTCACCATCATCGAATTGATCTCCATCGGTGTTGTTACTTCTTGGATCGCTAGCTTGAGGCGGGTCTCCATATTGGCCATTTACCTCGACTCCGTCATCAATACCATCAGAGTCCGTATCGGGAGAAGTGGGGTCCGTGAGAAGTATCAAGGCCTCGTATGAATCATTGAGTCCGTCTCCATCTGTGTCGTTTGACTGCGGGTCTGTAGATGTGATGCCATCTACTTCTGCTGTTAGAAATTGGCATCCCCCGGGGCCCAAGGACAATACGGGATTGCAAGGCGATTCGGTAGCAGTCATAGCAAGTGGCCCTGGCCTAAAATACTGTGTAGGCGGAGTCGTGGAGCCATTTCTAGTGCCCCATGCTGGATTGACATACTCCTTCAGATTGATCAGTCCATCACCGTCTGGATCTCCAAAAGTACCGTCCATATTGCTGTTTGATGTCGGATCTAATCCATTTGCGGCCTCCCACCCATCTGGCATACCATCACCATCGGTATCCCATCCATCTGGGTCCTCGTCTGATACTCCATCGCCATCATCATCATCGCTGGAGCAGTTTGCATCACCATCCCCGTCCCCATCGAAGTTATCCACCATTCCGTCTTTGTCGTCGTCGAATGTGTTGAAGCAGATATTTCCCCTGGGGTCCTCGTCGGCGCCATCAGAATTCAACCCCTGAATGAGTTGCATGGCACTTTCCTCGTCCCAATCTCTGACAGGCACGGTACCATTCCACCAAACTCCATTGTCTAGTACATTGGGAGTTAACGGCGAATCCCAGCCATTGGGGATGGAATACTGATACTCATTGAGGTTAGTGAAAGCATCTCCATCTGGATCTCCAGTAGAGCCATTATCTCCGTTTTGAGACAGGGGATTCAATCCGTACTGCCATTCCCATCCATCTGGAAGTCCATCGTTATCTGAGTCCCAGTCTTGCGGCTGTGTGTTGATGTAGAATTCTAAGCCGTAGGATAGTCCGTCTCCATCTTGATCGGATGAAGCTAGGGCCTCCCATGCACTGAACTCCAATGCTGAATAAGAAGACAAAAGCATCAGCAAGGAGAATACGAACGCGGAACGTTGTTTTCTGGTTCTCATCGCATCTTTTGAAAGAATCACGATAGAGCCCATGCTACTCACCTCTACCTAGGGCGGAAAGTAGGGCTCTTAAGAGGAATGGAGCGTCGTTCGGACACTGCCTCATTCTATTAGACGAGTTCAATGTCGTCATCACCATACACATCTTCCTCATCTTCCTCTTCCTCTTCCAAGGAAACCACTGGTGCAGGTATGTCATCTATGTCTTCTGAATCTTCTTCGGAGGCATCAGAAATAGCATCTAAGTATGCCATATGTGACCTCCACCTTCGGCGATTCAAGGCCGATTGTGTTCCGGCTATTAGTAACATGACAGCTATGATTCCAACGACATAAGTTGACAGTCTAGGATGAGTGAACTCATTCACTAGACGTTCCAAGAGAGAATCGATTCCAATCGTCATTATGACCGTTGCCTTAGCAGTAGAATCGTCAGGCCAACTTTGATCCGTATCGAAGGGAGTAGCAGTAACCATTATGCTTGAAGAGTCGCCATTATTGGAGGACTCTGGAACAGTGACCTCTAGGACGAATGTGACCTCATCAAATGCTTCCAAAACCACCAGTACCGAACCAGAGGGGCCATCAATCTCAACATTCCATGAAGAAGAGTCCGATTCGGCTTCAAGGAGAATGGTAAGTGGACTGTTTCCTAGGTTCTTCACCTTCATCTGAATCTCTACCGTGTCCCCGGGAGAGAGGAGCCTGTTGGGCGAAACCTGTACAATCTCAAGTGAAGGTTCATCAGAGTCTATTTCGAATACCATCGGAAGATCGAAATATCTAGGATCTTCATCCGGAGTATCCTCTACTACTCGTAAGTAGACTGTATGATTTCCAAACTCAACTTGACTGGTCAGGGTGATAGTAACAAAAACCTCGGTTTCATCACCAGGAGCTAACGAAACCCTGGGAACGGCATTTCCTGAGTCGTCCTCAATTCTGAACTGCCATTGCCCGTAGGCCGCGTTACGATCGGTATTCTCCTCCAGAGATGCTGGATTCTGAATTCTCCACCATGTGGCCGACTCTCCCGATGTCATTGTGTTGGTGATCTTGGCCCTCAAGGCGACTTCAGCATTTCCCGAACCGGGTGAACAAAGAGAAACTGTGATATAGCCAAGTGGGGAACCATCGCAGTCATAGGAAACCTCTGCCCTAATGCCAAATGTCCTCTGAATTGTGAATTCGATAGTAGAAGATAGATTACTCTGGCCGGTACTTACGACCTCCAATTCAACAGTACCTATGTCAGGATCTAGCCTATCCGACGATGGTTTTACTAAAATCCTGAGAGTCTGTGTCTGATGCCTATCGAGAAGGGAGGTATGAAAAGTTCCGTCTCCATCATCCTCTAGAATCCTCTCTCCAGTGTCATTATCATATACCTGGATAATGGCCTTGGCCCTCTGGAGAACGTCAATCTTAAATTCGTCTGCATCAAAACCAGTATTGAATATCTCCATAAGAAAAGGCGTGAACTGGTCGTAGTCAACATAGCTGTTAGCGGAAGCATCAAAGTCGTCTGGTCTTGAAGAATTGGCAACTGCTATTTCATGATCTTCAGACCATATTGAAACTTGAGGAGGCTGGAACACATCCATCTTCTTGAGGTCTATCTGTAGCGTGTCCTGATGAACAACCTGTAAGACCCCATCAACCTCTGCCTCTGCTACAGCCCTGATGTCAATGGAACTGGGAGCACCTGTAAGATCCTCAGGCGCGGTCAATGTGAGAATGGGATTGAGTATGTCCCCACCAGAGTTTAGAGTATAGCCTCCTGGCGAGTCGAACTCTATCAACCATGAGCTGGGGAAATTTGTCAGTACTTCAAGCTCTACATCCATAGATTTGGTCGAATCGCCCCTATGTACCATCTGAAGAGGGACCGGTGTGGTCTGCTCAGGGGCGATATACTCTGTTGACCTGTCTTGCCTATGATTCAGTGCCACTCCCCACTGTTCCATATTTACCGGTTCGTGCTCAACTATCACACTGTTACCCTGTATATCTGAAACTTCGAGCTCTACCGTATATTCACCAGAGGGTATGCCGCTGGGATACGACCAAAGATACTCTCCGAAGATACCTTGGCTGGTATCCTCAATATCTTCATCGTCCTCGTCAATGACATGATCAATTCTGTAGATCCCGTTTGGATCCCTCATAAGTAGTCTAACTGAGTCGACGTCGTACCTTCCGAAGCTACTTTTCACATCGAACGAGAATTGCATTACCCTTTCTGACAGGATATCATTAGGATACCAATCAAGTTCGGCACCCTCAGCCAGTTCCGCACCCTCTCTTTGCAATAAAACCAAGCTATTGGCAATCGCATTAGCCTCAATTTCCAAAGTACTGAATCTCTCATCGCCATCTATTTCGTTCCACGCGACCTCGGCCTCACAGCTAGAAGAGCCCCCCCACGGGCTTCCTCCTCCGCTATCGCAACCAGACATATCAGCATCGATGATTAATTCCAAGCGTTCATCTTTGTCTATAGTGAATGTCTCGTCGCCTCCGATATCGATTTCAAAAGTTTCATGATCGAAACTACAACTTTGGGTGAGGCCTGGGTTACAGGCTTCTGATGACCAAGACGCTGATCCGACCTGTGATCCTGATGCTTTGAGGGTGAGTGTCCAGTCAACTGTGGCAGTATCGGGACCCGTGGACCTCAGAAATATCCCAATTGGGAGATAGTATGAGCCAGATCCTGATCCATGGTTAGGCCTACCAGCAACCTCGAGGCTGGAAAGCATTGGACTGGTCTTGAATTCAATACTGCTACTTAGAGCGCTCATGGACTCCTGTCCACCGGATTCGGGAACTTGTGTAGTGATGAATCCATCTCCGCCTGCAGAGGAATTTTGGGATGCGATATACATTGTGTAAAGATTCATTTGAACGTCGGATGAGACGCCATAATTGGTAGTCTCAGATAGCTCACTATTGGAAACAGTAGATGCCGCATAGGGAATAAGGAGCACTAGGCATAGGGCCAGTGCTATCGCCTTACTCCTAAGAGCGTAGTTCGCTATACTCCTCCCTTGCACGGTTAAGCGCCCATACAAGTGGCGTTAAAGCGTTCGTGCGACTTGGGCAACTGATACGTCAATTGTGAGGGTAGATAATATGGCCCAAATATAGACTTCGGGGCGCTCGATTCAAGGAGTATGACCCCCTCCTAGTGTCCAGCAGAGGTACCCGAGCTGGTCAAAGGGGCCGGACTTAAGCTCCGGTGCGTAGTGCTTCGCAGGTTCAAATCCTGCCCTCTGCACCATTATCTCTTTCTAGACATCTGACAGCCAAAATTTGCATCTCCTTCCAGAATATCCATCTTAGTGATTTTTACTGTAGCTTCGGAAACAGGCAGTGGGGCCAATAGTTTATTCAGTATTCTAGAACCCAGTGACTCGAGTAAGGAGACTCTTGTTTCTCGGATTGAATCATCGATAGATTCCAACAAATATTCATAATTCACTACATCGGATATTTTGTCAGATTTAGGAGATTCTGAGTTGAGGATAATTACTTCAATATCAAAACGTAATTTTTGAGGCCTGCCTATCTCATGGGCATGAATTCCTATATCTACATCTCTGAATAATTCCCTTAGAAAAATCACGGTTCTCCCAGACCCATAATCACTGTTGCGAAGGCCGGTTTCCTCTGAGTAGTGATCCATCTTACTCCTCCGTCTCAAAGACGACGTCCCTGCTTCTAGATAGGAACCGTTCACCTGAATCAGCATAAATTATCTGCCCTGTTACTGACTTGGCAGATATCAAGTAGACAACTGCATCTGCAATGTCTGCGGCCGAGGGCCCTGATTGTAGAGGGGTTTGTGATTGCGCTTTCTGAAAACCTTCAATTGTTTGCTCGGGACTGGGCAAAGTATGGCCTGGTGCTACTGCATTGACCCTTACTGAAGGCGCCAGCCCCCTAGCCAATGTTTCAGTCAGTCCTGCCATTGCGAATCTAGATGCGGTGTATGAGAGATAGTCCGGATTTGGTTGAGAAATCTTCTGATCCAGAATGTTAACTACCGAGCCAATAATTCCAGTGGGAAGTGTCCGGAATAGTTCTGAGATAAGTAGCGTGGGCGCTAAAGCATTGACTTGCATGTGACGATCCCAAGATTCTTTAGAAATATCCGAAATATCATCGAAGTTGAATAGGGATGCATTATTGACGATTCCAGATACTGGGCCGAGTTCACGACTGATTTCTCCAAACAATTTTGCAGGCATTGATTCATCGAATAGATCCCCTTGGAAAGAGGCGGCATTACCTCCTCTTGAGTTGATGGTTTCGACCAGATCAGACGCCTCATTTTCAGAGGAATTGTAATGTATTGCTACAGTAAATCCACACTCAGAAAGCCGTAAGCAAATCTCCCTTCCGATCCTTACTGCCCCACCAGTAACAAGTATGACAGCCGCATCCATGACCGTGCGAAGAGTTTCACTCCTATTACGGGTTGTATTGAACGACCCCAAAGGGGTCGATGAGAACGATTAACTCCGTAGCTCTATCCGAGACATATGATGGCGACGCGACTACCGACCGTTGACACATCGAAAATAGGCATAGATTCCTGTTCTGGATCAGATACTGAAAGTCATAAAAGTAGAGTAGAAAGGGAGCGAAAAAGACTCCCAAACTGGTTCAGGACCAGTCTTCCAGTCGGTAAATCGCAGTCCAGGTACAACAGTACTATGTCTAGCGTCAAGGAGAATGGTTTGAACACAGTATGTGTTGAAGCCAGATGCCCCAATATCCATGACTGCTGGGGCAGAGGGACTGCAACTTTCATGATTGCCGGTGATGTATGTACGAGAGGATGTAGATTCTGTGCAGTTGATACCGCAAAGTTTCCACCTCCACTAAATCCTGATGAGCCTGAAGATTTGGCTCTAGCAATAGATAGCATGGGAATAAATCATGCAGTGATCACAGTTGTCAACAGAGACGACCTGCCTGATGGAGGAGCCGCACACTACAGAAAATGTATAATGGCGGTTCATCAGAGGTGTCCAGATGTAGGCATAGAGCTTCTTTGCTCCGACCTAGATGGGAATTTGGACTCTTTGAAGATTCTACTAGAAGATTTACCAATACGTGTTTTTGCTCATAATGTTGAGTGTGTACCGAGGCTCGACAAAGTGGTCAGAGACAGAAGGGCCTCATTCGCACAATCTTTGGAGATTCTCGCGGTGGCTAAGAGTTTACGGCCAGATCTGAAGACGAAAACTAGTATCATGGTGGGGCTCGGAGAGACAGACTCAGAGGTGATCGAAGCCATGAAAATGGTCAGATCGTCTGAAGTTGATATGATTACCCTTGGACAGTATCTTCAACCAGGTGGGCGTCATCTACCAGTTGATAGGTTCCCAGAGCCTTCACAATTCGCTGATTGGGACCGGGAAGCAAGAGAAATGGGTTTCTCAGCTGTTGCCAGCGGGCCTTTGGTGAGGTCCAGTTATCGCGCGGGCCTCCTATGGGAAGAAGCCATGGGATTGGAACCAGTTGTAACTAGGGAGTCCACTGGTTCGGCTGTGAGTCACCTTACATTTTCACCTGTCAAAGGAGGCCAAAAGATATGAGCGTCGAGAGGGTGTATGCATCATGAGCGAGGGGCACGGGACGGACCCGTTGCATGTTCCTGACGCCCCCCATAGGCCAGGGGATGAGGCTGGATTCGTAGACTGGCCATGGTCCCCCGAGGATCTGAAAAGGCCGGATGTCGATTGCGATGCATCTGAAACTGTGACACTAGCAGAGGGTTTAGTGAGAGTTCTTGGGGATGATAACAAGTCTTCTGGGGAGTGGGATCCAAAACTTTCCTCAGAGGAGATGATAGCCGGCTTGGAACACATGATGCGTCTTCGTATTTTTGATGATAGGATGATGAAAATACAGAGAACTGGTAAGCTCTCATTCTACATGCGTTCATTTGGCGAGGAAGCGGTTGCAATTGCTCAAACAATGGCTTTGAAAGAGCAGGACTGGCTTTTCCCCACTTACAGGCAACCTGGAGCTCAATTTGTCAGAGGCAGAGATATGGTGAGTATGATTTGCCATTGTATTGGAAATGAGATGGACAATGTCAAAGGCCGGCAGATGCCTGTGCACTACACCTACAGAGAAGGACGGTTCATCTCGGTTTCTAGTCCCGTTGGAACACAATTTAGCCAGGCCGTTGGGGTTGCCTTGGCTTCTGGGTACAAGGGACTCGATGAAGTCACAATTACCTGGATTGGAGACGGGGCTAGTGCAGAAGGGGATTATCATTATGCTTTGAATTTCGCAAGTATCTTTCAGGCTCCAGTGATTTTGAATGTTGTTAACAATCAGTGGGCAATATCTACTCACAAAAATTTTGCAAGTAAAAATGGCAATTTTGCTGTCAGAGGATTGCCATATGGAATTCCTAGCATTCGTGTGGACGGTAATGATTTCTTGGCCCTTTACTCAGTTACTTCTTGGGCTCGAGAGCGAGCCTCGAGAGGACTTGGCCCTACGCACATCGAGGTCTTGACATACCGTGCTGGAGCACACAGTAGTAGTGACGACCCATCTAGATACAGGCCTTCTGATATTCACTCTCAATGGCCCGGTGGAGATCCCATAGACAGACTTACAGAGCATCTTAAGGAGACAGGAGAATGGTCAGACGAGATGCATCAGAAACTTTCCGAAAAAATAGACTCTGAAGTTATGGTGGCATACAAAGAAGCTGTCAAGTTCGGAGATTTGGCGAATGGCCCTTACCCATCTTCCGATGCAATATTCACAGAGGTTTACGAGAGTCCCCCTTGGCATCTAGAGGAACAATGGGATGAAATGAAGAAATGGAGGGATTCATAATGCCTAATATGAATATGGTAGAGTCCGTAAATAATGCTCTGGATACAATGTTATCGAGGGACAATGATGTCATTATGTTCGGAGAAGATTTTGGATACTTTGGAGGTGTTTTTAGAACATCCGATGGCCTGCAAGATAAGCATGGTAAGCACAGAGTTTTCGACTCGCCCCTTTCCGAGGGAGGAATTGCGGCTACTGCTTTCGGGATGGGAATAAACGGACTCAGGCCAGTAGTTGAAATACAGTTTGCAGACTATATCTTTCCGGCATACGACCAAATCGTCAACGAGATGGCGAAGGTAAGGCATCGTTCTGGTGGAGAGTTCTGGTGTCCGGTAACCATCAGAACTCCAGCGGGAGGGGGAATTAGAGGGGGGCACCATCACTCTCAATCTCCTGAGGCTCAGTTTACGCATACGCCGGGCCTCAAGGTAGTTTATTGTTCAACACCATACAACGCCAAGGGACTGCTAATCAGCGCTATTGAGGATAATGATCCAGTTATCTTCTTCGAGCCAAAAAGATGCTATAGGGGCCCTTTCTATGGAGACCCACACAAAGTGCCAACATGGTCTGGACATCCAGAGGCAGAGGTTCCCGAGTCTCATTACACCATTCCCCTAGGAGAGGCACGGTTAGCCTTGGAAGGCAGCCAGTGCACGGTGATTTCTTGGGGGGCGATGGTTCATGTGTGCGAGCGTGCAATAATGGACAGTGGAATTTCTTGTGACCTAATAGATCTCCAAACACTAGTCCCTTGGGATCGAGAAGCAGTGGTCAAATCGATCGAGAAGACAGGTAGATGTGTAATAGTTCATGAAGCTCCAAAAACTAGTGGATTTGGAGCTGAAATGGCTGCTTCGATACAAGAAAGATGTTTTTGGAGTCTGGAGTCCCCAATAGAGAGAGTGACTGGTTGGGATACTCCTTTTCCCCATACTACTGAATGGGATTACATGCCCGGACCAGATAGAGTGGCCGCGGCGATAGCGAAAACACAGGAGGATTAACATGGCGAAATATGATTTCAAATTGCCCGATATTGGAGAAGGAGTCGTAGAGGGCGAAGTAGTCACGTGGCATGTATCGGTAGGGGACGTGGTTTCCGAGGATGATCCAATTGTTGACGTGATGACCGATAAGGCTACTGTAACCATTCCATCGCCTACAGATGGAACTGTTGTGTCCCTTAATGGAGAGGTAGGCGATATGGTAGCCGTTGGTTCTGTACTGATAGAGTTCGATACCGATGGGTCGGCTCCTTCGATCCCTGAGCTTGAGGATGAGTCCGAGCCGATAGAAGAAGAGGCAGAGGAAGAACAGGTAGAGATTCCGGCAAAAACAGAGGTTAGAGAAGTTGTAAAATCTCCTGAAGTATCGAAACCAGTTCAAATGTCTGCGCCAGAAATTCCCATATCGAGTTCCAGAACAGTACTGGCTAGTCCGGCTGTCAGAAGAAGAGCTAGGGAGGCCAACATAGACCTGGCATCATTGAGTGGCAGTGGCCCCGCTGGCAGGGTTAGGCACGCGGACATAGATGCCTTCGTTGCAGGAGGGGGGGCCGTTATGGGCGCTCCACCAGTGGCATACTCAACCAAGAGGAGCGGTTTTAGTGAAGTCAAAATCGTTGGTCTGAGGAGGAAGATTTCAGAACAGATGGTCAAGAGTGCGTTTTCAATCCCTCACTTCTCATATTTCGAAGAGGTTGATGTGACGGAGCTTGAGGCATTGCGACAGGCGCTCAATACTAGTCGTGGGGAGGATCAACCTAAACTTACTTATCTGCCATTCATAATGCTAGCTTTAGCCAAGATAATGCCAGAACATCCAGAATGTAACGGTTATTTCTATGATGGAGATGGAGTTGTACACCGTCATGAGGCTGTAAACCTGGGAATAGCCACCCAAACAGATAGAGGACTATATGTCCCAGTAGTGAAGAATGTTGAGTCCATGGATGTTTGGCAAGCGGCAAATGATCTGATTCGTGTTTCTGGGGCGGCTAGAACAGGAACAGCTAGCCTCGATGACTTGACTGGCTCTACATTCACGATAACTAGTCTTGGAAGAGACGGTGGACTAGGTGCAACACCTATTATCAATCATCCCGAGATGGCCATATTAGGAGTCCATAAGGCCAGAGAGATGCCGGTTGTCAGGAGTGGCAATATCGTAATTAGAAGGATGATGAACCTATCTAGCTCCTTCGACCATAGAGTAATTGATGGCGCAGATGGGGCCCGACTAGTACAGCATCTGAAGAAAATGTTAGAGCATCCTGCGATGATATTCATGTGAGTTGACAAAATGGCCGAAATCAGAAAATGTCAGGTTTTGATAGTCGGGGCTGGCCCTGGAGGATATGTAGCTGGAATTAGATCTGGCCAACTTGGCCTAGATACAATAGTTGTAGAGGGAGATAAAGCAGGAGGTACTTGTCTAATCAGGGGCTGTATTCCCAGTAAGGCGATGATACATGCCGCAGAGAGGTTCGAGTCGCTTTCAAAGCACAGTTCTGAAGAGGGCCATATGGGAATTTCAATAACATCTGAGCCTGAGCTCGATATGTCGTCACTTGTTTCCTGGAAGGATTCAATAGTGGATCGTTTGAATAAAGGCGTAGAATCTCTACTCAAGGGATCTGGCGTAGAGCTCGTAAAGGGATGGGCGACTTTTAGTGGACCTAAGAGATGCACTGTAAAGACTTCAGACGGAGAAATAGAAATTGAAGCAGAGAATGTTATTTTAGCAACTGGATCTAGTCACATAGACCTACCTTTCATGCCTTGTGATGAGGAGTTCATTCTCTCTTCCACCGGAGCTCTTGAACTGGATTCTCTTCCCTCGAAAGTAGCCATAGTTGGAGGTGGCTACATCGGACTAGAACTCGGATGTGCACTTTCCAAACTAGGTTCTGAAGTAACGGTCGTCGAAGGCATGGATAGTGTACTTGGAATATTTGATAAAGAGCTTCGAAGACCTCTGGAGATTTGGCTGAAGAAGCATGGCGTCTCGGTCCACACCAATGCACTAGCCAAGGGGGCAGAAGTGAAAGGAAGGGGTGCCTCGAAGAAAGTAGAGCTCTCTTTCGAGAAGAATGGCGAAATCCAATCGATAAAGGTTGACAAGGTCCTGGTAACAGTTGGAAGAAAGCCCAATACCAAGGATTGGGGATTAGAGACAATGGGGGTCAGGATGGATCACTCTGGACGATTCATCAGGATTGACAGACAATGCAGAACGAACATCCCAGGAGTTTTCGCTATAGGAGATGTTTCTGGAGAGCCTATGCTAGCCCACAAGGCCAGTTCACAGGGAGAGATGGTAGCTGAGATTATATCGGGCCTAACTAGAGAGTTTGACAAAGTGGCCATCCCAGCAATAGTTTTCACGGAACCTGAGATAGTTTCAGTGGGTTTGATGCCTCATGAGGCAGAGGATAGGGGAGAAGAAATAATTGTAGGGAAGTTTCCTCTTGCGGCCAACGGTAGGGCCTTGACTCTCGAAGCAGAGAAAACAGGCGGATTCGTCAGAGTTGTAGCTCGTGATTCTGATCACGTCATATTAGGAATACAGGCCGTTGGAAGCCATGTTGCTGAACTCCATGGAGAGTTTGTACTAGCACTAGAAATGGGTGCACTTTTGGAGGATATTGCTGATACGGTACATGCACATCCGACGATGGCAGAGGCCTTCCATGAAAGCGTCCTGAAATCTCTAGGACATGCTATCCATTCTGCATGAGGTGGATTATTGTCGGAGATAGAAATACTCCATCTAGGAGTAGAGGAGTATTCCTCGGTTTTTGAGACGATGAAGATTTTACAGCATAAGAGGATTGATGATGAAATCTCGGATACTCTAATTTTTGTTATCCATCCAGAAATTGTTACTTTGGGCCCTAAGGCAATCAGAGAGGGAGTAGAGATTGAAGATTATCAAATTTTTGAGACAGACCGAGGAGGAGGGGCTACGTGGCATGGTCCGGGACAGCTAGTTGTCTATCCAATAATTAAGTGGGAAGGGGAGATGCAAAGTGTCAAGTCTGTTATCTCCATACTGGAAGACTGGACAATTTCGGCATTCGAAGAATGCGGGATAGATTCATACAAAGACCAGGCAATGCAGGGAGTTTGGGTGGATGGGTACAAAATTTGCTCTATTGGACTTTCTTTCTTTAAGTGGGTCAGTAGGCATGGCATGTCGATAAATGTGAATACTCCCGGTTCAAGAGTTGAGGGCCTTTCTGGATGCGGGATGGAGGAAGGGGTACACACTTGTCTGCATAAACTAGGATATCTCCAAGACAAAGACGGGAACGACATCGATATCAAAAGAGTTGAGCGTGCGTTGATCGGTACATGTGAGAAAATTTTAGGAAGAGTTCCTAGTTATCATTTGGATAAGGGCGTGTGAAGTTAGAATGATTCCTAAGAAAGGCAATTTTTCTAAGCTATGGGGATTGGAACCGAGCACTGTTTTCCTGAATCATGGATCATTCGGAGCGGCTCCTATTGCAGTACTCGAAGAGCAAACTAGGATCAGAAATGAAATGGAGGAGGACCCTGTATATTTTGTAGAGAAGAAGATGAACGATCTATGGCAAAAATCCATCCTTGAGCTATCTAAATTTCTCAATGCCGACCCAGAAGGGATGGTTTTCGTTACTAATGCGACCATGGGCGTAAACACGATACTCAGATCTCTGAAACTTTCTCCTGGGGATGAAATAATTGTTCCAGATCATGCATATCAGGCGTGTAGAAATGCGATAGATTTCGTTACAGGGAGATCGGGTGCTAGGACCGTGATTGTACCAGTGCCTTTCAGAGTCAATGATGAATCTGAAATCATTGATCCAATACTATCTGCAGTAAGCGACAGGACAGTATTAGCAATGATAGACACTGTTTCAAGCCCCACAGGAATAAGAATGCCATTTGAGATCTTGGTGCTTGAACTACAGAATAAAGGCGTTGATGTCCTAGTTGATGCGGCCCATGGACCAGGTATTGTACCTCTTGATATTCGCAAGCTGAATCCAGCATATATCACTGGCAATTGTCACAAGTGGTTGTGTACTCCAAAGGGCTCTGCATTTTTGCATATCAGAGAAGATAAGAGAGAGGAGGTTAATCCTCTAAACATAGGACACGGATACTCAAGTGACCTCTCTCCGGCTGAAAAATTCCGTTTTGAGTTTGATTGGTCCGGTACTCGCGATCCAAGCCCATGGCTTTGTATCCCATTCTCCATTGGATACATTGGAAGTCAAATTGAAGGGGGATGGGATGAGATAATGAGGAACAACAGGAATATGGCATTGTATGGCAGGGGACTTCTTTGTGATGCTCTTGACATTATTCCTCCAACACCCGACTGTATGGTTTCTTCGATGTCTTCGGTTGAGTTCCCATGGAGTGGAGATGTACATCCACCATCTCCAGATGGGGACCCCCTTCACAACTTATTGTTTGACGAATACAGAATTCAGGTTCCCATAATATCATGGCCCATTCACAACGCTAAATACATCAGGATATCGGCTCACATTTACAACAGTAAAGAGGAGTTTGAATATCTCTCGGAAACTCTAAAATCTGTATTAAGGCGATAGGCAACCATTCAAGGCATGTAGCATTACCCGCACATCATGCCAAGTGCAGTAGTAGCGATAACAGGGGCCTCAGGCGCTCGCTATGGAGTGAGGCTAGTAGAACAACTAAGTCGGGCTGGATGGGAAATCGATCTCATAGTAAGTAAGGCTGGAGAAATTAATCTCAAACTAGAATGCGATATTGGTGCGGCCGAGCTTAGTGAAATTACAGGAGTCTCGATACACAACAATGCTAATTTAGCGGCCAGACCTGCTTCTGGTTCGGCTTTGTATGACGCATACGTAATTTGTCCGGCTAGTGGGACGACAATAGGAAAGATTGGTGCGGGGATATCAGACAACCTTTCCACGAGAAGTGCTCTAGTTGCGATAAAAGAGAGAAGGAAGCTGATTATAGTGCCGAGAGAGACTCCCTCTCCAACTCCTCATTTAGAAGCTATGGCGAAGATGTCATCATGGGGAGTTGTCATATTACCGGCTAATCCAGGATTCTACAATTCACCAGAGACAATTGATGACTTGATAGATTTCGTAGTGGCCAGAATTCTAGATCAGATGGGAGTATCGCACACTCTCGGTAAGAGATGGACTGGTGAAGAAGTAACACTGGGGTAATAGAGTAATATCAGTCAATAACCAGAATGGGTTCAATAGTCAGTGCGATTTAACATTCACGTGGACGAATCTTCGGAATGGTCAGACTTATCTGTTTCTGAGCTTAAGGATGCCCTCAGGGCAATAGGAATGCCGATTTCTGGAAGAAAGGACGAGTTGGTAACTAGACTGGAAGAGTATTCGGTTTTTCAGGCCGAATTAGTCGATACTAAGTCCGATGAGGATAAATCTGCGGGTTTTCTAGATCGGATAGGGGATTTGCCATTTCCCGCATTAGTTGTGATTTCAATACTAATTGTTGGCAGTTCAGGGGGGGCAGTGATTTACGGTGATGAAATCCTCGATTTTATCCAAGGAGAACCGGAGTATGTATTGATTGATTTTGATAGTGAAAAAGCTAGAGAGTTTGCTCAAACGTTGGTTGATTTGGGGCATCCAGAATGGGAAGGTAGAATGTCTGGAACTGTAGAAGAAGAAAATACAGCCAATTCGATTAAGAGTAATTTTACATCCATGGGGATACCATCCACTATGGACGAATTCGATGTTAATATGTTCGAAATTGGGAGTGAACCAGATTTGTCAATATGCACTCCAGGAGATATCGGGAGTATTTTTGGAGGGCCAACTCCTTGCTCTACGGCCGATGTTAATAGAGAGATAACTCAGTTCACGCACAGAGAGGACTATGTGATACAGGGCTATAGCGGATCCATAGATGTCTTTCATACTGAAAATGCTGAGATTGTTGACTTGGGAAACGGTAGTGAAGATTCCGATTGGGCGTCTGCTGCCAGTAAAATTGCCATGATTTGGATAGAGTCGGGGACTGATGGGAATACCGATTTGCTACAAAGAGCATTGGCCAATGATGTTAATTCGATGATCACGGTTAATTCTCTGATTAATTGTGATGACCTGGTAATGAATGACTGCGTTCCTTATTTCAAAGGAATAGATCTGACAAAATTTGATTTCATCCCTGATTCATTTGGTTTCATTATGGTCTCCAAGAGTGTCGGTACCTCAATATCCGATAGTGTGATAAATGGCGATGGAAGAATTCAGATGAGAATAGATGTGGATAATCAGGCCATATCGACTATCTATGTCCCGTGTGGAATAATTGAAGGAAAATCCGATTCAATAATTGTCCTAGGTGCCCATCATGATACAGTCTACAATAGCCAGGGGGCCGTAGATGACAGCTCTGGAGTGGCCACATTGCAAGAAATTGCCAGACAGTTTTCCATTCTAGAATCTAGATTGGGGGCGCCAGAGTATACGATTTACTTCTGTACTTGGGGTGGCGAGGAAGAAGGACTTTGGGGGTCTAAAGAATGGGTTGACAAGTATAGGAATATGCTATCGGAAGACTTGCGTCTAAATATCAATCTAGACATGAATCATATTGATTTGGAGAGAAATAATGGCCTAACTATCTATGGAAATAATCCAAAGGATACGAAGATAGTTAGAGGCATTAGTGCTAAATTTTCTGATGTCTACACAGATTTAGCTTCAAAGTATAGAGTAAATGTGAACGATATTCCATCTACAGCTATGCCTTACAACTCGGATCATGCTCCTTTTGTCTATGAGATAGACAATCAGCCAGACGATGGCATGGAATATGGCAAGGCCCTAGTGTGCTATGGATCAGGATCTAGCGAGTACCATACATATCTGGATACTATGGATCGTTTCAATGAGGAGAGTTTGGCAGTATCTGGAATAATACTAGGGTCGTTCATCAGGTATCTGTCATACGGAGAAATATCTTAGTCGGCATTGAGACGAAACCGATATACACTATCGGTTGTCGGCTTAGTTTATGGTCAAAATAGGAGAAACCGCCCCTGCCTTCACACTGAAAACCACTGACAAGAGCGATGTCAGTCTGTCTGATTATGCTGGACAGAATGTCATTTTGGCATTCTATCCTGGTGCTTTCACCGGGGTTTGTGACAAAGAAATGTGCGCCTTTCAGGATAATATTAGCAAGTTGAATGGTGCCGGGACCATTGTTCTTGGAATTAGCGTTGACTCTCCATGGGCCAACAATGCTTTCTCCCAGAAATATGACCTCGAGTTCTCCCTACTCTCTGATGTGGACCGAGAAGTCGTCAAAAGCTATGATGCCTCATTTGTAGGCCTCGGTGGCATTGAGGGATATGTTAGTGCCAATAGAGTGGTGATAGTGATAGATGGCGATGGGATTGTGCGATACCGATGGGACGCGGAAAATCCAGGGGTTGAGCCAGATTATGATGCTGTAGTGGACTTTGCGTCTACTCTGTGATGAGCTTCATATTCTGTGCCAACGATGAGATAAAATCAGTTGTAACTACATCATCTCGGGAGATTTAATCCCCAGAAGTTCCAAACCAGTTGAAATCACTCTTGCTGTTAAATCACATAATGCCAATCTACTCATCATAGTTTTATCATCTTCCGATTTTAGTATCGGACAGGCCTCATAGAAAGTGGCAAATGCAGAAGAGGTAGCATGAATGTGGGTACAGAGTTTGTGAGGGTGTAAACTGGAAATTGATTTGTCCAAAGATTCCGCGAAATTTAGTATGCACTTGGCTAGGGTCTCCTCCTCTTCAGTGAACAGCTCGATTTTAGAATTTCTTAGTGACTCCCTACTTACAGAAGTCAGCGAAAAAATGCGTGATATCCTTGCATAAGAATATTGAAGATAAGGCGCGGTGTTTCCTTCAAATGAAAGCATCTTATCCCAATCAAAGACATAATCCTTAGACCTGTCAGTGGAGAGATCGGCATACTTTACCGCCCCTATTCCTATCATCTTTGAAATTCTAGCCTTATTTTCACCTATGAGCTCTGGATTCTTCTCCGAAATGGCACTATCAGCCCTGATGATTGACTCCTTCAATAGATCAACAAGTTTTGCTGAATGTCCCGTCCTACTTTTCAGCATCTGTCCGTTTGAGTCTAGTACCGAGCCGAAATTTATGTGTGTGGCCGTATGTCTTTCATCCATGAATCCAGCTCTTGAGGCGACCTCAAAAACCATCTCAAAGTGTTGTTTCTGAGGAGTTCCCACAACATACATCAGTTCGTCGCATGAAATTCTTTCCACCCTATCAATGATACAAGCCAAGTCTGATGTGGAGTAGTTGTACCCTCCATCCCCCTTCTTAATTATCACAGGAAATGGAGCACCTTCCCTATTGACCCATTTTCCACCCAAATATACTACACTAGCCCCTTCACTCTCTTCTAACATTCCTGATTCACGTAATCTTTCAACGACTGTCGGCAGTAGGTGCCTATATGCTGACTCGCCCATAATATCATCATCATCAAGGAGAACATCTAACATCTCGTACACTTCATTGAAGTAAATCGTTGATACGTCCACTAAGACCTTCCAGAGTCTGAGTGTATCGGAATCCTCGGCTTGGAGAAGAACAACCCTAGATCTCGCCCTCTCTGCGAATAAATTATCATGATCAAATTTTACTCTGGCCTCTTTGTAAAACTGATCAAAATCTGAAATTGCCCTCTCAGAGGTAAAATTATCTTCGCCTAAATCGATTAAATGCTCAATTAACATTCCAAAGGGAGTACCCCAATCTCCTATGTGATTCTCCCTGATTACTTCATGGCCCTTGAATCGTAGCATTCGGACTATTGCATCTCCAATTACCGTGGACCTGAGGTGGCCAACATGCATTTCTTTGGCCACGTTTGGTGCCGAGTAATCAACAACAATTTTTCTGGGACTATCCTTGCTAACTCCCAGCATGCCATCAGATAATAACCCCATAGTTTTGTTTGCCAACCACTCGGATTCGGCCCTCAGATTAACGAATCCATTCATGGAAGAAGTTAGTGCTATTCCCTGTAAAGAAGGAGATATCAGTCTAGAAATCTGCTCTGAGACTTCGATGGGGGATTTCTTGAATCTACGAGATAATGAATGGCAAGGAATTGCAACATCCGCCATAGGGCCCAGTGTTGATGGACCGATCAAATTGGAAATTTCTTCCTCTGAAATATCTAATTCTGAGATTGAGTCGTAAATCAGAGGAGTACAGGCTTCGATTAGATCTCTCATATTACACCTCAAGATATTGAGTACCTCAATAGAGCGGTTATTCCGCCAAATGCATCGAATAGAGTAGCGCCCTCTTCCGTATCCATAGAAATCAGGGTAACGGAAGCGGAAGTATGGCCTGCCAACAGAGTTAATTCATCGATTAAATCCATTGACCTTTCTGCATCCTCCACAACATCCTCAGACGAACAGCTAGGACATACAGGAATCTCTGACCTTCTACTTTGAGTTCCCTCCCATTCTGACTTACAATGCCTACAAATCCACATTACTCTCCTTTTTCTGATATTTTCAGATAGTAATAATCTCTCAACTGCGCCCTGCTCTAGAGCGTTTCTGATCATCATCTCCCCATATGTGGCTTTTGGATGAGCTTGCATCACTTCTCTCAAGAATCTATCAACCAGCTTTCGCTCTGTATCTAATTCGATTTGGTCCATTAGGCCCCCTGCTCTCTGAACCAACTCCCTGAGTCCACTTTCATTGGAATATCCTACATCGAAGAACGGCTCTCTAATTAGTTTCTTAATTTCATGATGGAAGTAATCATTCTTCACAACATAATCTTTTGTTGCACCTGGTCCGCCGATAATTATCCCCTGGAGATTTTCAATCATTGGCAACCAGTATGAAGAAGCCCTTTCCGCGGATTTCTTGAAGAATTTATCCGCGGCTTCTTCGATTAACCTCTCGAATCTCTGTGCCGACTGACCACCTCTACCGTGCTTTGAAGGGACTAGCGATGTAACATGTTCCTGACAATGTAACCTCTTTCCACTAGCAAGTCCATATGCCGCTTCGGACCTATCTATGACAAAAAGGCCGTATGCTGTCCTATCAATTAGCATCTCCTCGAGCTGACTGATCTCAAATGTTGAGCCGCACCTGTATCTGTAAGATGTAAATGCCTCGGGAGGATCGTCAATAACTATCGACATTAGTCTAGTTTTATTATTTCCAACAATGACGTGTCCTACGAATAAGGCCATTCCTCTTTCTCCGGGCGTTTTGTATCGGTTTAAGCTGGCTATGGCAGACTCTATAGCATCGGAAACATGCTTCCTAGTCAGCTTAGACTTGATGTTTGCCGCCTGTCCAGCTTCATTAGAAAGTTGATGTCTGACATCGCTTATCATCCTATCAGGGGGCACTACGACCGAAACTAGCTCGGTACCCATTCCCTTCATTGCAGACAAGTCCTCTACTGCCTTCTTGAGGCGTAATCTCCTTTGCTGGACTTCAATATCGTCGGATATGGCACTACCCCCAGTTAAAGGCCGGAGGGGCAGCATTTCAACCCTTAGACTCCGCTAGGGCAAAGGAATTGAAAGGGGCGTCCTAGCTCGACGGTCGATGACGACCGTGATTGTCGCACTCGGAGGGAGTCTGCTCCGTCCCGAGATTGAAGAAAGGCATACTTGGCTAGAGGATCTAGTTTCGGTAATTAGGGACAGGGTATCGATGGATGATAGGATCGGGATAGTCGTCGGAGGAGGAGCTCCGGCCAGAGAGGGGATTGAGCTAGCTCGGCCAATGATTTCAGATGAGGCCCATCTGGATAAAATAGGCATAGCGGCAACTAGGCTAAATGCTACTATTGTCAGAGAATCACTTTCAGATTCCGGCATTCCCGTATCTGGAACCATTCCTAAGAGTGTTGATGAAGCGGTGCTTCTACTTGAGACTCGTCAAGTTGTCGTCATGGGAGGAACTAATCCTGGGCATACAACAGACGCTGTGGCGATACGTTTTGCAATATCTTCTGAAGCTGATAAGTGTATCATAGCCACCAATGTAGCAAAAGTTTTCGACAGTGATCCAAGAGTCAATCCAGATGCTATACCATATGATTCACTAACCCATAGCCAACTACTGGAGATAATTGGATCTTCTCAACACACAAGAGCCGGAATTTCCCAAATTGTCGATCCTGTTGGGGCCATTGATGCCTCTGAATCAGGCCTGACCTTGAATATCCTCGATGGAAGAAATGTGCACCTCATTAGAGAGGCGATTGTTGGAGGGGACTTTCAGGGAACAGAGGTAAGGAGGGGCTAAATCTTGAGCAGGGCCGATAGAATCGCTAATGCTGGAAGAAGAACGGCTAAGGAAGCGAGAGATGCGGCCAATAAGAGAAGGCAATCGGAAAGCCGTAAGGTTTCGAATAAATCCATAGATGTCAGGCCCCATAGGCATTGTGTCGTATGCTGGAAACCGATTTCTCTGGAGATTGAGCCTGCAGTTTGCGACGATGAGGCTTGTATTGAAAATAATAAGAAAAGGGAGTCTTCTAGAAAGAGACTGACCGTAATGTTGTATCTGTTTCCCGGTATTGCTATCCTACTAATTTTCTTACAGATGATGTCAGGGGGAGCATAAATGGAGGGATATTCATGAATATGGTCAGAATCTTGTCAATACTTCCGGGCCTTGTGGGCGGCCTGTGTGTATTGATGGTCCTTGGTAGCCTTATTGGGATAGATGTGGAAAATTCACGTACTGACGTCCCCATCGTACCGTGTACTGATGATTCTGTTGGTTGTCCAGTTGGGATGACTGGTGAAGATTTGATAGTGCCTCCCGCATTCGTGTTGCTAGAGATAAGTATGAAGCTGGAATGGGACGAACCGGATAGAAGTTGGATTGGAGTTGTTGACGCGAAGTATGAAGAAGATTGCCCTCCTGATTCCAATGGCCTTACTTCTTGTACATCTGATGACTTTGAATTCATTGCAGGAGGTCCTGATTCCTTAGATGGAAGCTTAGAGTTTGTGTTAGAGCCGGGAAAATATCGTTTTGTAACGGCTGGAAAGGATGGCTCCACCCTTGACGAACAATTGGTCACTATTGAACCTGAAATTCATCTAGCTGGATTTGTAGAGATACTACTTGCCGCCATAGGATTGACACTGCTTCTAGGTGCTAGCCAGATGGCATTTCCTCTCAGGGAGATGTGGAAGCGCTTTAGAGAAGCGTAAATCTAGCATAGATTGCTTGAATAACCTATTCCTACTCGTAGTAGCATGTCTGACCGCTGCCCGGGGTGTGGATCAAAAATGGATATTGGCGGCCTGCCTATCTCCATAGGCGGCTTCGATATGTATTGCACGACGTGCGGACACATTTGGCACATCAATTAGGACAGGTCATTTCTAGGCCAGTCCTCTGGTAGAATTAGAGGGTCTACTATATCGTCAGCGGCAATCATTTCAACAAGCCTTTCTCTCAAATGCTCCATTCCCTCCCCCGTGATTGAGCTGATGGCTAAGTCATTCCCCCTTTCTGCAGATTGGTGTAAGTCTAATTTACTGTGAACGACGAGGATTGGCCTCTCTGAGATCAACCCACTTACTTCTTCAAGTAGATTCATTTGCTCGTCTAGGTTAGTCGTTGCATCTGGCGTTGGATCTATCAAGAACAAAAGTACATCCCCCACATTCTCCAAGGCCGCAATGGCCTGCATCTCGATATTATTCCTCTCGACCATAGGCCTGTCTAGAAGGCCGGGGGTATCGACCATCTGATATTTTCTCCTTCGATGCATGAAGTGGCCAAGGTGTAATTGCTTGGTAGTGAATGGATATGCCGCGACCTCGGGCTCTCCGCTCGATAGAGAATTAATCAAAGCAGATTTACCTACATTGGGAGATCCGGCTACCACAATACAAGGTTCGGTAGAATCTATAGAAGGTAGCTTTCTTAGTATATCACGAGCCTCCCCCAGCCATTCTATTTCTGGAGAAATTTGCTCAATTATTGAAGAGAATCTGCCATATGCCGATCTTCTGGCCTGGTGAAATCCATCTATATCCCTGAGCCTTAGAATCTTTCTTTGAGTATCTCCTGCTATCGATCTTACTCTTTCTGCCCCCCATTGAATCGCACCTAGACTCTTCCTGTAATTGTCATTACCGACAGCTGCGTCTACGAGAGCTTGATCAAATTCGGATAAGGCATTCAAACTGGGCCACCTCTCAACGTATGCAATGAGTGTGGTATCAATTACTGCAGCCGCGGACTGTACCATCTTATTCATCTGCTTTCTAACTCTGTGATACTTATCTGGATCCTCTACGGTATCCGACTGTCTACTGGCCTTTCTGAAAGCCTTATCGAGAATCTCATCTGTTTTCAAAACAGTTGGGATTTTTCTCCATTCGATTGATGCCATGTGTCTTCCTGACTCTACGACAAACCCTTTCCTATTCAAGACAGTAGCCAGAAATTGTATGGATTTTCAAATCAAGCCCTTTTTCTATATGGACCCCGCCGAAAGCACATGCCCGACATATCCAGTACACTTCCCGATTGGGCGATAAAGATTCATCGAGCCCACGGTTCTCCTGAATTGAATGATATTCAGGATGTTTTTCATGGTCCTCTTTCAAGTCGTAGCGCTGGGCTGAGAAAGGATGACATCATTGAGATAATTATTGATTCTAGAGCTATTTCTACTGGTAGTGAAAATATTGCAAGGGGGATGCTGATCGGGACTACAAGAAACGCTGTTGAGATCATGGATGATGCCGGCATATTCAGATCCATAGCCCGAGATGTGATTGTGGAAGTAAGGCTGATCGCCCATATGAGAGTACCCTATCTTGAAGATAGGGAAATGATGACCTTCGAGAAAGAGGATATGCGACGTAGATCAAGTATGCAAGAAAAGGCTGAGCAGATGGCTGATGGCGGCATGGATAGCCACCTGTGGGGTTGAGAAATGGGCGGCTTAGAAGGTAAAGATTGTGTGCCGTGCAGAGGAGGTGTACCTCCTCTAGACGAAGAAGATTCACTGGAGCTGCTGAGTCAAATTAATGAGGATTGGTCACTGATAGAAAATCATCATATTGAGAGGACTTGGGACTTCGACAATTTCGAGGACGCTCTAGAATTTGTAAATTCTGCAGGCGGAATATGCGAAGATGAGGGGCATCACGCTGATTTCGAATTGGGATGGGGAAGGGCCAAGGCAATTATTTGGACTCACAAGATTGACGGTTTAACAGAGTCAGACTTCATTCTAGCCGCTAAATTGGACCTTCTGGGCTAGGAATTTTCATGGCTACCGTTCAAGATACTCTGAACAGCAGAAGAACTGTTTATCGATTCACAGATAAAGTAGTAGAAAGATCATACCTAGAGATGGCATTTGAGGCCGCCAGTAACGCCCCTTGTCACAAGCAGACACACCCCTGGAATTACTATGTCTTAGGAGAGGAAACAAGGCTAAAGCTACTACCTATGGTGATTTCTATGGCTAAAGAGAAAATCACCAAGGGCAATGGAGGCGAGTCCTTGACCTCTGTTGACAGAGCGGTTTCGAAGATTATTGATGCCCCCATATTAATCGCAGTTACAACTAAACTTAGTCCTGAGGATTCTTTCAGGGAAGAGGAGGACTACGCGGCAACTGTTTGTTCCTTGCATAATCTTGTTCTATCCCTGTGGGGCGAAGGGATTGGATCGCAATGGAGTACAGGTAGTATCACAAGACATTCTTCCACATACAGCGTATTAGAAATTGATGAGGAAATGGAAAGGATTGTTGGATTCCTCAAGGCCGGTTATCCAGAATCTATTCCCAACAAGGAGAAAAAGAGTCCAAATGAGATTAGGAAATACCTACCCTAGGAAAATGGTGATAACATGAAGAAAGTGATATACCCCAAGGTTGGAGGTGTTGACTCAATAGAAATACTAGATGTCGAAGAACCTCAGGCTTCTGAGGGAGAAGTGGTTGTTAGAATCCATAGGGCGGGCATAAATTTCGCGGATCTTATGATGAGGCAGGGGCTATATGGGTCGAATCCTGATTTTCCATTCACGCCCGGTTATGAGGCGTCTGGAGTAATAATTAGTTTGGGTAAGGGCGTAAAGGGACTAGAGTTGGGAGATAGAGTTCTTGCAATGACTGGTTTCGGAGGATATTCAGAGAAGGTTTCAATCCCCAGTTCTAGAGTTTTCAAATTACCAGATTCTGTAACTTTTGACCAGGCGGCCGCGATCCCCGTTACCTATGGAACAGCATACCATATGCTATTCCACCTAGGGAGGATTTCACCCGGCGACTCTGTACTAATTCATCATGCCGCGGGAGGCGTGGGAACTGCTGTCGCTCAATTGTGTAAAGTTGCAGGGGCATCGGTTGTGATTGGCACTGCCTCCGCACCAAAGAAGGAGTTCGTAGAGTCAATTGGAGTGAAGTTTGTAGACAGGGAAACAGAGGATTTTGTCAAGATTTGCAAAGACATGACTGGAGGCAAGGGAGTTCATCACGCTATTGACCCCGTTGGCGGGAAGAATCTGATGAGATCATACAAAGCCACTAGAAGAGGTGGCAAGGTGTACTTCTTTGGCGCATCATCTGCAGTTAAGGGAGATAAGAGATCTATTATCTCTGCATTCAGAATGTGGTTAAATACGCCAAAATTTAATCCAATTAAGATGATGTCATCGAATAAAGCTATTTTTGGAGTTCATATGGGACTTCTGGATGATAATACAATCTTTGAGGGACATCTAAGCGCACTTTCTAAGATGCTGGAAGATAATGAAATTGATCCGATAATAGACAGTATTTGGAGATTTGAACGCGTCTCTGAGGCACAGATGCACATGCATGACCGTAAGAATCGTGGAAAGATACTCCTTGACTTTGCTCCAGAGTGATAGCGTCCCTAATGCCCCTTAATTGGCCTAAAGCCTAACTGGCCTAGTGGCACCACAGGCTTGACATTTCAGGAGAGTGGTCCTATCCTCCTTGATGAATCTCGTATCTGGGGCTCTGCATTGGTTACACAGGATGAATGTCTTGACATAGCTCACTAGTTTTTCCTTGATTCTCTTGGGCGGCACTCTTCCCTTCAGCATTATTCGCGATTGTTCCCTAGTTCCTGAAGTTCCTAGCTCATTGAGAAGATACTGATACACATGATTTGCATCCCTGTCCATTGCGTCAACTACATCTGAGAAATTTCTCAGAATGGTTTGACTACCCTCAATCAGTATTTCTGGTTCTGGCATAGTCCATCTTGACCTCTGACTAATTCCTTCTGGAATTCTTTCACGAGCCCTGTCGAGAAGTTCTTCGTAGTCGAAACCATCCATACTGTTCCGAACATACCACTCCTTTTCACCCCACCGGGAGATACGACTATCGGGCAAGGTAAAATCTTGATACCTCTGGGAGAGGTCATGGAAGAGTCACTAGAGGTCATGGTCGCGAGAACAGAGGATGATGCAAGACTGCCAACCAGAGGTAGTGAATATGCCGCGGGATGGGACCTTTATGCTCTTGAAGAGTCTGTAGTCCCATTTAGGAAAAGCGTGAAGCTACGAACTGGACTGAGGGTGGCAATTCCCGTGGGGTACGAAGGACAAGTTAGAGCCAGATCTTCCTTGGGCTCAAAGGGCCTAATACTGCCACACAGCATTGGAACTATTGATGCAGACTATAGGGGCGAGCTGTTTGTTCTTATGACATGGATTGGGGAAGGCGAATCATACACAGTGAAGGCCGGAGAAAGAATCGCCCAACTATTGATTTCTCCGATCCCTGAGGTTTCTTTCAAAGAGGTTTCAATAGCACAATTGGGAGATACCAAGAGAGGAGATGGGGGATTTGGGAGTACCGGTCGTTTCTAGCTGCCTGCAACTAGAGATTTTCAATACTCTATTCTCAATAGGTTCATAGGAAGCGGATGGTGGCCCAGTATGATGACAAGTAGCGTGGATGATTTACGAGCCACCGTAGAAGAATACCGTTCCAAGGGGCTCAATACCCAGCAGATCGCTGATGAGATGTCCCTTTCCCAGACCACCATCAAGTGGCTTTCCTCTGGCGGAGTAGGTTCTGAAGATAGGCCTGATGACATTAGAGTAGGATGGAGGTCTATTGCTGTTAAAGCCGGAAGGATAGAGGCGATTTCATATGTCTTCTGCGATATCTTAGAAGAAGAAATTGGAGACGACGTAGATACCATCGTTGGAATCAGCATCAATGGAATCGCATTTGCTCAGGCCATAGGCGGACAGCTGGATCTTGACTTGGCTGTAAGTAGGAGTATCAGTGATGATGGTGGCGGACATATTTCGGAGGTCTTCGCTGACGTGGAAGGGAAGAAATGTGTTGTGGTTGATGACGTTCTTTCTGGAGGAACAACTATGGCTAAGACAGTGAATAATCTAAGAGCGGCCGGAGCCGAAGTAAAGTTATGCATGGTTCTTGCGAATAAGTCCCACAGAAATGAAATCGAGGGCGTTCCTCTGCGTGGACTTGTCAGAGTAGTGACTGTCTGAGGAAGAGAAATGCACTGGGCAGATTTCAGAGCTCAGAGATTGTCTGAGAGGGAAGTACCGCAAGTAATAGTCTCTGGGATAACTCCCTCGGGCGAATTTCATATTGGCCACCTTAGAGAAATTCTAACGGCTGAGATGATCCATAGGGCTTGTCTCGATTCTGGACTTGAGTCAAGGTATGTCTTCATTGTGGATTCTATGGATCCATTACGCAGAGTGTATGACTTTCTATCTCCCGAATATGAGAAATATATTGGTGTGCCTTTAGCATATATTCCAGCGCCAAGTCCTGACGGAACGCCAAGTACTGATTCTGGTAGCTATGCTGATCACTTCTTGAATCCATTTCTAGAATCCCTAAGGGAGATAGGAGTATTCCCGGAAATAGAGATGAATCATGAGGCTTACGAAGATGGGAGATTCTCAGAAAATATTGACCTCGCCATAGGCAAGAGGGAAGAGATTAGAGAGATCATTATGAATATCTCTGGAAGGGACCTGCCTAAAGACTGGTTTCCCTACAGCCCTCGTGGTTCAGATGGAAGTATGGATGGGGTCCAAGTTACTGGTTACGAATATCCCTTTGTCCATTGGGAGGACTCCCATGGCATTACGGGGAGGGCCGATATCAGGAAGGCAGAAGGAAAGATGCCCTGGAGAATTGATTGGGCCGCTCGATGGATAATACATCAAGTAACCTGTGAACCTGCAGGAAAGGACCACGGCGCCGCAGGAGGAAGTTTCGATACGGGTATACCGATTTGTGAAGTTCTTGGAGGAAAACCCCCTGAGAAAATAGTTTATGAATGGATTCAACTCAAAGGGATGGGGCCGATGTCGAGTTCATCAGGAGTTACAATAGGACCGATGGAAGCCCTTTCATTAGTTCCTCCAGAAATCCTCCGATATGTCATAGCAAGGAGTAAAATTGGGCGACATATTGAGTTTGATACTGGATCCGCACTGTTCGAAATGGCTGATGAATACGAACGACTTCTTTCTAGGGTCGAAACTGGTGAGGTTACAAAACGCATGCAGACGAGGATCGATACCACAAAAGGGGCCCTTAGACTGAGTCAGGTTGTAAGAAATTCTGATCCCTCTGAATCTATTGGAGGCGTTTCTTTCAGGCATCTATCTATGCTTGCACAAATTAAGTCCTCGGATGATGAAGTCTGGGGATCTTTGAGAAATAGCGGCCATCTATCTGGAGAACCTGGGGATTCATTGGTGATTAGATTGGGCAAGATGAGGAATTGGATCGATGGAAAACACTTTCCCGAAGATGCCAGAATAGTAATTCAGACCATTATTGGAGAGGAATTTAGTGATAATACGACAGAAGAGCAGCGGTTGTTTTTGAGAGGATTAAGCAAATCTCTGGAGAATTGCGAATGGGACCAGGATTCCATCAAAGATACGATTAGGGAATGTATGGGAAATTACGGACTGAAGGGAAAGGATGGCTTCGCGGCACTATACTGGGCCCTACTTGGAAGAAGACACGGACCGAGGGCATCGGCCCTGATTTCTGAGATGGATAGGGATGCTTTAATCCAGCTTCTGAAGGGTGTGTGAAGGGCTTAATCATGAGAACTGACCACCTACCATTCCCAATGCCTGAACGCCCTCATTCATTAGTTCAAGAGTGGAAGAATCTGACATTTATGCATTGGGAGGTTGATCCAATGAAGTTAGCCAAGTACATTCCAGATGGGTTGGAGATTGATCTCTTCGAGGGTAGGGCGTTCATTGGTACAATTCCATTTACTATGGCCAATGTCAGGCCAAGGCTATTATTCCCAATACCTGGAATATCCACTTTTCCTGAAGTTAATATCAGAACTTATGTGAGGGAGGGGGGACGTGGAGGAGTTCTTTTCTTGACTCTCGAGGCGCAGAGCCTGATTACTTGCTCCTATGCGCCCAGGGCCTATGGGTTGCCATATAGATACTCAGTAGCTAGTGTCCAGTCCAGAAACGGACTATATCGGTGGAACACCAGTAGAAAGGACGGTAGTCATGAGCTAGTTGGTGAATGCGAATGGTACGAGCAAGACGAGTCGGCGCTAAAGGGAACTCTAGAAGAGTTTCTTTTCGAAAGGTACTGTCTTTACACATTCCATCGGGGTAATTTGTGTATAGCCTATACTCATCATGAACCCTGGAAATTTGGCCTAGGAAATGTGAAATTGCACTCTAACTCCCTCACTGAAGAGTTCGATCTGGGAATTGATGACGTCTTAAGTCCCGACTTAGTACACGTTTCAGAGGGAGTATATGTCAGAACTTGGTCTACGGAGGTGGTCAGATAGTTCTCGAAGGCTCCCGTGACGTATTGATTCTCGATGGAGATTGTGGTCTCTGTCACCGCTTGGCGGACTTCTTAGATAAGCGAATTATTGATAGAGAATTATTGGCGTTCAGACCGGGTAATTCTAAGGATGCTGAGATGCTATTTTCTAGAATGCCGGAATCGTTGAGACGTGTCGATACAGTATACCTGATTAGAGATGGAAGAACATACATACGATCCGCAGCGGCAATACGTTGTCTTCTTTACCTGGGACCACACTGGAGAGTCATTTTCCCACTGTTGTGGATAGTTCCCCTCCCTCTTAGGGATTTATCATATCGAATAGTTGCTAAATACAGACATCTCTTCTTCAAGCGTCCTGAGAAATGTACTTTCAGGGTAGATTAGGTGATTAGATGAAAATAAGGCTACATCAGTTTCTATCTAGGACTGGGCATTTTAGTTCTAAGAATAAAGCCAAGAATGCGGTTTGGGAAGGCTCCATTTCGGTTGGAGGAAGAATTGTAAAAGATATTTCATATGAGTTCAATCCTGAGAAGAGAGAGGTTCTTTTCAAGGGCATTAAATTGAGTTTGCCTAGTAATTATGAATACTTCATCTTGAATAAACCCGCAGGAGTGATATGCTCGAGAATAAATAAACACGAGAGGTCCCTAAACAAGAATTCAGTTTTTTCATTATTCAAGGGACATATTGATTCAAGGGTATTGGACTCTTTGGTCACAGTAGGAAGGCTAGACGAAGGAACTACTGGCCTTCTGATAATAACCAATGATGGGTCATTAGTGAACGATATTGCCAATCCATCAAAAAATATTGGCAAGACCTATCTTCTCAAAGTATCTAAGAGGATTACTCCCGAGTTAATCAGTTCGATTAGGACGGGAGTAAGTATTGACATTACCAGAAACGAGATAGTCGAGGAATATTTGACTATGCCAGCTGAAGTAACAAAGATCAGTGATTACAGCATCGAGGTAACAATATTCGAAGGTAAGAAAAGACAGGTCCGTAGAATGGTGGAATCTCTTGGAAACAGAGTACTAGAATTACATAGAACCTCTATCGGGGGATTAAATTTGGACACTTATTCACTGAACTCTGGAGAATACAAAAAGGAGTCTCGAGAAGTCATCATGGAGAGAATTAGAAAATAGAGATTATTCCAGTGTAGAAATTTCTAATAATCGCGGCTCTGGAGTGCCTAGCTGCATTTCAGCTATAGCTTCTACTTCCATCTTAGCTCCAGCCATAGTAGTGACAAATGGAATATTGAGTTCTACGGCTAGTCTCCTCATCATATTGCCGTCCAGTACTGCCCCTCCTGTGGCAGTGGGGGTGTTGATAACTAGCTGAATCATTCCCCTTCTCATTAAATCGAGAGCATCGGGGGACTTCCTGTCTTCAATTCTATAGCATGTGTCGACATCCACTGACCCGTTCTCTCTGAGTACAGAAGCAGTTCCAGGTGTGGCGTAAATCTTGAAGCCCATATCTTGCAGACGCTTTGCCAAAACAATTGTGCTTTTCTTGTCCTTATCCTTCACAGTGATATAGACTCCTCCAGAAGTAGGTACAGGGAGCTCTGTGGCCATCCTAGCTTTGAGATACGCGGCGGCTGGCCTCACGTGTGACCCCATTACTTCCCCAGTTGATTTCATCTCGGGACCAGGTGCAGGATCTAGGCCTCTAAGTTTTATGAATGGGAAAACAGGTGCCTTAACAGATACTGCCTCGGTCTGAGGCTCGGGAATATCAAGTGATGATAATTTCTCCCCTAGAGCTACTCTTGCGGCAATTCTGGCTAGAGGTACTCCAGTGGCCTTAGCTACAAAGGGGAACGTTCTCGACCCTCTTGGATTAACTTCTAAGACAAATAATTCCTCATCCCTTATTGCGAATTGGATGTTATAACAACCCCTAATTCCTAATTCCAGACCAATAATAGTGGTCCATTCCTCTACTTGTGAAAGTACACTTTCAGGGATATTCTGAGGAGGGATAAAGCAGGTCGAGTCTCCTGAGTGAATGCCAGCCTCCTCCAGATGTTCCATAATAGCCCCGATTAGAACTTCTTCTCCATCGCAAACTGCATCGACATCGAGCTCTACTGCATTGCCCAGATACTCATCAATGAGAAGTGGCCGATCAGGGGAAAGATATGCCTCACTCATGTATGTCTCTAACTGCCTATCATTGGATAATATCTCCATTCCCCTTCCCCCTAAGACATAAGACGGCCTAATGAGGACTGGGTATCCAATGGAAGATACTGCCTTTCTGACCCCTTCTGGATCTGTAGCAGTCATTCCCCTAGGCATCTTTAATTGACACCTCTCTGCAAAATCCTCGAATCTCTTCCTATCACTAGCCTCATCAACGGCCTCTGGAGTCGTTCCTTCGATAATCATGCTAAGACCCAATTTTTCTAAATGAGGTAGGCTGTCTGAAAGCGGCAAAGCCAGGTTTATAGCCGTCTGTCCCCCGAACTGGAGAAGAATTCCATGAGCTTTCTCTCGGAGTAAGATCTCGGAAACTGATTCCAGATTAAGAGGATCGAAATATAGTCTATCACTGGTATCGAAATCAGTTGAAACTGTTTCTGGGTTGTTATTTATTATGATTGCTTCATGTCCCATTTCTCTTATTGCCCCTACTGCATGGACACACCCATAGTCAAACTCTATTCCTTGACCAATTCTGATAGGACCTGATCCAATAACGACTACTCTTTGCTTGGATTTGGTTTCTAGACCTGGAACTAAATCAACACCATTATCGCCGGTCCCTCCTTCATATGTCGAGTAGTAGTAAGGAGTAACTGCGGCGAACTCTGCCGCACAAGAATCAACCATTCTGAATCTCGGGTGGATGCTTAATTGATGCCTTCTGATTGTCACGGCGGCCTCTCCCCTTCCCGAGGGTAAATTCTTGAAGCCAGAGGGAGGGAATCCACAGAGGGCATCTGCAATGTGCAGATCGGTAAATCCCACTCCTTTCCATGATCTCATCTCAGCCTCTGGTATCTCTGAGGGCCGAAGTCCCATCTCGCCAGCAGCCCTAATCTCGGTCTCAACTGCAGCCATCTTCTCAAATCTATGTAAAAACCACCTAGTTACTCCTCCGGTTAGATCCCTAACATCCTCTAACGAATACCCTCTTCTGAATGCCTCCATGATTGCGGACATTCTCCTATCAGTGGGAACTCTCAGCCAATCTTCTAAAATCGCAGTGGGGAGTTCCTCCGAGGACCTCTCATCCATAGACTCGCCTCCGGAAGAGTCAGCCATAGTCAGCGGCCTTGGATGGGGTTTGCCATACTCTAAACTAGCCCATGCCTTGAGGAAAGCCTCTTCGAAACATCTTCCAATTGCCATGACTTCCCCTGTAGACTTCATGGATGTCCCTATGGTTCTATCCGCTGTCCTAAATTTATCAAATGGCCATCTGGGTATTTTCACGACACAGTAGTCCAATGTAGGTTCAAAAGCTGCAGTGGTCCCCCTTCCAGTTATTGGATTGGGAAGCTCATCTAGGGTATATCCAACAGCAATCAATGCGGCCATTCTAGCAATTGGATAACCTGTCGCCTTTGAAGCCAAGGCTGATGACCGGGATACTCTCGGATTGACTTCGATTACTCGGTACTGCCCTGTGGACTGCTGTACTGCGAACTGAACATTACAGCCCCCCTTGATATTCAGCCTTCTAATCAGCTTCAAAGCCGCATCCCTTAGCATCTGATGGTCCTGATCTGATAGTGTCTGTTGAGGGGCTACGACTACAGATTCACCTGTATGGACACCCATGGGATCTAGATTCTCCATAGTACATACAATAATTGCATTATCAGCGGCATCTCTCATTACCTCATACTCGTGTTCTTGCCATCCTAGGATACTCACTTCGATCAGAACCTGCCCTATTGCTGATTGCAAAAGTCCCTGACTTGCAATTTCAACAAGCTCACCCTTGTTGAAAGCAGTACCGCCACCCAATCCCCCAAGAGTGAAAGCGGGACGGATCAAGAGGGGGTATTTTCCAATTTTTTCAGCAGCATCCAACCCCTCGCTGATTGACGAACAGGCTACTGCCTCGCAAACTGGAAGATCAATACTCTCACATACTCTCTTGAAAAGATCCCTATCTTCGGCCTCATCTATAGATGCTAGATCGCATCCAATCAACTCTACACCTAACTCATCTAATGAACCATCCTTGGCCAATGCGGAAGCGATATTCAATGCTGTTTGACCTCCCATTCCTGCTAGAATTGCATCCGGTTTCTCAATCTCCAGAATTCTCTTAACGACCTCTGGAAGAAGTGGCTCGATGTATATCCTATCTGCCATTTCTGGATCATTCTGAATAGTTGCTGGATTGGAATTAATCAAAATTACTTCATATCCATCGTCTCTCAAAGCCCTGCATGCTTGCGACCCTGAAAAATCAAACTCAGCCGCCTGGCCAATCCTAATCGGTCCGCTTCCGAGAATCACTATTCTTGAGAGGTCGTTTCTTCGAGGCACTAATCTCCACCTCTCCCTATGATGGCTGGTTGTGGATCTCCAGACAGATGATCGGCAACTATCTCGGCAAATCTGTCGAAGAGCGGAGATGCATCATGCGGCCCTGGGCAAGCCTCGGGATGAAACTGGATGGTGAATGCCGGTTTACCGACTAGATCGAGTCCCTCCACAGTCTTGTCATTGGCATTTACATGCCTAACTGTAAATTCAGCCTCTAAAATATTACTTCCTGAATCGGAGCAAGTCCCTGATGGATGTGGTGCTAGCATTCCTTTACTGGGATCTTCTACGGCGAAACCATGATTTTGACTAGTTATGTTTACCTTACCAGTTACTAAATCTACAACAGGTTGATTGGATCCACGATGGCCGTATCTGAGCTTGTATGTCCTCAGTCCTGCGGCGAGACCCATCAGCTGGTGGCCCAAACAAATTCCCATTACTGGCATATCTGATCTAACTGCCGCCGCGAGTGATTCTCTAGCGATTGTAGCTGTCCCGTTGTGAGCTGGGTCTCCTGGGCCGTTAGATGCGAAGAGGGCGTCTGGCTTCCAGTCGTCGATTATCTCTTGGAATGGCATAGAAGCAGGGCACCAGACCACCTCAAATCTTCTACAGAGCTCCCTGATGATGTTATACTTGATTCCACAATCCAGCACTGCCAATCGAGGTAAGCTTTGGCCCCTGTCATCTGTAGCTCCCGGATTTGCAATTACTGGCTCATCTATAGTTACTGACTTTACCAAATCTTCATGGTCAGGAGGAGTCATTTTTGACAGTAATCTTTCCATCTCACTGACCTTATCGGCAGGTCCAAAAACACATAACAAAGTCCCATATTCCCTAACTCTTCTTGTTAGATCCCTAGTATCTACTCCTTGAATTCCGGGGACTCCATGGGATAATAGTAAATCATGAATACTGCCAACAGAATCCCTATGATCGGGAATAGGCATCATCTGTTTGCATACTACTCCTCTGGGGTGTACTCTCGAAGACTCTGAGATTTGAGGTATTATCCCATAATTGCCCAACAAAGGCCATGTGAAAGTTAGGACTTGGCCAGCGAAAGAGGGATCGGTCAAGCTCTCCTGATAACCAGCCATACCGGTTGTGAAAACCAACTCTCCCTGAGCAATCGTTTCAGCACCAAAAAGAACTCCGTTGTATCTGGTTCCATCCGCCAGGATTAACAATCCTGGGGCCTCACTGGGAGGGTTTCTGCTCTGTGAACCAACTAGTCCATCTGCAGCATCTGGGAAAATCGGCGGGTCTGAAACTCCCGGAATACCCGCTCCGGGAATGAAGCCGCGTTGCGGTCCCGACTCCGACATCAGCAAAGCTGCACAAATACGTCACTTAATCATTGATGAAGAAATATACATTTTCACTTATTGTCTTCGTTTGTAACTAGTACCTTTCCATCCTCACTGGGTATAACTGAAACGGACCCTCCAGAAAAATCCTCAGGTCCCTGCGGGCCTAGATATGAGTTCAGAAATACAGCAAGTGCGGCAACCTCTGAATGGGGTTGATTGCCTACTGCGACATTGTAATTGGCTAGCCCGAATAACTCGCCGGGGACCTTTGTCCCACCTACGACGATGACGACATCGCCCTCTGAGGGAATATTATTTGTTATCTCGTTCCAAGGCTTCCCATACATGGTAAGATGAACAATTGTCCCTCCTGACTTTGAGAATGACCTAAGCCACCTCATGGGCCTGCTCTCGTAGCTACATTCGAACTCTCCTCCGAATCTAGAGGTAACTGATCTCCATGTTTCTATGGGAGTAGGGTCGTCATCTCCGGATAGTATTACTTGATCGGCACCAAATGCTCTGGCGGTCAGTCCCAAGTGGGAGGTCATCCTCTTGTCTCTATCTACTCTGTGCCCCAATCTCAGGACAGATACTTTCAGAGCTGGGTCATCCGTCATGGTCACCCCAGTGGAGGAATTCCTTCTTCATTTGTAATTGGGCTATCCTGAATAGGGGCTGTAGGAAATAAATCCACGCCCATATTCATCATCGTACTCCTGACCCATTGAAGAAGAATCGCGTCCCAGAAGAATGTTGTTGCCATGCCCACCATTATTGCCATTGCCACTAGTCTTCCTGAAGCGAATATTGCTACTTGCATTTCTATTTCCGAGCCTATAACGGTATTACCTAGTGGTTCCAGAATGTAGAACATAATTATCACAATAAGAATACCTCCAATATTATTGAGGATTGCATTTCCTGTTTCCCTGCCTACTGACATGATAAAAGTGGCCGCCAAGGCCAAAAAAGGTATGATTATACTTATTTCCCTGAATGTGAACTCCCCAATCAGAGATATTGGGATATCGGCATCTCCTAGTGAGGATCCTCCTTTGTCCACAGATATCCACCAGAAGACAGCAGTCATAGAGGCTAGAGCTCCGGACACTAAGCCTCTGAAACTAATCATTTCCCTGATATCGTGACGATCCGCAGGCTGGAGCCTCTGTATAATCGACTCCATTAATTCCAGTGATTCGCTAGTCGGGCCCTCGGGGGCATCAGATTGCTGCATATTGCCCATATGGGCATTTAGGGCCTCTTCAGAACCTTGGTCCCCCATCACCATCGCTGTAATGCGACTCGGTCACATCATAAAGCATGCGTCGAATGGCGTACCGTACATGCCCGACTGGCGACCTAAACTCAGATGCCGCGATGATGGGAATCCTAGAATTATGGGTATTCTCAATATTACCCCGGATTCCTTTCACGGGCAATCCAGATATGAAACGGTAGAGATTGCAACTCAGGCCGCCATTTCCATGGCGATGAATGGAGCTGATTGGATAGATGTAGGGGGAGAGTCGACTAGGCCGGGATCGCGGGCAGTATTGCCTGAGGAGGAGGAGTCTAGAGTGGTACCAGTCATTCAGTCGATAAGGGACGAATTACCCGATATAGGAATCTCAATAGATACTAGGAGGTCTTCAGTGGCAATCTCTTCTTTAGAGGCAGGGGCTGACATGATCAATGACGTTTCATCGCTAGGGGATCCGGAGATGTCGAAGGTAATAGTAGAATCTGGATGTCCCGTCTGCCTGATGCACATGAAGGGAATTCCTGAAAATATGCAAAAAAACCCAAATTACTCTGAAGTGGTTTCTGAAGTCAGGAGGCATTTGGCTGACTCCTCGTCGAAGCTAAATCTTCTGGGAGTGGATAACTCTAGAATTGTTGTTGATCCGGGGATTGGTTTTGGGAAGCTACTGAAACATAATTTATCACTACTGTCAGCTGGTAGGCAGATTTTGCCTAGTGATGATATGGGGCTGATGTGGGGAGTAAGTAGAAAAAGTATGTTCGCTGATCTTCTGGGAAGGGATTCTACTGCGGATAGACTTGCAGGAAGCCTTGGGGTCGCTTCAAAAGCACGTAGCTATGGTGTTGATATTATCAGGGTCCACGATGTCGCAGAGCATGAGGACCTGTTTTCCACGATTAACTCTCTGAGGTGAAGTTTTGACTGAGGGCGGCAATAATATTATCGACGTCTCTCCTGATTTGAGGCTCATAGGCACTGCACATGTCAGTACCAAATCTGTAGAGATCGTCAAAGAGCAAATTGCTGAATATGAACCAGATATTGTCGCTGTTGAGCTGTGTAATTCGAGGCTTTCCTCACTTAAAGAACCTGAATCATTAGATTCGGATGATTTATTGAAAATAATCAAGGACGGGAGATCTCCAATGATTCTCCTACAATCGGCATTGGCCGCTCAGCAAAGAAAAATGGGATTGAGCACAGGGGAAAAGCCGGGTGCTGAGCTTCTAGTAGCGGTGAACAGCGCGGAAAGCTCGAATATTCCAGTTGAAATGATTGATAGAGACATAGTAATCACACTTAGAAGGGCCTGGCATAGAATGGGAATTTTTGAGAAATGGAGAGTGCTCAGTACCCTTCTCTGGGACGACCAAGAAGAGGATGATGAATTATCCATTGATGAGATCTTGGGAGACTCAGATATGTTGAGTAGGATGATGGAAGATGCAAGAGAGGTAGCTCCGGGGGCTGGAGAGGTCCTTATTGATGAGAGAGATGCCTATCTAGCTGGTAGGATACAGCAGATTAGTGGCAAGGGAAAAATTTTGGCGGTTGTTGGGGCTGGTCATCTGGAGGGCATTGTCAATAATCTCAATAGGCCATCAGAGAAAGTAGTTACAAGGCTGAATGATCTCAGTACGGGGCCGCCGAAGAAGATATGGCCGAAAGTAATAATGGCGGCCATACCACTTTTCCTGTTCGGATCAATAGGGTATATGGCATATAATGGCGAGATGGATGATATTAGGCAGACTGCTGAGACGTGGCTGATACTCAATGCCGTACTTGCGGGACTTGGCGTGTTGTTAGCCAGAGGGCATCCTCTGTCGATTTTAGCTGGTGCATTGGCCTCTCCTATCACTTCACTTAATCCAGCACTTGCCGCAGGGTGGTTCGCGGGGTACACACAACTGAAGGTTGCATCGCCGACTGGAAAAGATGCACAGGATTTCCTTAAACTAGACGATTTCTCCCTTTTCTGGAATAATAGGGTTGGAAGGGTACTAATGGTCACAGCTCTGGGAAATTTAGGTTCGAGTGTTGGTGCATGGCTAGCTGGTGGTGCCATATTCATGCAACTTTTCAGCTAATTTTCTTGTCCCCACTCGAGAGAGCTCCATCCCCTTTCATGCACATAGTAAAGTACCAACTTAGTAACTACTTCTAATCCTGCAATTGATGCCGCTATCAATTGATCGGATGTAAATATCCATGCAATGATGAAAGTATCAGTAGTAGCGATAACTCTCCATGATATGGTCTTAGCCAAACTACGTTTTTTTGTTGCGGACATAGGGAACACCATGGACAGTCATAAAATTACTTAATCGCCTCGATTACAACCGCTATCCCTTGCCCGCCACCTATGCATGCTGTAGCGATACCGTATCTCCCCCCTCTTCTTCTGAGTTCTAATGAGAGAGTCAAAAGGAGTCTTGTTCCCGTAGCTGCGAGGGGATGACCAAGTCCGACTGCCCCTCCGTTAACATTTACCTTTGAGGGATCTATACCCAGATCTTTGATGCAGGCCACACATTGTCCAGCGAAGGCCTCGTTGATCTCCCAAAGATCAATATCCTCGACTTTTAGCCCTGCCTTCTGCAGGGCTAGATTGCTACTTGGAACAGGTCCGTGAGCCATGATTTTAGGATCGATCCCTACTATTCCCCATGATACTATTCGGGAAAGGGGCGAATCTCCATCTGACTTAGCCCTTGCACCTGACTTTACAACAACTGCGGCCGCACCGTCAACTACCCCGGAGGCATTTCCGGCGGTTACAAGAGAGTCGGGGCCAAAGTGCGTCCTAAGTCCGGATAGAGATTCGATCGTTGTCCCTAGGACCACGTGATCATCGTGAGATGCGTCCAATACCCCTTGTGGAGTGGACACCTCCACTACTTCTTCATCCCAGACTCCATTTCGGATGCTCTCCTCAGTCTTCTGGTGACTCATGGCTGCGAAATTATCTGCATCCTCTCTGGAAACTTCAAGCATCTTACAAAGTTCGTCACTGGTTTGAGCCATGAAATAACCACATACATCATCTCTCAGATTGGTAAAGAAGTAATCTTCCATATCACGAGGAATCTCTTCACCTTTTCTCGGTGGCCTTCCTAACTTGTAGGAGGTCCTCTCATCTCTAAGGACATGTGGCGCTTGGCTAAGATTCTCCATACCGCCAGCTACTACTGTCTCAGCCTCCCCAAGCATTATCATCTGTGCCGCCGATACTACGGATTGAGCCCCACTTCCGCAGAGTCTGTTGAGAGTCAGCATAGGGACCTGATGAGGTATACCGGACAATAATCCGGCCCTCCTGGCACCGAAAATAGCCTGAGATGACGTCTGCAGAGCATGCCCCATTATGACGTGGTCTACTTCTGATGGTTCGGTACCGGTCTTCTCCAGTGCGCCCTTGATTGCTATTGACCCCAATTCCTCAGCACTGATTGAAGCCAATCTTCCTCCTTGTCCGCCGTCTCCTCTTTTTCCACCCAGCCACTCGCAGAAAGGCGTCCTGGCGCCGCCTACAATGACTACATCGTTATCTTCCATGCATGACGCATGGGGATGGTGCTCAAGAGTCTGACTATTGGTCGCCTCTATGACTGGTCGCCATCGGTCATTGAACCAAGATAATCAGGTAGCTCTACGCCTGACATCTTTGCGACATCGTGTATGGGCGGCAAGCTTTGAACTAGGCTACTCACGAAGTTACTAGTGGCAGAGGAACCGTCGGAGTTGTTACCGCTATCCCAGACAGTGATCTTATCGATTTTCAAGTTCCTGATTGCCTCGGTTTGAGCGGCTACCATGTTCTCGATTTTCTCGACCATGAGCAATGTAGCAGCGGCCTTTGGATCTCCAGCGGCACTAGACACCAGATTGCTGTAACCTTGTGCCTTTGCATCGAGGACCTTCTGAATTCCTTCAGCTTCAGCCTCGTACTTAGCCAGTATGGCATCGGCCTCTCCTCTGGCGACCCTCCTCTGCCTCTCAGCTTCTGCATCAGCGGCTATCTCTATCTGCTGCTTCTGTATACTAATCTGAACGATTTCGCTTGCCTTCAATCTCTCCTCTTCCTCGGAGTAGAATGCCTTCTGGATCTCTGCTTCGGCTACTGCCTTGGCTACATCGGCCCTCTGTTTGGCGGAAGCTTCGGCTTCTGCCAAATCTGCATTAGCCCTAGCTATCTCGGCTTGAGCTGTGTTCTCTCCTGAAATTGCCATAGCCTCCTGTTGCTCAACGAAAACACGCTGGTCCGCCTCTGCGGCCTTTCTTCCCTTCTCTGCGGCCGCCATATTCTCTGCGACTGTGATTTCCCTCTCCTTGCTTGCGATAGCGGCACCGATTGCACCGTCCCTCTCAGCATTGGCAACGTCAACTCTGGCATTCTCCACAGCTGTTGCCGCGGCCTTCTTACCGATACTCTCGATATAGTCCGACTCATCTGTAATATCGACAATGTTGACATTTAGCTGAGTTAATCCAAACTTTCTAAGCTCTTGGTCAACATTCTGAGTGATGAGGGATAGGAATGCATCACGATCTTGGTTGATTTGCTCGATTGTCAAGGAGGCGACAGTGAGACGCAACTGGCCCAGGATGATTTCTTCAGCTAGCTTCTCTATCTCTGGAATCTTGAATCCCAAGAGTCTCTCGGCCGCATTGGCCATGATGCTTGGCTCCTTACTGACGCCGACTGTGAACGTACTTGGAACGTTAATTCTGATATTCTGCAGAGAAAGCGCGCCTTTCAAGTCGATGTTGATTGGCATTGGCTTGAGAGAGATGTATGCATAGTCCTGGATTAATGGCCATACTAGTGCCGCACCACCATGGACTACCCTGGATGGCTTTGCCTTTCCATCGACCCCCTTAGCGGTTCTTCCATAAATCACCATTACCTGATCTGGTGGGCATCTCTTGTATCTCTGGGCGAAGAATATTACTGCTGCTACCAAAACCAAAATGATTGCAAAAATCATTATTGTCCCTATAGTTCCACCGTCTGCTCCACCATCTTGCCTCAGCGTTGCCATTAACATTCTGTTCACTCCAGTCGCTATGAAGCGGGCACAGGTCATGAAGTCTTTCCCGAAAATTGGAGATTATAGGGTCATGATGAGAAATCAGATTCTCTTTACTATCAGAACTTCACCCATCGTATCGACCACTTCAATTAGCCTTCCAGTTCCAATTTCTTGCTTGTCCTCGGATCTTGCATTGTAGGTACTGAGGGATCCATTGGTCTCAATCTGGACCTGCCCGACGCCTTCGTGGGGAATCACGAGATATATCTGGCCCTTGCAACCAACAGTATCTACAATGTCCACGTTGCCAGAAGATTGCATGGCCATGAATACCTCAAATAATTTTGCAGTTCCATACATTGATGCTGTTCCAGCTATTCCACCTGCCGCGACTGCGACCGGATCGGTACCATCTGATTTCAACACCCAGAGTCCGGCCAGACCGAAGAACATGAGGAACGCCATGACGCCTTGGAACGTTAGGGCCTTGAATGACGCGTCTGAGCTCATGACATCTATTTCCAATCCGAAGAGTCCTTCGAAAACACCCTCGGCGACACCCCCTACAAGCATAAGTACGAACCAGAGAAGGAAGAGGATACCTCCTAGAAGAGCAGAAATCCCAAAAATCCACTCTAATCCTGTTGCATCTCCTAGCCCTACGAGGTCGAAGAGGTTGAAATCATTGATATCCACCATAGCCCCTCCTAGGGGATAGGGCATTTGACACATTCGGCGTATTTCGTTTCTAACTAGTAGTTGGGAACTCCCTCACAACACGCCTCAACTACCCTGTAGCACCTGGGGCATTCCATATGTTGCCTCCTGGGAACTGCATCACCTCTGAAACCACATATGCAACTCATGGATTTACAGTGGTCGGAGTCCATGATGAATGAAAGTTGTAACTAGGATTTATTCTTCTCGGTGTTTTTTCCTACTTTTTGTTATTTCTGATGGCCAGATATCTCTCTGCGGCTAAAATCGGGCCCAGTGATGAGCCTGTTACAACTGATGTGATAACGAGATTCCAACTACTGCCAATATACTGATCGAGAGTAGTGTAAACGAATAGTGAAATTAGGATCATTATGACGGGAATGGCGAATCTCCTTAGAAAAATCTGGTATCCGCCCATTTGGTCATAGGCTGGATTATCGATTATACGATCTATCATGTCATCAAAGCCAGGCTTCTTGGCCGACATAATTCTCAGCCTATTAGCCACGCTAGTGCGCCTAGGAATGTCATCAACACTGGAATCGCGTACCATATTGCCCTGACTGCCTTTGGAGTCTTGTCTGCCATATCGAGAATTCTACCAGTTTCGTCTCTGATGAATTCTGTCTTCTCCATCTTTGAATAGACTTCAGAGAACTCCTTTTCATGACGTGCTAAGAAGATTAGGAAGTATATTCCGAGCATTAGCGAGCTACCTCCCGAAACATTGAGGAGGATACTGAGCAATTCCAGTAAGGCGCCTGATGAACCCAATTGAGAACCCAACAATAACTGACCTATTCCTAGCATAAACCAGAGTAACGAGTCCACTCGTGCCATGACCCGGGGAGGGGGAAGTGATTCATCAAGCTGTTCCCGGCAGTACCTTGCTAAGCGACCTTGGGGCGATTATTCCAAATTGCCCATGTTCCCTTGGCTGTGGCCATTAGCGTGTCAGAGGAGTCCCTTAGCTCCCCTTCCATGTGAGCTAGGTTCTTCCCCCTTCTTACTACCCAACCACTAGCAGTGAGTAGCATCCCCTCGTGAGCCGGCCTGATGTATGAGATTATGATTTCAGCAGTGGCACACCACTCATCGGGGTATATCTGTGAAAGTAGAGCGCCCCCAAGAGCGGTATCTAGAATCGATGCGTGTAGCCCCCCATGAGCAACCCCCCCTGCATTCAGATGTTCCTTCGAGACCGTTACCTCGACTACACACTTACCATTTCCCAGGGATACTGGCTTGAGTCCTATCATCTTTCCAAAGCCGGGAAATGTCGGTGGTAATTCTTGCCCCTCTTCCATGGTGTTGCGAGTGAGTTTCTTCTAATGACTCCTGAGGTTGATTTTATCATTCACCTGTCTGGACAGCCCAAAGCCGGGAGTAGATTCCATCTTCCTCTAACAGAGATTCATGTGTTCCCGTTTCCGAGATTTCTCCCTTGTGTAATACTGCAATGATATCTGCATTTCTAACCGTAGAAAGCCTATGTGCTATGATTAGTGTTGTTCTGCCTTTTGATATTTGGGAGATCGACCTCTTCAATGCGGCCTCTGTCTCATTGTCCACGTTGCTCGTGGCCTCGTCTAGAACTAGTACAGGGGCATCTTTCAGTACGGCCCTAGCTATCGCAATTCTCTGCCTCTGGCCTCCTGAAAGTCGGTGTCCTCCCTCTCCAATATCAGTATGCCACCCATTAGGAAGTAATGCAATGAACTCAGAGGCCTCGGCGATACGGGCCGCCTCTTCTACAGACTCGATAGGCGCATCGGGATTTCCATATCTGATGTTTTCAAGTACTGATCCTGGAAATAGTGTAGTATTCTGACTAACTAGAGAAATGGATGCCCTGAGGGAGTTCAAGGTCAAATCGGAGACTTGGTGGCCATCCAGAGAGACTGTTCCTGAATGGGGATCGTGGAACCTCAGTAATAGCCTGATGAGTGTGGTCTTTCCCGAGCCAGTTGAGCCCACTAGTCCAACGGTCTGGCCTGCTGGAACCACTAAATCGAGTCCTTGGAGAACTTTCTCCCTGCCAGGATATGAAAATTCAACATCTCGAAAATGTAGCTCTCCACTGACTTCGTTCAATTTTACGTCCCCCTCAATAATTCCGACTTCTGTGTCTAACAGGTCAAGAACACGAGTGGTTGATGCCATAGCTCTCTGGTAAAGATCGAAGGTCTCTCCCAGCCTAGTTAGCGGCCATAGAAGCCTTTGTGTAATGAATACAATAACTGAATATGCCCCTAGGCTAATTCTCCCATCCAACGCCATCCACCCACCCACTAGCATATTTGCAGAGAATGCAAAGAGAATTGCCATCCTGATGATGGGTACGAAGGATGCAGATAGTCTGATTGCCTCCTTATTTGCTTCTCTGTATGCCTCAGATGCTTCACTGACCCTAGAAGCCTCTCTCTCCTCTGCAGTGAATGACTTAATCGTAGTTATACCCTGTAGGTTATTGTTCAGAAGGGAGTTCAAATCCGCTACTTGTGATCTTACTCTTGAGTATCTAACCCCTATTCTCCTCTGGTACATGAACGACCCTGTCACGATAACTGGTATTGGGACAATTGCCCATAGTGCGACTTCCGGTGCAACGGAGAACATGATTCCTCCTACAACTATGATCGTGGTTGCGACTTGAAGAAGATCTGTAGCTCCTTGATCTAGGAACCTCTCAAGTTGATTGACATCATCATTCATAATTGCCATCAGTCCACCGGTTGATTGTTGTGAGAACCACTGCATCTCGAGCTCTTGTATGTGTGAATATGCGGACATACGCAGTTCATGCTGAGCTGTCTGAGCGAGATTTCTCCAAAGGACCGCATAGAAGTATTGGAAAAGTGACTCTAGGACCCATATGACGACTGTTATGCCCGTTAGGATATACAGCTGAAGGTGAACATCCTCGTATCCCATGTTGGCAAGAAATGAGTTCTCCCTTGCTGAAACTACATCGATTGCCATTCCAATAAGAACCGGGGGTGCCAGATCCCAGACTTTGTTTAGTATAGAGCAGATTGAAGCTAGAATGACTACTGACCGGTGTTCCTCAAGCTGAGAAAGAAGTCTGGAAAGCGGGTGTCTGACTTCTGACATAACACCGCCGATACTACTTGGAGTATGAAGATGCCGCGGTTACAAAGTCGCTAGAGGCCCGCCCGTCCAAGAGTCGGCCCAAATGTCGAAAGCGGCGATTGAGGGCTCTCCTGTAGAGTTGGTCCTTACTGCATATAGGTCTCCTGCTGAAACGAAATCATCCGAGTCCCTGTCCTCCCACTCAAATTCCCACCATGTTCCATCTGAGGCGGTTACGTTTGAGTATCTTGAGTCCATTCTCAAAGACGCCATTGAAATTGCGTTTGTGTCATTGGTGGATAGCCCCCTGATCTCAATCTCTTGGGGGATCGCCTCGGATACCAGATTCTCTGGAACCGCCCCTGCCCAAACTGATATTCCTCCGAACTCCGTTGGCCCATTGTACGGGTCAAACCCGAGAGGGGCCCTGGTCATACCTTCGTTAATCTGCAAATCGACTTCATCCCCGGTCCTGACCTTTAGCACGAATTGCTCTTCCTCTCCCGAGTAAGTCTCAATTGCCATTATTCTCGGAGGGTTGTCCCTTAGCTCAATAATTATCGAATGTGTAGAATTTGATGTGGTCGCAACCTGCTGCCCCGAGTCCTGATCCCCAGTGATTCTCCAATCTAGATTGGATATCGTCGTAGTGTCAAAGCCGAATGGAGGAACATCGTCCGTGTGCCCCTGGGAAGAAAGAATAGCGAACTCAACGAAGGGATCTACATATTCTGGCTTCGCATCCCTTCCCTCAAACCACACACTGCCCACTCTGATATTAGTCACATAGCCTCCATCGATTACCTCATTGTTGTAACTGTAAGTCCCAATAGTTACTCTGGTGGATATTGATCTCAATTGCTTGTTATCATCTTTGGATACCCCCCAGTGAATCTCTCCAAATTGCCCTTGAACCGTTGAAGAGGACGTTGTCTCAATACTGAGCCTTTCATAGTAGTTCGCATAATCAAGCACATTGAAGGAATCCTTATCCGATAAAATCTCGTTTAGGAGATCCGAGGTCAGGGGGAAGCACCCATCTTCTGGGCATACTTCCTCTTGGGCCCCGAAGCAACCGGTTACACTGGACAGTGCTATGAGAACCACTACCACAGCCACACGGACCATGATGCCGGGTGGCGGATTACATAGATGAGGGTATGCAAATACGGTCATTAGTTCGAAATGAGCCATGCGAGCCCCCTATATGGGACAATACCTTGGGAGGTACTGTCGAGGGGGGATTCCATGCATACGAACATACTTGTCGTTTACAAGAAGAACTTCGAAGAGGTGCATGATATGGCACTGGCGACCATCAAAGGCGTATTGGATGAGCTTGTTTCCGAGGGAAGGGTCCGTGTCGATTACACGGCCAGGGAGACTGTGAGAAGGGCAGATTTTGTTGGTCCTGACCTAGTTATCGTGTTGGGAGGGGACGGGACCCTTACTTCGATAGCCCATTCCATAGATGACTCCACTCCGATAATGGGCGTCAATAGTCACCCCAGGATTAACGATTCGGATGGCTCGTATGGTTTCTACATGGGAAGTGATCCTGAGAATTTCAAGAATGACATCCAAACTGTGATGCAAGGAGGAGGGATCATCAATGTACTCCCGAGGCTTCAAGCAGAGATAGTGACCACTAGTGGAAATAAAATCAGAACTGATCCGGCACTGAATGACCTACTGGTGGCGAATACACACCAATATCAGCCTTCCAAGTATACTATTCACAGAACTGAAGACGGGAACAACGGTGAAATAGATGCTTCGCAGCAGTCTTCGGGATGCCTGTTCTCAACATTCCTGGGCCAGGGTGCATGGTTCAGACACGTAGCAAACATAGAAGGGACAACCTTTTCTTTGGATGAGATTGATGACCACTACCTATTCGTTTCCAGGGACCTTCCCAGAGGGGATAGAAGGGAGGATGGTTCTTACTGGTCGTGGACCAATAAGCCTACTCTGATGACTAGTGACATGCACAGGGGATACGTAGTCGCGGACGGGTGGGATGAGTTTCACTTCACCAGAGGCTCAACTGTTAGTATCGATTTAGATGGCCCTACTCTGAAGCTTCTGACGTTCAGAAGTACAATCTATGACAGGGTTACTCGGTGGATTAAGCGGTAGTTTTACTTGGTTTTATACGGAGTTATTTTTTTCTCCGCGTTGTAATTAGAGGATCTGCTGAAGGAACTTCTTGGTTCGGTCATGCTTGGGATTAGTGAAGAACACCTCAGGAGTTTCTTCCTCAACTAACTCCCCCTCGTCAAACAGGATACATCGATCGGCGACCTCCTTAGCGAAGCCCATTTCATGTGTAACAACGATCATTGTTATGTCTCTCTTTGCTAAATCAATCATGACCTCAAGGACTTCCTTGATCATCTCTGGGTCTAGTGCAGATGTAGGCTCATCGAAGAGCATTATCTTGGGGTCCATTGCCAATGCACGAGCGATTGCAACTCTCTGCTGCTGGCCTCCGGAAAGTCCACTAGGGTACTTGTGAGCCTGCTCGGGTATCCCTACCCTTTCGAGTAGCTCCATCGCCCTATCCTCCGCGCTACTCTTATCGATACCCTTAACCTTCATTGGAGCGAGAGTGATGTTCTCCATGATGGTCAGATGGGGGAATAGCTCGAATTGCTGGAAAACGAAACCGACCTCTGATCTGATGCGCTTAAGATCTGCCACGCTAGTTTCTTCGTCGAGGGCGATTCCTGCCACTTTAATTGTCCCACCTGCATGGGGCTGTAGCCTATTCAGGGTTCTGATGAACGTTGACTTACCAGATCCTGAAGGCCCTAGAATAACGATTATCTCACCTTTTCTGACCTTGACATCTATTCCCTTCAAGGCCCAGAAGTCGCCGAAGTTAACACGGACACCCTTCGTCTCAATGATGACTTCATCGTCTTTTTTAGGGTCACTCATGTCGCCTCGGCACCTCCTTCGTTCACTAGTCCTAGGGACTTCTCCACTTTAAGTGAAATCCTCGAGAGAATCAGCGCTACTACCCAAAAGAAGGTAGCGGCGAAAATAAGAGGCTCCAGATAGTCATCACCGAACTGAAAGTCTGTAGCAGGTAGAATTTTTGAGATCGCGAATAGGTCCAGAACTCCAAGGAGGTAGACTAAGGTGGTGTCCTTCCAAAGGCCGATGAAGATACTCACTATGGCTGGTAGCGTGGTCCTGACAGCTGATGGGAGCTCTACGAATAGCTTGACCTGGGTCGAGCTTAGTCCCAATGCAGTTGCGGCCTCGACCTGTCCCCTGGGTACGTTTTGAAGACCTCCTCTGAGGACCTCTGCTATGTAGCAGGCACCGAATATAGAGAATGTAAAAATGGTTCTCATGACTACGTCTGCGTCATAGAATGGCCTAATGATATCAGGTAGGATGAATAATGCGATGAAGAGCCAAGCAACCATTGGACCTGATCGTATGAACTCGATAATGAAGGTTGAAGGTAGACTGAAGAATGGGAGATCGCTTCTCCTTCCGAATGCGAGAAGCACTGATAATGCCGAGCCGAGGACTAGGGATGCGGAAATTAGTATCAAGTTAACGTAAAGCCCGCCCCATAGGAATGGCTCTATCCCCTTCTCTGCCAGGCCCCTGTCGATAAGTGCATCTGGTGGGTCGAGAAGGGCTATGGCCACGAAGAAAGTGATGACTCCGGAAATTGCTATGTATGAACGTAATTTGTTGACTTGGAACTCCTCGGACCTCTCAGTGTACTTTCTCGATGCCCAGAAAGAGCCGGCGCCAAGAAGTGCCGTTATCGATAGATTTGCCATTACGCCGTCAGGATTGTAGTTTAGTTTGGCTGGAAACCAAACGTAGAACATGCAGACCGCCCAGAGAATTCCTAACTTGATGGCGAAACCACGGTTTGTTTCTTTCGTGGTTCCCAATGCTGAGCAGATGATCAGAGTGCTTAGAATCAGGCTTGGCCAGAGTCTCCATGTCTGATTCTCAAAGTCGGGATTGACTACACCGGTATTTATCTCGATACCGAGGAACAGGGTCGCCCTATTAGCCCATATCACATCCCATTCAGCACCGACAATTACGAAGTAAGATAACCCTGAGACGACGAAGTAGGTTGTCCAAGCTACCAGTAGCCCTAGCAAAGGTGCTCCCTTCGACCTTGTGAAAGTACCCTTGAGGACTATAGAAAGTGACGTTGACCAAGCGAAGAAAGCCACAAGTGCAGCAATCAGACAGTAAGCTATGTTTTTCCACTCGCTGACGTCTAGGTATAGGGCATCCATCTCAGTGAGGTACGTGTTTACAGCTAGAGCCAAAGACAGGATAAGAACCACGGCCGAGAATATATTCTCATTGGAATCATTGACCCACTTGGCCGGCTTACCTGAAACACTCTCATCGAACACGGAGTACCACTCTAGTGCCCTAGTGGGGAAGCTAGTAATTTGTGACTTATCTGACATCATATCTGCACCCTCGTCACTCTTCTATTGTAGAAATTCATGATGGCGGAAATCACTAGGCTCCCGACTTGGTAGGTTATCAATATCAATATGAATGTGGGGACGGCTTTACCGATCTTATTGACTATCACCAGGTTAATGTAGAATATGTCGTTGTAAGCCACGACCATCGCGAGGCTGGAATTCTTCCAGACATTCATGTATTGGTTGTTTAGAGCAGGCACCATACTCCTGAGGGCTTGGGGCATGATCACCAGCCGGAGCCTCTGGAATGGAGTTAGGCCCAATGAGATACCTGCCTCAATCTGTCCACGAGGAAGTGATTGGATACTTCCTCTGACTATCTCTGCCACAATTGCACTGGTATAGATTGTCAGACCGGCTATAATGCAAATGAAGGGGAGCGTTATCTCGAAACCCCCTTCCACGACCCAGCTTCCGGGCGACGCTGGGATGCGCTTCCATATCGTTGGGACGTCCCATCCATTCGAGAGCGATATTGCTGTCGCCACCACGAATGCCCCGACCCATATCCTGAATCGTGATCTGAGTCCCTCGTCCGAGTCATCGAAGCCGTCTCGATCTGCGTAGGTAGTATATGCCTTGGCTAGCAGGAGCACTAATGCGGCAATCAATAGTAGACCTGGTTCAATTGCTGGAGTGAAAATACCTTGGTTGCTGATTAATATTGTTCCTGCTACATCGAACTCATCGACCATGTTGGGAAGGGTGTTACCGACGGTAATCGAAATCGTGAAGAGCAGGAGGGCCAGTGGCATATTCCTGAATATCTCAACGTAGACGGTACCGAAGCCAGAGGACAGCTTGTGGTTGGAGAGCCTCATTACACCGACAATGATGCCTATCACTGTGCATAGAAAGATACTGACGAGAACCACACGAACCGCATTAATCACGCCCGCCCAGTGGAAGTCCCATCTGGTGCCCGTGTATGGATTGACCTGATCAGGCCAGTTAGTTATGCTGAAGCCAGCGATCGAATCCATGAAATCCCAACTGACGTCCCAAGTGGGATCGGTCCTCAGAAGGAGTAAAATTCTGAATGAGGCATACAAAAGGAGAGGAATGGAAATTAGGAACGCCATTGAGGAGTGCCTCTTGTTGACGACGGCGGGTTTGGCAGATTCCTTTGACATCACTACTAGCCAGACGGTTATTGTCAGTAGCATGAGGATGGAGAAGAGCTTATCTTGATCATAGTATAATGCTGGCACGTAGACCGAGAGCATTGAGAGATTGAATAGGCATATGAAGAATAACGAGATGGCTGAGATTGATATGATTACGTTCCTCCACGAGCCTTTCCACATTTCTACCGCGCCCCTAGGCTTCAGGATGGACTCTATGATGAGGACTGAGAGTTCCCTCATCTCGTCCTGGATAAGTAGGAATCCAGTCAGGAATGCCCCTCCTATGACAAGGAAGGGGGCCTGGGTCCTGGAAGATAGCTCAATATTCTCCGCTATAGCCCAGAATAGTACAAGTCCAACCACTCCGGTCAAAGTAGCGATATACGACTTGTAGTCGCCTAAATTTCTCAGTGTCCGTAGGGAGATCTCATTCTGCACTATAGCGAAGAAGAATAGGAATAAGCCGCCTACAATCAGTACTTGATCGCCTAGGGGGTAGTAAGTAGCACTGGGATTTCCAGCGATAACGATATTCAAGGAGATTTGCTTGGACATGTCGACAGACATGCCCATGAATAGGACGAGGTATTTCCACAGGACTAAGATTGCAGTGATAGTTAGAAGGGCTTTCCCAGATGCCCTCAGTGGATTCTTGGTAGCGGATGAGAGATAGCTCTGGACATTCATCCGAAGAGCTTGCATCGAGTCACCTACTGCCTATCAATCAAAAATTTAT
>MDSW01169217.1_pt1 | contig 81548 bp, 65 predicted proteins | sample 811171 | NCBI WGS metagenome assembly MDSW01 (sample SAMN05326641, study PRJNA326480) | marine metagenome | isolation source: seawater | place: Atlantic Ocean: North West | collected 2012
GGCCGCCTGCACGGCGGGCAACTCGCCGCCGCCGCCACCTTCGACGGCCGCCACAACATCGCGCAGTTGCGCAACCAGGGGGGCCTGGACGCGCTGGACATCGCCACCGCGCTGGCGGCGATGGAGTCCGCTCCCGTTTTGTCCGGCAGCGCGAGCCTGGACTGGGAGCTGGCGGCGCAGGGCGGCAGCGTCAACGCCCTCACCGCGGCGTTGACGGGACCGGTCAAACTGGCGACCACGGACATCGTGCTGCACGGCACCAGCGTGGAGCGACTGCTCTGCCGCGCCGTCGCACTGACCAACAACGAGAAACTGACCAGCACGTTCGAGCCCGACACGCACTTCACCGAACTCTACGCCGACGTGGCGATCGCCGGGGGCGAGGCACGCCTGGCGCCCCTGCGCGCGCAACTGGACGCGGTCAGCCTGTCCGGCACAGGCAGCTTCGACCTGCTGGCGCAGGACTTCGACACCACCTTCAAGGCGCGCCTGTCCCCCGGGCTGGAGGAGCTGGACCCCGCCTGCCGCGTAAGCAAGCGCCTGACCGCTATCGATTTCCCGGTGAATTGCCGCGGCCAGGTCAGTGGCACGCCCGGCGACTGGTGCAAGGTGGACACGGAGGAAATCATCACCGACCTGGCGGTGAACGAGGGCAAGCGCAAGCTGGAAAAAAAGGCGGGCAAACTGTTCAACAAGCTGCTCGGCGGGAGCAAGGACAAGGGCCAGGGACCGGAGTGATCCGGCCCGGCCCTCCACGCCGGTGCGGGGCGGGCGGGTCAGTTGCGCCGTATCAGTTCAGGACCCGGTAACCCCGGCCGCGCAGGCACTGTTTCACCACCTGCACCTCGTCGCGCTCACCCTCGCTGACGCCCCGGGCGCCGCCGGTGACCGCGCCGGCGCCGCCGCCGCGCAGCGCCCCGTCGCCACCGCCGAAGATAGCGCCCACCGCGGCCCCCACCACCGCTCCGGATGCGGCGCCGCGGGCGCCCTTCTCGCCGGTTTTCACGCCCTGGGAGTACTGCCGGCACTCGGCCAGGTCCTGCTGGTAGGCCGTCATATTGACGCCCTTCTCGTCGATGATGATTTCGTCGGTCGTGGTGCAGCCGGCGAGCAACGCGATGAGCCCCGCCGACAGCACCAGGGCGGGCAAGTGTCCGTTCATGCTCTTCCTCCGTTATTTTCCTTATGACAGCGCGCGCTTGACGCAGTTCAAGGCTAGCACGACCCGCTGGTGCGGGCGAACCGGCGCCCGCAATGGCCACGCTGCGCTACAATGGTAGAGGCACACCCGACAGCGGAAACTGATTATGCGACAGCTCACCGGCCTCGACGCCTCCTTTCTCTACCTGGAAACTCCCAACGCTCCCATGCATATCTCCGGGCTGTCGATCTACGACCAGTCCACCGCCCCCGGCGGCAAGGTGCGTTACAAGGAGATCGTCGAGAACACCAACCGGCGCATCCTCGGCCTGCCGGTGATGACACAGAAGCTGGTCACCGTGCCCATGGACCTGGACCATCCCTACTGGGTGACCGACGGCGCCTTCGACCCCGAGTTCCACATCCGCCACCTCGCCCTGCCCAAGCCGGGCGACTGGCGCCAGCTGTGCATCCTGATTTCGCGGGTACACGCGCGCCCACTGGACCGCGGCCGCCCCCTGTGGGAAATGTACGTTATCGAGGGCCTGGACAACGTCGAGGGCCTGCCGCCGGGCTGCTTCGCCATCTTCACCAAGACCCACCACGCGGCTGTGGACGGCACCTCCGGCATGGAGCTGACCGCGGCGATTCACGACCTGTCGCCGGACTACAAGACGACGCGCCCGGACACCACCGTGCGCGTCGACACCCATCCCACCACCATCGAACTGTTGCTGCGCTCGCAACTCAACAACCTGCGCAAGCCCTTCCACTTTGTCAGCGTGGCGCGCAACACGGTCCCGGGACTGGCCAAGGCGGTCGCCGGCATTTCCCAGGGCAAGCTCAACCGTGTGCGCGACATCCCGCGCACACGCTTCAATGGCAAGGTCTCGCCGCACCGGGTGTTCGACGCCATCTCGGTGCCGCTGGACGATGTGAAGGCCATCAAGAACGCGATTCCCGGCGCCACCGTCAACGACGCGGCCATCGCCATCGTCGGCGGCGCCCTGCGCAAGTACCTGTCGGCCCACGACGAGCTGCCACAGACCTCCCTGGCGGCGATGGCGCCGGTGAACGTGCGCTCCGACAAGGACAAGGCCGGGGGCAATATCGTCTCCACCATGACCGTGCAGGTGCGCAGTGATATCGAGGAGCCCATGGCAAGGCTGCGCGCGGTGCACGAGGGCACCAGCAAGGCCAAGGAACTGACCAACGCCATCGGCGCCAAGGCGATGACCGACTACAGCCAGTTCATTCCCTCCATGCTCACCGCCCAGGCGGCGCGACTGGCCAGCCGCTGGGGCCTGCTCAACCGCATGTCGCCACAGTTCAACTGCGTCATCACCAACGTGCCGGGGCCGCCCATCCCCCTGTACAGCACGGGCGCGAAAATGGTGGCCAATTTTGGCACCGGCCCGGTCTTCGACGGCCTCGGGCTGTTCCACGTGATCAGCAGCTACTGCGGCCAGTTCACCGTCAGCGCCACCAGTTGCCGCGTGATGATGCCCGACCCCGGCTTCTACCGGCAATGCCTGCAGGAGAGCTTCCAGGAGTTGCTCGTCGCCGCCCGCGCCAGCGGCGGGAAAAAGGCCGGCAAGCCGACCGCACTGACCGGCGGCGAGAAAAAATCCGGCAAAAAGAAGTCCGGCAAAGCGGCCCGGGCGGCCTGAAGCGCGCGCAGCTTTTGCCATGACGAATTGCGCGTCTCCCGAGTGCGCCGCGGCGCGACCCGTTGCATTACCCGACCCGGTGTCGATGCCACCGAGGGGCCGCTGATGGACGAGTCGCGCTGGCAATACCTGGAGCTGCGGCGCGAGGGCCGGGTGCTGGAGGTCGCTTTCCGCTCCGGTCACAGGGTCAACAGCCTGAACAACGCGCTGCTGCGCGAACTGACCGAACTGGCGCAGCAACTGCAGTTCGACAGCGAACTCAGCGCCATCATCCTGCACGGCACGGCGGACATGTTCAGCGCCGGCATGGACCTGCGCGACCCCGAGGCGGCGCGAGCGCTGGACGCGGGCCTGGCCGAGCGGCGCCAGCTGGTCAAGGTCGGGCCGGCCATGTGCGCCGCCTGGGAGGCGCTGGAACAGATCACCATCGTCGCCATCGAGGGCTGGTGCACCGGCGGCGGCGCGGCCCTGGCGGTGGCCTGCGACTGGCGCGTGGCGGCGGACGACGCGCGCTTCTACGTGCCGGAACTGAAACTGGGTATGAACATGAGCTGGCAGAGCGTGCCGCGCTTCAACCACCTGATCGGACCCGCCCGCACCAAGCAGTTGCTGATCCTGGCCGAACCGCTGGACATGGCCACCGCCGAGCGCTGGGGACTGGTGGACCACCTGGCCCCCCCCGGGGGCGCACTGGCCCGCGCGCGCGAACTGGCGACACAGGTCGCGGCGCGACCACCGGTGCCCGTGCGCATGGCCAAGCGCGCCATCACCAACAGCGCCGGCGCCCTGGACCACGCCACCAGTTTCATGGACGCGGACCAGTTCCTGCTCACCCAGGACAGCGATGACGCCGCCGAGGGCATGCGCGCCTTTTTCGACAAGCGCGACGGCGATTTCAAGGGCAACTGAACAGGCCGCCGGCGCCACCCGATCACACGACAATACTCCCACGCGACAACCACGAGGTAACCGTCATGTCCTACACCACCCTGCGCTACGAGGTCGCCGAAGGCATTCTCACCCTGACCCTCAATCGCCCGGACCACCTCAACGCCTTCACGGTGGAGATGGCGCACGAGCTGATCGACGCCTTCGGCCGCGCCAGCGAGGACGACGCGGTGCGCGCGGTCGTGGTCACCGGCGAGGGTCGGGCATTCTGCGCCGGGATGGACCTGTCCACGCCGGGCAACGTGTTCGGGCTGAACGAGGCCCTGCGCCCGACCATGGCGGATATGGAAGAGCGGCTGGACGACCCGGAGATCATCAGCGGCGTGCGCGATACCGGCGGCCGCGTGACACTGGCAATCTACGACTGCAAGAAACCGGTCATCGCCGCCATCAACGGCGCCGCCGTGGGCATCGGCGCCACCATGACCTGCGCCATGGACATTCGCCTGGCATCGGAGAATGCCCGCATCGGTTTCGTCTTCAACAAGATCGGCATCACCCCCGAGGCCTGCTCGACCTGGTTCCTGCCGCGCATCGTCGGCATCTCCCGCGCCCTGGAATGGGTGTACAGCGCCGACATTCTCAGCGCGCAGGAGGCGCTGGACGGCGGCCTGGTCAAGGCGGTGGTCGCGCCCGACCAGCTGCTGCAGGAAGCCTATGCCATCGCGCGCAGGATCGCGCGCCACAGCCCGGTGTCCATCGCCCTCACCCGCCAGATGATGTACCGCAACGCCGCGCAGCCGGACCCGTTGCAGGCGCACAAGGTGGATTCCCTGGCGATCTTCTACGCCAGCCTCGACAGCGGCAAGGAGGGCGTCGCCTCCTTCCTGGAAAAACGCGACCCGGCGTTCACCGACCGCGCCTCCACGGACATGCCGCCGTTCTACCCCTGGTGGGAATGAGGCCACGCCCGCGCCGCGCTGGCGCCCGCGCCCATAACACTGGCGCCAGCCACCAAGTGCGCGCCAGCCGTATCGCGTACTATGCTTGTCCACTGCAGCCTCCACGGGATCGAAGCGGATGACGGACAGGACATTGCGTATCGGCGGCGCCAGCGGCTTCTGGGGTGACGCCGCCCGCGCCACGCCGCAACTGCTGGGCGAGGAGCTGGATTTCATCGTCTACGACTACCTGGCCGAAATCACCATGTCCATCATGGCGCGGGCCCGGGCCAAGGACGACAGCCGCGGCTACGCCACCGATTTCGTCAGCGCGGCGATGAAGCCACACCTGGCGCTGATCGCCGAGCGCGGCGTCAGGGTCATTTCCAACGCCGGCGGGGTCAACCCGCACGCCTGTGTGGCGGCGCTGCAGGCGGAGATCGCAGCCCAGGGACTGGAGCTGAGCGTGGCCTGCGTCAGCGGCGACGATCTCATGGATCGCCTCGGGCAGTTCGCCGACAGCACCGAGATGTTTTCCGGCGCGGCGTTCCCCGATGCCGACCAGGTGCTGAGCGTGAACGCCTACCTCGGCGCCTTTCCCATCGCCCGCGCGCTGGACCTGGGCGCGGACATTGTCGTCACCGGGCGCTGCGTGGACAGCGCGGTCACCCTGGGCGCCTGCATTCACACCTTCGGCTGGCAGCGCCAGGACCACGACCGGCTGGCCATGGGCTCGCTGGCGGGCCATATCCTCGAGTGCGGCCCGCAGGCCACCGGCGGCAATTTCACCGACTGGGAGGATGTGGCGGGCCTGGCGAACATCGGTTACCCGATTGCCGAGATCCACGCCGATGGCAGCTTCGACTGCAGCAAGCCCGCCGGCAGCGGCGGCCTGGTCAGCGTCGGCACCGTGTGCGAGCAGATGCTGTACGAGATCGGCGATCCCCAGGCCTACATCCTGCCCGACGTGACCTGCGATTTTTCCACGGCGGTGGTCGAGCAACTGGGCGAGAACCGCGTGCGCGTGAGCGGCGCCACCGGGCGCCCGGCGCCGGACAGCTACAAGGTCTGCGCGACCTTCGCCGACCAGTTTCGCGGCGGCACCTACCTGAGTTTTTACGGCATCGACGCCGACCGCAAGGCCCGCGCCCTCGGCGCGGCGGTCTTCGAGGCGGCGCGCAACACGCTGCGCGCTTTCGAGCTGGCGGATTTTACCGAGACCAGCCTGGAGGTACTGGGCACCGAGAGCCAGTACGGCGATTTCAGCGAGGTCGACGGCGCGCGCGAAGTGGTGCTGAAAATCGCCGCCAAGCACGCGGACATGATCGGCATCGGTATCCTGCTCAAGGAGGCGGTGGGCCTGGGCCTGGCGACCCCGCCGGGGCTGTCGGGTTTCGCCGGCAGCCGGCCCGGCCCGTCACCGGTGGTGCGCCTGTTCTCCTGCACCGTGCCCCGGGACAGCGTGCCGGTGACGGTACAGTTCGCCGGCGCCCGTCACGCCTGCGACGAGGCCCACGGCCAGCCCCTGGACAGCGCGCCGCCGCAGCGCCCTCCGGCGCCGCAATGTGAACCCTTCGAGGACGCGGTGGAGGTGCCGCTGGTGCGGCTGGCCTGGGGCCGCTCCGGCGACAAGGGCGACAAGGCCAACATCGGCATCATCGCGCGCCAGGCGCGCTACCTGCCCTACATCTGGGCGGCACTGAGCGAGGAACAGGTGAGCGCGCGCTTTGCGCATTTCCTCGCCTCGACCGGGCCCGGCAGCGTCGAACGCTTCCTGCTGCCGGGCAGCCACGCCATCAACTTCCTCCTGCACGACGTGCTCGGCGGCGGCGGCGTCGCCAGTATTCGCAACGACCCGCAGGGCAAGGGCTACGCGCAACTGCTGTTGTCCTGCCCCATCGCCGTGCCGGCGCAACTCGCCCGGGAGCTGTCATGACCGCGTTCCGCTCGAAGATCAACCCGAACGCGGAGTCCTTCGCGAAAAACCGCGCCGACATGCTGGCGCTGGTCGACAAGCTGCGCGAGCTGAACGCACGCGGGGCGCAGATCTCGGCAAAACGCGCAGCGCGTTTCGCCGCCCGCGGCCAGTTGCTGCCGCGCGAGCGCCTGGCGCGGTTGCTGGATCCGGGCATGCCGTTCCTCACCGTTGGCAACCTCGCCGGCTACCTGCTGGACACGGACGACCCGCAGCGCTCGATACCGGGCTCCACGGTTATCACCGGCATCGGTTTCATCGGCGGCGTGCGCTGCATGATCGTGGTCGACGACAGCGGCATCGCCGCGGGCACGCTGACCTCGGCCACCGGCTACCGCGTCACCCGCTGCGAGGAGATTGCCCTGCAGCAGAAGCTGCCCTTCGTGCACCTGGTGGAAAGCGCCGGCGGCGACCTGCTCAACTACACCGTCGAGGGCTTTTCCGCCGGCGGCGCGCTGTTCGGCAACCTGGCCAGGCTGAGCAAGGCCGGTATTCCGGTGATCTCCATCCTGCACGGCTCCTCCACCGCCGGTGGCGCCTACATGCCCGGGCTGTCCGACTACGTCATCGCGGTGCGCGACAACGGCAAGGCCTTCCTCGCCGGCCCGCCGCTGCTGCGCGCCGCCACCGGGGAGATCGCCACCGAGGAGGAACTGGGCGGCGCCGAGATGCACGCCAGCGTGTCCGGCCTGGCCGAGTACCTGGCGGAGAACGACGGCCACGCGGTGCAGATGTGCCGCGAACTGGTCGGCCGCCTGCACTGGAACAAGGACTGCGCGCAACCGCAGCGCGGCAGCTATGCCGAACCGGCCTATGACCCGGACGAGATCGCCGGCGTGATCCCCTGCGACTACCGCACGCCCTACGACATGCGCGAACTGGTGGCGCGCATCGTCGACGGCTCCGACTTCATGGATTTCAAATCGCGCTACGGGCCCGCCACCGTGTGCCTGCAGGCGGAGATTTTCGGCCTGCCCTGCGGCATCCTCGGCAACAACGGTCCCATAGACCCCGCCGGCGCTACCAAGGCCACGCAGTTCCTGCAACTGTGTGACCAGGCCAACGTCCCCGTGCTGTTCCTGCAGAACACCACCGGCTACATCGTCGGCACCAAAAGCGAGCGCGCCGGCATGATCAAGCACGGCTCGAAGATGATCCAGGCGGTGACCAACCTGGAGGTGCCGCGCATCACCCTGATGACCGGGGCCAGTTTCGGCGCCGGCAACTACGGTATGTGCGGCCGCCACTTCAACCCGGACTTCCTCTACACCTTCCCCAATGCCAGCACCGGCGTGATGGGCGGCGAACAGGCCGCCAAAACCATGTCCATGGTGGCGCGCGGCAAGGCCGAGGCGGGAGGTGCCGAGGTGGACGAGGACGCCCTGGCGCAACAGGAAGCGTTCATCACCGACATGTTCGACAGCCAGTCCAGCGCGTTCTACACCTCGGGCCACCTGATGGACGACGGCATGATAGATCCCCGCGACAGCCGCATGACCCTCGGTTTCCTGCTGGAGACCGTATGGGAAACGCGCCACCGCCAGGTGCGCGAGAACAGTTTCGGCATCGCCCGCATGTAACCCGGAGACAAATGCATGAGCAAACTACCCGCGACAACGCTGCTTGAACTGGAACAACGGGGCAGCGTACTGACCATCTGGCTCAATCGCCCGCAGGCGAAGAACGCCCTGTCGGTGGAAATGATCGACGAACTGCACACGGTGCTGGACGCGGTGCGCGAGGAGCGCGCGCTGCGCACCCTGGTGCTGCGCGGCAGGGGCGGCGTGTTCTGCGCCGGCGCCGACCTCAAGGGATTCAAGAGCGGGCACCAGGACGGCGCGGCGGACGCGGCCAGCGTGGCCAGGGACAACCGGCACTTCGGCGACCTGATGCTCAAGCTCAACGAACAGCCGCAGGTGGTGATCATGCTGGTCGAGGGCGCCGCCATCGGCGGCGGCCTCGGCCTGGCCTGCATCGGCGACGTGACCATCGTCACCCGCGAGGCGCGTTTTCGCCTGTCGGAGACCAGCCTGGGCATTCCGCCGGCGCAGATCGCGCCCTTCGTCATGGAACGTGTCGGCCTGACCCAGGCGCGCCGCCTGATGCTCACCGGTGCGCGCTTCACCGGGGAGGAAGCGGTGCGGGTCGGCATCGGCCACCTGCTGGCGGAGGATGCGCAGGACCTTGACGCACAGTGCGAACAGGTGCTGGAGCAGATCGCCCTGTGCGCTCCGGGCGCCAACGCGGTGACCAAGTCCATCCTGTTCGAGGCCACGCGCAGGCCGCGCGCCGAGGCGCTGGACTTCGCCGCGCGCGGCTTTGCCGACTGCATGCTGTCCGATGAGGGGCGCGAGGGCGTCGCCGCCTTCGTCGAGAAACGCCGACCCGCCTGGGCCGGACGCTAGACGGCGGGCGCTCGCAGATGACGCACTTCGCCAGCATCCTGGTCGCCAACCGCGGCGAGATCGCCTGCCGCGTCATGCGCACGGCCAGGGACCTGGGCTACCGCAGCGTGGCCGTGTACTCCGAGGCGGACGCCGGCTCGCCGCACGTGCAGATGGCCGACGAGGCCCTGTGCATCGGCCCCGGTCCGGCCGCCGAGTCCTACCTGGACGGCGACAGGATCCTCGCCGCCGCCCGTGCCAGCGGCGCCGGTGCGATCCACCCCGGCTACGGCTTCCTCAGCGAAAACGCCGACTTCGCCCGCGCCGTCGAGGCGGCGGGGCTGACCTTCATCGGGCCAGCGCCCGAGGCCATCACGCTGATGGGCAACAAGGCCCAGGCCAAACGCCGCATGCTCGAGGCCGGGGTGCCCTGTGTGCCCGGCTACCAGGGCGCGGACCAGTCCGACGACGCCCTGCTCGCGGCGGCGGCGGACATCGGCATGCCGGTAATGGTCAAGGCGGCCGCCGGCGGCGGCGGTCGCGGCATGCGCCTGGTGGAAAGCGAAGACGAACTGGCCGGGGCCATCGCCATGGCCCGCGCCGAGGCGCTCAGCGCCTTCGGCAGCGACGAGCTGATCCTGGAAAAGGCCATCTTGCGCCCGCGCCACGTGGAACTGCAGGTGTTCGCCGATAGCCACGGCCACACCATTCACCTGGGCGAGCGGGACTGCTCGCTGCAGCGGCGCCACCAGAAGGTGGTGGAAGAGTCCCCCTGCCCGGTGATGACACCCGAGCTGCGTGAGCGCATGGGCGCAGCCGCGGTAACCGCCGCGCGGAGCATCGACTACCGCGGCGCCGGCACGGTGGAGTTCCTGCTCGACGCGCAGGGCGAATTCTACTTCCTGGAAATGAATACACGGCTGCAGGTGGAGCACCCGGTGACCGAACTGGTCACTGGCCTGGACCTGGTCGCCCTGCAGTTGCGCGTGGCCAAGGGCGAACGCCTGGGACTGGCGCAGGAGGACGTGCGCCTGTGCGGCCACGCGCTGGAGGCGCGCCTCTACCTGGAGGATCCCGCCCAGGACTTCCTGCCCATGTCCGGGCCCGTGGCGTTGTGGTCGCCCCCCGGCGGCGCCGGCGTCCGGGTGGATGCGGGTATCCGCAGCGGCCAGGACATCTCGCCCCACTACGACCCGATGGTGGCGAAGATCATCGCCAGCGGCCCCTCGCGGGAGGCGGCGCGGCGGCGCCTGGTCGAGGCGCTGCGCGATACGGTACTGTTCGGTACACGCCACAATCGCGACTTCCTCGTCGCCTGCCTGGAGAAGCAGGCCTTCGTCGAGGGCGCCGCCACCACCGCGTTCATCGACGAGGAATTCACCCCGGGAGAGCTCGCCGACAGCGTTCCCGCCCTGGCGGACAGCGCCGTGGCGGCGGTGCTGGAGCTGACGCTGGAACACGCCGCGCTGCACGCGCAGAGCGTGATCGTGGCGCCGCAACTGCGCGACTGGTCCAGCGCCGACCCGCTGTGCTCGCGCAAGCGCTACGCACACGGGGACTGCGTGCACGACCTGGCGATCAGCCCGCAGGGAGCGTCACGCTACCGCGTCCGGGACGGCGACGAGGCCGTGGATATCGAGCTGCTGGAGATCGCCGACAGCAGCGCCCGTTTGCGCGTCGACGGCAGGCAGCAGCTGGCCCGTTTCCTGCGCCCCGCCCCCGGCAGCCTGCACCTGTCCATCGACGGCCGCGCCGCCGTGTACACGGACAGCATCCGCCTGGACGGCGCCGACGACAGCGCGACCGGCGACGGCAGCGTCACCGCGCCCATGCACGGCCTGCTGCTGGAACTGCGCGTGGCCAGGGGCGACGAGGTCACAGCCGGGCAGACGCTGGCCGTGCTCGAAGCAATGAAAATGCACTATGAGATCGTCGCCGAGGCCGCCGGCACGGTGCGTGAGGTCACCGCCAGCGCCGGCGCGCAGGTCGCCGCCGACGAACTGCTGCTGGAAATCGACGTCGCCGGCTGAGGCGGGCAGCGACCGCCCGGGCTATGCCGGTCAAGCCGCGCGCAGGGCGCGGCCCAGTGGCTCCCGGCCCAGCGCCGCGGTGAACGCGCCGTCGCGCCACACCGGCTCGCCGTTGATCAGCACGCAACTGACCACGCCCTCTGGCCGGTTGACCATCTGCTTGTGCTCAAACAGCTCGCGGTATTCCAGCTTGCGCGTGTCGTTGCTGTCCCAGTCGGCCAGTGCCGCTGGATCGACAATGGCGATATCCGCGCGCGCGCCGATATCCAGGCTGCCCACGTCCAGGCCGAAAAACTCCGCCGGTTCGCGCGTCAGGCGCCGCACCATGGTGGCGACGGTCTGCAGCGAATCGGCCTGGGCCAGCTTCAGCGACATGAGGTTGGCGTCGAAGAACGCCATGTTGGTGATGTGCGCGCCGGAATCGTTGAAACCGGGCATGGCGTCGCGGTGCAGCAGCAGTTCCAGGGTGGCGTCGCGGTCGACGTTGCCCACGTCGACGTAGAAGCGGAAGTCCTTGTCGTAGCGACGCATCATGTGCAGCATGAAATCGGCATCGTCGCCCAGGGGGCGCGGGAAGGCCGCCAGCGCCTCGTGCTCGGCGGCCGAGCGCGCCGCCGACTCGGCGCCGGCCTGGAAGCGCAGTACGCGCTGGTAGACCTGCTCCAGGGTGTCGCCGTCCCACTCCGGCACCGGCGCGCCATCGAACACCATCAGCTCCAGGTCGCGCACGACGATATTGTCGGGAAAGCCCAGCCGTGTGCGCAGGTGCGCGAGGTTGCGGCCGCGGCGGCCGTGGTGCCAGTCGGCGCGAAAGCGCTGTACCCAGGCCGGGTCGTTAAGCAGCGCCATGCGGCCCTGCACGTCGTCATATTCTTTCGCGATCAGTTCGCAGGTCGAATCCAGCTCCTCGTACAAGGGCGAGACGATACCGTCGGACCACACACGGAAATTGCCGCCCAGCGCCTGGAAGTGCATGTTGCCCCGCATCAGCTTGCTGTTCATGAGCCGCGCGAAACCGAGGAAGGTGCGGTGCGCCTTGGGCATCAGCACGAACTCCATCACTGACAGCGCGGAGGTCTTCAGGGTGCGCCCGAACAGGCGTCCGCTGGTCAGCAGGAAGTACAGGAAGGCCTTGGCGCGGTTTTCGATGATCGGCGTGGTCTGCCACACCCGATCGTGGCGGCGCACCACGCGCAGCAGCCGCTTCAGCTCGCCGAAGCTGGCGAACTGGGTGGGGATGCGCCTGTCGGTATGCGGGGCGTTGGCCAGGTAGTGGAAGGGCAGCCCGTCGGTGCTCAGGCCCAGGTAGCCCTGCTGCATGGCCTGCTCCAGCAATTCCTCCATGCGCTGCAGTTCCTGCTCGGTGGGGTCGCGGCTGATACTGTCGCGCAGGCCCATCACCTCCACGCGCAGCATGGAGTGGGGCACGAAGGCGCCGATATTGGGCCCCAGGGGCATGCCGTCGAAGTGCTGCATGTAGTCGCCGGTGTTATCCCACTGCACCGCCTCCACGCACTTGCCCAGCACCGATTTGGGGATGTTCTCGACGCGCGTGAAGCAATCCACGATGGGGTTCTGCTCGCCCTCCTGCTGGCGGCCGAAGCAGGTACCCAGGCTGCAGTTGCCCACCAGTACCGTGGTGGTGCCGTGGCGCACCACCTCGGGCAGGCCCGGCTCCAGGTCGACCTCCAGGTCCAGGTGCGTGTGGATGTCCAGCAGGCCGGGCATCACCCACTTGCCCGCCGCGTCGATGACCTCGGCCGCGGGGGTTTTCGGCAGCGCCTCGCCGCGGGCGACGATACGGCCCTTCTTGATGGCGATATCCTGCTGCAGGGGCGGGCCGCCGCTGCCGTCGAACACCAGCGCGTCCTTGATCAGCGTATCCCAGGTTTTTCTCGACATCGGTTCTTTCCTCCGCATTGGCCTGTGGCCGGGAACAGCGCAACCCCGACCGGCCATGGTATCGAAACGCACCGGCTTGTTCTATGCTGTCCGTCCTGTGCCCGGATGGGCCGCCATGGGGGATGACCTTGCCAGCACCGGCCTTCGACAACAGCTTCGCGCGCCTGCCGGAGATCTTTTTCACGCGGCAGGCGCCGGTACCGGTAGACGAGCCGGCGGCGCTGCGCGTCAACCGGCCCCTGGCCGCGCAACTGGGCATCGACCCGGACTGGCTGGCGGGTCCGGAGGGCACCGCCATGGTGGCCGGCAACACGGTGCCGGAGGGCGCGGAACCACTGGCGGCGGTGTACGCCGGCCACCAGTTCGGCGGCTACAATCCCCAGCTCGGCGACGGCCGCGCCATCCTGCTCGGCGAGGTGCTGGACGCCCAGGGGAGGCGCTTTGACATCCAGCTCAAGGGCGCGGGACCCACGCCCTACTCCCGCGGCGGCGACGGCCGCTCGGCGCTCGGCCCGGTGCTGCGCGAATACGTTGTCAGCGAGGCCATGCACAGCCTCGGTGTGCCCACCACGCGGGCGCTGGCGGCGGTGAGCACCGGCGAGGCGGTGGCCCGGGAGCGCTTCCTGCCCGGGGCGGTGCTGGCGCGGGTGGCGAGCAGTCATTTCCGTGTCGGCACGGTGCAGTACTTCGCCGCCAGGCAAGACGACGAGGTGCTGCGGCAGCTGGTGGACCACGTGGTCCAGCGGCATTTTCCCGCCGCCCGCGACAGCGACAACCCGGTGCTGGCAATGCTCGAGGGGGTGATCGCCCGCCAGGCGGCGCTAATCGCACAGTGGCAACTGCTGGGTTTCATCCACGGGGTGATGAACACGGACAACATGCTGCTGTGCGGCGAGACCATCGACTACGGCCCCTGCGCCTTCATGGACCAGTTCAACGCCGGGCAGGTGTACAGCTCCATAGACCACGGCGGGCGCTACGCCTACCGCAACCAGCCGGGCATCGCGCACTGGAACCTGTCGGTGCTGGCACAGGCGCTGCTGCCGCTGCTGCACGCGGAACAGGACGAGGCCGTGGCCCTGGCGCAGCAGGCGCTGGACACTTTTCCCGAACAGTTCCTGGACGCCCACGGCGCCGGGCTGGCGCGCAAGCTGGGGCTGGCCGCGCTGCAGGAGGACGACACCGCGCTGGTGGAAGACCTGTTCGCGTTGATGGAACAGTCCGCGCTGGATTTCACCCTGACCTTTCGCCAGCTCGCCGACCTGGCCGACGAGTCCGGCGACGCCGCGCGCATCAGCGCCGATTTTCCCGTGTCCGGCGCCCTCGACGACTGGCTGGCGCGCTGGCGCGCGCGGCTGCAGCGCGAGGACAGCACGCCGGCGCAGCGCCAGGCGCGCATGTACGCCGCCAACCCGGCGTTCATCCCGCGCAATCACCAGGTCGAGGCGGTGATCCAGGCGGCCTACGACACCGGCGACCTGGCGCCCTTCCACACCCTGGTGGAATTGCTCGCAACGCCTTTCGAGTACCGTCCACAGGAGCGGCGCTTCGCCGCGCCGCCGCGCCCCGAGGAAGTGGTGCGCCAGACCTTCTGCGGCACCTGAGCCGGCGCTGGCACATTTTTACCCGCGGTCTACACTTGCACTGGCCCCCCGCGTTTTGCCGGGCCGCCATCTTCCCTGTCTGAACGAGGTTAATCATGTCCGGAAGTTACGAACTGAAACTTGCCAAGAACGGTGAGTACTTTTTCAACCTGCTGGCCGCCAATGGCCAGAACATCCTGAAAAGTGAAATGTACAGCTCCAGGTCCGCCGCCATGAACGGCATCGCCTCCGTGCAGAAGAACTGTACCGAGGACGGCCAGTACGAGTGCAAGGAATCCGGCAACGGCAAGGCCTATTTCGTGCTCAAGGCGAAGAACCACCAGGTCATCGGCCAGAGCCAGATGTACGAGTCCGAATCCGGCTGCGCCAACGGCATCGAGTCCTGCAAGAAAAACGGTGGCAGCGAAACCATCAAGGACCTGACCGGGGGCTAGTCCTGCAAGGCCAGTTTCACCGCCTGGACCACGCTGTCGACAAGGTGGAACCGGCCGTCCACCCGCTCTTCATCACCGCGTCGATACTTGCCCGTGCGCACCAGGCAGGCCGGAATCCCGGCGCCCAGTGCGCCCTCGATGTCGCCGAATACGTCGTCGCCGACCATCAGCGCGCGTTCCGCCGCGGCGCCGTCCACGGCCACCTCCCCGTCGTAGAGAACACCACCGAGATCCAGCAACAAGGCTTCGCTCATCTCGCCCTCCCGCCTGCGGCGCGTGCGGCCGGTGCACGGCCCAATTATCGTGGATACGCCGCCGACACCCGCGCCGGACTCGCGTATAATCGGGCCACCCTGGCACACGCTCAAACCCACGCCGCGCGAGCACCCTGACTTGACTATCGACTTCTTCGGCAAGACCCTGACCAGCCCCCTCACCATTCCCTCGGGCATCGTCACCACCGCCACCCCCATCATCCAGTACTTTTTTGACCACGTCCCGCAGGTGGGCGTGATCACCACCAAGAGCATCGGGCCGCAACCGCGCGCGGGCTACCGCGAGCCGGTCCTGAGCCAGTACGCGCCGGGTTGTTTCGTCAACGCGGTGGGCCTGACCAACCCCGGCGCGGAGCGCTCCGTGGAGTTACTGGGCGAGCTGGAGGTGCCCGCCGACCGCTTCCTGCTGACCTCCATCTTCGGCGGCAGTGTGGAGGAGTTCGTGGCGGTCGCGCGCCTGCTGGCGCCCGTGTCCGACGGCCTGGAGCTGAACCTGTCCTGCCCCCACGCGCAGGGCTATGGCATGGCCATGGGCCAGGACCCGGACATGGTGCGCGAGATCACCGCGGCGGTGAAAGCCGCGGTGGACATCCCCGTCATCCCGAAGCTGACCCCGAACACACCCGACATCGCCGCCATCGCCGCGGCGGCGGTCGCGGGCGGCGCGGACGGCCTGTGCGCCATCAACACGGTGGGCCCGGGCTACACCTCCGCCCACGGTCACCCCGTGCTGAGCAACGGCGAGGGCGGTATATCCGGCAAGGGTGTACTGCCCACCGGGCTGAAGTGCGTGCGCGAGGCCGCTGCGGCGGCCGGCTGCCCGATCATCGGTTGCGGCGGCGCCAGCAGCGCCGACGACGTGCGCGCCTACCTGGACGCGGGGGCCTCGGTGGTCGGCATCGGTTCGGCGCTGGTGGGCCTGACCACACAGCAGATCGGCGCCTATTTCCGCGACCTGGAAGCGGACCTGGACGGCGGCGACAACGCCGCCGAGGGGCACATCCGCTACGACGTCGACATGCGCTTCCGGCCGGTGACCCTGGTCAGCAACGAGCGTGTTTGCGAGGACATCACCCTGCTCACCTTCGACCGCGGCATCGACATCGAGCCGGGGGAGTTCATCTACCTGTGGATTCCGGGCCTGGGGGAAAAGCCTTTCTCCGCCCTGTGCGACGACCCCTTTACCCTGGTGTCCATTGCCGTGGGCGAGTTCACCGGCGCCCTGCTGGATCTGGCGCCGGGCACCGAGGCCTATGTGCGCGGGCCGCACGGCATCCCGGTGTCGCCGCCGCAGGACGCGAAGATCGTCTGCGTGGCCGGCGGCACCGGCCTGGCGGCGGTGTACCAGCTGGCGCGGGATTACGGCGACGCCGAGGTCTTCGCCGGGGCGCGCAGCGCCGACCGCCTGTACTACCTGGAGCAGTGCCGGCAGATCGCCGCCGTGCACGTGGCCACCGACGACGGCAGCGAGGGCTATCGCGGCGTGGTCACCGAGCTGCTGCGCGAGTACCTGGCGGCACTGCCGGCGGCGGAGCGGGACCGGCTGGTGTTCTACAACTGCGGCCCGGCGCCCATGGTGCATGCGGCCGAGGCAGTGCAGCGCGAATTCTGCGCGCCCTCGCGCATCTTCAGCGCTATCGACTACCTGACCAAGTGCGGCGTGGGTATCTGCGGCGCCTGCGCGGCGCCGGACGGGCGCCGCCTGTGCGTGGACGGCCCGTTCCTGGCGGCCGACGGGGCAGTGACAGACCCGACCTGAAGCGGCCTGGTCGGCGGCCGCGGCAGCGCCCTAGGGAAGCGGCCGGGAAAACCAGGCCCCGATCGCCGCGCCGCTGGTGGACCAGTTCACGGTCAGCGCGGTGGCGGCGATATCCTCGTTGCCCGACGGGCTGTCGATCACCTGTCCCAGGCGGCCGTCGACACCATCCAGGTTGCGGGTCCAGCCGATGACCACATCGTCCGCGCCCGTGAAGTCAGACCTGAAATGGCCCAGGAGCAGCGGCGCCCAGGTGGAATCCAGCTGTACATGAAACCCGGGGCCGTCCAGCGCCTCGAAGCCGATCACGTCGTTGAACAACGCATTCACCCCGTCCACCGACTCCCACGTCCAGCCGCTCATGTCCTGGCCGTTCAACATACCGCTGCAGGGGCCGCCCGGACAGGCCGCGGAGATCGCCAGCCAGGACAGCTCGGCGAACAGGTCTGGCTGGTACCACTGCTTGCCGCCGATGGTGACGATATCGGGCTGCCGTTCGAAAACCGGCATGATATAGAACGTCCGCTGCGAGGCGATAATCCCGGCCAGCAGCGGGTCGCCGCCAAAACCCGCGTTGGACAGTTCGCAGTCGGCGCTGGTGAGGTCCTTGCAGAAAAAGTCGCCGCCGGCGTTCCAGCGCAGGAAGCGCCACCCCGGTGCGGGCACGGCGGTAAAGGTTTCGCTGAAGTCGTCGGCGTCGATGTCGATGACGCAGATATTCCCCGCAACACAGGTGCCCGAGCCCAGTGACTGCACCTCGCCGCCCTCCACGACAATCACCGCCAGCTTGCAGCCGCCGGCCAGCAATACCACGCCCGCCAGCAGCAGCGCGCGCAACACTCGCTTTCCGTTCATATCCTGCCCTCCATGACGTCACACGGAAGTCCGGGACACCGCCTGCGGTATCCGCGTGTACTGTCTGCAGGATAGACGCCCGCCGGGCAAACGCCAGCGGGTCGGGTGCGGCGCGCCGCTACGGCTCGGGATGAATCTCCGCCCAGCGCGCCTGGACGAAGCCCTGTACCGCATCGAACTGCGCGCTGGTCAGTTTGTTGCGATTGGCCACCAGCAGCCCGCGCACGCAAATGGTCTCCACCTTGCCGGACTCCTCGGCGACGCCGGAACGCACTTTCTTGCGCTGGTAGAGGGGTTCGCCGCCGTCCACCGCGCGGGTCAGGCGCTCGTCCTCGATATCGACGAAGCGGTAGTTGTCGGGGTCTTTCGCCGCCATCTCGATCTCCGGCGAGTGCGCGTCCGTGCCGTGCACCACCATGACCGCGCGGTCGATGTTGGTGAGCGGGCTGAGCAGGTGGTTCATGCGCTCGATGGTATCGCCGTAGATGAGGGTCACGCCGTCCAGGCCGGGCACCCGCTGCATCATGCTGTGGTAGGTCACCCAGATGCCGCTCTGCGGGCTCTTGATGCCCAGCTGCATGCGTTCGGACTTGCGCATGTCCTTGAGCGTCTTGATGTCATCGTCGCTGCGACTGATGATGAACACGCACTCCTGGCCAATGCTGTGCAGTGTGCCGATGGCCGGCGCGATCTCGGGGTTTTGCCCGGCGAAGTACTCCACGGCGTCGGCCTGGGCGAAGGCGAGGCTCACCGGGCTGCCGCTGTCGAACAGGCGCTCCAGGTTCATCAGCGAACCGGAGCTGCTGCGGTTTTCCACGTCCACGCCGACCTCCGCGGCCACCGCGCGCAGGCGCTCGCCCGCACTCCAGTAGCCGCCGCCCTCCAGGCCGGTGCTGATGACGACGCTGCCGCGCTCGCCCTGTGCGTGAACGCCCTGGGCGCCCGCCAGCAACAGGCAGGCCAGCAGTGCGTGGCGAAACAGGTCTTGCATTGGGTTTCCCGCCGAAAAATGTTCAGTGGCGCTCAGGTTAGCAGGCGGCCCCCGGCGTGGCAAAGTGCCGCGACGGCTGTCGCCCTCACCACACGTCCTCGGTGCGCAGGCCGTTTTTTGCCTGCGCGATGAATGCCGGCGTGCCGGTAGCCAGGTGGCGCGAACCGGTGAACTCGCCGTCCTCTACCTCGTGCTGCAGGAAGATGATCGGCTGCTGCCGCTCCCTGGCGTAGTCGACCAGGCGGCGCAGGGTGGCGTCGGGGATTTTCTCGCCCACCGGCAGGGCGCTCACCGTTTCCCAGCCGCGCCAGCGGCTGCGCCACTTGACGATGGCGCCGCAGCGGTCCGGCCGCATGTCCTCGGGCAGGCCGCTCTCCGGGTGCAGCCAGGCGCAGGTGAAATCGATGCACGGGTCCTGGGGCCGCTCGGCGTAAATGGCGCAGCCCTGGGCGCTGCAGTGCCGACAGGGCTTGCCCGGGCGCATGTCCAGCAACTCCGAGCGCAGCCAGCCCTGGCAGCAGGCGGTGCAGTCGCCGCAGCTGCGCAGGGCCTGTTCGCCACCCGCCGTCACGAGCGCAGCTCCGCCACGTCGCCGCTCTGCGCCGCGCGAAAAAGCCGTTCCAGGTCCGCGGCGTCCACGGGCATGGCGTTGCCGGGAGTCGACGGGTCGGCAAAGGCGAGCTGGCCAATCTCCCGCGCCCGCGCCGCGTCCACGCCCAGTTGCGCCAGCGCCGGCGGGATCTGCAGCTCCTGGCGCAGGCGAAAAATGTAGTCGATGAAGCCGCCGGCGGACACCTCGGGCAGCTGCAGCACGCGCGCCAGGTGCGCCAGCTTGTCGCCGCAGGCGGGCAGGTTCTGCGTCAGGCCGAAGGGCAGGACGATGGCGTTGGTCAGGCCGTGGTGCGTGTTGTACAGGGCGCCCACCACGTGGGAAACCGAGTGTACCGAGCCCAGCCCCTTCTGGAAGGCGGTGGCCCCCATGGAGGCAGCCGCGAGCATGTTGCCGCGCGCCTCGATATTGGCGCCGTCCGCCACCGCCACCGGCAACCAGCGCGCCACCAGGCGGATGGCCTCAACCGCGATGCCCTCGGCCATGGGGTGGAAGGCCGGCGAGCAGTACGCCTCGATGGCGTGCACCATGGCGTCGATGCCGGTCCAGGCAGTGACGTCGGGCGGCAATCCCACGGTGAGCGCGGGATCGGAGATCACCACCCGCGGCAGCATGCCGGGGTGCCAGATGATCTTTTTGCTCTGCGCCTGCTCGTCGAGAATCACCGCGGCGCGGCCCACCTCCGAGCCGGTGCCGGCGGTGGTGGGCACGGCGACCACCGGCAGGATGGCCGCGGCGTCGATACGCGTCCAGGCATCCTCGCCGTCGGCGTAGTCCCACAGGCGGCCGTCCTGCCCGGCGAGCATGGCGATAGCCTTGCCCGCGTCCAGGGCCGAACCGCCGCCCATGGCGATCACCCCGTCGCGTTGCTCGTCGCGCAGCAGCGCCGCGCCGGCGACGACGTTGGCGCCGGTGGGATTGCCCTGCACATCGCTGTACAGGCGCGCGTCGACGCCGGCGTCGCGCAACAGCGCGAGGGCGTCGGTGACGATGGGCAGCGCCGCCAGCCCCTCGTCGGTGACCAGCAGCGGCCGCCGCATGCCCAGCGGCCCGAGCACCGCGGGCAGTTCCGCGATGCGCCCGGCGCCGAAGCGTATCGCCGTGGGGAAATTCCAGTCGCCGGCTTGCATGCGCGGGCCTCCCGGCTCAGATAATGTCGAAGTAGCGGCGCAGTTCCCAGTCGGAGATGTGCCGCCTGAACTCTCTCTCCTCCCATTCCCGCGAGGCGCCGAAGTGGTCGACGAAGGCGTCGCCGAACAGGTCGCGGGCCGTGTCTGAGGACTGCAGTCTCTGCGCGGCGTCCCACAGGGTGCGCGGCAGGGTAAGCGCCTCAGGATGCTGCATCTCGTAGGCGCTGCCGGACACCGCGGCGGTGGGTTCCCAGCCGCCCGCGATCCCCGCCAGGCCGGAGCCCAGGGCGGCGGCCAGCGCCAGGTAGGGATTGCTGTCGGCGGAGCCGATGCGGTACTCGATGCGTTGCGCCGCCGGCCCGCCGGGGATCAGCCGCAGCGCCGTGGTGCGGTTCTCCACCCCCCAGCTGGCGCTGTCGGGCGCCCAGAAGCCGGGCACCAGCCTGGTGTAACTGTTCACCGTGGGCGCCACCAGGGCGAGGAACTCGGCCATCAGGCGCTGCTGTCCCGCCAGGAAGTGGCGCTGCGTATCGCTCATGTTGTGTTCGCAAGCCGCGTCGTGGAATACCGCGGCATCCTCGGCGCCGCGCAGGGACAGGTGCACGTGCCCGCTCTGGCCGGGATAATCCGGCGACCAGCGCGCCATGAAAGTGGCCATCAGGCCGTGCTGCTGCGCCAGCACCTTGATGAAGGTCTTGAACAGGGCGGCCTTGTCCGCCGCCGCCAGCGCGTCGTCCACGGTGATCGCCGCCTCGATCACGCCGGGGCCGGACTCCTCGTGCAGGCCCTCCAGGGGGAAGTCCATGGCCTGCGCCAGCTCCAGGATGCGCGCGTAAAGCCCTGCGTGCACCGAGTTGTTGAGCACCGAGTAGCCGAACCAGCCCGGGGTGATCGGCTTCAGGTCACGGTAGTCCTTTTCGCGCAGGCTGTGCGGGGTCTCCTCGAACAGGAAGAACTCGTATTCCAGCGCGGCGCGCGCCGAGTAACCCATGTCCGCGGCGCGCTGCAGCACGCGCCTGAGCGTGTTGCGCGGGCAGACCGCCGCGGCCGCGCCATCGAACTCGGCGAGAAACAGCAGTCCGGCGCCCTCCTCCAGCGGCAATTCGCGGCAGGTGTCGGGCAGGATGCGCACCGGCGCGTCCGGGTAGCCGGTGTGCCAGCCGGTGTAGGCGGCGTTGTCGTAAAGCTGGTCCTGGCAGTCCCAGCCCAGCACCACGTCGCAAAAGCCGAAGCCCTTGTCCAGCGCGGCGAGGAACTTGTCGCGACTCATGTACTTGCCGCGCAGGATACCGTCGTTGTCGAACACGCCGACCTTGACGTGGGCGAGATTGCGCGCCTCCACGATGGCACGGGCGTCGGCGGCGGTCTTCACATCTCGAGCGTTCATGGCAGGGTGGCTATCCAGCTGTTGTTCTCGAACCAGGCGGCGCGCAATCGCGGTAGCAGGCCGGCCTGTTCGAAGGCGAGCAGGTAGTTGCGCAGCAGGTTCTCGAACTGCGGGTCGCCGCCGGGTATGGCGATACCCAGGGGCTCCACCGACAACTGTGGTTCGAGAATGCCCAGCCCGGCATCCGGGTAACGCAGTTTCGCCAGCTTGAGAATATGCAGGTCCGCGACCATGGCGTCGACCTCGCCGGTGACCAGCATCTGGATACCCTCGTTGTAGTTGGCGATGCTGTGCAGGAACGCCTCGGGCAGCCTGCGCTGCACGAAGCGCTCGCTGGTGGATTTTTCCAGCGCGACGATACGCACCTGGTCGTCGTTGAACTCCTCCGCGCTTTGCACCACCTGCGCGATGCGCGCGGTGGTGAGAATGGACTTGCCCGACAGGGTGTAGGGGCCGACAAAGCTGACCCGCCGCGTGCGTTCCGGGGTGATGGTGAGTCCGGAGATGGCCATGTCCGCCCTTCCCGCCTGCAGGGCATCGAGCAGCTCGCCGAACGGCATCTCCACGATCTCCAGCTTCACCTGCATCGCCGTGGCCAGCGCCCGCGCCAGGTCGACGTCAAAACCGACAATCTCCTTTTTGCGGTTGCGCATATTGAAAGGCGGCTGGTCCACGGACATGCCCACGCGCAGCACGCCCTGCTCCACCACCCGGTCGAGTACCGGGCTCGCGGCGTGGGCGGCGCCAGCGACCAGCAGCAGGCAGGTCATGAGGAAAGTATTGACGACTCGGCGGGTGAATGCGCGCATGCAGGCTCCGGGCTGGGGCAAAGCGGGACCGGCGGTCCCGGCGTAAACCCGAAGCATAGAAGGCGGCCCGGCAAAAATCCATGCCCCCCGCCGCGAACATCGCCCCGCCGTATCTTCAATGCGGGACCGGTGCTATCCTCTGGCCGGCCATGACACGAAATCTCACACTGCCGTTACGCCTGCTTTGCCTGCTTTGCCTGCTCGCCGCAGCGACCGCGCGCGCGGATTCCGGCGACTACAACCTGCCCGGTTTCGGCGAGGGCAACGCGGTTTCCCTGAACCAGGAATACTATCTGGGACGCGCCTGGCTGATGTCCTTCCGCCGCCAGGCGCCGGTGGTCGACGACCCCCTGTTGCAGGACTACGTGGAGAACCTGCTGTACCGCCTGGCGGTGTCCAGCCAGCTGCGCGAACGGCGCCTGGAACTGGTACTGGTGGACAACCGCAGCATCAACGCCTTCGCCGTACCCGGCGGCGTGGTGGGCGTACACACGGGCCTGATCGCCAAGGCGCAGAACGAGGCGCAGTTCACCTCTGTGCTCACCCACGAACTGGCCCACCTCAGCCAGCGACATTTCGCCCGCGGCATCGAGGCGCAGAAACAGTCCAGCGCGGCGATGATGGCGGGCCTGCTCGGCGGCCTGGTGGCCATTGCCGCCGGCGCCGGCGACGCCGGCATGGCGGCGATTATGGGAGGCCAGGCGGCGGCCATGGACAGCCAGTTGCGCTACAGCCGCCAGCACGAACAGGAAGCGGACCGCGTGGGTATGCAAAACCAGGTCAACGCCGGCCTGGACCCAGGCGGCGCCGCCGGAATGTTCGAGGTGATGCAGGCGGACTCGCGCCGCTACGGAGCGACGCCGCCGGAATTCCTGCTCACCCACCCATTGACGGAAAGCCGCATCGCGGACGCAAAGAACCGCGCCGCCACCTACCCCAAACGCATCTACCAGGACGACCCCAATTTCCAGCTCATGCGCGCGCGCGTGGAAGTCAGCTTCTTCGACGACAGCGGCAAGGCGGTGGCGCGCTTCCGCGAAAAACGCGCCAGCGGCGGCAAGCAGGCGGTCCCGGCCCAGTACGGGCTGGTGCTGGCGCTAACCGAAAATGGCGATTTCGCCGAGGCGCGCGAACTGCTGCAGCCCATGCGCGAGTACCGCCCGGACAACATCACCTACCTGGTGGCCGACGCCAACATCGACATAGGACAGGAGCAATACGACATCGCCATCGGCATGTTGCAGGACGGCCTGGAAATATCGCCCGGCAATCACCCTATCACCATGACACTGGGCACGGCCTACGAAAAAGGCGGCTACTACGAAAAGGCGGACAGGCTGCTGTCGCGGCACGCGCGCAAGCACTCCAGCGATGCGCAACTGTGGTACCAGCTGGCCGAGGTCCAGGGCAAGGCGGGCAATATCCTCGGCCTGCACCAGTCCCGGGCGGAGTATTTCTACCTCAACGGGGCGATCGAGCAGGCCATCGAGCAGCTCAATCTCGCCCTGCCCAAGGCCACCAACAACGTCACCGTCGAGCGCCTGCATACCCGCATCGCCTACTTCCGCAACGTGGGACGCGCGCTCGGGCAACTGGAGTAGGACAGACGCCATGGCTGAACGACGCAGCGCATTGATCACCGGCTCCTCCGCCGGGCTGGGCGCGGAGTTCGCGCGCCAGCTCGCGGCGATGGATTACGATCTCGTCCTCGTGGCGCGGCGCGAGGACAGGTTGCGCGCCCTTGCGCAGCAATTACAGGACAGGCAAGGCATCGAGTGCCACATCATCACCGCCGACCTGTCCGACCCCGCGGCGCCGCAGAGGTTATTCGACGAACTACAGGCGCGCGGGTTGCAGGTGGACTACCTGGTCAACAACGCCGGCATCGCCGGGCCCGACCTGCTGGAGGACCGCGACTGGGACGAGCACAGGGATTTCTACCAGCTCATGATGACCTCGGTGGCGCAGCTGTGCCACCTGCTCGTGCCGCCCATGCGCGAGCGCGGATTCGGCCGCGTCATCAATATCGCCTCGGTGGCGGCCCGCCTGCCGCGCGCCGACGGCTGCAACTATTCGCCGAGCAAGGCCTACGTGGTGGCGCTGTCCGAGGCGTTGGCCGTTACTCTCAAGGGCAGCGGCGTCAACGTCTGTGCCCTGTGCCCGGGATTCACACACACCGAGTTCCACGAGACCGCCGGGCTGGCGGACATGAAAGACGCGCTGCCGGGCTGGCTGTGGTACTCCGCCGAGACGGTCGTGGCCGACGGCATCAGGGCGGTGGAAGCGGGCAAGCCGGTGTGCATCTCCGGCCGGCTGTACCGCTGGCTGGACCCACTGTTCCAGTCGGTATGGACCCGGCGCCTGTTCCGCGCGCCCGGCCGCAAGCGCTAGCCCGGGGCACTGAACCCTTGCCGGGCACTGCGATCGACATCGTTTTCGACCTCGACGGCACGCTGATCGACAGTGCGCCGGACATTTGTGCGGTGGCGGCGACGGTGCTTTGCCCGCTGGGCCGGCGCGCGCTGAGCCTCGAGGAAACACGGCGCTTCGTCGGCGAAGGCGCCGCGGTGTTCGTGCACCGCATGATGGCGGCGCGTGATATCGACGACACCGACGACGTACACGCGGCGCTGCTCGCGGAGTTCCTCGCACACTACGAACACGCCGTGGAACGCGCGGAATTCTATCCCGGCGCGCGCGACATGCTCGACCGCCTGCGCGCCAGCGGCCACCGCCTGGGCCTGTGCACCAACAAACCCGAAGCGCCGGCGCGCGCGGTACTGCGCCACATGCAACTGCACGATGTCTTCGACGTGGTCGTCGCCGGCGGCATGCTGGACACGCGCAAGCCCGAACCCGGGATGCTGCTGCATGCGCGGGACGCGCTCGGCGGCGACAGGCTGCTCTACGTCGGCGACAGCGAGGTGGACGCGCAGACCGCGCTGCGCGCCGGCGTGCCCTTCGCCCTGTTCACCGGCGGCTACCGCAAGACGCCGGTCGCGCAATTGCACCACGACTGGGCCTTCGACGCTTTCGATGAATTGCCGGCGGTGGTGGCGCGGGCTCAACGCGCATGAGCGCGCGCTGGCGCTACCTCGTGCTGCTGGCAATCGTCGCCCTGCCGCTGCTGGGCTGGCTGGGCACGCTGGATCGCTACTCCGCCGAACAGGTGGACCACTCCATCGCCACCGCCGGGGTGATCTACGGCACCGCGCGCGGCATCAACGCGCTGGTCTCGCTGCTGCAGGGCACCGAACTGAACATACCCTTTCTCACGTTCACCATCGGCGAGGTGCTGGACCCGGTCAACGACCTGATCGAGCGCTTCTCCGAGGTGATCCTGATCGCCCTCGGCTCTCTCGCCCTGCAGAAGATACTGCTGGCGGTAGTCTCGGACACGCTGTTCAACATTGCCCTGAGTATCGCCGCGGCGGCCACGGCCCTGGCGCTGCTGCCAGGCAGGACAAATCTGCTCAGCCAGGTGCTGCGCGGTTTCCTGCTCATCGCTTTCCTGCGCTTTTCCCTGGGCCTTGTCGTACTGGCCAACGGCTGGGTGGATGCGACGTTCCTGGACGCGGCGGACCAGCGCCGTCACCGGGCCATGGAGAAATTCCAGGGCGAGCTGCGCGAGATCGACAGCCTGTCCAGGACGCAGGCCCGGGCGCAGGCGGGCCTGGAGGACGCGGCGCAGGAACAGCGCTCGCTGCAGGCGCAGCTCGACCAGTTGCAGCAGGAGATCGCGCAACTGGATGTTACCGTCGACGCCGCCAAGAGCGAACTGGCGGCGCGACAGGCGGCCGCCGGCGGCTTGTGCAGACTCTCCGCGCTGGCGCCGACCTGCCCGGAGGACGTCGCGCACGCGCGCTCCGCGCTTGCAGTGCAGCAGCGGGAACGGCAGGCGCTGCGCGACCGGGCACAGGCGCTACGCGATTCACTGGCCACGCTCGATGACACCGTGGCCTGCCTGGAAAAGCGCGGGCGCGGGGAAAGCTGCGGCCTGTGGGACAGCCTGCCCAGCCCGCCGGACGCCGAGCAGATGCGCCAGAAACTCAATGAGATCAATGACGACCTGAGCGATTTCGCCGAGAATAGTATCAACCTGCTGGTGTCCCTGCTGTTGAAGACAGTGGCGATACCCCTGCTTTTTATCTACCTGGTTTACCGGGTAGTCAGTTCGATGTGGAACCGCCTGTAAGCTCGTTTAGCGCAACCCCTGCGCAACAGGCACCGCGTCTTCATACTCGCCCACGCACTCGTTTCCCCGGCTTGTCTGGCTATCCCGGAGCGCGTATTCTGGACGCGGCAGTATCAGGCAACACAACTAAAAATAACTGACTTCGCCACTCTGGAAGGTTGTTTTGAACAAGAACAAGCGTAAAGCCTTCGGCGTCCTGCTCATCGCCGGCGCCCTGTCCATTGCGTCATGGTTCCATTTGACAAGCTCGCAGCAAGACAGCGAGGCCGCCTGGCCGAAAAGTGGCAAGCCCAATATCCTGCTTATCGTCACTGACGACCAGCGCTGGGACCAGCTTGGACTGGTGCAGGCCGAACAGGGACAAAACGCGTTGTTTCCATTCCTGAAAACACCGCACCTCGATGCCCTGGCCAATGACGGGATACGTTTTCGCAACGCGTTTGTCACCACATCGCTATGCTCCCCGAGCCGCTCCTCCATCCTGACCGGGCGCTTTGCCCATGCGCATGGCGTGATAGACAACTATACGCCGGCCTCCGACCAGCCCAACTGGGCGTCCATGCTGAAAGACTCGGGCTATACCACTGCCTACTTCGGCAAATGGCACCATGGCAGGCAGCTTGAACGCCCCGGGTTCGAATACGTCGCGACGTTCCGCGGCCAGGGCCATTATAAGGGCACGCGATTTTTCATTGGGGAAAGTGGCGCGCGGAAGCCGCTGGATACCAGGGGCTATGTAGACAGCCACTCGGTGAACTACTTCAGCGAATATCTCGACACTCCTCGCGACAAACCATTTGCGGCCGTGATCGGGTTAAAGGCCGTGCATCAACCGTTTACGCCAATGGATGAGCACGCCGGATCCTATCGCAACAAAAAGATCTCGCGTGCGCCAAACTGGTCAAGCGCACCGCCCTGGAGCAGCTATAAGAATGAACCCCCCAGGCGCAGAACCTATCGCAACTTCTGGAATGACATTCTGGAGACCATGCTGGGGCTGGACAAGAATATCGGGCTTATCATGGACGCCCTGGAGACCCACGGCCTGAGAGAAAATACCGTGGTGATTTTCACCAGCGACAACGGCTACTACCTGGGAGAACACCTGCTGGGAGACAAGCGTTCCGCATACGAGGAAAGCATGCGAGTCCCAATGATTATCAGCTATCCACGTGAGATTACCGCAGGAACGCAGTCGCAAGAGCTAGTACTGAACATCGACCTGGCGCCTACCATCCTGGATCTTGCCGCCGTCAGCCCGGCTTCACCGATGCACGGCAAAAGCCTGCGGCCACTGTTCTCTGACAGCGCTGCACCATGGCGTGACGCAATTCTCTATGAACACTGGGAGCTACCGTACGACACGGAGAAATGGCCCGACAAACCCAACAAGCAGGGCGCGCTCAACGTTCTCAGGACGCCGACGATACTGGCTGTTCGAACTCGCGAACACAAACTAATCACCTATCCCGAAAACGCATACGAGTCCGAACTATTCGATCTCCGGGAAGACCCCTACGAAACCAGGAACCTGGCAGATGCTGCCGAGTACTCCGAACTGCGTTCGCAGATGTGCGATAAGCTTGCGGCACTGCTCGAGGAATATCAGTACTCCTACCTGTGGCCAATCGGTCAATGGAACTCCAGGTCTACGTATCCGCTCAAGGATGCAAGTCCCTACAACCAGATTGATACGAGTACGACGGGGTACGCATTGAAGAAATGTTGAAGCTGTAAAGCTGTTACGGCTGTTCGATGTAATGTTTTCCAGGATCGCGCAGCGTATGACGCGTGCGCTTTCCATCGGGCCATTCTACCGCCAGTTCCCAGGGACCAATGGATTCACCCAACCCGAAGTGCTGCCAGAACGTGTCCTGGGAAATATTGGTATTAAGGCCGACCACCCGGTAACCGAGGACTCTACCCCTGGCATCCCGAAGAGTCAGGCTGGCCCCGAGGGCATAGGAGTTTGCCGTGGTTCCCCGCAAGAGAATGCGTACGGCCTCGTGAGCTGACGACCGGTTCAACAATAGTTGCGTTACCCCAAAAGTGCCGGGAATTTGCCCGTAACCGTTCGTAATGACCGCATCCGGCAGGTCGTCATCGTCGAAGAAACCATGCGCCACGATATCCGCGCGGTGCAGCCGATCGCGATCGCGCAGTGGCAGTTCCTGCAGGGTAAAAGTCGTTCCGCCGTGGTTTTCCAGGATGAAGGGCCTGCCATTCTCAGCGCCCTGCTCGCCGTGCCGGACACCCAGAATATCCAGCCATCCATCGTTATTGAGATCAGCCACCGTGGTGGCAACTGTACTCTGCCGATGCTCCAAGCCATCCAGGCAGATTCTCCTGAAAATTCCATTACCCTGGTTAATCGCAATGTAGTCTTCTACTTCCCTGGGCTGCTTACGGACAAACTCCGACGTCTCCAGCTCCGTGATACCGCCTGCGGACAAAACGCCCTTGTAGATATCGAGAGAATCATAAAACCTCCACTTGAGATACCAGCGGCTGGTCCCGGGTTCATACCAGAGATAAATTCCCGGAAAGTCGGTATCTTCGGGGACACCAGACGCAGCGTCCTTGCTCAAGGTGAATTTTCTGCGCCTGGGATTGTAAGCACTTGCCCCGATATAGATGTCTTCCGCCCCCCCGAGCTTGAACGACTCCGTGGCCCTGACATGTTGCATGAAATCCACCGCCACGGAGTCTGAACTTGTCTTGAACGAAATCAGGTTGTCATCATCATCCCCATGCTTTCTAACAACGAAAATTAGCCCATTAGCATCGTTGGTAACGACATCCGAGCCGCTCGGACCGGCTGACCTGCCGACAAAAATATCCAGCAGCCCGTCGTTGTTAAAATCGGCCGCCTTGACGGAATAGGCCTTGTTTGCCAGTTTCGACATGGCCCTGCCAGAGTCCGGATGCCAGTACAGGTCGATAGAACGACCATTCACCGTCAGGTAGTCGCGCCTGCCATCATTGTCGAAATCAGCGAACACGCCCCTGCCGTGGTCTTCCAACTCGCGCGTCAGGGGGTGATCATCAGCACTGGAGAAGCTGAATTTATCGGCTGTGACGTTGTTGCGAAATAGCCTGTTGGGATAGTCGCTGCGCGACAATGCCGCCAGGTAGAGATCAACCGCCGCACCACTCTTTGCCACTACGGGTATCAATGTCCGGGTCCTGGAACGCGGCAAGGCAAGATTGTCTGGTACCTGTTCCCGGGAAAACTCCATGCCATTGGAAGCAGACTTGTTTCTAAGGAAAATATTCGGAGAGCCCTTGCCAACGCCATCACTGCCGCCACCGGCAATGGCCACATCCAGGTCCCCGTCATTATCCAGGTCGGCGAACGTGTAGCCGTGGCGATCAATGCGAGTGGGTTTGGGAAACAGCACCTCGGACCTGTCGACAAAAGCTTTCCCGTCGTTGATGTACACAATGGGGTTTTCTCCGTGCGCTCCCACCACTATGTCGTCTCGAGAGTCACTGTTCAGGTCAGCGACAGCGATGGAAAACGTTTTCGTACGAGCTTCTTCGCCCAACAGTGCCGAATGGTCTTGCAGAAAAATGGATGGTGCTTCCTCTGCCGGCATGGCGAACGACTCTGCCTCAATGCATGCAAGGCCGGCCAGGTCGCCGCTGGCCACACCGGCCTGCTGTAACCTGTCTCGTAAAAACAGAAACAATCCTGCCGACACCACAACAACAGTTACTGCAATTATTATTCCCGCTGAACCCGCTTTTCGGCCGAAAATCATCTGCTTTCCTTTTTTATAGACCGCACTGCCCGCCACAGCTTCACCAGGGTGGAAGTTCCGGTTTCTGGTGTCGCGGCGTCAATTTCCGCCTCATCAGCCTGCATTCTGTTTTGTTCGATTCTTCTGTCTGCCTCATGGCTCGCCGCCAGCAAATCGGCTTCGCTCCACGATGAATCCCCGTGTCTGAGCAGAAACGCTTTCACAACCTGTCTCACGTGTGGCTTTTCCGTCACTTCCGTCAACATGCGCGCGGCAGTGTCCAAATCTATAGTGAAGCTTTCAGAGAACGGGTAACTGCTGTCGGTGAATTCAGCACCCAACAAGGCAGCGATTTTCGCATTCTCGCGATCTAGCTGTGCGCGGATCTGTGCAATTTCGTCCCGGGTTAACAGAAACTTGTTATCGTCGAAGTTCCTGACCCCTGGCTCTCGTCCGTCAGGATTAAGCCTGCCGTGCAGAATGACCGGATATTCGCGGTTTATGGCCGCGTACAGCCGCGTGGTAATATTTCCCAGGCCTTCATTTACTGCCTGTATCTCTATTTTTTCTTTTTTTACCTGCGCCCTGTCCAGCAGGGCGGCAACCGGCCCCCCAGGATATTCAAGATCTTTTTCAAAGCTGAAAAATTCGACCTTGTCGAAAGTGTCCCGCAGCGTCTTTATACGTAACGATTTTCGTGGCACCCGTATTTTCTCTATACTTCTGAGCCTACCCCCTCTTATCTTCTGTTGCACTTCAGAACAAGTGAACGAATAGGGCTTTCGCACAGAACACAGCACCCGCACCGTGTAGTCTTTTTTCCGCAGGTAGGTATTTAACCTGTCCAGGCCTGTGGCGGGCAAGAGAGATACATCCTCTCCCGACAAGAGGACACTTTCATGACCATCGAGGACTGCATCCAGTTGCTCCTCGCACTTGCGCACGATTTTATCGAGATGGTTGTTCAGACCCCACTTGATAATGACATTGTAATTCTGCGGTTGATCGCTGAACAAAATGAAAACGGGAATTCCATGATTGAACGTCGTCCTGTCGCCAATCGTAAACCGGGGATAACAAATACCCTGGTCCATCAACGCCTGCTGGTTTTGACCGCAGGTAACCTGGAAGGAGCTGGTTGCCGTTTTATGCAAACCAACATGAAGAACCAGCTGCTTGGAAGCCATGTTCAGACAGCCTTTGCGAGAATCGCAGGCACAATGGTACCTGCCATCAGTGTCGAATGCCATGAGGACCGGCCGGGGCAGTTACTCCCTTGCTTGCGCGTAACCGAGAAAGCGCGTATCCGCGGAATGGCATAGACGGCGCAGCGCCGCAGCCTGCGGCGATGCGAAAGCGCGACGGATTTCCTGCGACAGCGGTTTGTCGGCGCTGATGTTGGCCTGCGGCAGCGCCAGCAACTCGTCGACACCGAGATCGGCGAGCATCCAGCGCGCCGCGTCCTGCAGTGATTCGTACTTCAGGACGTAGGTCGAGCCCCAATCCTGCCGTCGCCGGTAGACGGCGTCCTCCACCTGCTCCATTTCCCCCAGCTCGAAGCCCAGCACCTGCAGGAAGTGGTTGCGGAACCAGATATGCGGGCGCAGGAACAGGTGCAGGAAGTACATGAACTGGCGAAAGTCCGCGCGGCCCGCATGCTCCAGGTCCTTGCGCAGCAAGGCGCGGCGGTCATCGGCGCACATCCTGTCGAGGTCGCCGCACAGGTGGATTGCCGCGACAAGTCTCTCCAGCAGCATCTCCAGGCCGGCCGTCACCGTCTCGCCGTCGTCGGCGCAGTCGATCCCGCGCCGCGCCAGCATCGCGCGCAGCATTTCCAGGTGCTGGCGGATATCCTGCGCGAACGCCGAGCGGAACCAGTCGAAGGGCTCACGGGCCAGGCTGACCACAGTGAGCGCACCCGGGTCCGTGTCGCGGCGCAGGAACTGGCGGTGGATGCGCAGGTTCCTGAACAGCTGGCCGGACTCGTGCTCGAAAAAATACTGCGGGGTGCGCGGGTCCAGCAGGCGGTCGAACACCTCGCGAAACGCTTTTTCGCCCAGGAAGTGCGTGGCGCTGGCCTGCGCCCCGGGAAGCTGGTCCAGCGCCGCCGACAGCGAGGTGCTGCCCACCTTGCCATACTGGTAGATGATAAAACGGTGCGCGCCGGCCACGGGCGCCTGGCCCGCCGGCTTGTCGCTAACCACCATCGCCGTCGGGACCCAGGGTGTCGCGCAACCAGCGCTCTATCTGCGCGAACACCTCTTCCCGCTCCGGTTCGTTGAATATCTCGTGGTACGCGCCCGGGTAGACCTTGAGGGCTTTCTGCGCCGAGCCCGCATGCCGGTACAGGTATTCCGAGCCCGCCGGGGAGGTCATGCTGTCGGCGCCGCCGTGCAACAGCAGCAGGGGCAGGCGGATATCGCCGGCGCGCGCCTGCACGATGGCCATGCTGCGGAACATTTCCGACACCAGGCGCGCGCTCAGCTTGCCGCTGTAATTGAGCGGGTCACCGACGTAGCGCTGGACCTCCGCCGGGACGCGGCTGACGCCGTCGGCATCGAGCTGCACAACGCCGAGGTTCGGGGCGAGAACAGCCAGTAGCCGAATGAGTTGCAACTGATACCACGGCGGCGCCAGCGCGGTCATTATCGCGGGGCCGGAGAGGATGGCGGTGGCGAACAGGTCGGGTTTTTCCAGCAGGTGCAGGCAGGCGATCAGGCCGCCCATGCTGTGGCCGACCAGCGCCATGGGCAGCCCCGGGAAGTCGGCCTGCAAGCCGGCGCGGAAGGTTTCCAGGTTGCGCACGTGGTCGTCCATACTGCGCAGGCAGCAGCGCCCGCCCTCGGACCTGCCGTGGCCAAAATGGTCCAGCGCCGCCACCGCGTAGCCGCGCGCCGTGAAATGCGCGGCGAAGCCCGCATAGCGCCCGCCGTGCTCCGCCGCGCCGTGGGACACCAGCAACACGCCGCGCGGCGCGGCCTCTGGCTGCCAGCAGCGGGTGTGGATGCGCGCGCCGCCGGCGCCCGCGAAGCTGTTCTCGCGCAGGCGCATCAGCCCGGCTCCGACTCGGCCCTGGGCTGCACGCGCAGCAGCCCACGGAAAGCCTGCTTCGCGGTGCCGCCCTCCACCACCACGCGGTACACGTCGCGGGCGATGGGCATGTCCACCGCGTACTGTTCCGCCAGGGCAATTACCGTCGGTGTGCTCTTCACGCCCTCCGCGACCATGACCATTTCGGCGATGATATCGTCCAGGCTGCGGCCCCTGCCCAGTTCCACGCCGACATAGCGATTGCGGCTCTGCACGCTGGTGCAGGTGGCGATCATGTCGCCCATGCCCGCCAGCCCGGCGAAGGTCTGCTCGCACCCGCCCATCGCCACGCCCAGACGGGTGATCTCCGCCAGGCCGCGCGTGATCAGCGCGGAGCGCGTATTGTCCCCCGCGCCCTGGCCGTCGCCCATGCCGACGGCGATGGCGATGACGTTTTTCAGCACGCCGCCCAGCTCACAGCCGATGACGTCGTTATTGGTGTACACGCGAAACAGGCCGCTGCGAAACAGCGACTGCAACTCGCGCACGATGATCTCATCCTCCATGGCGATAACGCTGGCGGCGGCCTGCCCGGCCATGATTTCCCGCGCCAGGTTGGGGCCTGTGAGCACCCCCACCGGGTGCCCCGGCAATACCTCCTCGATGATCTGCGTCATGCGCAGACCGGTGTCGCGCTCCAGGCCCTTGGTCAGGCTGATCACCGGCACCCAGGCGCGCAGGTGTGGCCGCACCTCCTCCAGCACGGTCCGGAATCCCTGGGACGGCACGCCCATCACCAGCACGTCGATATCGTGCACCGCCTCCTCGATACTGGCCACGGCGACCAGGTTTTCCGGCAGGCTGGCGCCGGGCAGGTACTTCTCGTTGCTGTGCCGCGTATTGATCTCCTGCACGGTGGCCGCGTCGCGCGCCCACAGCTTGACCTCCGTATTGCGCGCCACCAGGGCCGCCACCGTGGTGCCCCATGAACCGCCGCCGAGAAGTCCGACTCGCAATGTCATTGTTCCGTTCTCCCTATCGCGGCAGCGCCAGGCTGCGCAGGATTTCTATCCGGTGGGTCAGTTCGCGCAGCGACTGGCTCATCTGCAGGCGGCGCTGCACCAGTTCCTCGTCGCCGGCCTCCGCAAGGCCGCGGTTTTCCATTAACTTGAAGCCGTTCAGGAACAGCAGTTTGCCGATCGATGCCTCGCTGGTGATGCGCCGCTGCAGCAGCGCCTGCCGCGCGTAGGGCAGGCACTGGGCCAGTACATCCTTCTCGCCCAGCGCATCCGTCGCCGACTTGCGCGCCAGCACCTCGGCCACCACGCGGTAGGCCTCGGTGAAAGAGATCAGCACCGTGTGCGCCACCAGCGGCGTCAGCGTCGCCAGGAACTTCTGCGCGAAGCCGGCATCCGCGTCCAGCCTGCTCTCCCAGTCCCGCCGGTAGCGGCACAGTTCGGTGCGTACCTGGTCGCGAAACTCGTCGGTGGGCGCGTAGAAAAACTCGAACTTGTACAGGTCGCGCAAGCTCTCCGCTTCCTCCCAGAAGGCGGCCGCGCCGCCCCCGGGCTGCGACGCCACCGCCATGAGCGCCAGTTCGGCGATGGCCTTGTTGACGAAGTGGTGGATGGTGGTGTTTCTGTAATAGCTGGCGATGCCGTGCTGTTCCGGCTTGAGCGCGTAGACTCTTTCCGGCCCGCCATCGTAGCGGGTCACCAGGCCGTTGGCGATCATCTGCCGGGCCAGCGTACGCAGTTGCTCGTCGTTCCCGAGGTCGGAAGTCGCGGTGAAGGGAATGTCGCGCTGCCTGGCCCAGTCGATGTACGCCTGCATCTCCGCACGCAGTTCCTGCTCCGTCAGGGCGCGCGGCGCGGCCCCCAGCAGGATCATGGCGGACAGTGAGGCCAGCGTGATGGGCGTCACCTTGTTCACCTCCACGCCCACCTGGAAGGCGATTTTCTGCAGCGCCCGCGCGTCCTGCGGGTCCGGCGCCCGCGGCAACACCACGGGCTCGCCGATATCGACATAGATGCGTCCCATGGGCTGGCGCAGGCCGCGCAGGTAGCCGATGAACCACTTCAGGCTCTCCGGTTGCTTGCTGGCGCCGGCCTGCTCCGTGGCGTAATCGCCGACATCGCCGATCAGGTCGTAGTTGATCGCCACCGGCACGATGTGCAGGTTCTCCGCACCGCTGTTGTGCGCGGCCTCGACCACGTACTTGAGCAGGCCGTAGCGCGGCGGCATCAGCTTGCCCACGCGCGAACGCGTGCCCTCGAAGGCCCAGGTGAGCGGGAAGCGCTTCTCCAGCAAGTAGCCCAGGTACTGCCGCAGGATCATCTTGTACAACGGGTTGTCCTGGAAACTGCGGCGAATGAAGATGGCGCCGGCGCGGCGCGCGAGAAAACCCAGGCCGCCGAACGCCATATTGACGCCGCCGAGGATATGCGGCGCCGGGAAGTCGTTCTCCAGCAAGGTGGAATGAATGGCGAAACCGTCGACATGGGTCTTGTGCGTCCACAGCAGGGCGGAGGGGTGCTCGCGCGTGATCTGCCGTACCCGGTCCAGGGCGGCGCGATCGATGACCATGTCGGTCTCGTAGCCGAGGTTGATCAGGTAGCGGTTGAAGGCGCCCATCACGTCGATCCAGAAAGTCTGCGGGATGGAAACCAGCTCCTTCATGATCTCCGCGGACTCCCGTTGCAGGTCCTCCAGCGGGCGACCGGTCTCCTGGCTGATCTGCGCCAGCGCGCTGCGGAACGCCGGCCGCGCCTGCAGGTTGCGCGCCACCTGCCGCGGCACCTTGTAGCGGCTGCCGCGCAACTTGCGCTCGGCGACGTCCAGCGCGAGGCCGGCCTGCGCCGCGATGTAATCCGCCAGTTGCCGGTCCGTCGGCTCCTGGGCGCGGCGCTGCCGGTAACGTTCCTTCAGCTCGCCCAGGGTGGCCGCGGCGGCGGCGATCTTTTGCGCGCGTTCGGGGTGCTTGCGCAGGACGCGGCGCGCGCGGGCGATGTTCGGCCGGCGCGGGTTACCCCAGAGCAGGTCGCGCAGGCGCGGCGCGCCGGTCTTGGCGGCGATCGAGGTCTTCCACACCACGCGCAGCGGCACCAGCAGGGTTGCGTCCGGCAGGTCCAGCACCGGCAGCAACGCGGCGCTGGGAATGTTCTCGGGGTCGCGCACGATCGGCACCACGACGCTCTCGGGGGCGCGCTCCGGCCGCGGGTTGTGGTCGCGCAGCCAGTCCATCAGCAACCCCTCGTCCACGCGGTGTGCGGCGTCGACAATGAACACCACCGGGGCGTCGTCACGCCCGGGCCACGGCGACACACTCATTCAGCCGGGCCCTTGCGCGACCCGTTTTTTGGCCTGGAACGCCCGCCAGCCCCCGTCTTGCGCTTGAGCTTCGGCGTAGAACCCGCTTTGCTTGTCTTCGCTGCGGCGGGCTTTTTCCTGGCCGGTTTCTTCGTGGCTGGCTTCTTCTTGGCTGGCTTCTTCGTGGCGGACGTTTTCCCTGCGGGTTTTTTCGCGGCGGCCCGCCCGGACGACGGCCTGCGCGTTGTGCTGCCCGCCGCGCTCACCGGCACTTCCTGGCCCAGGGTGCGCAGGAACATGTTGCGCACCTCGGCCACGTGCTCGTCCAGCGTTGCCACCGACCAGCCGCTGGTATCCACCGGCGGCAGCACCTCGACGTCCACCGTGGCGGCGCGAAAGACGAATTCGCCCTTGGGGGCGACGTCCAGCGCGTTGTGTATAACGATGGGCACCATGGGCACCCCCGCCTGCATGGCGAGGTGAAACGCGCCCTTCTTGAACGGCGCCAGTCGCGGCGATACCGTGCGCGTGCCCTCGGGCGCCAGCACCACGCACTTGCCCTCGTCCTGCATCGCGTCGACCAGCGGCTGCATGGCCTCGATGGCGCTGGCGGCGTTGGCGCGGTCGATCAGCACCACGCCGCCCAGTTCCAGCACCTGGCCGATGACCGGCATCTTCCTGATCTCGCGCTTGCCGACGCCGGCGATATCGCGGCGCAGCAGCTTGGCGGCGATGACCACGTCCGCCTTGCTCTGGTGGTTGAACACGAATACGCAGGGGCGCGACGACCACAGGTGCTCCTCACCCTTGACGTTCAGCTCCAGCCCGATCAGCGCCGCCGCTGTATCGGCGAACAGGGAGAAGGAAAAGTTCTGTGCCTCGCGGCGCGAGCCGGTGATGGCCCAGATCGGCAGGCCGGCGGCGAAGGAGGACACCAGGCTGCCGGTGGCGGCGACGGAGCGCGCCCAGTCCAGCACGCCGGCGCGCCCGCGGCTGCCGAAACGCCGCACCGGCCAGCGCTCGCGCCGGGCGATGCTGGCCAGCTTGCGGTTGGGGTTGAGTGGGCGCGGCCGGCCCACCCGCTCCAGCAACTCGATATCGTCGTCGCTGTCCGAGTAGAAATAGCTCTGCTCAAGGTCCAGCCCGCACTCCCGCGCCAGTTCCTCCGCGGCCCGGACCTTGCCCGGCCCGAAGCAGGTCGGTCGCAGCACCCCGCCGGTAAATTCGCCGCCCTCGACCTCCAGGCGGGTGCACATCACATGACCGATCCCCAGGTCGCGCGCCGCCGGCAGCAGCTGGTAGGGCGTCGCGGAGGAGATGATCGCCACCGTGTGCCCCTTGCGCTGGTGCGCCTCGATCAGCGCCCGCGACTCCGGGTAGACCAGTTTCGCCAGGTGGTCGCGGTACAGCTCTTCGCCGAACTCACGGTAACTGGCCTCGCTGATGCCGCGCATGAACTGGGCGCTGGCTATCATCATCGCGGAGAAGCCGGTATTGCCCAGGCCGAAACTGGTCATCGCCGTGGCCAGTTCCATGAATTCCCTGGGCGACAGGTCGCCGCGCCTGACCTGCTCGCGGATCATGGCGAAGGCCGAGTAGCCGTGGATGATAGTGCCGTCGAAATCGAAGAACGCGCCGATATGGCTGCCGCTGTCAGATTCCTCGACTTCGCGGATTACCTCAAGATGTCTCGCCATTGCTACCGTTTCTTGTGGGTAAAGCAGGTAGTGTAGCGGATTCGGGCAGTGCGCGAGCAAGAGGACGGGAGATTCGAGCGGCGACGGCCGGCCCGGTGGACCCGGGGCGGCAGCCTGATGGTATGCGAAAGTAGTCGCACCACGCCGGTGGTGCCGACGCCAGGGGCCGCGATGCTCGCCTGGAACGACCCCGTCCGCGGGCTGTCTCGGACGTCAGCCGCCAGTTGCGCGAAGCACCGCCCCAAATTGATTCACGGTATATGCCGCGTCTTCCGAGCTGCAGGGCAATGCCGCGCTACACCTCAAAGAAATTCCAGAATTCGCCATCTTCGCGGCCGGCATTGCGGTTCTTGCGCACAACCAGGTTGGGTTGCGTGATTCCCGAATCCGGCAGCCCGTTGATGTCCGCATTATCTCCATACTTCTCGCGCAACTCATCAATGGGTGCAAACTCGAGTGCGCGCAGCGGACAGGACTCCACGCACACGGCGCCCACGCCCTCGGCGACACGGTCGTAACATCCATCACACTTTGTCATCACGCCTTTTTGCTCGTCAAACTGCGGCGCATCGTAGGGGCAGGCTCTCTCGCAGGCGCGACAGGCTATACAGATCGAGGGATCGACGTGGACAAGGCCGTCGAGGTTCCGCTTATGCATTGAACCGGTCGGGCAGGCCGACACGCATACCGGGTTGTCGCAGTGATTACAGCCTACCGAAAGGTAGTAAGCGTACACGCTTTGCTCAACGGTACCGTCCTCGTTTTCTACCCAATCGCCGCCCCCGTACTCGTACACCCGTCTCCATTTTACATCCGCGGGCAGATCCTGGCGATCCTTGCAGGAAACATGACAGGTCTTGCACCCAGTGCATTTGACCGTGTCGATATAGAAACCGTACTGCGTCATGCTAACCTCCTCCCTACACCGTAATTCTTACGCGAATCGTGTGCTGGGGATTTCCCTTGGATACAGGCATCGGCCGATAGTTTGTCAGGGTGTTGGTGCAACCGCCTTCATCGACCCCGTCCGGCCTGGGCGAATACCACGCGCCCTCCGCCATGGACACCACGCCGGGTATGATACGCGGGGTGATCTTGGCCCGTGTGCGCAGCGACCCGCGGGGGCTGGTCAGCGTAACCATCTGCCCAGGTTCGATACCCAGGCGTCGCGCATCGAGGGGATTGATCCAGGTAGCATCCTCTACCGCCTCGCGCAGATTCGGCACATTGTGATAGCTGGAATGTGTGCGTCCCTTGGTGTGGTAGCCCACCACCTGGAATGGAAACTCATCCCGCGTGGCTGCATCCTCGTAGCCTTGCCAGGGCACGATGTATTTCGCGAGAGGCCGAATCTGGTCGATCTCCTCGTCCGACGCGGGAATCCATTCAGAAGCTTTCCTGGCCCAGTCCAGTGAATATATTTCGATCTTGCCGGAAGGGGTCTCCAGTCTCGGGGGCTCATCGCTGCGCGCAATGATTGCCGGGCGGGGAAGGCAATCGTGATCGTCCGGGTCTGCACAGCTGCTGCTCCCGATCGCGGCGACCCCGCCCAGGTTGCCCTGCACATAATCCTGCAGCGCTATGTGGGTGCCTGGGGCAAACTTGCGGAAAAAACCTATTTTTTGCGCCTCCGCGTATGTGGGAGGCAGGCCCAGGTCAGGGTTAGACTCACGCGTACCCTGGTAGAGGTATTCCAGCCACTCATCCTCGGTACGCCCCTCGGTATAAGCTTCTTCAACACCCCACCTGCGTGCCAGTTCAAGTCCGATGTTGTAAAGGTTCTTGGTGTTGTACAAGGACTCCAGACTGGTGCTCATAAAAGTGATATAGCCCATAAGGCCGGAGGCGTAACTGTCGTTCGCCAGATCGTTCGACTCGACCCAGGTGCTGCCCGGCAATACGTAATCAGCGAATTTTGCCGATGAAGTCATCCAGCAGTCGGTGACCACGATCAACTCGCAGAGGTCTTCCTGTTGCAGGATACGCCGGGTTTCGTTGATGTCCGAGTGCTGGTTGATCAGCGCATTACCAGACGAGGAAAATACCGCCTTGATATTGGTGCCTATCGTTTCGCCTTCCGCCAGGCCTCGCACAGAGTGGGTTTTTTCACTCATATCCGCGCCATTCTCGATGGCTTCCGCCCAGACGTGGAACGGGATGCTGACGCCTACCGGGTTGGAGCCAGACGACATGCCCGAGCGGGACAGGCCAAAATTGCGCGGCAACTCGCCGTTGTTAACACCTGGATTGCCAATCTTGCCGGTAAGAATCGGCAGCATGTACAGCGAACGCATGTTATCTTCGCCGTTGGCCTGCCTGTTACAGCCTGCACCCGTGATGATATAGGGCGATTCGGCATTCATGACATCCTGCGCCAGCGAACGGATCGCGGCGGCGGGAACCCCGGTAATAGCCGCGGCCCATTCCGGTGTCTTGGGTTCACTGAACTTGCCCTGCCCCAGGATATAATCCAGGTAGTTTTCATCCGGGTCGATAACGTCCGCGTAATCGGGATTATCGATTTTCGCCTGTTCCAGCGAGGCGCGGTCGTAGCCGATACAGAGATCGTCGAGGAACTCCCGACTGTTTTCATCTACCCAGCCGGAGCTGATCATTTCGTAGGCGATCGCCTCGGCCAATGCCGCATCGGTCCCCGGACGTATTGGCACCCACTCATCGGCCTTACCCACGTTGGAGTCAGTGTAACGCGGGTCGACGAGGACAAACTTGAAGGGCAGGCCATTGTTCTGTCGCGACTCCATGGCATTGATGAGGTCCCATTGCTCACCGGACCCCGACATGCGAATTTCCCAGGGGTTGAAGCCGAAGCCGAGCAATAGATCCGAATTCGCGACCTCACTGAGATAGGTTCCCCCTGTGCCACCAGTGCCGTACGTGGCCGGGCTGGCAACCTCCAGGGCGGCCCAGGAGTAGTTTCCGTAGTAGCCCAGGTGTCCGCCTGACAAGCGCAATGCGCGCTGGATGCACGAGCTACTTGAAAAGCCGTAATAGGCGCCCGAACCGTAGTGGTGGTAAATCGAGCGGGGGCCATGCTCGGCTCGCAGGGCGGTAACCTTATCCGCTATTTCGGCGATAGCCTGCTCCCAGGATATTTCCTCGAAGTCTCCCGAGCCCCGGGGCGCACCTGCTCGCCGCTTCAGGGGATTCTTCAGCCGATCGGGGGCATACGTCCGCTGTTTGATGCTGCGCCCCCGCAGGCAAGCGCGCACCTGGTGCTGACCATAGTTGTCCTCTACCGTGTAATCAGTCTCGACCCGGACAATACGACCTTCACTACTGACAATGCGCAGTGGGCAGTTCGACCCGCAATTCACCAGGCAGGAACTGAAGTTTGTTGTCTCCGCGGGAGGCGCCGGAGGCGGGGTTACAGTTTGCGACGAGCCACTGCCCCCACCGCAGGCGCTCACGGCGCTGACCGCTCCTGCGGTGGCGCTCAGTTTCAAAAATTCTCGACGATCCATTCCTCACCTCTCATCTACTACATTGAGTAGCGCACGCTCACCATGAGCAGCTGGGCATTGTATCGATCTCCCAGTACACCCAGAGTTGTCAGCCCCGAGATTGCATCATCCGTCACATCGGCAAAGTTGAAATCGCGATGCCGTTCATAGCGGTAGTCCAGTCGCACCGAGGTGGTCTCGGTCCACTGGTACTCTGCAAACAATCTGGTGCTATGCGACCACTGGTAGTAGTCGCCATAGTCTTCACCGGGGTCCACCTGAGTTTCACTATCGGACTCACTGAATACATAATCGGCGCCCAGGGAAAGGCGGTCCGCCAGGAGTCCGTCCCAGCGCAGACCCGCCCCGACATAATCGTAACGATCATCGGTTTCGTAGGACCACTCCCTGACGAGAATGGCTTCGCTGCCAAACTGATCCCGATCGACCCATTGCTGACCACCGAAAACTGTCAGGTCAATGTCTGTGTGCAGCCGATAGTTTGCGGTGAGATCGTAGCCGTAGTCTTCTACCTCTCCCAAACCAATTCGGGTGTCGTCGTAATCCTCATCCGAATAACGCAGCTTCAACTCCACGTTCAGTTCATCCAGCGGAGTTGCAATGTAGGCGCCCTCGAACTGCCAACGATCACGATCCGCCAGGTGGTACTGGCGCAATTCGTTATTGTCGGCCGTCAACGAGCGGTAGTCGGAACCGTCCCGAACACTGTAACGCGCGGTGCCGCGCAGTCGATGCAATGGCGTGATGGAATAGCGGGCGCGAAGGTACACACTATGCTCATCCGTATCCTCACGTGATGCAGGCGAGCGCTCGATGAACTCGCCCAGGTAGCCCGCATCCAGCGCAATACCCAGTGGCAGGCGCCAGTAAGAGTCCAGCCCTACCCGGTGGCGGGTTTTGTCGTAGCGAACATTCTCCTTCGGATCACCAGACTCTCCGTCGATCACCCTCTGGTCAAACTCAAATACCGGGGAGTTATTTTCCCTGTCGTAATAATCGTAGCGCGCCGCCAGTTTAACCCGGCGACTCAGGCGACTGCCGAGCTTGAACCCACCCTTGAGCACATCGACGTCCCCGTTATAGTGTGTAATGCCATTGGGCACGCCCAGCGAGGTAATATAATTCTCCTCCTGTTCCAGCCACTCCCGCCCAAGGCGTACGTCGATGCGGGTTTTGCCCAGGGAGTAGTTAGCCCTGGCGAGCAACAGGTTGGACTTGTTTTCGGGCGCCAACGCCTTGGCCGCCTCACCTGACTCCGCGTAGAGGCCGCGCTGGTCGTTGTCGAAAACAGCGGTAGTCCACAGCACGCTGGAAGCCCAGCGGTCGCCCTTGATGTCGACTCCGCCACTGTACTGCGTGGTCGTGTAGTCAATCGGCTCCGCATAGTTTGCCGGACGCAAATCCAGACCGATGGAAGACGAGCGATCGCCCTGACGGGTCTCGTGGTAGACATCGGCAAAAGCACGCAGTTCAAGGCTATGCAGGTCGAACTCATAATCCAGGCCCAGGTCGACCCGCTCGCGCTCCTGCTCGAGGTCAACCGGCCTGTAGCCATCACTAATACCAATGACCTCGCCGTTGATGGAAACAGGCGTCACAGCAGTGTCACTCTCTACGGTTGTCAGCTTCGCATAGCCAAGATCAACCCCCCAACCACCGGCACGGTAGGTCGCATCCGCGTTTCCCGTCTCGGTGCCCAGGTTATCGGCGCGAAAGGCATAGCGTCCTGTACCAGCGCGGCCATTAACACGCGCATCCAGCACGGCGAAACCGCCGTCATCTGAACCAAACTTGTTGACGATCTGGTCGTTGTCGCTGTCGACAGCACCTATACCGAGCCGCGCATCTCCACTCACCGCACTCCCTTCCAGGCTGCAGCTCTTGCATTGCCACTTGCTACGATCGATCGTCGACGTGTTGGCGTCGGCAAGCGAAAAACCATCGGCGTGCAGCTGTGCGGCGACCAGCCACGTTGCCAGGAAGGTGATCAGCGCTTTCATCCGCAACTCCTACTGGCTCAGCAATGCGCCAGACGGGTGGTTCGACCCGTGCACCTGGCTATGACAGTTAAGACAACTCTGACCGGCAACAAATGCGTCCGACGAATTGTCCAGAACGCGGCTGACGTGGCCGTCACTGGCGTGACAACCCTGGCACAGCTGCGGTGCGCGCTGGGCCAGCAAGGCGTCGTTGACGCTACCGTGCGGCTCGTGGCACGTGGAACAATCTTCGACTACCGGTTCGTGCTCCCACAACACGGGGCCACGAAACTCCGCATGACAACCAACACAATTGTCATTAAGCGACACACTGTTCAGGTCAGCCTCGCTCAAACTGCCATGCGGATTGTGGCAGCTTACACAGGTCATAACGCTACCGGCCTGCGCTCCCGCCAGTGGATGATGGCTTCGCTTGTTCATAGCGGCGCGCTGTTCCAGGTGACAGCTGGTGCATTTGGTGACTTGACCTACCGGGTCCCTGATCGGGTCATTCGCGGCATGCACCTGGTGGCAATCGGCGCAAGCCAGGTCTTCAATATCGTGTGTGCCGAGATGCCAGCTTTCATCCGCATCCTGCATGTGACAGCTCAAGCATACGCTGTTCTGCAGTTCAGGCGAGACATTGGCGCTGGCTCCAAACTGGATCATCGGCTCGTTTCTACCCCGGTGCTTACCCCGGGGGCCGTGACAGGTCTCACATTGCAGTTTCGCCATCGGACCGTGCGGCGAAGCAGTATCACCATGTACCGATTGCAAGAAGCTGGCAGCCGTAGCTGCGTCATCGTGACAACGCAGGCAAGTATCGGCCCCTGAGGACGAGTAGTTACCTGCACGGAATTTTTCCAGCAGAAGTTGTTCCGTTTCATCGCCTGCCGCGGCCGGGGAAAGAGACAACACGGACAACACGGTCAATGCCAGGCACTTGAGCACGCAAGTCGCGCGCAGCTTTATCAACTCGTCCATGACTCTCTATCAACCATACCCTGAGCTCCATTTGGCAGCACTTCTGTCGTCACATGCGGCCTGTCAATTCCAGGCGGCTCATCGCCTGGATCAAAACGAACTATCTCAATTGAAGCGAATCAACTGAGTTGCCTCAGCCAAGCATATTCATTCGGCCGCGCCTGCGTTGTCGCTGTAATTCGCGAGCCCGGGAACAGAGCTGGCACGCCAGCTCGTACCCGTCCTCACCGGGTGACGCACGCTCCAGCACCAGTTCCGCGAGGCTGATGGCAAGGCACTCGGGCTGACTCAACTCTCCACCCGCCTGCAGAATATCGCCACACCGTTTGAGTACCGGGCAGAACAGCGCGGCAAGCGCCGGCTCCGCCTCGCAGCCACCAACGTCGTTCGCCGCATCTGCCGCCGCGGTCGCCACCAGGCCCAACACATCCTCCAGGCTGGTCGCCGCGACGAACAACCCTTGCACATCTTCATCCGTGTCCAGCCGGGCCGCTATCACTTCCAGCAGGCTGTTGCGCAGGCGCATTTTCTTTCGTAGTGCAAGCAGGCTCACCCGGCTACGACCTCACGCATAAAGCTGCAATTCACGGGGGACTACCGCCAACTGCCCTGACCAGTACTCAAGAAATTGACGTAACAATCCGGCAAAACCCTGGTAGTAGCAGGTAACGGCCTCCGACTCGACGCGCTCCAGCCACCGGTGCACCCAGGGCAGGCAGTGCTGCCCCAGCAGTTCACCAACCCGGCTTTCATCGCCGCTGTCTGCCGCCTCTTCAAAAAGGCGCGCCAGTGCCCCGAGAACCAAGCCGATATGATCCTCTGGCTCCGGATGTGGCAGATTGAAGTTCACGCCGACAGCGCGACAAAACTCAACGAACTCGCGCGTGGTCTGGCCACAGACAAGATTCTCCTTGTCGGTGTATACCGAGCCATAAGGGTAGGCCGCCATAGCGCCGGGACCGACGAATAGCTGATAGAAATCCTTCTCGATATCAAGGTCGCTTGATTGCCGCAACCCCTCTTCAATGCGCGCGAGGGCCTTGCGACTGTCCTCGTCTTCATACGGCCACGAGTGCAGCAGGCCGGACACGCGCACATCTCGCAGAAATTCAGCGCACGGCTTGCGATAGAAAACGTTATGGAAGATACCCGCAGCGGTAGCTGCAATGGCGAAATCCTGTCGCGTAATTCCCTGCATTCGCTGCTCAAGCCACGCCCTGATGACCGGTTACCAAACTTCAAAAGCAATCCTGCTGATAAAGGGTACTGCCGGCTTGTTACAATCAGAGCGGGACGCTGCCAATCCTTTGAAACAACATGTCTGCGAAAAAGTGTACGCGCTTTTTATACCCTGTCAAATCATGTTGACTTTCCCCGGTCACGCCAGTGGATCCGGGCGGGCCTGGCTTCAGGGCAGCGGGGCGGCAGGGAAAAGCCCGCAACCCTGATGCCCTGGGTGGATTTACGGGGCTGTATGGATTGGTTACAACGCTCACGGGGTGCCGTGCTGTCGAGCGCCGGTTCTCGCTAGAGCAACCCCAGCCAAACAAAAAAGCCCCCGCGATGCGGGGGCTTTTTTGTTTGGTAGGACTACCCAGATTCGAACTGGGGACCTCTACCATGTCAAGGTAGCGCTCTAACCAACTGAGCTATAGTCCTGCGAAAGGGACGGGGATTATACGGGCCCCGGTGCCATTGCTCAACACCCCGGCTGCGCGGGGGTTTTCACTCAGGGAGGGGCATGTGACGGACTGGCAGGCGGTGGCGGCGAGCATCTCGGCAGCCACGGGCGATGCGTTCCAACCCGGCCCTGCGCGGCCGCTGGGCGGCGGCTGTATCAACGAGGCGGTGTGCCTGGAAGGTGCCGGCCGGCGCTATTTCGTCAAGCTGAACGAAGCCGGCAAGCGCGACATGTTCGAGGCCGAGGCGGCGGGGCTGGCGGCGATCCTCGCCAGCGGCACGCTGCACGCCCCGCGCCCCGTGGCCCTGGGTGACGACGGACGGCGCAGCTGGCTGGTGCTGGAGTACCTGGAGCTGGGCAGCGCCGGGCGGGCGAGCGCCGCGCTGGGAGAACAGCTAGCGGCGATGCACCGCCACACGGCGGAGCATTTCGGCTGGCACCGCGACAACTGCATCGGCACCACCGCGCAGGTGAACACCCCGTCGGCGGACTGGGTGGACTTCTTCGCCCGGCAGCGCCTGGGATACCAACTGGACCTGGCCGCGCGCAACGGCGCGCCGAGGCGCCTTGTCGACGCCGGGCGCACCGTGCAGGCGGGACTGGGCGCGTTTTTCAGCAACTACCGACCGGCGCCCTCCCTGCTCCACGGCGACCTCTGGGGTGGCAACTGGGGGACGGACGCGACGGGCCGCCCGGTGGTGTTCGACCCCGCGGTCTACCATGGCGACCGCGAGGCGGACCTGGCCATGACCGAGCTGTTCGGCGGTTTCGATGATCGTTTTTACCACTCCTACGTGCACACCTGGGCCATTGATCCGGGCTACGCTACCCGTAAAGTGTTGTACAACCTGTACCACGTGCTGAACCACTTCAACCTGTTTGGCGGCGGGTACGCGGCGCAGGCCCGCGACATGGCCGACCGGCTGGTCGCGGAAATTTCCTGAAACCGGATGCAACAGGAGACAGCCTGGTGAAAGTCAGCGGAATGCTCGGCGCCGACCTCGATACGGCGCCCGTGGCCATAGCCGAGCTGGAACGCTGCGGCTACGACGCCGCGTTTTCCGCGGAAATCAACAACGAACCCTTCTTCCCGCTGGTGCTGGCCGCCGAGCACAGCGAGCGCATCCAGCTCACCACCGCCATCAGCGTGGCCTTCGCGCGCAACCCGATGACCAGCGCGAACCTCGCCTGGGACCTGAACCAGTATTCGCGCGGGCGCTTCAGCATCGGCCTGGGCTCGCAGATCAAGCCGCATATCACGCGACGCTTCTCCATGCCCTGGTCGCAGCCCGCTGCGCGCATGCGCGAGTACATCCAGGCGCTGCGCGCCATCTGGCGCTGCTGGGAAAACGGCGAAAAGCTCGATTTCAACGGCGAGTTCTACACCCACAACCTGATGACGCCAATGTTCGTGCCGCAGAAAAGGGAGTATGGCGCGCCGGGCGTCCGCCTGGCGGCGGTGGGCCCGCGGATGACCGAGGTGGCGGCGGAGACCGCCGACGGCATGATCGCCCACGGCTTCACCACGGCGAAGTACCTGCGCGAGGTCACCCTGCCGGCGGTCGAGCGCGGCCTGGCCAGTGCCGGCCGGCAGCGCGCGGACTTCGACATCAGCGCCCCCGTGTTCACCGTCACCGGTGTGGACGAGGCGGCTTTCCTGCAGTCGAAACAGGCGGTGCAGTCACAGCTGGCCTTCTACGCCTCCACTCCCGCCTACCGGCCGGTGCTGGAACTGCACGGCTGGGGCGAGCTGCAAACCGAGGCGCACAGGCTGACACGGGAAGACCGCTGGCAGGAGATGGGCGCGCTCATCAGCGACGAGGTACTGGAGACCTTCGCCGTGGTCGCCGAGGATATAGACGCCCTGCCCGGCCTGCTCCAGGCACGCTACGGCGAACTGGTAGACACCTGGATGTGCACCGCGGTAACCGGTGACCCACAAACCCAACAGAAACTGGTCGCCGCGGTGCAGGCGGACTGAGAACCGCATAATACAAGCTGGAAAAAAGGAAGCAGAATGAACATCGAATTGACACCCGAGCAGAAAGCCCTGCAGCAGGAGGTGCGGGAGTACATGAAAACCGTCATGACGCCTGAGCTCCTGCAGGAAATGAAAGATGACGAGCTGAAAGAAGGGGGCGGGCCGGAGTTTCGCAAGCAGTACGCGCGCATGGGCGCCGACGGCTGGATCGGCCTGTCCTGGTCGAAGGAACTGGGCGGCAAGGAAATGTCGCACCTCGAACAGTACATATTCACCGACGAGGTGGTGCGCTCGGGCTTTGCCTACCCCTTCCTGACCACCGAGGCGGTGACGCCGGTGATCGCGGCCAACGCCAACGACGAGGTGCGTGAGGAGGTGGTCGGCGGCGTCAAGCAGGGCAAGGTGGTCATCGCCATCGGCTACTCCGAGCCCTCCGCGGGTACCGACCTGGCCAGCCTGAAGACGAAAGCGGTACAGGACGGCGACCACTGGATCATCAACGGCCAGAAAATGTGGACCTCCCTGGCCAACTACGCCGATTACGTGTGGCTGGCGGCGCGCACCGATCCGGACGAGTCGAAGAAACACAAGGGGTTGACCATGTTCCTGGTGCCCACCGACTACGAGGGTTTCTCCGTCACGCCAGTGCACACCCTGGGCGTGCGCACCAATGCCACCTACTACAACGACATCCGCCTGCCGGACAAGTACCGGGTCGGCGAGGTCAACGCGGGCTGGAAGCTGATCACCGGCCAGCTCAATATCGAGCGCCTGTCCCTGTTCACCCACGGCCAGGTCGACTCCCTGTACGTGGATACCTGCCAGTGGGCGGCGCAGACCGACGCGCCCGGCGGCGGCAAGCTGATCGAACAGCCCTGGGTGCAGCACAACCTGGCGCGGGTGAAGAGCGGCCTGGAAGTGGTCAAACTGATTTGCTGGAAGCAGGCCTGGGCCATGGACCAGGGCCCGCTGGACATGGCCGACGCCTCCACGGCCAAGGTCTACTCCAGCGAGTTCTTTGTCGAGCTGTACCGGCTGTTGCTGGAAGTGCTGGGCGGGGCCGGCGCGATCGCCGCGCACTCCCCGGGCGCCGCCCTGAAAGGGCGCATCGAGTTCCGCTGGCGCGTGGGCTCTATCCTCACCTTCGGCGGCGGCACCAATGAAATCCAGCGCGACATCATCGCCATGGCCGGGCTGTGGATGCCCAGGACGCGCTAGCGGCGCGGCGCTGACGCGCGCCCCCGGCGCAGACCTAACCCGAACACCGGCAACCAGCACCCGAGAGAGAACAGGACAATGGATTTTACGATTTCAGAAGAGCTGCAAAGCGTGCAGCAACTGGCGCAGCAGATTCTCGGCGACTTCACCGAGGTAGACAAACTCAAGGCCATCGAGGCGCAGGACACGCGCTTCGACCCCGCCCTGTGGCAGGCGCTGGCCGAGGCCGGGCTGCTCGGCGTGGACATCGACGAGGCCAACGGCGGCATGGGGCTGGGCTTCTTCGCCCTGGGCATGCTGTGCGAGGAGGTCGGCCGCACGGTGGCGCCGGTGCCGGTGGTGCCGGTACTGGCAGGCGCCGCGGGCACCCTGCGCCGCTTCGGCAACGACACACAGCGGGAACAGTGGTTGCCGGGCATCGCCGCGGGCTCCGCCCTGGTGACCTGCGCGCTGGAGGAATACCACAACGACGACCCGACCCGACCCGCCGCGACGGCACAGGCGGTGGAGGGCGGTTACACGTTGAGCGGCAGCAAGATCTGCGTCGACGCGGCGACCCACAGCGCGCGCATCCTGCTGTCGGCACAGGCTGAGGACGGGCTGGTCGTCGCGCTGGTCGATCCCCGGGCGGCGGGCGTCGCGCTCAACCCGCAGGTAGTGACGTCCGGCGAGACGCGCCATGAACTGGTCATGGACCAGGTCCAGGTCGGAGCCGAGGACATCCTCGCCACGGGCCGCGAGGCGCTGGAGGCGATGGACTGGGCGCAGCAGGCGACGCGCACGGCACTGTGCGCCATGGCCCTGGGCCTGTGTGACAAGATGATGCGCATCACCGGCCAGTACACCTCCGAGCGCGAGCAGTTCGGTCGCGCCATCGCCACCTTCCAGGCGGTGAGCCACCGCGTGGCGGACTGCTACATCGACGTGGAATGCCTGCGCCTGGTCACCCAGCAGGCGGCCTCGCTGCTGGACCAGGGCCGCCCGGCACAGGACGCGGTGAGCATGGCGAAGATCTGGTGCGGCGATGTCGCGCACCGCGTCAGCCAGGCCGCGCAGCACTGCCACGGCGGCACCGGGGTGGACCGCGACTACATCCTCTGGCGCTACTGCCTGATGGCGCGGCAGATCGAGCTCAGCGCAGGTAACAGCGCCCGCCTCACCGGCGAGCTGGGCCAGGCGATAGCCCGCGAGTACCTGGCGGCCGCGCCGGCCTGAGGCGACAGCAACCGGTTGTCACCGGCACGCTACTGGCCCCAGCCGCCGTTCTCCTCCCAGAACGCGTCCACGCCGGGCATGATGCGGTCGATCTGCGCCTGGCTCATGCCGACGCGACGCAGGCCCTCGATGTATTCGGCGCGCGTCTGCCGCCGCGCGGGGTCCGCCTGTTGCTGCGTGGCCTGCTGCGCGGACGCCTCCTGCAGCGCCTTGCGGCGCCGGTCCTCGGCCCAGCAGGCGCGCAGCTTCACCGCGCAAATCGGCTTGCAGCCGGGCGCCAGTGCGGACACGGGCTGGCAGTCGCAGGCACAACGCGGAAACACCCCGACCGCGCGCGCTGGCGGGGAGGCCGGCGTCCCGTCCGGCGGCGTATCGGTCGCAGCGGGCGGCAGGATGTCCGCCAGTTCCCCGTTGCCGACGACGGGAAAGGCCTGCGACAGGTCCTGCACGGCGGAGTCGATCGACGGCTGCTGGTAGTCGGTCACGTCGCGGTCACCTTCCCAGGGCGCGGCGATCACGAATTCTCCCCGGATCTGCCGGTGCACCGGCAGCACGATATCGTCGCCGGCGCTGAGATCCACCGCGCTCATGTCGGTGAGAGCGGCCTGGAACTCGCCGCGCATCATGTAGGGCGTGAACTCCACGATGGTCACACGCCCGGACTGGCGGTACTCCCGGCCGCGGCCGGGAATCGAGTCCTGCGGTCCCAGGGCCTGGAAATTGCCCTGCCCCGTGCCGCCGTTGACGATAATCGCGGCGTTGTCGAAACTGCCGGTAAAGCCGTACTCGACCAGCGGAAACGTAATCGACACCGAAGATCCCTCGGTATCCCTGGCCTCCTCCAGCGCCGCTCGCCACTCGCGGTCTGTGCGCATCGCGCCGTGATCTGCTATGGCGGTCATCTGCGACATGAACTGCGCCAGGCCGCCGCCGGTGCCGGTGGTCTGGGTCGTATCACCGATGGCGCCCGCAGTCAGTGACAGTGAAATACTGGTAACGGGGCCGCAGACGGTGGCGCCGAACGGTTCCACACAACGGGGCCGCCGCCGCTCGAACCTTGCGCCGGAACCCAGCGCGGTCTGGTTGCTCTGCGCGGCCAGGCCGCTCGCCAGTTCCTCCCGCGCCGCGGCGCGCGTCGCATCGGTCGCGGCCGGCTGTTGCGCCGGCGCGGCGGTCGCCGCGCCGGGCCGGGTGTCGGCGTTACGGCTCGCCGGCGCCTGTGCCCGCGGCTGGCTGAGATTGCTGACCCACTGGCTGTAGGTCGCGTTGAACGACAGGTCCTGGTTCAGCGTCGCCGCCGGGTCCGCCGCCATGTTGCTGACGACGAACACGTAGGGGGCCCCGGCCTCGATACGAAAGCGCCAGTGCCCGATATAGCCACCGCCGGCCGGCGAGGGGACGATCTGGGCGCTGCCGATTCGCGCGCCGCCGGCGATGCCCAGTTGCAGGGCCTGTAACGCGCCCACCGTTTCCGCGCGCGTCTGGATGGAGACATCGGCGCGACCGCTGCCGGCGATCTGCGTCTTGAAACAGCGCGCGGCGTTCTTGCGCAGCGGCAGCAGGGCGTCGCCGCCCGGTGCGCGGGGCGACAGGGCGATCTCCGGGCAGGCGCCAAACACGAACTGCAGCCATCGGTCCTGGGCCTCCTGTGCGCTTGCGCTGACAGGGCTGGTCAGGCGGTCGGGGACATAGGCGGCGAAAGTGGTGACGAACGCGGCGTACAACCGCGGCAATCCCAGCCCGGTGGCCTGGCGCAGACCGCCATCCAGCCAGCGCAGATCGGCGCCTGCGGAGGCGCGCGGCGCCAGCGGCCTGTCCAGCACCCGCGCCAGGTAACTGTAGTCGGGCGCAAGCGGCTGGATGCCGGCGCGGCCGTTCTTCCTGCTCGCCGCGTAGTGTTCGCCGACGTAGCGCCAGAAGGACGCGGTGCGGTAATCCTCCTTCCTGCCTGTGTTGGCTGCCGGCAACGCCTGGTAATAGGGCCGCCCGCCGAGACGGTAATCGTCCTGCTTGCCCCGGTACAGGTCGATGCCGCGCAATCTGCTCGCCGCCTCCATGCCCAGCGCCTGCGCCTGCCCCTCCACGATCCAGTCGCGATCGTCGAGTCGCTCGAAGCCGATGTAACCGTGCTGCACATTGTGGAACAGTTCGTGGGCGAGGTCTTCAAACAGGCGCGGCGTGGCCTTGCCATCGCGTATGGCCCGGGACAGGTCCGCCTGCAGCGTGGTCGTACCATCGGCGCGCGCGGCGGCCCTGGCAATGGGCAGGCTGTCGTCGTAGTCGAAAAGGTGTACGCGGTAGGCCTTGCCGCCATTGCGCCCCGCCACCAACGGCAACGGCGGCGCGTTGAAACCCATGCCCTGGTAGTAGACCGCGACCTCCGACAGGTAGCGCTCGAACTCCGCCACCACGATTTTCTGCTCGCTGCTGAAACCACCGAAGGGGTTCAGCGCCGCGACAACCTGGTTGCCGCGGGGGTCCGTGTTCTCGAAGATGAACTCCGTGGTCTGCCACCCGGCCGCGCGCGCCGGCGCCGCAGCAGCGGCGCCCAAGAACAGCAGCATGAGCATCACACCGATTCGCGCCGACACCGTCATATCTAGCCTCCTCCTTGCGCCATTCCCGCCCGGGCCTGCGCCGTCGCGCGGCTCCGGGACAGCACGGCATTGCTCCACACGCGCTAATGTAACCACGAGCGAACGTCCGCGCCACTGGCAACGTACAACGGACAACGGGCAACGGGCAGCGGGCAGCCGCGGCCCGGCGCCGCGCTTCAGCGCACGGTGGTCGAGGGAAACTGGCGCCGGCAGGCGGCGATGACCGCGTCGCCCTCGGACTCGCGCTCCTGGCGGCGCAGCACCGTGGCCAGCAGCGTGCAGGCGCCGCGGTGCCAGGGTATGGCCGCCAGCACCTCGCGTGCCCGCGCTTCCGCGATATCGCCCTGGCCGCGCTGGGCGGCGATCCAGGCGCTGCTGTAATCGCGGTAGGGTGAGGGCGGCGGCGCCTGCAGCGTCTGCGGCAGGACGACGTCGGAGCGCACCATCAGGTAGCCCTCGCTGCCCTGGTACAGCGGTTTCCAGCCACCGTCGCGCAGCAGCGCCTGCAACTTCTCACCCCCCCGCCAACGCCGGTTGGGCCAGAGGAAATACTGCGCACCGCTGGCCTCGACCTGCTCCACCCAGCCCGGCATGGACTTCATCACGTCGACGTAGCTGTTGTACGTGGCGGCGTCGTAGAGGGTATCGGCGCGCCCGTCGATATACACCTTCAGCGCGCCGTCAGTGCGCCAGTGCAGGTAGCCGCCCCAGTTGTAGTAGGCGAACACCTTGCCGCGCAGTTCGTTGGCCTGCACGAAATCGACCACGTCCGCGGGATAGGTGTACTCGGCCACCAGGTAGTGAAAGGCGGGGGCGGCCTGCAGCGGGTAGGGCTGCAGGCGCAGGATGGCGAAGACCAGGGCGCAGCAGGCGAGCAGCCCCTGCACCGCACGTGCGCGCAGCAGGCCGAGCAACGCGCCGGCCAGCGGCGCCAGCAACAGCGCCAGCGACATGGCGAAAATGGGAATGAAGCGCCGGCTGGTCAGCGCCATGGCCAGGGTCAGCGCGGTCAGCGCCATGCCCTCCCAGGGCACGCCGGTACGCTGGCGCACTTGCGACAGCAGGTACAGCAGGCCCAGCAACGGCGCCCACTGGAAGACGAAGAACAGCGGCGAGCGGATGCCGCCGGGGTCGGACGGTGGCAGCCACTCGGCGAGCCGGCGGAAGGGCGAGGTGTCGTCGAAGGCGTACTTCAGCGGGTAGAGAAAGGTGCCGTAGCCCGAGGGGTTGAGCAGCGCCGCCGCCACGCAGGCCAGGCCCACCAGCAGCGCCGCACGCAGCGTCTGCGGGCGCAGGTCGCGCCAGGGAAACAGCAGTATCGCCAGCGCCATGAGACCGAAGAAAAACCCGCCGTGCAGGTTCACCCAGACCACGTACAGCAGCACCAGCACCCCGGTGCGCGGCCGCCGCCCCAGGGCCAGGAACAGCAACAGGCCGAAATTGAGCAGGGTGTAGAGGTGCGGGCGCACGTCCAGGAAAGGCGCGGCGATCGCCGCGGCGAGCCCGGCGCAGAGCAGGCCCGCCAGCGCGCTGCCGCTGCTGCGCGCCAGCGCCAGCTGCAGCAGGGTGAACGCGGCGACGATGACCAGCCACTTCCAGTACACCAGGGTGTGCACGCCCCACAGGGATGTCCAGCCCCAGTAAATGAGGTCGGAGAGCCACTCGTGATTCAGCCAGTCGCTGCCCAGTTCGGTATAGGACCAGTCATCGACCATCCACAGGGTGCCGGTCTGCAGCAGTTCGCGGCCCGCCGCCACGTGCCACCACATGTCCGAGCCGGCCATCTCCGTGTAGCCGAAGGACAGGTAGAGCAGCGCGCCGGCCAGCAAGCACAGGACGCGCAGCCAGCGCGGCTGTGCGGCGCGCGGCGCCGGCTCCTGTTCAGCGGCGGACACGGAACACCCGGATGTCGCCGACGAAAAGCTGGAAGGTGCCGTACCAGCGCTTGTGCAGGATCAGTTCGGGCATGGCGTTACGCACGGGGAAATAGGCCTCCTCTACCAGCAGCGGGTGCGTGCCGGCAACGGCCTGGCGGTAGAACGCCGCGTACTGCGGCGTGGTCTTCACCAGGCGTTGCGGGTCGTGCACCAGCGGCCCGTTCAGTTCATTGGCGAAAGCGGTGTCGTACCAGTTTTCGCTCAACACCAGGTACTGCGCGCGGCGCAGCGCCGCGCCGTCGCCCTGGGCGTACTCCGGGCGGAACAGCGCGTTGCGCCCCGGCGGCGGGTTGACGTAGTAACTGCTGAACACCGTCGCCCCGGGATGCCCGGCGTACCACGGGCGCAGCGCCAGGCGCGGGTCGTCGTGGTAGTCGCCGACCAGGTCGAAGGCCAGCGCGGCCTGCCAGGCCAGCACCAGCGCGACAAACCAGCGCCGCCGCCCCCAGCGCGTGGCGTGCAGGCCCAAAGCGGCCAGCAGCGCCGCGGCGGGCAGCAGGGGCAGGTAGTGGCGGTAGTAGGTGATGGGCGAGACGAAAGCCATGTACAGGGCAAACGCCAGCAGTGGCAGCAGCGCGCACCAGGCGCGCGCATTGCCCGGCGCGCGCAGCAGCGCGCGCACTCCGGCGGGCAGGAACAACAGCGCCGGCAGGCCCAGGCCCACCAGCAACAGCAGCGGCAGGTTGAGCAGGTTGCGCGGCAGCTTGTGCCAGCCGATGGCGCCGTAGGACGTGCCGAAGCGCCCCTCGGCGCTGCCGGTGGTGTAGGCCGCGACCACGTCCACACTGGACAGCGCCAGGGCCAGCGGAGGCAGCAGCAGCCACACCGCCGCCATGGGACGATGGATACGCCGCCAGGGCACCAGCAGGTACCAGGCGGCCAGTAGCGGATAGAGGCCGGCGTTGCGGAATTCAAGGTTGCTCAGCAGGCCGAGCAGCAGCGCGGCGCCCAGGCCCATGAGGACAATGCGCGCGCGGCCCAGGCCGTGACTGGCGTAGTCCCACCAGCGCCGCGGCAACAGCGCCAGCCAGGCCAGCGCCGCGAACACCCAGTACTTGGCCCACAGCGCGGCGACGAAAAACAGCGGGCTGGCGGCCAGGGCGGGGCGTGAGGAGCGCGCGAGCGCGCCGGCCAGTAGGGTGAGAAAAAGGTAAATAAAGAAGGTCGATGGCGCGTCGACGGTGCCGCTGAAGGACTGGGCGATATGGACACCGGACAGGGCCAGCAGCGCGCCGGCGGTCCAGGCTACCGCGGGCCTGTGCGGCAGCAGCACCAGGGCCAGCAACGCCGTCAGCGTCGCGGTGAGGGCGCCGGCGACAGCGGAGTAGCCGCGCGCGACCGACAGGTGCGGGGGCGTCTGGCAGTAGCGCTTCACCGCGCGGTCGTCACCGGCGATGCCCGGCGGCGGCGGGTGGCCCAGCGCACTGGCGATGGCGATAGTCTGGCTGCCGATGAACGGCGTGTAGTCGAAGCCGTCCAGGGCGGCGCGGCAGGAACCGGCCTCGTCGAAATTGACCAGGGTGAAACTGCCCGGCGCATCCCAGTCCCAGCCCAGCGTCTGCGCGCTGTACATGCGCGGCAGCAGGGCGAGCAGGAACAGCGCGGCGAGCACGAACAGGTTTTTCGGCGCAACAACGGCCATGACGCGTCCCGGTTTTCTTATGCCGCCAGTATCCCCTGCGGGTGCGCAGAAGGAAAGCGCGGGCGCGCTTGCGCCGCGCCGGGGCCCGGCGCAACGGGCGGCGGCAGACGCCCCGCTTTCAGACGTAGCCGTTGGCGCGGAACCAGGCGATGGAGTCGCGCACCGCGGTCTCGATCGGCGTCTGCGGCAGGCCCAGTTCCTCGATGGCCTTGCCCGGGTCCACGTAGCCGTGTTGCAGGACGTACATGGTGTTCTTGTAGGTGGTCACGGGCGCACGCCCGGTGAGCTTTGACCACAGCTCGGCGAGCCTGGCCACGCGCAGCATGACGCTCCCCGCCACCTCCCGCGTCGCCACCCCGTCGATTCCGCCGATTTCACCGATCAGCTTGAGGAAGGCCTGGTTGCTCATGTTGGCGTCGCGGTTGGCGAGGATATACGACTCGCCGATACGGCCCTTGTGCATCGCCAGCACATGCCCCGCGGCCACGTCGCGTACATCCACCGGGCACACACCGCCGTCCCAGTAGTTCTTCATCTTGCCCTGCAGGGTGCGAATGATCATGGTGCCGGTGGGCGTGGGCGCGCGGTCGCCGGGCCCGAAGGGCAGGCCGGGCATGACCATGGTCACCGGCAGCCCCTCGCTGACCATGCCCTTGACCATCTGGTGGCTGATGAACTTGGACAGGATGTACTCGCTGGCCCAGGGCCAGGCGTTGAACGGGGTCTTTTCCGTGGCGCGCGAATCTCCCGGCTCGATGCCCAGCGCCGCGACGCTGCTGGTGAAGACGACTTTCTCCACGCCTGCGGCCATGGCCGCCTCGAGCATGCAGCGCGCGCCGTCGACGTTGACCTTGTAGTGCAGATCCGGGTCTTTCGTCCAGATCGCGAACATCGCCGCCAGGTGGTAGAGCTGCTCGCAGCACTGCACGACACCGGTCAGCGAGGACGGGTCCAGCAGGTTGCCCTCGACGAACTCCACGTCCATGCCAGCCAGTGGCGAGCGGTCCTCGCCGGGCATCACCATGACGCGCACCTCGTCGCCCTGTTCCAGGCACAGGCGGGTGACGTGGTTGCCGATGAAGCCGGTGGCCCCGGTGATGAGCACTTTCGCCATGGATCTCTCTCCTGTTGGTCCGCGGGCGCGCTTGCGCAGGTGCCCCATGCTAGCCGTGCGCCCGCGCGGCCGGCATGGCCAGTTCGGTCAATTTCGCCGGCCACATTGTCACCGCCGGCGCCGTTTCGGTCTACACTGTGCCGCAGTGGCAACGTCAACCTCGAGGAGATTCCAATGAATACACTGCGCTACGGTCTGCTGCTGACCGCCCTGCTGCTGGCCCCGCTCACCCTGGCCGGGCAGGACACGCCGATGCTGGAGCAGGTGATCGCCGCACGCAGCGCCGAGGACCGGGCGCGCGACCCCTACCGCCACCCGCTGCAGACGCTGATGTTTTTCCGCGTCGAGCCGGGCATGAGCGTGGCCGAGGTGCTCCCCGGCGGCGGCTGGTACACCCGCATCCTGGCCCCCTACCTGGGTGCGGACGGCACCCTCGTCGGCGTCAACTACCCCGACTCGCTGTGGCCCCATTTCGGGCGCCCCGAGGAATGGATGGCGCAGCGCATCGCGGCAACGGCGCAATTTCCCCAGCAGGTCGCCTCCTATACCGACAACGGTATCACCGCCCTGGGCGCCACCTTCACCACGCTGCCGGCGGACATGGCCGGCCAGGTCGATCGCGTACTGATGATCCGCGCCCTGCACAACCTGAACCGCTTCGAACAGCAGACGGGCGCACGCAGCCAGGCCCTGTCGGCGATCCACGAGATGCTGGCCGACGACGGCCTGGTCGGCGTGGTGCAGCACCGCGCCCCCGAATCGGTGAGTGACGCCAACGCGGCCGGGCAGCGCGGCTACCTGAAACAGTCGGCGGTAATCGCCATGTTCGAGCAGGCGGGGTTCGAGCTGGTGGACAGCGCCGAGATCAACGCCAACCCGCAGGACCAGCCCGGGGAAGACCTCATCGTGTGGCGCCTGCCGCCCTCGCTGGCCGGCAGCGCGAACAATCCACAACAGCGCGAGGCGATGCTCGCCATCGGCGAGTCCGACCGCATGACCCTGCTGTTCCGCAAGGCCCCGTAGCGCCGGGCTACGGGCGCCGGGCTACGGGCGCCGGGCTCCGGGCGCCGGGCTCCGGGCGCCGGGCTACGGCCCCGGACTCAGGCCAGATAGCCCTGGGCCATCGCCTCGGCCTCGGCCCACAGCCGCGCCGCCATCTGCTGGTCGTACATGTGGTGCTCGCCACTGACCCGCACCGGGTTGCAGTCCTCGAAGTAGGCGCCGCTGACCCCGGCCAGCGCCGGGCTGGTGGCCACGTACACCTGGGTCGCGGCCCCCTGGGCCGGGCTCTTGGCGACCACCCCGCCGAACAGGTCGAAGGCCGTGCGCAGCCAGCCGGGCGCCGTGCGCGCGATGTTGGTCTTCACCAGCCCGGGGTGCACCACGTTGGAGGTGATGCCGCTGCCCTGCAGGCGCCTGGCCAGCTCGAAGGAGAACAGCGCGTTGGCCAGCTTGGAGCGCCCGTAGGCCTGCTGCGCGTCGTACACCCCCTCGCCGCGCAGGTTGTCGAAGTCGATGCCCGCGGGCGGCGCCTGGGTATAGCCCGAGCGGCTGCCCACGTGCACCAGGCGGCCCCCGCCGGCGGCGCGCACCAGCGGCAGCAGGTGCTCGACCAGCACGAAGTGGCCGAGAAAGTTCACCGCGAACATGCGTTCCACGCCGTCGACCAGTTCTAGCTCGCGGAAGGTATTGATGCCGGCGTTGCAAATGACCACGTTCGGCGGCACCTCCAGCGCCGCCACCGCGGCGGCGCAATCCACCACCGACTGCAGGTCCGACAGCTCCAGCGCCAGCGCCGTGGTGCGGCCGTCGACGCTGTCACAGGCCACCCGGGCCTTTTCCAGGGTGCGCCCGGTGCCCAGCACGTGGGCGCCGCGCAGCGCCAGCACACGCAGGGTCTCGTAACCCAGCCCCGATGTGCAGCCGGTCACCAGCACGGTGAGGTCCTGCAAATCCATACCGGCGGTGACCTCTTCCGCCGTGGACTGCGGCCCGTAGGGCCCCACCGGCAGGGATTCGTCGATACTCACCTGCGGCCCTTCCTCGCCGCAGCCGCCAAGGAGCGGGGCCGCGGCGGCGACGCCGCCCCATTGCAGGAACCGCCTGCGTCTGAAGTCTGTGCTCATGGCCATGCCCTGTCTGTACGTATCGGCCTCCTAGTGTAGACGGCCCCGGGACGCCCGGCATGATATAACCAATTAGTATTGCATGATATAACAAAATATCATGCAGTTATTTCTTGTGTCTGCGCCGCCCATCCTTATACTTAAAAACGTGACGGTTATTGGATGACTACCAATTGAGGGCAACCGTCATTCTTGTGGGAAAGCTGGTGGACATTTGTCAGAGGTGTCTGCCGCCAGGGGACGCTACCCGGTTTGCGGGCCGGGTACCAAATCTGGGCAGAATCATACAGGGCTTTACCCTTAGAACGCCGTCGCTACCTGCCTTGCGACGGCGTTTTTTTATGCGCGCAAAACACCCATGACAGCCTGACCCCGCAGTGCCGCCACGCAGCCCCCCGCCCACAGCCTGCGCCGAATACGTTATGCTTGCGCCCAGCGGCCGGGGCGCGCCAGCTGCCGGACACGACAACGGGCAGCGGCGCCGGCAAGGGGGACAAGACACACGCATGGAAACGCTTAACGTCGCAGTGCTCGGAGGTGGCTCCTGGGGCACCACGGTCGCCGCCCTGGTCACCCGCAACGCGCCGGTCACCCTGTGGGCGCGCAACCCGGCGGTGGCCGCGGAAATCAATACCGCGCACAGCAACTCCACCTACCTGCCCGGCGCCGAACTGCCGCACAAACTGCTCGCCACCACGGACCTGGGCGCGGCGGTGCGCAGCGCCGACCTGGTCGTCATGGCCATCCCGTCCCAGTACTTCCGCAGCGCCCTGGTGAAAGTAAGCGCTCACATTCGACCCGGGACACCACTGGTCAGCCTGACCAAGGGGCTGGAGAGCGGCAGCCATCTGCGCATGTCGGAAGTGGTCGCGAAGGAACTGCCGGGACACCCGGTGGGCGTCCTCACCGGCCCCAACCTGGCGCGCGAAATCATGGACGGCAAGGCCGCCGCCAGCGTCATCGCCATGCGCGACGAACGTATCGCGCAGGAACTGCAGGGCGTGTTCGGCAGCGGCCTGTTTCGCGTCTACCGCAACACCGACGTCATCGGTTGCGAACTGGGCGGCGTGCTGAAAAACATCATCGCCATCGCCGTGGGCATGGGCGACGGCCAGGGCGCGGGGGACAACACGCGGGCGGCCCTGATCACCCGTGGTCTGGCGGAAATCACCCGGCTGGGGGTGGCCCTGGGCGGGCGCGCCGAGACCTTCGCCGGCCTGGCCGGCATGGGCGATATGATCGCCACCTGCACCAGCCCACAGAGCCGCAATCACCACGTGGGCATGGAGCTGGCCAGGGGGCAGGACCCGCAGGCCATTCTCGGCGCCATGGTCATGGTCGCCGAGGGCGTGAAGAGCGCCCCCGCGGTCATGGCGCTGGCGCGGGAGTACGGCGTGGAGATGCCCATCGCCGGCGAGGTCTACCGCGTACTGTCCGGCGAATCCAGCGCCAGCCGCGGCTTCCGGGGGCTGCTGCGCGTGGTCGCGGGCGCCGAGCACGAGCCCGGATAACCCCGGCCCGGGGCGGCAAAGGCGCAATACTGCCGGTAGTCATTTCCGCCACCCTGGGGCACAATAAAACGCTGCGTCACCACGCGCCCGGGGCAGGCAAGATGGGGCCGTGACGTTATTTGCACCACAACTGAACAAGAACAACAGGGACGGGCGGGGACATGAGTTCTGCACGGGCGATTCTCCTTCTCATTGCCGGCTGCCTCGCCGCGGCCGCGGCCGCAGCGGCGCAACCGAAATTCACCGAACTCAAGGGCAACCCGGGGCTGCGTTCCGCCTCGGCGCTGGTGCTGGACAGCCAGGGCAACCTGATCTACGCCAAGGACGTCGACACGGTACGGCCCATCGCCTCCATCACCAAGCTGATGACGGCCATGGTGATACTGGACGCCGGGCTGGATCTCGAACAGCCCGTCACCATTACCAAACAGGACCGCGACCTCATCCGCCTCACCGGCTCGCGCCTGCAGTACGGCGCGACCCTGTCGCGGCGGGAGATGATCCTGCTGGCGCTGATGTCCTCGGAAAATCGCGCCGCGGCCGCGCTGGGCCGCACCTACCCCGGCGGCCTGGACGCCTTCGTCGCGCAGATGAACCGCAAGGCGGCCAGCCTGGGCATGGCGAATACGCGCTTCGCCGACCCGGCCGGGCTGCACTCGGAAAACGTGTCCACCGCCGCGGACCTGGCGAAAATGATCGCCGCTGCCGAGTCCTACCCGCTGATCACCGAGGCCACCACCACCACGCGCCTGGACGTGCGCCCCTACGCCAACCGCGGGCCGCTGACCTACGGCAACACCAACCGCCTGCTGAAGAACGACAGCTGGCATATCGAGCTGAGCAAGACCGGCTACATCAACGAGGCGGGTCGCTGCCTGGTGATGCAGGCGAACATCGAGGGTGAAGAAGTCTCCATCGTCCTGCTAAACTCCTTCGGCAAACTGACCCCCTTCGGGGATTCCAACCGCCTGCGCAAGTGGATGCTGGCCAGCAGCTGAAGCCGTGACGGCGAACAGGTAACACGGTATGAGAACCCTACTGCCCGCGCTGGGCGCTGCCCTGCTCATCGCCCTGCCGGCCGGCGCCGCCACGGACCCGGCGGCCAGCGACGAACCCGCCGACTTCCAGGTATTCCTCGGGGTGCTGGAACTGGACGACCAGACCGGGCGCTGGGACGAGATCTCCAACGAGCCGGTGGACGTGGACTTTTCCACCCTGCCCTCCGGCGGCATCGAGGCCGAGTACGTGTTCTACCGCGGCTGGGTACACGCGGGCCTGAACCCGGGCGGCAGCCTGGCGTGGAAAAACGACGACACCAGTATCTCCGGCGGCTTCACCGAACAGACCGGCGGCGTGCTGGCGGTGGAACTGGACAACTCCCTGTTCCTGTTCGAACTGCACCTGGGGGCCTACGTGCGCGGGCGCCTGCACGAGCGCGTCACCGCCTACGCCGCGGCGGGGCCGATGATCATGTACGGGCACCACGACGTGGAAGACGAGCGCGTGGACCCGGACGAGGAGCTGGACCTGCCCGAGACCTCGGCCTCGGACATCAACCTGGGCTACTACGCGCGCGCGGGCATCGACTTCGACATCGGCGGCGAGCGCAACATGGGCCTGGGAGTGCGCTACCTGTCCACCGAACTCGACTTCGACGACACGGTGGGCAATATCGATATCGCGGGGCCACAGTACGTGCTGACCTTCAGCCAACGACTGTAAGGGGCGAGCCAGCATGAAAAAAGCGCAATACCAGGCAGATCTGAAAAAACTGCAGGTGGAACTGGTGAACTTGCAGGACTGGGTCAAGGAAACCGGGCAGCGCGTGGTCGTGGTGTTCGAGGGCCGCGACGCCGCCGGCAAGGGCGGCGTCATCAAGGCGATTACCGAGCGCGTCAGTCCGCGGGTGTTCCGCGTGGTCGCCCTGCCCGCCCCCAACGACCGGGAAAAAACCCAGATGTACGCCCAGCGCTACATCAAGCACCTGCCCGCCGCCGGCGAGATCGTCATCTTCGACCGCAGCTGGTACAACCGCGCCGGCGTGGAGCGGGTCATGGGCTTTGCCAGCGAGGAGCAGGTGCAGCAATTTCTCAAGGTCGTGCCGGCCTTCGAGGCGGGCATCATCGATGACGGCATCATCCTGCTCAAGTACTGGCTGGAAGTGGGCAACGAGGAACAGGAAAAACGCTTCCGCTCACGCATCGAGAACGAACACAAACAGTGGAAGCTCAGCGCCATCGACCTGGAGTCGCGCCGCCGCTGGTACGACTACTCCCGCGCCAGGGACGCCATGCTCGAGGCCACCGATACGGAGCGCTCGCCCTGGTACATCGTCAACAACGACGACAAGGAGCGCGGCCGCCTGAACTGCATCGCCCACCTGCTGGAGCAGATACCCTACGAAAACACCGGCAGCCTGGTGGTCAGGCTGCCCGATCGCGACGAGAGCAACGCCTACGACGACCAGGCCTCGATGAGCGGCCGCCGCTACGTCGAGGAAAAGTTCTGAACGCCCCCGGATCCTACGCGAGGACAACCTCATGAAAATGAATGCAGCTACCGCAAGCCTGTTGCTGCTGGCCGGCGCCCAGGCCCAGGCCGGCGGGCTCTGGCTCAATGAGTACGGCGATTTTTCCGGCGGCCGCGCCGCCGCCGGCGCGGCCGCCGGCACCGGGGACGCCGCGGCGATCATCTACAACCCGGCCGGCGCCAGCGGCGTGGAGTCAGGGGAGCTGTTCGTCTCCGCGGGTGTGCTCATTCCCTCGACGGAGTTCGACCTGGAATCCTCCAGTCCCTTCTTGGGCGACAACGACGGCGGCTCCGCCGGCGAGATCGCGCCCGGTGCGGCGCTGGCCTACGTCGACGACTTCGGCCTGGACACCTGGGACTTCGGTATTTCCCTGGGCGGCATGGCCGGCGCCGGCCTGGATTACAACGACGACTGGGTAGGCCGCTACCAGGCCACGGAGGTCGAACTGCTGATCATGGCGCTGGGCACCAGCATCGCCTGGCAGGCCACGGAGCGCCTCACCCTGGGCGTCGCACCGCAGTTCTACTACGCGGAACTGGAACTGGATGTGAACGTGCCCAACCTGGTCAACCCCGGCGGCCCGGACAATCGCACCAGCCTGGACGGCGACGACAACGGCTTCGGCTTCATGGCCGGGGCGACCTACGCGCTGAGCCCGCAAACCCGCCTGGGCATCGCCTACCAGAGCGAGCTGGATATCGATTTCAACGGAGAGCTCAAGCTGCGCTCGGGCAATATCGATGACCTCAAACTGGTCGCCGACTCCGACACCGAGTTAACCCTGGCGGCGACGGTGCGCGCCAGCCTGCACCACGACTGGAGTGACCGCCTGGGCTTCGATTTCACCGTCGGCTGGGACCAGTGGAGCGAGCTGGACAACATCCTGGTGTCCATCGACGCCACCGGCGGCCGCGGCGCGGGCCTGAAAACCGACTGGGACGACACCTGGCACTACGCCGCGGGCTTCCAGTACAAGGTCAACAAACACTGGGATATGACCATGGGCGTGGCCTACGACACCAACCCCGTGGACAAGCAGGATCGCACCGCGGACCTGCCCGTCGACCGCCAGGTGCGCGTGGCGGTCGGCACGCGCTACCACCACGGCGACGCGCTGGAGATCGGCGGCTACCTCAACTACGCCGACCTGGGTGACGCGAAAATCGACGCGCGGGCCTTCTCCGGCGACTACGATGGCGAGAATTCACTACTGGGCATCTCGCTGTTCCTGAACTGGCGCCTGTAACGCCTGGCGCACACACGCGGCGCGTGGCGCGCCGCACGGACCCGCGCCACGCGCCGCGGAATCTCACGACACGGCTTGCGATGAAACTCTTACGCCTGACACTCTGCCTGCTCCTGCTGACGGGCTGCGACGCGAACACGACAAACTCGACGAACACGACGGTCACGCCGGAGGCGGAACCGGCGCGGCCGCGTATCGTCACCGTGAACTACCCCCTGCAGTGGGCGGCCGAACAGCTGGCCGGCACGGCCGCGGAGGTGGTCCTGCCGGTGCCCGCCGGCCAGGACCCGGCGCGCTGGCAACCCGCGGCGGACGCCCTGGCCGACTATCGCCAGGCGGACCTCGTTGTGCTCAACGGTGGCGGTTACGCGCACTGGCCGGCGGCGCTGGACCTGCCAGCCGAACGTATCGTGGACACCTCCGCGCGGATTCGCGACCAGTTGCTCCCCGCCGCGGATACCGGCCAGGGGGCACGGGACGGCGCCGGCATGACCTGGCTCGACCCGTTCCTGTACTCGCAGCAGGTGCAATCCCTGGCCGGGGCCATCGACGCCCTGCTGCCGGCGCAGCGGGCGCTGCTGGACCGTCGCCTGGTGCAGTTGCGCGGCCGCAGCGGCAAGTGGAACACCTCCCTGCACCGCATCGCCAAGGCCCTGGGAGACACGCCTGTCCTCTACTCGCGGCCGCTCTACCACTACCTGCAACAACGCTACCGGCTCAACGGCGAGGCGCTGCACTGGCGGCCCGGACAGACGCCGTCCGCGGCGCAGTGGGGCGAACTGGACGAATTGTTGCGGCGCCACCCGGCCAAACTGATGCTGTGGGAGGACACGCCCGCGCCGGCGGTGCGGGCGCAGCTGGAGCAACGCGGCATCGCGGTGGTGGTCTACCGGCCCCAGGCGAACCGCACTTCCCAGGGCGATTTCGGCGCGGTCATGGACGCCAACATCGCCGCTTTCAACGCGCTGGTCATCGACATGCAACAAAGCGGCGAACTGCCCCTGCCGCCCTGACGCATCCCAGGCCCCCGGCGCGGGCCGAGGACCTTGACCGGGGGCAGCGCGGCTGAAACACTGGGCGCTGCCGACACGGGGGGGGGGACCGCCATGATCAATCGTCGCCAGGCAATACAACTGGGCGCCGCCACGCTGGCCCTGCCGGCACTGCATCTGCGCGCCGGGGATGACAGCGCCCGCCCCGCGCTGATCCAGCGACCCATCCCCGCTTCCGGGGAGCTGTTACCCGCCGTGGGCATGGGCACCTCGCGCACCTTCGACACCGATGACGACCCGCAATCCCTGGCCAACCTGCGCGCGGTGATGCAGGCCTTCGTCGACGGCGGCGGCAGCGTCATCGATTCCTCGCCCATGTACGGCCGCGCCGAGAGTCGGGTCGGCGATGTACTGCGCGCCATGCAACCACCGCCAAAGCTGTTCGCGGCGACCAAGGTCTGGGTCAAGGGCAAAGACAAGGGCATCGCGCAGATGCAGGAGTCCGCGCGGCGCATGAATGTGGAGCGCTTCGACCTTATCGCCGTGCACAACCTGAAAGACTGGAAGACGCACCTGGCCACGCTCAGGGAGTGGAAGGAGCAGGGCAAGGTGCGTTACATCGGCATCACCACCTCCCACGGCCGGGACCACGACGACTTCATGCAGGTGATGAAGCGCGAACCACTGGATTTCGTGCAGTTCAGTTACAACATCGAGGACCGGGAGACCGAGAACAAGCTGCTGCCACTGGCGGCGGACCGCGGCATCGCCACCATGATCAACCGCCCCTACCAGCGCGGTTCCCTGTTCGGCGAGGTGCGCGGCGTGCCCCTGCCGGCGCTGGCCGGGGAACTGGGCTGTGCGAGCTGGGGGCAGTTCTTCCTCAAGTTCATCCTCGCCCACCCCGCGGTGACCTGCATCATCCCCGCCACGGCGAAGGTCGAGCACATGGCCGACAACATGGGCGCCAACTTCGGCCCGGTACCGGACGCCGGGCAGCGCGCGGAAATGTTGCGTATTTACGAGTCGCTGTAAGTGAATACACAACCACCCGCGTCGCCACTGCAGCGACTGCTCGCACTGGCCTGCGACATTCGTCCCGAGGAAGTGCGCGCAACCCTCGCCTCCTTCTCCCTGGTGCTCATGCTGATGGGCTCCTACTACATCCTGCGGCCGGTGCGCGACGCCATGGCCTCGGACTGGAGCGACGCCGAGGTCAGCTGGCTGTGGACCTGTACCTTTTTCGTCAGCTTCGTCGCCGTGTCCTTCTACGGCGCGGTGGTGACGCGGGTGCGCTTCGCGCGCCTGGTGCCCACGGTGTACGCGTTTTTCGCCGCGAGTTTCGTGGCCTTCTACCTGGGCACCCAGACGCTGGCCGAACGCACCCTGCTGGACAAGTGTTTCTACGTCTGGATCAGCCTGTTCAGCCTGTTCCACATCTCGGTGTTCTGGAGCTTCATGGCGGATACCTTCAGCAAACCGCAGTCCCTGCGCCTGTTTGGCTTTATCGGCGCGGGCGCGAGCATCGGCGGCATCGCCGGGCCCGCGGTCGCCACCTTCCTTGCCGGCGACCTGGGCACCGACGGCCTGATGCTGGTCGCGGCGATGCTCGTGGTGCTCGCGCTGCCGCTGGTCATCCTGGTGCAGCGCCTGAAAATCGCCGACCTGCACAACAGCGCGGTGGCGGCCGACGCCGCGGACATCGAGTACATCGGCGGCAACCCCCTGGCGGGCTTCGCGGAATTCCTGCGCAGCCCCTACCTGCTCGGCATCGGGCTGTTCATCTTCCTGTACACCGCCATCAGTTCCTTCGTTTACTTCGAGCTGAAAAACCTGCTGGCGGACTACGACCGCGAGACGCGCTCGCAGATCTGGGCGGGCATGGACCTGGCGGTCAACAGCCTGACCATCCTGGTCGCGGCGTTCGCCACCGGGCGCATCGCCCAGCGCTGCGGCCTGTCCTTTACCCTCGCGCTGGTGCCGGCCTTCATCGCAGCGGGCATGTTGCTGCTGGCGGCAGCCCCGCTGGTATCCGTGGTCGTGGCCATACAGGTGGCGCGGCGCGCGGGCAACTACGCCATCTCCAGGCCCGCGCGGGAGATGCTGTTCACCGCCGTGGACCGGGAGACGCGCTTCAAGGCCAAGCAGGTGATCGATATCGTGGTGTACCGCGGCGGCGACATGCTCAACGCCTGGGCGTTTACCGCGCTGACCCAGGGCCTGGGACTGGGCCTGGCCGCGGTGGCGCTGGTCGGGGCCGGTATCGCCGTGGCCTGGGCGGCCACGGGCATCTACCTGGGGCGCCGCTTCCAGGCCACGGGCGCGGCCACAAATACGCTGCAAGTTGAATAGTTGAGCCGCCGACCACTTCCTTGCCCCTGTCCGCCTGTTTAGGCGATTCCCGCGTATTCTCTGCGGTCTATACTTGCACCCCAGGCAATCAAAGAGGTATTTCACCATGGCTACAGCGCAGGACTACGGACTCGGCCCCAACCTTTTCCCCCGGGGCTGGTTTATCGTCGCCGAGAGTTCCGAGCTCGACAAGGGACCGATGGCGGTGCGCTATTTCGGCCAGGACCTGGCCCTGTACCGCGGCGAAAGCGGCAAGCCGGTCATGCTCGACGCCTACTGCGCGCACATGGGCACCCACCTGACCGCCAGCACCAGCGCCATGATCGTGAAGAACGGGGAGCAGATTGAGGGCGACTCCATTCGCTGCCCCTACCACGGCTGGCGTTACAACGCCGACGGCGACGTGGACGACATCCCTTACCACGACGGCCCCTGCCCCAAGTCGGCCTCCATCCGCTCCTACCCGGTGGTGGACAACATGGGCTGCATCATGGCCTGGTACGACCCCGACGGCGGCGCGCCGGACTACGACGCGCCCTTCCTGTCCGAATGGGACGACCCCCAGTGGGTGCGCTGGGAACTGGATCACCTGGGCGAGTTGCCGGTACACCCGCAGGAAATTCTCGACAACATGGCGGATGTGCGCCACCTGGGCCCCACGCACGGCGCGCCCAGCGAGTATTTCGAAAACGAGTTTCGCGACCACATCTGCATCCAGCGCCAGGGCGGGCCCATGCAGCTCTACCAGTCCTACCTGTACACCACGACCTGGTACACGGGCCCCGGCATCCTGCTGTCCAAGCAGGTATTCGGCGACAACGAGATGTACGAACTGATCGCCAACACGCCGGTGGACGACGGCGTGTCCAAGTGCTTCCACGCGGTGCTGTACAAGGGCAGCGCCGCACCGACGACCGACGCCGACCGGGCGGCGCAGAAGGAGTTCCAGGCCGGCGCGCTGGAGGCCTTCGGCGCGGACTTCAACGTGTGGCAGTACAAGCGCCCGGCGCTGAAGATCATGCAGCTGAAAACCGACGGCCCCTTCAACCGCAACCGCAAATGGTACTCGCAGTTCTACGCCGCCCCGGACCAGGTGCAGGCGATTCGCGACGAGGTCAATGGCATCGTGCCGACCAAGGGTATGCAGACCCCGGATGAGGCCAACCACGACATCGACGAGGGACTGCCGATCTACGCCTGATCGGCGTCCATGTCGCGCAGGCAGGCTCGCACCGCCTCGCGCGTGTCCGGGTGGCGCAGGGCGAAATCGAGGAAACAGCGGACGTAGTCCGCCTTGTTGCCGATGTCGTAGCGGCGGGCCTGCCACAGCAGGGCCTGCAGCGGCTGTTGCGCGGCGAGCAGGTTCATGGCGTCGGTGAGCTGGATCTCCCCGTCCTTGCCCGCCGCGCAGCGGTCGATGCAATCGAATATCTGCGGGGTGAAGATATAGCGCCCGGCGATCGCCAGGTCTGTCGGCGCTTCCTCTGGCTCCGGCTTCTCCACCAAACGCTCCAGGCTGTACAGGTGCTCGCCCTCGACGGGCCGCCCGTCGACGATGCCGTAGCGCGCCACCATCTGCGCGTCCACACGCCGCACCGCCACCACGCTGGCGCCGTGACGCTGGTAGACCTGCTGCAGTTCCTGCAGGCCGTGCAGGCCCTGTGGGTGACCGGGGTCGATAATGGTGTCGCCGAGCAGCAGCGCGAACGGCTCGTCGCCGACGAAGCGCCGTCCATGGCGCACCGCGTCGCCCAGGCCCAGCTGCTCCTTCTGCCGCACGAAGAGGATATTGGCCCTGGCGCCGATAGCGCGCACCTGCTCGGCCTGCTCCACCTTGCCCTGGCGGCGCAGGTGGGCCTCGAGTCCCGGGGCGTAGTCGAAATGATCCTCCAGCGCGCGCTTGCCGCGGCCGGTGACGATGAGGATGTCCTCGATGCCGCTCTCCACCGCCTCCTCGATCACGAACTGGATGACCGGCTTGTCGACGATGGGCAGCATTTCCTTGGGGCTGCTCTTGGTCATGGGCAGGAAGCGGGTGCCCAGGCCCGCCGCGGGAATGATCGCTTTCTTTACCTGTCCTGTCATGCTGCGTCGGGGGCTCCTGTCGCTTGCTCTATCTGCGGGTGAATCAGGGTTGCGCCGATGGCGGCGTAATCCCTGCGCATGGCCTCGAAGCGGCCCGGGTCGCCGTCGTAGGTGCCGATCACCGCGCCGCCGGAGCCGGCCAGCTTGGCGCTGGCGCCCTGGGCGGCGGCGACCGCCACCAGTTCGCGGTTGCCGTGGCTGACCTCGATCAGGCGCGTGCGCAGCGCGAAATTCTCCACCAGTAGCGGACCGATCTCGGCGCCGCGCCCGGCCAGCAGCAGGTCCCTGGCGCGCTGCGCCAGCGCGGCGAACTGCTGCATGGCGTCGAGCACTTCCGGGTCGCCGCGATTGAAGCGGCTGCGCAGGTCGTTGTGGGTCACCTCGGTGCCCTCGGACAGGGCGTCATGATAGGCGACGAACAGCGGCGGCAACAGGGCCGGGTCCAGGCTCTGGTACTCACCGTAGCCGCGAGCGTCCATGAGGGCGCGGTCGAAGTCCATGAACACCACGCCCTCGTAGGCCTGGATCACACGGTCCTGCAGCCCGGCGCCGATGCCCAGTTCCTGCAGTTCCACGCTCAGCGCCAGGTTCGCCAGCAGGTGCGGCGGAATCTCCACCTGGTAAAAACGCATCAGCGCACGCAGGGTCGCGGTGACGATCCCGGAGGAGCCGGCCAGCCCCACGCGCACGGGAATATCGGTGCGGTATTCCAGGGTGAAGTTGCGCCCGTCCAGCGCCACGCCGCTGTCGCGGCAGTAATCCACGAAACGCTTGATGGCCGCCTTGATCAGGCGCAGGCCGCCGTAGTAGCCGTTGACCTGCACATCCTCGGTCAACTCGCGCAGCGAGGCGAAGTTCATCCTGTCCTGCTGGCAGGGCGCGATATTGAGCAGCGGTGACTCGTAGCAGACCACGCGGGCGGTGAAATTGCGCAGGATGACGGAGATGGTCTTGCCGAAGTAACCGTCGGACGGGTTGCCGATCAGGCCCGCCCGTCCGTGCGCGTAGGTCTCGATGATCAAGTGTGTGTCAGCCTGGTCCGCGAATCAGAAGCCGACAGCTTAGCGGCGAGTGCGACGCCGTGCCAGCCTCCGCGGCAGATGCAATTTTTCCTCCACACGATGGTCTATTATTATTGCCTGCGTCACCGGATTCACAACGAGTTTGCCATGAAGCGTGTTTTACTCTGCCTGCTGGCCGTCGGCCTGCTAGGCGCCTGCGCCACCAGCCCCACCGGCCGCCACCAGCTGATGCTGATATCGCCTGAGGCGGCCATCGTGGAGTCGAAGAAAGCCTATATCTCCACCGTCGACCAGCTGGACAAGGAGAACAAGCTGGTGGACGACCCGGCATTGTCCCGCCGTGTCTCGAGCATCACCGGCCGGCTGGTGACGATCGCCGTACAGGAGTTCCCCAGGACCGCCGACTGGGAATGGAGCGTGGCCATCATCGATGACCCGGAGACGGTGAACGCCTGGTGCATGGCCGGCGGGCGCATGGCGGTGTACACCGGCCTGTTCGAGAAACTGCAGCTCACCGACGACGAGTTCGCGCAGATCATGGGGCACGAAATCTCCCACGCGCTGGCCAACCACACGGCCGAGCGCATGTCCCGGGCCATGGCCACGACCATCGGCGTGGTTGCCGTGGGTGTGGCCTCGGACCGGCCGATGGCGGCGATGGGCGGCGCGGCGCTGGCGGCGCAGCTGGCGCTGGAGCTGCCGAACAGTCGCGTGGCGGAATCCGAGGCGGACGAGATGGGCATGCGCCTGGCGGTGCAGGCCGGCTACGAGCCCGACGCGGCGGTCACCCTGTGGCAGAAGATGGGCGCCCAGGGCGGCAAGTCGCCGCCGCAGTTCCTCAGCACCCACCCCGCGCCGGCCAACCGCGAGGCGGCGCTGGAGGCGATGATCCCGGAGATGCGCGGGCTCAACCCCAGGGCCGTGAAAGCGCCGGTGCACCCGGTGCGCATCGAGACCTGAGCGCCCGGCGGCAATCCCGCAACCGCGGCCGGGGCTGCCGGCACAGCCGCCTACCGGTAGAGCTCCTCCCCGCGCCCCCAGCTCGCATGAAAACCCGCGGGCACGCGCCCCGGCAGGCGCACCCGGGCGATCGGCCCGACCGCGATATCCGTGGCGTCGAAGACCAGGCAGTGGGAGGACCAGTCGTTGCTGTCGGTGACCAGGGTGATCACGTAGCCGTCGTCCTCGGCGCTGGCGCGGGTCGCCCCGACCTTCGGTGCGTAGACCGCCTCACTGCCGTAGACGCCATCGCCGTACGCCCACTGCGTACAGGCCCCGCTGTCGTTGTCGTACTTCACCAGCCCGGTGAAGCGCAGGGTGTGGCCGCCCTCCTCGTACAGCGGGATACGCTGGTGGTAGGAATAGCGGCTGGCGACGCCGTGGAACAGGGGGTTGGACTTGTTGAACTCGGTGTTCAGGTCGTCGATGTCGCCCTCGCGCACCTCGCCGGTCACCAGGTTGAATCGCCAGCGGTAGGCATTCGCTTCCAGCCGCATGTAGGCCAGCATCGACGCCAGTTCGCCCTCGCCGTCGCGCGCCGCGGGCATGGGGTTGGTGGAGCGGCAGCCGTCCATGATCACCCAGTCGCCCGCTTCCCAGCAGTTGGTCACGTGCAGGATGTAACAGGGCTCGCACTCGAACCAGCGCAGGTCCGCGCTCTGCCCGCGGCGCGGCAGTATGCCGAAACGCGTGGGGATGTCGCGGTGAAAGGACAGCACCCGGTAGCGGTGCCGGCGCAGCACCTCCATGTCGTGGAAAAACGGCAGGTCGTGGACGATGGTGTAGTGCGTGGTGAAGCCGATGTCGTGGGGCAGGCGCGGCCCCGGCAGGTCAATGGCCACCTCGTGCAGCAGCTTGCCGGCCGGGTCAGCCACCCCCACGGTCATGTAGGGCGGCTCGTCGCCGTAATCGAAAAACAACAGCTCTCCGGTCGCCCAGTCCACCTTGGAATGCGCGGACAGGCGGCGCTGCGCCCGCCCGTCCAGGGTGAACGCGCCGCGCGTCGCCAGACTGTGAGGGTCGAGGCTGTAGGGATCGCCGGCGTTGTACCACAGCGTCATCAACTGCCCCGCGTAGCAGAACAGGTCGGTATTGGAGGTGTCCTTGATGCCGAAGCGCGACACGCTGTAGTCGAAGGGTCCCATCACGCCCGGCGAGAAAGAGTGGCCCCGGGCCAGTTCCTCGGCCAGTGCCGCGGTCTGCACGTAGCGATTGCGATAGGCGGCGCGCCCATCGCGAAAGTACACCGCGTGCACCATGCCGTCGCCGTCGAAGGGGTGGTAGCGGTTCTTCGGCGCGAGGCGCGGGTTGGGACCGTTGCGGAAATAGGCGCCGCACAGGTCCGCCGGCAGCTCGCCCTCCACCGGCAACGCGTCGGCGTCGGCCTCGACCAGCGTCGGCGCGTAGGCACCGTGCAGGTAGGGGTTGTCCAGGTCGTAGATCCACCCGGGGGTTTGCGCCAGCCGCTGCACCGGGCCTATGCAACGCTGCGTGACGGGGTACTCTGCGGCGAGCGACACTGGCGAACTCCTGTGTGGGCCGGAAAGGACTGTGAGCCCGATTATAGGACTGCGGTTCATTTATGCAAGTAACCGCCTCGCCACGGGCGGTGGCGTTGAAATCCCGCCGCGCCGCGCGCCGCCAGCGACCCCGCGTGGCCGCTGGCGCGGCCAGAAAAACGCGTCTGGCCTGACTGTGCAGACCGGTGCGGCGCGGAGCCTGGGCTATTATTCCCGCGTATCGATTTGACGAGTACGAGGAGAGCACACATGGCTGAACGACAGGTACTGAACAAGCAGAACATGGGCATCGTCGAGGGCCTGCCACTACAAGCCAGCGACGGCGGCATCGACGAACTGCGCGCGGATATCCAGCGCCTCATGGACATCGAGGCGATCAAGCAGCTCAAGCACGCGTACTTCCGCTGCGTCGACACCTGCAATCTGGAGGAGTTGGGCACCCTGTTCCACGACGACGTCCAGGTGCGCTTCAAGGGCGGCGGTTACGAGTGGAACCTGGATGGCCGCCAGGAGTACGTGGACAACATCGGCACGGCCTTCAGCCGCGAGGCGGTGGGCCAGCACAACGCGCACCACCCGGAGATACAGATCCTCAGCGACAGCGAGGCCACCGGCATCTGGTACCTGGCCGACAACATGTGGATACTCAACCACAACGCCTTCACCCACGGCACCGCCCTGTACTGGGACAGGTACGTGAAAGAAAACGGGCGCTGGCTGATCCGCGAGACCAACTACGAGCGCGTCTACGAGATCAACGAGACCCTGGCGGAACGTCCCAACCTCAGCTCACACTACCTGGGCGTGCACGGCCCCGAGGCGAAGTTCTGAGCCGGGCGCACGGCTACAGCATGATAATCAAGGCGCCGCCGATGGTCAGGAACACGTTGGCGAAGGTGTAGGTGCCGGCGTAGCCCAGCGCCGGCACCGCGCTGTCGCTCATCTCGTTCAGGGCCTGCAGGGCCGGGGTGCTGGTCATCGCCCCGGTCAGCGCGCCCAGCAGCAGGATGGGATTCATGCGCAGCACCAGCACGCCGAACAGGTACCCGGCCAGTAACGGCAGCAGCATCACCACGACGCCGCCCAGGACGATAGCCAGGCCGCTGTCGCGCAGGGCGTCGAGAATGTCCGCGCCTGCGGCCAGGCCGACGCTGACCATGAAGATGTTCAGGCCCAGGTCCTTGAGCATGTTGATCGCGCCCTGGGGAATGTAGCCAAACATCGGGTTGCGGGCGCGGAAGAAGCCCAGCAGGATACCCGCCAGCAGCAGTCCGCCGGCATTGCCCAGGGTGATGCGCAGGTCGCCGACAAGAATGCCCAGCTGGGCCACGAGCAGGCCGCCGAGAAAAAAAAAGGAGAACGTCATCAGGTCGGAAACATCGCTGGCGTGCTCGATCACACCGATCTTGCCGGCAAATTTTTCCAGCCGCTGCCGTTCACCGCTGACCCTGAGCACATCGCCGCGGTTCAACGTCAGGCTGCGACTCAGCGGCAGCTCCACCTGGGCGCGGGTCACACCGTCGATCAGGCAGCCGTAGCGCGTCTCCAGGTCCAGGTCGGCCAGCGGCGTGCCAAGCACCTCCGGGTTGCCGACCACCACATCCGCCGTGTCGATGCGAAACTCCAGCAGGTCCGGGTCGTAGACCTCCGCGTCGTGGTCCACCTCGCTGCGCGCGTGGTTGATCGGGAAACCGACCAGGGCCACCTTGTCGCCGGGTTCGATGACCAGGTCCGGGGCGGGCTCCAGTAGTTCGCCATCGCGCTTGACCCGTTCCACGATCAGGCCCGATCGCTGGAACAGGCCGATTTCCCCCAGGGACTTGCCGACGCCGCCCCGCTCACGGTCCTCGGAAACCCGGTAGGCGCGCAGGATGGGTGTGCGCACGTTGCGCCGGCGCCGGCTGGTCATGCCGCGCGCGCGTTCCAGTTTGCGCGCCTCGTCTTTCGGGTCGAGACCCAGTACCGACGGCAACAGTCGCAGCACCAGCAGGATGCCCAGCAGGCCGATGAGGTAGGTGATGGCGTAACCGACGCTGATCTGCCCGAAGATCGCCTGCCGCTCGGCCGCTCCCAGGTGCGCCATTTGCTGGTTGACCGCGTCCTGCGCCCCGACCAGTGTCGGGGTCGAGGTCAGCGAACCGGCCAGCATGCCCGCGGCCAGCCCGGAGTCCAGCCCCAACAGGCCGGCGACCACGCTGGTCGCCGTCAGCGCGGTCAGCACCACCACCACGGCGATGGAGATGAAGCGCACCCCGTCCTGTACGAAGTTGCTGAAAAAGTTGGGGCCGGCCTCTATGCCGACGCAGAAAATGAACAGCATGAAGCCCAGGCTCTCGGTTTGCACGTGCAGGTCGAAACCCCAGGTGCCCAGCGTGATCGCCGCCAGCAGGACACCGGGCGTGCTGCCGAGCTGGAAGCCCCCCAGGTTCAGCTTGCCCAGCAGCAGGCCGAAGCCCAGGGCGGTGAAAAGCAGCATGACATCACTGCCCTGTAGCAGGGCGACCGGATCTATGTTCAATTCTGTTCTCCGTTACGGGTTTGCCGCGCGGGCCGTGACGGCACCCGCGCGCGTGGACTTGAGGTACTCGTCCAGGCGCTCCTGCGCCCGGGCGCCGAACAGGATGTCGCAGGCCTCGCGCAGGCCCGGCGCCGCGGCGATGTCCTCGCGCCGCAGCACCTGTTCGATCTTCGAACGGCGGCGCATGAAATCCTCCAGTTTGACGATCATCTCGCGACGCGCGGCCAGCTCGATCTCGCAGCGCGTGTATTCGGCTTTCTCGATCAACAGCCGGGCGCGGTCCTCGTCTTCACGGATACGCTCGAGCAGGCCGAAGGCGGCCTCGCCGTAGCGCCGCCAGAAGCGTTCGGACAGTGGCTCGGATGACGAGGGGTCGGTGAGCGCATCCAGCTGCATCGACCTGGCCTGCAACATGAACTCCGCGCGCAACCCGGCGTCCGGTTCCCCGTACCACAGGTTGTCCATCTCCGGCACCTCGATCCCCATACGCTGCGCCCAGGCCGCCACCTCGTCACCGACGTTCAGGCAGTCCGTGAGCTTGCCGCCGAAGATGCTCAGGTAACCGCGTGAAAGGTCGGCCTCTATGACGTGCTTGCGCGATAACTGCACCCAGTCCGCGACGCCGTCGCGACCGCGGATCGCCAGCGGGCGCACGGCCGCGCGCTCGGCGATGATATCGGCGCGGGTGAGGGGGCGCTCGAGGTCCAGCAGGGCGTTGGCGTTCTGCAGCACGAAGTCGCGGTCCGCGTCGGTCACTTCCACCCGCGGGCTGTCCACCTGCGTGTCCGTGGTGCCTATGCAGGTTTTCGGCCCCATCGGAATGAGGAAGAAGAGGCGCCCATCGCTGGCGAAAAACGCCAGCACACGCTGCTGCTCGGCAATCCTGTCGACGATCAGGTGGATGCCCTTGGAGAACAGGTGATGGTGCTGCGTCGCCTGGCCGTTGACGGCATTTTGCGCGTCCGCGTAGGGACCACAGGCGTTGATCACCACGCGCGAGCGGACCTGCCGCTGCCCGCCGTCGATGACGTCGCGCACCGTCGTGACCCACTGCCCGTCGACGCGTTCCGAACCGAGGGCCTCGACGTAGTTGGCGGCGATGCAGCCGTAGTTCAGGCTGCGCCGCACGAAGTTGAAGACGAAGCGCGCGTCGTTATCGTAGAGGTAGCAGTCGGAATACTCCAGGCCACCGGCGGCGTTGGCGGTGTTGATCACCGGCTCCGCCTGCTCGATGGAACTGGCGCGGTAGTAGCGCGGCGCCCGCGTGGCGAAGCGCCCCATCACCCAGTACAACAGGCTGCCGAGGTAGACGAAGAAGGGCCACACGCGAAAGCCGCGCTGGATGGTCGTGAGAAAACGTATTTCCTTGACCGTGGACGGGTAGGCGCGCATCAGGCGGTTGCGCGAGCGGCACAGCTTGTCTACCAGCAGCAACTCACCGCTCTCCAGGTACTTGATGCCGCCCCAGGCGAGGTTGGACGAGTTGGAACTGACGCCACCGGCGAAATCACCGCGGTCGATCAACGCCACGCGCACGCCGCGGCCGGCCAGGGAGGCCGCGGCCACAGCGCCGTTGATGCCGGCGCCTATCACCAGCACGTCGAAGACGCCATCGTCCAGCCGCTCGATGTTGCTGTCGCGTAAACTCGCTGTCACCCGAAAACCCTGACTGTGCCCCGCGGGCGATTGCCGTAGCGCCTACTCTACACGCTCCAGTATTGCTGGCACAGGGCGATAAAATTGCGCGCGCTGTCACTGAGGTTGCGCCCCGCCCTGTGATAGAGCCCCACTTCCTTGTCGATGGTACCGAAAGAAATATCGTCCATGATACGGAACGTGGCGCAGGTCGGGTGTTCCTGCAGCAGTTTGCGGTCGATGAACGTCACGCCCATACCCTCGTTGACCATGTGTATGCGCAGGGACAGGCTGCTCACCTCCCACACGGCGCTGAACTGGTCGCGTATGCGCTGGATCGAGGGGCGCATCTCCGGGCTGTCCAGGGCCGAGGTGATCAGCGGCGTCAGTTCCAGCGCGCGTTCATCACCGGCGATCATTTCCTCGAAGCGCGGGTGCTGCGGACTCACCACCAGGTGGCGCGAGTCGCGATACAGGGGCACGGTGGCGAAGGCGCCCATGTCTTTCTGGAAGGGCCCGAGGCCAATCTCCACGGTGCCCTGCAACACGGCGGAGATGATACTGCGCGCAGGCATCTCCGCCACCTTCATGCGCGTCTGCGGGTTGCGCGCATAGTAACGGCTGATCAGTTCCGGTGCGTAAAAACGGTTGATCGAGGCGCTCAGCGCGAGGCTGAGAATCTCCGTCTTGCCCTCCTTCAGCGCCGCGATGTCCTCCAGGGCCTGCTGTTCATCGCGCAGCACGTCCACCGCGTGCTCGAACAGGCGCCGGCCGATGTCGGTAAGGCGCAGGTCCTTGCCGCGCAGCACCAGCGCCGCGTCGAGTTTCGACTCCAGCCCGGCCACCGCCTGGCTCACCGCCGACTGGCTGATGTGCAGGGTGTCCGCGGCGCGCTTGAACCCACCTTCTTCAATCACCGCGCGAAACGCGCGTAACTCACTGTTTTCAAAGCGCATATTAGTTTTTCTAATATAGAGATAAGTATAATTAACGCAGCTAATCATACAGGGGATGTATACTGTGAAAAAGTACCAATTCCGCAAGATCAGGGACCTCCACCATGACTGAAGAGCAAACTGTTGACTCCCGTGACCTGGCCGGCGTCATTGTCGGCGAGACAGCCATTTCCGACGTACAGGGCGAGCGCGGCCTGCTCAGCTACCGCGGCATCGATATCAACGACCTGGTCGGCGTGCCCTTCCTGCACGTGGTGTGGATGGTGTTGTTCGGCGAGTTTCCCGGCGAGCAGGAAAAGAGCCGGCTGAAACAGTTCATGTGCCGCCACACGCGACTGAGCCACGACGAGATCGACCTGCTGCAACAGGTCTCGCGCGACCTGCACCCGATGCTCATGCTGCAGGGCATGGTGCCGCTGCTGTCACTGCCGGAAGAATCGCTGCTGGGCATCGACACGGACGCGGAGCACGGCCTGTTCCTGGCGGCGAAGATTACCGGCCTGGTCGCCGCGCACCACCGCCTGGGACAGAGCAAGAGCATCCTCTCGCCGGTGCCGGGACGGCTGTACCACGAAAACTTCCTCTCCATGTTCCACGGCCGTATGCCGACACCGGAACAACGGCGCATGCTCGACGCGGCGCAGATCCTGCAGATGGAACACAGCTTCAACGCCGGCACCTTCGCCGGGCGCGTCTGCGCCAGCACGGAGGCGCCCATCCAGTCCTGCATCTCGGCTTCCATAGGCACCCTGTTCGGCCGCCTGCACGGCGGCGCCGACCAGGCGGCGCTGGAGATGGCCATGGCCATCGGCAGCCCGGAACGGGCCGAGGCCTACGTCAGGGACTGCCTGGCCAACAAGCAGAAAATCATGGGCATGGGCCACCGCGAATACCGCACCGTGGACCCGCGCGCCAAACTGCTCAAGCCCATGGCGATGGAGTTGTGCGAGGACGGGGAGAGCCGCAACCTGCTCAACGTGCTGGTCGCGGTGGAAGAAGCCTGCCAGCGCGAGTTCGCCGCCAAGGGCAAGGAGATCTGGGCCAACGTCGAGTTCTACAAGGGCGCGGTGTTCCACAGCCTCGGCATCCCGACGCACTACTTCACCGCCATGTTCGCCATGGCGCGGGTATACGGCTACATCGCCCACTACCTGGAGTTCAAGCAGGACCGCAAGCTGATCCGCCCGCGCGCCCTCTACACCGGCCGGCCCACGGAGCAGCGCGACAAGTCCGCAGCCTGACACGCCCACCCCGCGGCGAACCGTTCGCGGGGGAAGCTTCATCACGTTGGGTCGTCATTGGGCCTGACCGAACCTTCCGCGGGGGAGCGGTTTTATTGGTCGTTCTTGGGCCTAACCGAACCTTCCGCGGTGGAGCGGTTTTATTGGTCGTTCTTGGGCCTAACCGAACCTCCCGCGGGGGAAGTGTCCCGGTCGGTCGAAAAGCAGACTCCCTCCCCGGGACACTTCCC